>Ga0209690_1000095_pt1 | contig 38418 bp, 35 predicted proteins | sample GraSoiAngelo_150_FD_186164 | JGI IMG/M metagenome (GOLD analysis project Ga0209690, IMG submission 186164) | Grasslands soil microbial communities from the Angelo Coastal Reserve, California, USA - 14_1009_09_40cm (SPAdes) (version 2) | ecosystem: Environmental > Terrestrial > Soil > Grasslands ... | reverse complement strand
GCGCTGCTGTGGGTCGCGCTGGCAGTCGGGGCCGGCGCGTGCGCGCTATGGTTCGTACTGCTGCTGCTTTCCTTTTATGGAAGCGTGCTGCTGCTGCCGGAGGGGCTGCTCGAGCGCGGGCCGTACCTGCACGTCATGAGTTTCACCTCCTACCTCGCCCGCCTCTTCGGTCGGCGGGACTGGGCGGAGCACGCCGCCATCGACGTCTACAACGCCCTCGCCGAGCGCCGTCGGCGCAGCGTGGGGAAGGGCGAGCTGCTGGTGTTGATCCCGCGCTGTCTCTCGAAACAGGCGCTGGATGGCGTGCTGGCGATCGCCGGACGCTACGAGGTACCGGTGTTCGTGGCGACCCGCGGGCAGCTCGCGCGGCGCGTGATCCGCGAGCGGCGCCCGCGAGCCGTGGTGGCCGTGGCGTGCGAGCGCGACATGACGACCGGTCTGCGGGACGTCGCCGGCAAGCTCCCGGTCCTCGGGCTCACGATGCGACTCCCCAACGGCCCGTGCCGGGACGCCATGCTGGATCTGGACGTCATGGAGCGGTGGGTGCGGAGTTGGGTGTCCCAAAGCGCTTCTTGAGCGCCGCGACGAGCGAGTCGGCGATCGTGTGTCCCGCGTGCGTCTTGGGCACGACCACCTCGAGATCGCGCTCGGTGCGGGACGGGTCGTAGCGAGGGCGCGACACCGTTTCCACGGTGAGGTGCGTCTGTCCCGGCACGTAGGGATCCGCCCAGCAGCGGATCTTCACCGTGGCGGCGAGGTCGGGGACGTCTCCGGTGCCCCGAAATGACCGGCGGGACTGCGTGTCGTACCAGGCCGTCTCCACATACCCGTCGGGCACGTTCATCCGCTCGACCTGCAGGCTCTCCGCCGTCACGAGTGCCGCGATCTCGGGGGTCACCCGCGCGGGGGGCGCGTCGAGTACCAGCCGGGCGGCCCGTGGGTCCGGCAGGAAGTCGGGTCGGGTGGTGACGGGGGTGCAGGCGGCCAGAAGAACCAGAATGCCGAGTGCGGAGTGCGGAATGCGGAGTTGCTGTGTGAGGTCGCGCGTTGCGATCCACATCGTGACACTCCGCACTCCGCACTCCGCACTCCGCACTGGCATCAGTGTTTATGTGCCGGCGTACCGGGGCCGTGCCGATGCGTGGAGTCGGCCAGCGAGTCCGCATGCTCGTGTTCGTCCTCGTCCGCCTCGCCGGGGTGATGCTGGTGTGCTGCCGCGCGGTCGTGCATCTCGGCCTGCATCGTCGCCGCCGGGATTCCCGCTGCGTGGTCGAACACGAGCTTTCCGCCGACCCTCGCCGTCCACACGATGCCGACGAGCCCCGCGACGCTGAGCAGGCGCACGGCCGTCTGCTCCGCGCCGCCCAACCGAGCACGGCGGATCAGCCGCCAGGCAAGCACGACGGTGAAGATGCCCATCGTCACCAGCGCGAGCGTCTCGTGCGTCTCCATGAGCTCGTGAATCGCCTCGCCGTGCTCGATGGCGTCCTCGGCCTCGAGTCCGGCGACCACGGCCATCCAGCCCCCGATCACGCCGATCCACAGCGTCCAGCGCGCGGCGGCCTCGAGGGAGGAGCGTTTCGTGAGCCACGCGGCGACATCGAACAGCACCGTCACGAGCAGTAAGGCCGCAGGGAGGTCGTTTACCGCCGCGTGAAAGCGGGGCCAGTCGTAGCCGAACATGCCAGTCCTGTGGTGGGTGGTGGAGGGCGACGGCGCGTCAGATGCCCAAGGCGACGAGTTTGGGCGGATCGACGGAGTAGTCGTAGAAGCCCTTGCCGCTCTTGCGGCCGTTCAGGCCGGCGATCACCATGTGCTTGAGCAGTGGGGGCGGGGCGTAGCGTTGCTCGCGGTACTCGGTGAACATGATCTCGGCGATCCGGTAGGTGGTGTCGAGCCCCACCAAATCGAGCAACGTGAGCGGGCCCATCGGGTAGCCGCAGCCGAGTTGCATCGCCTTGTCGATATCGGGCACGCTGGCGACGCCGTGCTCGACGGCGCGGATGGCGTCGAGCAGGTATGGAACGAGCAGCAGGTTCACGATGAAGCCGGAGTTGTCCTTGGCGGCGACGGGCTCTTTACCGAGGGACTTGGCGAACGCGAAGGCGCGACGGAACGTCTCCTCCGACGTCGTGACGGTACGCACGACCTCGATGAGCGGCATCAGCGGCACCGGGTTGAAGAAATGCAGCCCGACGAAACGGTCGCCCCGGCGCGTGGCCGCCGCCATGGCGGCGATGGTGAGGCTGGACGTATTGGAGGCAAAGATCGTTGCCGGGGCCGAACGGCCGTCCAGCTCTTGCCACAGAGCGTTCTTGAGCTCCAGATCCTCGGTGACGGCTTCGACGACGATGTCGCAGCGTGCGAGGTCGCCGGTCGTCGTGGTGAAGGTGAGCCGCTTGAGCGCGGCGTCGCGCTGGGCCGCGGTGAGCTTGCCCTTTTCCACGAACTTGGCCAGCGACTTCTCGATGCCGGCCCGCGCGCGGTCCCAGATGTCGCGCGACACGTCGCGCACCAGCGTGTCGTAGCCCGCGGCCGCGGCGACCTGCGCGATCCCGCTGCCCATCAGACCGCAGCCCAGCACCCCCACGCCCTTGATCTCAGTCAATGGACCTCCAGCCTTCTATCCGGGTGGGTCGGGCTACCCCCGGGGCGGTGTCCCGGGGTTTATCAGCATGCGGATCTCGTCGGCGATACGGACGAACGCGCTGGCCTTCTGGCCCGGCAGGGCATGCTCGGGTCGGATCTCGCCCCGCTCGAGCCGATCGAGCACTTGCTCGAGCCCCACCTGGACCCGCTCGTTCTGCGCGCGGTGACGCCGGGCTACCACGATCGCGGCGATCCCGAGCACGGCTCCCGTGACGAACAGGAGCGGTGAGATCAGGGCGATCGGCACGACGGCGCCCAAGGCCACAGCCGCGCCTGACACCGCGGCGAGCGCGCCCGCACCGGTGAGGCGCGCCCGACGCAAGTTCTGCAAGTTCGCCACGAGCTGCACGTGACAGAAGCCCGGCTCGAGCTGGGTCACCTGGCCCGCCACTTCCGCGGCGCGCGCCAGGGCGTACCCCTTGCCCTTGGTGCCGAGCGCCCGCTGGATCGACGCGAACGCGCCCACCTTAGGCTCCCAGCTGGTGCGGTCGGCGTGGCGCCGCTTCACTTGCAGCAGCTCCTCGTTCTCCATCCACGCGCCCAGGGCCTTCAGGATGGCGGCGCGGTCACCCGGGGCGACGCGCGCAGCGGAGAGCCGCGATGGTCCCGCCAGCCAGGCGAGGGCGCCCCGCCCCTGCTCCACGACGCTGCGGGTCCGCTCCTCGAGCAGCGCCTGCTGCAGGTAACGCGCGGGAATGCCGACGTCCTGCCCTAGCGCGAGCAGCTCGTCCTTCGTCAGCCCGTCGCCGATGTCGCGCTCCGCAGCCTGGAGCTCGGCGGCGCGTTGGATGATTCGCTCGAGCGCCTCGCGGCTGATCAGCTCGGCGGGCATCGCTACGCCTGGACCTTGCTCTTCTCCGGCGCAGCCGGCAGCGTCTCGCCCGACGTCCGCTCCGGCAGCGCCGGGGTCGTCGTCTTTTTGGTCACCGCGTCGAGGAATCCCTTGAATAGGTCGATCGGGATCGGGAAGAATGTCGTCGAGTTGTTTTCCGACGAGATCTCGGTCACGGTCTGCAGGTAGCGCAGCTGGATCGCGGCGGGCTCCGAGCCGATGATGCGCGCCGCCTGCGCGAGCTTCTCGGAGGCCTGCAGCTCCCCTTCGGCGTTGATGATCTTCGCCCGGCGCTCCCGCTCCGCTTCGGCCTGCCGCGCCATGGCGCGCTTCATCTCGGGAGGCAGATCCACGTCCTTCACCTCTACCGCCGTGACCTCGATCCCCCAATTCTCGGTGCGCTTGTCGATGATGTTCTTGAGGATGTTGTTGATCTTCTCGCGGCTCATCAGCAGCTCGTCGAGCTCGGTCTCGCCCAGCACCGAGCGCAGCGTCGTCTGGGCGAGCTGGCTCGTCGCGTACAGGTAGTTCTCGACGCCGATCACGGCCTTGACGGGATCGCGCACCAGCATGTACAGGACCGCGTTCACCTTGATGGAGATGTTGTCGCGCGTGATCACGTCCTGCGGCGGGATGTCCAGCGCGACGACGCGCAGGCTCACGGTCTGCGTCTTCGCGAACAAGGGCGGCACGTAGATGAGGCCGGGCCCCTTCGCGCCCCACGAGCGGCCCAGAAAGAAATAGACGGCGCGCTCGTACTCGCGAAGCACCTTGAGGCCTCCGAACAGGTACAGCGCCAGCCCGCCGAGGACGGCGGTGACGATCATGTCCATCGAGAGCTCCTCCTCAGGCCGGGAAGGCTTCCACGATCACCGCCGCCCCCTGGCCGCCCCCGATGCAAGCGGAGCCCAATCCGAACCGCAACTTGCGCCGTCGCAGGGCGTGAAGCAGGTGGATGGTGATGCGCGTGCCGGTCGCAGCGAGCGGATGGCCGATCGCGACGGCGCCGCCGTCCACGTTGGTCTTGGCGCGGTCGAGCCCCAGCTCCTTCTCGACCGCGAGGTACTGCGGCGCAAACGCCTCGTTCACCTCGATCAGATCGAGCTGCTCGAGCTTCATCCCGGCTTTCTGCAGCGCCTTGCGGGTGGCGGGCGCCGGGCCGATGCCCATGTACTTGGGCTCGACCCCCGCCACGGCCCACGCCACGAGCCGGCCCAAGGGCTTGAGGCCGTGCGTCCTGGCGAAATCCTCGCCCGCGATCACGGTGGCCGCCGCCCCGTCCACGATCCCGGAGGCGTTGCCGGCCGTCACGAGCCCGTCCTTCTTGAAGTAGGGTTTGAGGCCGAGCAATACCTGCAGCGTCGTGTCCGGCCGCATGTGCTCGTCCTTGCGGTATTCGATAGTCTGGCCCTTCTGCTTGATGGGGACCGGGACCACCTCGTCCTGGAAGACGCACGCGTCCCACGCTTGTTTGGCGCGCTGCTGCGACGCGAGCGCGACCTCGTCCACTTCCTTCCGGGTGAGCTTGTAGCGCTCCGCCAGGTTTTCCGCCGTCTCGGCCATGGAGAGGCCGCACTGTGGGTCCTTGAGCGCCTCCCACAAGAGGTCTTCGAGGGGGGCAGCGGGGCCGAGCCGCAAACCCCACCGGGCGCCGCGCACCACGTGGGGCGCCTGGCTCATGGACTCCGTGCCGCCCGCCAGCACCGCGTTCGCCTCGCCCAGCAGGATGAGCTGCGCGCCTTGGGTGATCGCCTCGAAGCCCGAGCCGCACAGCCGGTTGACCGTCACCGCGGGCACCTCGATCGGGAGGCCCGCCTTGAGCCCAACGTGACGCGCGCAATAGATCGCATCCGCCGAGGTCTGGAGCGCGTTGCCGAAGACCGTGTGGCCCACGTCGGCCGCCGGCACCCCTGAGCGTTCCAGCGCGTGCTGCGCCGCGACCGCACCGAGCTCGATCGCCGAGAGGTCCTTGAGGGACCCGCCGAACCCGCCGAACCCCGTGCGGACGCCGGAGAGGAAGACTACGTCTTTATGGGAACCCTGGGTTTTCATGGGGGAAGCTCCGCGTTAGACCGAGGAATATCGGCGGAATGGAGGGAGCGCGGTAGGGCGCGAACGCTGCGGCGGCGATACCGCGATGAAGCGCATTGGACCCGATCGACGCAGCCGGCAGGGGCCGGGCCCGAACCGGCCGCCGGCCGTGCTCAGTAGCCGGCGGCCATGCCATCCTTGCGCGGATCCGAGCCGCCGGCGTAACCCCGCGGCAGCCGCAGGATCGCCTGCGCTCCGCCGAAGGCGACGGCGGCCTCAGACGTCACCTCGTGGCCCAGCGCGGCGAGCGCACTTCGCACCGCGTCGGTGATCGGGGCCTCCAGCGCGACACGCCGCCCCTCCAGGTGCCGGAAGCGGGGGGCGTCGATCGCGTCCTGGAGATCCATGCCGAACACGATCAGGTTGAGCAGCAGCTGCACGTGGCCTTGCGGCTGCATGGACCCGCCCATGACCCCGAAGCTGAGCCAGGGCGCGTCCCCACCCGCGCCGTCGGGCCGCGTGACGAACGCGGGGATGATGGTATGGAACGGTCGCTTCCCTGGGGCGACCGTGTTCGGCAGCCCCGGCTCGAGCGTGAATCCCGCGCCACGGTCCTGCAGCGCGAACCCGGTGCCCGGCACGACCACACCGGAGCCGAACGCATCGTACAGCGAGTTGATGAACGACACGATGTTGCCGCTCGAGTCGGCGACGGTGAGGTAGATCGTCTCGCTCGCGGTCAGCGGCTTCCCGGGCGCGGGGCGGTCTGCGGCGCGGGCGGGGTCGATGAGCGCACGCCGCGACGCGGCGTACGCATCGGTGAGCAGGCTACCCGTGGGCACACTCATCGCCGCGGGGTCGCCCGTGTACCGCGCGATGTCCGCGTACGCGAGCTTCTTCGTCTCGATCAAGAGGTGAAGGTACGCGGCGCTGTTGTGACCCAACCCTTTCAGGTCGAACGGCTCGAGGATCTTGAGCATCTCGAGCGCCGCGACGCCCTGGCTGTTGGGCGGGAGTTCCCACACGCGATAGCCCCTGAACGTCACGGCAATCGGCTCGACCCATTCCGGCCGGTGGCTCTTGAAGTCGTCGACCGTGAGGTACCCGCCCAGCGCGCGCACGCGCTCCGCGATGCGGCGGCCGAGCTCGCCGCCGTACAGCTCGCCGATCCCCTGCTCCGCGATGAGTCGCAGCGTGCGCGCCCTCGTCCTTGCGCAGCTTGGCGACCTCGGCCCCCCACTCCGCGGTGATGATCGGGGTGACGGGAAAGCCGCCCTCGGCGTAGCCGATGGCCGGTGCGAGCGCCTGCGCCAACGTGACCGTCCCGAAGCGGCGGAGCAGGGCGTCCCATCCCGACAGGGCGCCCGGAACCGTCACGTCTTCGACGCTTTCCTGCGGCATCGTGGCGTGGCCCTTCGCGAGCAGCGCGTCACGCGTCATGAGACTCCCGGCGCGACCGCTGCCGTTGAGCCCGTACAGCCGGCGGTCCTTGGCCGACCACACCATGGCGAACATGTCTCCGCCGATTCCGGTCATCTGCGGCTCCACCACGTTGAGCACGGCGGCGGCCGTGACCGCCGCGTCGACGGCGTTGCCGCCGCGCGCGAGCACGGCGAGGCCCGCGGCGGTCGCGAGGGGCTGGCTCGTGGCGATCATGCCGTGCGGCGCGTACACCGTCGAGCGGTGCGCCAGCGTGGTGGGACGGGGAGGCTGCTGCGAATCGGCCGCTCGAGTCATGGTAAGGAGCAGGGTGGCCAGCGTCAGGTGGCGCGTACGGGGCATGCTCCTAGTCCTAGGAGAGGCGCTGGGCGATCGCGTCCGCGACGTCGCCGGTGCGCGCGCCGCCGCCGAGATCCGGCGTCCGCACCCCCGCCGCCAGCGTTTCCTTGACGGCGCGCTCCAGGTCCCGAGCGGCGGCGGCATGACCCAGCTGCTCGAACATCAACGCGCCCGTGAGCACCGCCGCTATCGGGTTGGCGATGCCTTGCCCCGCGAGCAGCGGAGCGGAGCCGTGCACCGGCTCGAACAGTCCCCCGCGGCCGGGGTGGAGGTTCGCGCTCGCCGCGAGGCCGAGGCCACCGACGAGCCCCGCGCCCAAGTCGGAGAGGATGTCGCCGTACAGGTTGTTTGTGACGATGACTTGAAAGCGCTCGGGCTCGCGCACCAGCTCCAGCGCGAGGGCGTCCACGTAGCGGTGCTCGGCCGTAATGCCGGGGAACGCCGCCGCGACCCGCTTGAACGTCTCCTGCCACACCTTGTGGGCCGGCACCGCGTTCGCCTTGTCGCTCATCGTGACGCGCGTCTTGCCGCGCGCCGTCGCCCACTCGAACGCCGCTCGGATGATCCGCTCGACTCCCTTGATGGTGTTGATCTCCTCCGCGACGTAGCGCTCGCCGTCGATGCGGCCCTTGCCGAGATAGACCCCTTCGGTGTTTTCCCGAAAGATGACGAAGTCTATCGGGCGATCCGAGCGCAGCGGGGTGAGGCTGGGGTGCAACAGGGTAATGGGCCGAAAGTTGATGTACAGGTCCAACCGAAAGCGCAGTCCCAGCAGGATGTCGCGCGCGTGCTCGTTGCCTGGGACGCGCGGGTCGCCCAATGCGCCGAGCAGGATCGCCTCCACGTCGTCGCGCAGGTGACGGAACGCCCCGTCGGGAAGCGTCTCCTTCGTTCTGAGGTAGTGGTCGGCCGAATAGGGAAGTCGCTCGAGGTCGAGCCCAAAGCCGTGGCATGCTGCCGCGCGCTCGAGCACCGGCAGGGCTGCGCCGATCACCTCAGGCCCGATCCCGTCGCCGGCGATCACCGCGACGCGATGGCGCTTCACTCGAAGCCGGTGGCGCGGCCGCAGCCGGCGCAGTAGCGCCACCCGACGTCGACTTCGCTGCCGCACGCGGGACAGCGTAGCTCGCCCGATGGCGGCTGACCGCACTGCGGGCAGAAGTTCACCTTGCGGCCTCCCGGCAGCGTCTCCCCGCAATACGGGCACTGCCGCGGAGACTCGCTCTGCTCCGCCAACTCGAACGCCGATCCGACCGCGTCCCCCGCCCCTTCCTCTTCCGGTGCCCCCACCTCGGGCGCCTCGGGACGTGGCGAAGCGGGGTGGGCGTCGTCGGGAACGAGCGCTGGCGGCGCGTAGACCCGATCGCCGCGCAGGAAGCGCTCGGCGGCCAGACGGTTGAGACTGAGGACCGCATCGGGGAACTGGCGGAACAGGCCGGGATCCGGATTGACCTCTCCCGCCTCGCGCCGCAGCGCCTCCTGGACCTCCGCCGGATCGAGCGAGACGTAGCCGCGCTCGCCAGACAGCAACCGCAGCACGGCCATCTCGTAGTCCTGGTGGGTCGCGACCTTGAGGGCGGAGCGGTTGGAGCGGTACGGCACCAGCCGCTCGTACACCTCCGCGGCGGGGAACGGCACGGCGAGCCGCCCGGGGGCTTCGTCCGCCAGCACCCGCACCAGCCGCTCGAACAGGCGATCCAAGTCGTCCGGCATCTACCCTTCCCCTTTCCCCCTTCCCCGGCCGTTCACCTGACGATCACTACCCCCTTCATGAAGGGGTGGGGGGTGCAGTGGTAGAGATACGTCCCGGGACGATCGAACCGGTGGCTGAACGTGCCACCAGGGGCGAGCGTCGGCGAGCCCGGCTCGGTGCCCTCGAAAGTGACCGTGTGCTCCGCGACATCGTCGTTCGCCCAGACGACCGTCGCGCCGGCGGCGATTCGCACGGTGTCGGTCGCGAACTTGTACTGCGCGATTCTCACGACGGCGGCCCCCTCCGGAACGACCAGCTTCGCCCTGCCGGTCCCGTGGAACCACGGGCTGAAGCGCTTCAGGTGCAGCGGGATCGTGAACTCGAAGCCGTACCGCACGTCGTTCGAGCCGAGCGAATTTCCCTGAATCGTGTTGAGGGAGGCGCTCCCCGCCTCGAAGGCAAACGTGTGAGGCGAGCCGGGAATCACCACGTTCAGCGCGACTCCCCAGACGGCGAGTGTCGTGGGTCCCACGAACGATCCGACGTCGGCGCTGAGCGCGACGTACGGCGTGACACGGGCCACCACTCCTCCGCCGAAGGACGCCCTGGCGCGCGACGCGGCGAGCGGCTTCGTCATGCCGCGGGCGGCCGCCGAGAGCGTCAGGGGCCCACGGGTCCAGTCGATACCGAGCTCACCATCCACGCTCTTCGCCAGCTTGTTGTACGCGGGCGTGACCGCCACCGCGAAGCCCTCCCTTCCTTCCGGTCCTCCGAACACTCGCCACCGGGCGAACCATTCGCTCTCGTTGGATGATCCACCGCTGGACGGGATCCTGCTCTTGGTCCCGAAATGGAGACCGAAGTCGAGGTTGTGGCCCACGCCGGCCGCCAGCGTGAAAGCGGGATAGTTGACGACGGCGTTGGCGGGCCCAGGGAAGACGTGAAATCGGTGCACGAAGTTGAATTGCACGACGCCCGCCTCGCTCACCCACGTGCCCCCGAGGTCCGGAGCTCGGTACATGAGCGACTGCGCGCTCAGCGACCCGATGGCAGATGCGACGACGAAGAGGAGCAGAGCCAACGATACACGGCGCATGACGGACCCCTTCCAGGTGTGAGGTGTTTCGCACGACCCTTCACTGCGATTCCGCATTCCACACTCCGCATTCCGCATTGGCGTCACCGCCATTCGCCCACCCACCGGTCGTACAGCACGGGGACGACGCGGCCCTGCTCGAGGACCTCGATGCCCGATGGGTCGCGGTAGGCCTTGCGATAGAACACGTGCGTGACGCCCGAGTTGATGATCAGCTTGGCGCACATCACGCACGGCGAGGCGCTGATGAAGACCACCTTGTCACGCACGCTCCCCGGCGCCTTGACGAGCGCATTCATTTCTGAATGAATGCAGCCGCAGCTCCCCGGCACGGACGAATCGCAGCGGTTGGGGAGGCCGCGGGCGTTCCCGTTGTAGCCGATCGCGAGCACGTTTTCGAGCAGCTGATCGGTCACCACGGTCCCCACGCGCAGCCGCGCGCAGGTGGAGCGCTTGGCGAGCTCCTCGGCCATCCGCATGTACACCTCGTAAAGCGGTATGCGGTCAACCGGCGGCACAGACGCACCGTTGGGTAACAGGTTCAAGAAATGCGTGTTGGCGGCGACGCCGTCTTTAGGCACGCTCATGCAGGTCTAGATCGGGATCGTAGTCGGTGTATTGCCCCCGCGCCCGCCGCTGTGCCAGCCAGGTGTCGAAGCCGGACGGTACGAGCCCGTTGGAGCGCTCCTGGCGCTCGGCGGCGCGGATGGCGAGGTCGTTGGCGTATTCGTTCTTGGGATTGTCGTTATGGCCGCGGACCCAGCGCCACTCGATCGTGTGCCCGGCGGCTGCCTGCACCAGTTTTTGCCACAGCGGCAGATTCTCGACCGCGCCGCCCTTGCGGCGCCAGCCGCGCTCCACCCAGCCGGGGACCCAGTCGTTCATCCCCTTGATCAGATACTCGGAATCGGACACGTAGGTGACGTGGGCGCTGCGCCACTGGCGGTGCAGCCATTCGAGCGTGGCGATGGCGCCCGCGAGCGCCATGCGATTGTTGGTGGTGTCGGGGGAGCATTCGTAGAAGTCCCAGCGCGCCACGCTGTCGCCGGCGGGAGCCTCGATCAGCGCCGCGTTGCCGCCGGGGTTGGGCGGCTCGGTGCCGTTGCCGAGGCAGCTCTCGTCGGCGTGCACGAGGACGTGGATCGGCGTCGTCTTGTCGGGCATCTCAGGGCTGGATCACCACCGGGATGTCGGTGTGGCGAAGGATTTCCTCCGCGTGCGACACGACGACGGCGCTGGGGCGGCCGTGCTCGTGGCTCAGGTGAGCCCCGGCGAACAGGGCGTCGCACCGCGTGCGCTTGATCACTCGGGCCACCACTTCGCCCGGGGTGCCGGGCTCGACGTGCGTCACGAACGGTACGCGCTGCATCGAGAGCAGGGCCTCCGCGACCCCGACCACCTGCAGGCCGGCGTCCCGGTCTGAGGCGGCGTGGATCAGGTGGATCGTGCTCCCGACCACGGTGGCGAAGCGCACGGCGAGCTCGAGCGCGCGCTGGCTGGTCTCGCGCCCGTCGAACGCGAGCGCGCAGGAGGTCATGGGCGAGGGCAGCCCGCCGCACACGATCACGCAGCGCTCGGCGATCCGGATGAGCGACCCGACCGTGGGACCGAGCGCGCCGCCTTTGGTGGTGACGCCGCGGCGGCCGACGAGCACCGCGTCGGCCGCCTTCGCGAGCTCCGCCAGCTCGACGTCGGGCTCGCCCTCACGCTCGGCGAGCTCGGCCTGCAGCCCAGCCGTGGCGAGCCGCTCGCGGGCGCGGTCCAGCATCGCCGCACCGTTGGCCGCGTGCCCATTCCGCTCCCGCACGTACGCGACCACCACCGTGCTGCCGAACCGCTGGGCCAGCACCACCGCCTGCTCGAACGCCGCGTCGGCCCGCGGGCTGCCGTCCAGCCCCACCAGCAATCGAGTGAACACGCCTAGGGCAGCACGGCGAAGGATTCGAGCTCGCGCAGCGGGAAGTCCAGGATCTCCCCCGTCATCGGAAGCCTCCCCTGAAGCGCTTCCTCGCGCTCCCCGGTATCGAGCCGTTCGGCCACGACGACATATTCGGTCCCGCGGCGCCGCAGCGCCACTCGGCGCCGCTCCCGCACCGCCCATTCCAAGGCATCGAGCGCGTCCGGCGTAAGGCTGGTGAACTCGCGGATCGTCGCCACGGGGCCCCCGCTACCCGACCGCCACCCGCCCGGGCGGCCCGGCGACCACGCGGCCGATGACGGCGGCGGCGGGCGACCCGGCGCGCTCCAACCCGGCCACCAGTCCCGCCACGCGATCGGGCGCCACCGCGATCAGCAAGCCGCCCGAGGTCTGCGCGTCGCTCAGCAGCACGCGAGCGGTCTCGTCCACGCCCGCGGCGAAGCTCACCGAATCGGCGAGGCTCGTCAGGTTGCGCTGTGTGCCGCCGGGCACGGCCCCGCGGGCCGCCATGTCGCGCGCGTGCGGCAGCAGCGGCACCGCGTGTGCCGTGACCTCCGCCGCGGCGCCACTTGCCTCGAGCAGGCTGTGCAGATGGCCCAGCAGGCCGAACCCGGTTACGTCGGTCGCGGCGTGGACGCCGACCGCCAGCATCGCGCGCGCCGCGGCGGCGTTGAGGGTCGTCATCACCGTCACCGCGGGCGCGAGCTCCGGTTCGGAGAGCAAGTCGCGCTTCAGCGCCGTCGTCAGGACGCCGGTGCCGATCGGCTTGGTGAGCACCAGGGCGTCACCCGGCCGCGCGCCCGCGTTGGTGACGATGCGGTCGGGGTGCACCTCGCCGATCACCGCCATGCCGTACTTGGGCTCGGGGTCGTCGATGGAATGGCCGCCCAAGACGAACGCGCCGGCGGCGCGCGCCACGTCCGCGCCGCCGCGCAGCACTTCGCCCAGCAGGTCGTACGGGAGGGTGTCGCGGGGCCAGCCCACGAGGTTGAGGGCGAGCAGCGGCGTGGCGCCCATGGCGTAGACGTCGGAGAAGGCGTTCGCCGCGGCGATGCGCCCGAAGTCGTACGCATCGTCCACGATGGGCGTGAAGAAGTCCACCGTCGCCACGATCGCGCGATCGGCCGTGAAGCGAAACACGGCGGCGTCGTCGCGGGTGGCGGCGTCGACGAGGATCCGGGGATCCGTCGCGGCGGGCACGTGACGCAGGACCTGCGCCAGCTCGGCGGGGCCGAGCTTGCAGGCTCAGCCCGCGCCGTGCGAGTAGCGCGTCAGCCGGATGGCGGTCACGGATTCGGTGGACATGAGTCCACCGAAGATACTGCGGCTAGAGCCTTCCCGGCGACCTACTGCAAGACGGCGACTTCGGCCGGCGTCCGTTTGAGGTCGCGGTACGCGAACCGGACCTGCCCGCTCGCGTCCACTACGAAATAGGAAGGCGTGCCCCACTGGTTGAAGGCGCGGCTCGCGTCTCGCCACACGTCGCCGTAGACCGGGAAGGAGAGATGTTTGGCGACGAGGAACCGCTGCAGCTCTTCCGACATGCGCTCGTCGGTAACGGTGACAATCCCGACGCCTTGGCGCCGCAGCCGCGCCGTCATGCGCTCCAGGGCGGGCAGCTCCTCGAGCGATGGGCCGCACCGCCGGGACCAGAAGGCGACGAAGGTCACCCGGCCGCGCGCCAGCGAGTCGAAGCGCACGAGGCGCCCGGCGGCCCGTTCCAGACGGATGCTCGCAGGCAGGGGGCGGCGGGTGGCGCGGTCCAGCACGCGACTCCGCATCTCGAAGCGCCCGTGTTCCACGGCACGGCCCCAGGACGCGGTGTCCACGGCGCTGCCGATGAACCGGCGGGTCGAGTCCACCGTCCAGCTCTCGGCAGCGGGGTCCGCGGCCGCGAACGCGAGCAGCGTAAGCGCGCCGGCGGTGTCACCGGTTGCCAGGCGGGTGCGCGCGACGTCCCGGAAGAGGGCGACGTCCCACCCTTCGCGGACCGCCAGGTCGAGCGTATCGAGTCCCGCCGTGGCGTGTCCGCTTGCGACCAGCGCCTGGCCCAGCACGGCCAGGAGTGAGCGCGCGTTCGCTGCATCAGCCGCGCGTTGCTCCTCGACCGTGTGCTCGAGCGACCGCCGCGCGTCGTCCGGGGTGTCGAGTGCGTGGAGCTCCTGACGCAGCAGCCGCATCCCTTCGTTCCGCAGGCCGGAATAGCGGGTGAACGCGGTCGCGATCCATGCGGAGTCGCCGCGGTTCATGTCCAAATAGTGGCTTGCCCAGCGGACCAGCCCCGCGGAATCCCCCACGATCTGGGCCACCCTCCATCCCACGTTTACGACGTTGCCGTGCGCCGGCCCCACGTCGTCCCATAACCGGTCCATGTCGGCCAGCGCGCGGAGCGAGTCCTTGTCCTTCCACATCCGCGCGGAGATTGCGAGGGCGCGGTTCTGCGCCGCGAACGGCGACCGTGGCGCCTCGCGTTCCAACCGGTCCTTCCAATACGCCTCGAGGGTCGAGTCGCCTATCGAGAGGGCGTACCAGAACATGAAGCCCAGGTCGTCGGAAGAGGGCGTTGTCTGTGAGTTGAGCCGGGCGTGAAATGCCTTCAGGCGAGCCCGGTGGCTAACGAGGGTGCTGTCGAGGTGTGATTCGCCGAGCACGTGCTTCTCGTAAAAGAGGAGATTCGACCAGCTCTCGATCCGCTCGGGGTACAGCGCCGCTACCCGACGCGCGGTCTCGTAGCCAAGCTCCCAGTTGCGGCCCATCAGGTCGTGTTCGCGCTGAGTCAGGGCATCGAAGGTCGGGCGCCCCAGGGTGTCGTGTACAAGCAGCTCCCACAGGCGGCTCCCGTTGCTGTCCACGTGTCGGCCGCCTGAGTCCTCCACTGCGAACACGGCGTAAACGACAGAGTCGGGGAGCCGGAGTGAGCCGCGATACAGCTCGCGGTCCACGCGGGTCAGCACGCCCGCCGTGGTCTGCCGCATGCCGCGGTTGTAGGGGTCATCGCGCGGTGTGCGGAACCTGGCGCGCAGCACGAGCCGATCGGGGCCGGCCAGCAGGGCGGAAGCGCGGTACTCTACCTGCAGCGTCGCGCCGGCGAGCGGTCGGGCAGGCGAGAACCGCAGCAGGCCCTCGCTTGAACCCGCGCTCAAATGAGGCGTGGGCCACAGCAGCCACGCGGTCGCGAGCACCAGCACACTCGCCGCGATTGCGGCGGGGACGCTTCCCACCACGTGCGTAGGTCGTGGGTCGGCCACTGGAAGGATCACGTTGTCTCCGGCTGCCAGCCGCGCAGTGACGCGGTCCAACAGCCCCGGAGCGGCGGTCACTGCGTCGAGCGCGACCACGCGGGCCCGCAGCTCTCGCGCGAACGCGACGTAACCCCGACACGCGACGCAACGAGCCAGATGAGCGGCGACTCGCTCCCGAGTCTGCGGCGGAAGCTCGCCGTCGGCGAACCGCTTGAGTGTCTGCTCCCTCGCGTGCAGTAACGGCCCGATCATTGCACCCTCCCCAGGACGCGTCGCAGTGTGCGAATGGCTCGGCACAAACGCACTTCGCTCGTTCCGGTGCGGATTCCCAGCATGCGACCGATCTCCGCGTGCGAATAGCCTGCGACTTCCTTCAACACGAACACAGTGCGCAGGGCGTCCGGGAGCGTGGTGATGGCTCGCTCGAGCTCCAACCGCTCCCCCAGCGCCTCCGGCCCCGCTCCCCCCGACGGCTCCGAAAGCGGGTTCAGCGGCACTTGCCGGCGGCGCCCCTCTCGCCGGAGATGACCCAGCGCCACACGAACGGTGACGGTGCGAAGCCAACCCACGAACTCCCCCTGTTCGTGGTAACGCCGGACGGCGAGGGGGAGCCCGACGAACACGTCCTGCACTACGTCCTCTGCCTCGCTGCGCGAGCCCGTCAGCCGGAAGGCGATGCCGAGGAGCCGGCCGGCGTGCCGGTGATAGAGTCCTGCCAGAGCGGTTTGATCGCCGCCCCGCAGCTGCTCCACGAGCGCGCGGTCATCCACGGGCGGATCGTCGCGACGTGGCACGAGGTTGGTCGTTGTCTGGCCCACTCAAAGGAGTAATGCGCGGGGCTGGCGGAACCTTACAGCGTGTGGGCGGCCGCCTAGCCGAGTCTCCAGGCCAGCAACGCCCCCGCCCCGACATAGCGGGCCACGTCGAGCGACGCGTGCGCCAGCAGCCCGCGCCGGCGCCGGGGCTCCACGTACTGCCACATGACGAGACGCCGCGGGAAAGCGACGAGTAGACCGACCAGGAAGAAGAGCAGCCACCAGCCGCCCGCACCGAGCGAGTCGAACCACAGCGCCGCGAACAGCGTCACCACTGCGGCCTCGGCGACACGCCACCCGATCTCCCAGCGGTTGAACGACCACACGACAGCATTCTGGGCGATCGCCTGGTCCCAGCGGTATCCGATCGGTGGCGCGACGGCGAAGAGGATGGCCACCGGCAGCCAGGCGCCGACGAGCCGGCCGAGGGTCACCGCCCGCGGCGCTCGGGCGGCACGTAGCCGGGGCCCCGCAACCCGCGACCGGGCCGGGCGGCCGTGAGCGCGCCGTGGTCCAGCACCTTCTGCCCGTTCACGAACACGTACGCGAACCCCACGGACGGCTGATGCGGCCGCTCGAACGTGGCGCGGTCGGCCACGGTGTTGGCGTCGAAGATCGTGATGTCGGCGGCCATGCCGGGCGCGAGCAGGCCGCGGTCCCCGAGACCGACACGCTGCGCGGCGAGCGAGGTCATCTTTCGCACGGCGAACTCGAGCGGGAACAGCTTGAGCTCACGCACGTAGTGGCCAAGGATACGGGCAAATGTCCCATAGGCGCGAGGGTGAGCGGACTGGCTGCCGAGCGGTCCGTCGGGCGCCACGCCGCCGAAGTCGGTGTTCACGGCCACCCACCACGTCTTCATCGCTTCCTGGACGTCGGGCTCGCTCATCACGGCGTATACGGCGTCGGTGCGATGGCCGCCTTCAGCGAGCACGATGTCGAACAGCGTCTCGACGGCGTCGCGGTGGCGGGCGGCGGCGATCTCGGCGATGGTCTTGCCCTGCAGCCCGCGCAGCGAGTCCTGGAAGGTGCCGGTGATCAGCACACCGGCGCCGCCGCCCGCTTCGTAATAGAAACTCTCCGCTCCCCCTCGGGGGTGGAGCATCTCCTGGCGCAGCCGCGCCCGCGTCCTCGGGTCCCGGAGCCGCGCCAGCAGCGAGTCCATGCCGCCGCTCTCCGCCCACGTGGGAATCGAGGCATCGAGCGCGGTCGCGGCCCTGATGTAGGGATACTGGTCCGCGGTGACGTCGAGACCCGAGGCGCGCGCCGAATCAATGCGCGCGATCACCCGGCGCATTTGTCCCCAGCTGTCCCGGCCGGACACCTTGAGGTGCGAGACCTCGGCCGGGATGTCGGCCTCCCGCGCGACGCGGAACAGCTCGTTCAGCGCCTGGTCGATCTGGATCCCCTCGTTCCGCATGTGCGACGCATAGATGCCGCCGTGGCGCCGCGCCGCTCGCGCGAGCGCGATGATTTCGTTGGTCGTCGAGTAGCTCGCCGGCGCGTATTCGAGCGCGGTCCACACGCCCAGCGCGCCTTGCTGCATCAGGGTGTCCACCAACGCCGCCATGTGGGCGAGCTCGGGCGTGGTCGGCTGCCGGTTCGCGTTCCCGATCACGGCGAGGCGCACCTGGGTCGCGCCCACGAACGTCGCGATGTTCACCGTGGAACCGTGGCGCTCGAGCTGGGTGACGTAGCCGTCCAGATCGCGCCAGTCCTCGCGGTAGTGCCACTTCTTCATCGCGTCGGAGTCGTCGCGCACCAGCTTGTCGGTGAGCGGCGCGATGGAGCCGCCTTCGCCCGTCACCTCCGTCGTGACACCCTGCGTGACCTTCGACAGCACGCGGTTGTCGATCAGCACGTTGATCTCCGACTGCCCCATCATGTCGATGAATCCCGGCGCCACGACGAGACCCGAGACATCGAGCGTCTCGCGGGCCTGGGCGCCCGCCAGGAACCCGAGGCCCGCGATTCGGTCTCCCGCGATCGCCACATCGCCCCGGTAGCGCGGATTGCCGCTGCCGTCCACGATCCAGCCGCCACGGAGGAGCACATCGTAGTTCCCCTTCCCCCTTCCCCCTTCCCCGTTCCCGCAACCCACCACGAGCAGGAGCAGTCCGAGGACCGGCCTCATTTCGCCCATGTCTTCCTCAACGAATCAGGTTGGATGATCCGTCCGCGGATCATCACCCACGCGATGCGGCGCGTCGCGGCGATGGTCGTCACGGGATCGCCGTCGAGCACGACGAGATCCGCGACCTTGCCCGCCCCGAGGAGACCGAGCGAGTCCGCGTGCAGCAGCTGGGCGCCTTTCCGCGTGGCGGCGGTGATCGCCTCGACCGCGGTGAAACCGGCGGCCACCAGCAAGGCGATCTCCTCGTGAAGCGACAACCCGGGCACGAGCAGCTGGTTCGCCGCATCCGAACCGGCGGCGATCAAGCCGCCGGCGCGCTTGAACTCCCGCACGAATTGATCCTGGCGCGGCCGGGCGCGGCGGAACGCCTGGAGGTCGGCGGCGCGCCAGCGCGTGCGCTTGAGCAGGCCGGCAACGTCGCGCACGCTGGCGGCGCTCGCCGGCACGTCCTCCATCCCGGGGCGTAGCAGCAGCGTGGGGTTGTCGAGCCGCGCCAGCATCTCGTGCAGCACCAGGGTGGGTACCACGGCGGTGCGGGTCGCCGCGACCGCCCGGGCGACGCGCTGGACCGAGCCGGAGTCGAGCGCCGCCCAACCGGCTTCTTCCAGCGTCCATCCGCTGAGGAACTGGTCGTGCGCCTTGAAGTACGGCGCGGGGTCGCGCACCGCGGCCTGGACCACGCCCGCCATGTGCTCGAGCGAGGCGACTCCGGCCCGCGCCGCCGTGATCGCATCGGTCTTGCCGAGGTGCGCCGCGACGGCGAGCCGCAGCGTCGACGCTTCGTCCATCAGCGGCTTGAGCAGCGACGGCGTGATCTTCGTGTAGATCTTGAGCAGGTCGGTGCCCACGACGGCGCGCCGATCGACCGCCTTGCGGGCGGCGCTCGCCTCGGCGACTCCGGTCGCCGTGGGATAGGTCGGAGGGACGCCGTCGATCATCGCCCCGGACGTGAACAGCCGGGGCCCGAGCACCGCACCGAGGTCGCAGTCGTTCTTGAGCGCGATCGCCGAATCGGTGCTCATCGCGCCCAGGTCGCGCACCGTGGTCACACCCCACGCCACGTACCGCTCCAGCGCCCAGCGCTCCACGTGCGCGTGCGCGTCGATCAGTCCCGGAATCACGGTCTTGCCGATCAGGCTGATCTCTCGCGCGCCGCGGGGCACGGCGACTTCGTTGACCCGCGCGACGGCCTGGATGTGGCCGTTCTTGACCAGGATCAGGGCGTCCTTTACCGGCTCCCTCCCCGAGCCGTCGAGCAGCGTGGCGCCTTCGAGGGCGACGACCCCATCACCCGACGGGTTGCACGCGGCCGACATCAGGACCACGGCGGCGGTCAGGAGAATCGGCGGTCGCGCGGTCGGCAGCCGGCCCCTCACGCGCTTCACTTCGGGTCGCTCGACGTGTGATCGTGCAGGATCTGCCAGCGGTCGCCCCGCTTCTGGAGGAGCAACGTGAACGGCCCGCTCGCGACGACCGCGCCGCCGTGGTGCAGCACGAAGCGCGCAGTGCACAGGGCGAGGTCGAGCGTCAACGGCCGCACGCGCACTTCCTCGAAGGTCAGCGAATCGCGCGTCTTCCCCGGGGCGAAGTACGCGGCCTGGTAGTGATCGTACAGCGGCTGCCAGCCGTACTGCACGTGGCCGCCCGTGACGTAGCTCGTGAGCGAGTCGCGCGCGTAGTCGCTCATGAACGCGGCCAGATCGCCCGCGTTCCAGTTCGCGGCGCTGTGCGCCAGCATCTGGGCGATCTCGGCCTGCGGATCGCCGAGCGGTAGCTTCGGTGCCGCACAACTGATGAGGATGAACAGGCCGGCCCCCCCGGCCCCCGCGGCCCCCCCCACGCCGTAGGCCCAACGCCCCACGTTCATGGCCGTTTCGCTCCGTGCCGGGGTGACTCGAAAACGTACCGCGGGAGCGCCTCGAGGGGATGGGTCGAGCCATCCAACAGGCGCTCCCGCGGTGTGGTGATGCGGTGGGCTCAGCGGCGACGCCGCTTCGCCGCTTTCTTCCGCTTCGCGCCCCGCTTGGCCTTACCCTTCGGCCGCTTCTTGGCGGCCTTCTTCGCCTTGGGCCGCTTCGCAGCCTTCTTCTTCTTGCGTGCGGGCGCCTTCCGCCTCGGTGCCTCCTCCGGCTCGTCCATCATCGGCGCCGGGCTCGGCATCGGTGGAGGCGATGGCGGGTACATCGGCTCCATCATGCCGGAGCCAGTCCAGCTGCTCTCCGAGAAGTCGTTTGGCTCGAGCATCGGATCTCCTCTGCTGGTTGTCCGTGGGCGTGGCTTATAGCTTACCCTGGGAATGCTGTCACGCAAGTGAGCACGCGCCACCGACGTGCGCGTCGCCTGGCCGGCGCGGGAGCGCGACTCGCGTCCGTTGTACGCCCAGAGGTAGGCGCGTCACCAACGACGTTGGCCCCGGCGTGAGGCGCGCCTGGCGCGCGCCCCGCTTGACCCGGCGGCCCCTGGAGAACGGGCTCGTGGCGGCGTCGCCATGGCCGGTGGGACTCGTTCGCTGGAAAGCCGTTATGCCGTTGGCCGGGCCGGGGCACCGAGCGATCCTGGGCGGCCGCGTTGCGAATCATGCCCCGCGGTGACAAGTTAGCTTGACAACAACACTTACGTGCGCTTACGTTGGCGCCGCTATGACCCCTCGCGCGGTTGTGATCTGGATCACGTTCGCTCTTCCCGGACGCGCCGTCGCGCAAAATGTATCCGAAGTTCAGGTCGCCCCGCCCACCGTGACGGTCAAGGTAGGCGAGCGCAGTGGCTTGTTGGCCACGGCGTTCGATCGTGCGGGCAATGTGATCCCGACGGTGCGATTCATCTGGTCCTCGAACAACGTGTCGGTGGCCAAGGTCGACAACGACGGCACCGTGACCGGCGTGGCCGGGGGCGTCGCGATCGTCGAAGCGCGGGTGGGACCGCGTCGCGGTCAGGCGGCCGTGCAGGTGATCGGCGCGCCGTCAGCGGGCACGCAGGCGGGCGCGCCACCGCAGACGACGGCCCGACCGACGGACGGGACTGGTGGCGTCGATCCGCTCGCGGGCCAGCCCCCCGGCACGGGCCCGGCTTCCGTCATGCGGATCGAGCCGCCGACCGTGTACCTGCTGCCGTCCGAGAACACGCGCGTCGTGCCGCGCGCGCTCAAGGACGACGGCTCGCCCGCCGCACCGGTCGCCGTGACGTGGAAGTCGCTCCGCCCCGATATCGCGAGCGTGGACCAGAACGGTGTGATCGTCGCGCTATCTGCGGGCCAGGGGACGGTGCAGGTGACGAGCTCGACCGGGCTCACGGCGACGGCACCGGTCGTCGTGCAACCGAGCGACATCGCGATCCAGGAGCCGAGTCCCGTCACGCTCGGGCCCAACGACGTCGACACGCTGCATGTGATCGTGCCGGGACAGGGGAATCGCGTCGTGAGTCCCCTGACGATGCAATGGGCGTCGGCGGACCCGAACGTCGCTCGGGTGTCGCTCACGGGCGTCGTGACCGCGGTGGCGCCGGGCAAGACCACGCTGTCCGTGTCCGGGCTGCTGCAGACCAAGAGCGTGGACATCGTGGTGCACAAGACGGTGGCCCAGCTGACGGTGATCCCCGTCTTCAAGACCGAAGTGCCGCTGCCGATCCAGGGGACCGCGAAGTTTCAGGTGACGGCGGTCGCGCCCGATGGGACGCCCGTGCCCGAAGCGCCGATCCGGTGGAGCGTGGGCGACACATCGCTGGCGAGCTTCGATCCGGCGACCGGGTCGCTCACGGGGAAGAAGGCGGGGAAGACGACGCTGACGGCTAGAGGCCCGGGCCTGGGACTGGTGGCGACGTGGCAGATCCGGGTCATCGCCGCGGCCCTCAAGCTGTCGGCCACGCGACTCGGTCTGCCGCTCAACCGGCGGTATGGATTGCGCGCCAGCTTCGCCGACGAGACGGGAACGGTGATCGGCCCCGCGACGGCCGTCACCTTCGCTTCCGACAACCCGCCGGCCGTCGCCGTGGCGGAGGACGGGACGATCTCGGCAACCGGGTACGGCCACGCCCGCGTCACCGCGTCCGCCCCCGGGGGCAAGCATGCCGTCGTCGAGGTCTTCGTGCAGGGTGAGATCGTAGTCGCGAGCTCGCGGTCCGGGCGGCTCCAGCTGTACGCCGCGGAGCGCGCGAACCTGGCGCAGCTGCGCAAGGTGCTAGACGACAGCTCCACGGCCGCCGAGCCCGCCTACTCGCCGGACGGCTCGCGCCTGGCGTTCGTGTCGACACGCGACGGCCAGCCGGAGATCTACGTGATGGACGCCGACGGGACGAGCCCGTCGCGGCTCACCAACGCCCCGGGCGCGGACGGCGCCCCGTCGTTCACGGCCGACGGGCGTGCCGTGGTGTTCCATTCCCCTCGCACCGGCCACCGTCAGATCTTCGTGCAGCCGATCACGGGCTCGGACGCGATCCAGCTGACCCAGGAGCCGTCGGAGAATTCGCAGCCATCCGCCTCGCCGGACGGCGAGACCATCGCGTTCGTGTCGAACCGGGACGGCAGCGACGACATCTGGCTGATGTCGCGTGACGGCTCGAACCAGCGCAACTTCACGAAGTCGCCCCAGGTCAAGGAAAAGAGTCCCCACTTCATGCGCGACGGCTCGCTCGCCTTCCTGCTCGAGGGGAAGGACGGCGGCCGCACCGTCACGCAGGTCGTGAAGGCGGATCTGGCGAGCGGCCGCGCGGCCCCGCTCACCGGCACCGATCTCGTCATCACCGACTTCGCGGTCTCCCCCGGGGGCGACCTGCTCGCGCTAGTGGTCAACGTGCAGAAGAACGTGCAGAAGATCTTCATCCAGCCGGTTGCGACGGGGGGCGGAGCGGCCGGTGGGGGTGCCCCGGTCGCGATCCCCACGACCGGCGCCGAGCAGATGGTGGCCGCGACGTTCATGCCATAAGCCGCCGATGCGCGCTTGGGTCATCCGCGCGACCGGCAGTCTCGATCAAGTCCAGCTGGCCGATGTGTCCGAGCCCGCGGTGCCGCTGGGGCCGCGAGAGGTGCGTGTCGCAATCCGCGCCGCCGCGCTCAACCACCTCGACCTGTTCGTGGTGCGCGGCCTCCCGCACGGCCACACCTTCCCCCACATCCTCGGGGCTGACGGCGCGGGCGTGGTGGCTGCCGTCGGCACGGAGGTCCGCTCTGTACGGTTGGGCGACCGCGTCATGCTCAACCCCGGCATTTCCGACTACACCTGCGAATATTGCCGGGCGGGGGAGCATTCCCTGTGTGTGAACTACCGGATGCTGGGCGAGCACCTCCCGGGTACGTTGTGCGAGTCCGTCATCGTCCCGGAGCAGAATGTCGCCATCATCCCGACAGTGACGCCGCCGCTCAACTGGGCTGAAGCCGCGGCGTTCTCGCTCGTCACGCTCACCGCCTGGCGGATGGTCGTGACGCGGGCCCAGCTCCGGGCGGGGGAGACGGTCCTGATCTGGGGGATCGGGGGCGGGGTGTCCCTCACGGCGCTGCGGATCGCGAAGCTGCGAGGCGCGCGTGTGATCGTCACCAGCTCGAGTGATGCGAAGCTCGAGACGGCGCGTCGTCTGGGCGCCGACGTGACCCTCAATCACCGCACCCAACAGGTGGCGCAGGAAGTCCGGATCCTGACCAACAAGCGGGGCGCGGACGTCGTGGTCGAGAACGTCGGCGCGGCGACGTGGCAGCAGTCGCTGCGCTCGCTCGGGCGCGGCGGCCGGTTGGTGACGTGCGGCGCCACGACCGGCCCCGACGTGGGGATCGACCTGCGGCGGCTTTTCTGGTATCACTGGAGCATCCTGGGTTCGACGATGGGGAACGACGCAGAGTACCGGGAGGTCGTCGGGCTGCTGGCGAGTGGCGAGCTGCGGCCGATCGTGGACCGCGTCTTCCCGCTCGAGGAGGCGCGAGCGGCGTTCGAGCGCCTGGACAAAGGGGAGCAGCTGGGGAAGATCGTGGTGCAGGTGCGCGACTGAGGAAAGCATGGGCTCGGCGCAGCACTGTCCTGAAGGACATCCGCTTCACAAGCTTCGCTTCGCTCGTTGTGTTTCAGCGCAGCGTTGGGCCGAGCCCAGGCTACAGCAGCCTGGGAACACGATGTGCGGCACCCCTCAACGGGGCGTCAACAAAGCCCCCTAGGGAACGGCGCCGTGCGTTGCCTTTCCAGGTCTAAGTGTTTAATTTTCTGCAACTTAGCGTGCTTGTCGGCACTCCCGATCCCTGACCTCTGACCACCGGCCCCAGCCGCTCATGACCGCACCCAACGCCCGCGAACGCATCCTCCCCCGCCTCATCGAAGACGAGATGAAGGAGTCGTTCCTCGACTACTCGATGAGCGTGATCGTGCAGCGCGCACTGCCCGACGTGCGCGACGGGTTGAAGCCTGTGCACCGCCGCATCCTGTACGCGATGCACGAGCTCGGCCTGGTGCCGGGTCGGCCGTACAAGAAGAGCGCCACCGTCGTCGGCGACGTGCTGGGGAAGTATCACCCGCACGGCGACATCGCCGTGTACGACGCCCTGGTGCGCATGGTGCAGGACTTCTCGCTGCGGTACCCGCTCGTCGACGGTCAGGGGAACTTTGGCTCGGTGGACGGGGACCCGGCGGCGGCGTATCGCTACACCGAAGCGCGCCTCACCCGCGTGGCGATGACGATGTTGGAGGACATCGACAAGAACACCGTCGATTTCATCCCCAACTTCGACGATCGGCTACAGGAGCCGACGGTGCTGCCGGCGAAGCTGCCCAACCTGATCGTGAACGGGGCGGCCGGCATCGCAGTCGGGATGGCGACCAACGTCCCGCCGCACAACCTCGCCGAGACGGTCGAGGCGCTCACCTACCTCGTCGACCACCCCGCTGCGACGGTCAAGGACCTGCGGAAATCCATAAAGGGCCCCGACTTCCCCACGGGGGCGATCATCTACGGTCGCGAGGGGATCAAGGAGTGCTACGAGAAGGGCCGCGGCCGGATCACGATCCGGGCCCGCGCGGTGATCGAGGAGAAAGAGTCGACCGGCAAGCACCAGATCGTCGTCGCCGAGATCCCGTATCAGGTCAACAAGAGCAACCTGATCGCGCAAATCGCCGAGCTCGTCAACGCCAAGAAGCTGGAAGGGATCTCGGACCTGCGCGACGAGTCGGACCGCGAGGGGATGCGGATCGTCATCGAGTTGAAGCGCGACGCGGTCCCGGCGGTGGTGCTGAACCAGCTCTACAAGCACACCCAGATGCAGACCACCTTCGGCGCGATCATGCTCGCCCTCGTGGACGGCGCGCCGAAGGAGATGAACCTGAAGGAGCTGCTCGAGCACTTCATCGAGCACCGCCACACGGTCATCGTCCGCCGCACCGACTTCGAGCTGAGGCGCGCGCAGGACCGCGAGCACATCCTCGAGGGCCTGAAGATCGCCGTCGACAACATCGACGAGGTCATCCGCATCATCAAGAAGTCCAAGGACACGCCGACGGCGGACGCCAGCCTGCGCAAGCGCTTCAAGCTGTCCGAGAAGCAGTCGGCCGAGATCCTCAACATGCGGCTCGCCCGGCTCACCGCCCTCGAGATCACGAAGCTCGAAGACGAGCTGAAAGAGGTCCGGAAGTTCATCAAAGAGTGCAAGGAGATCCTCGCCTCCAAGCCGCGCCGCATGAAGATCCTGAAGGAGGAGCTGACCGAGGTGGCCGCGGGCTTCGGCGACCAGCGCCGCACCGAGATCGTCGCCGACCAGGGCGAGTTCTCGATCGAGGACCTGATCGCCGAAGAGGACATGGTGATCACCGTCTCTCACGCGGGCTACATCAAGCGACTCCCGGTGTCGGCGTACCGGCGCCAGCGGCGCGGCGGCAAGGGCGTGATCTCCGCCCACACCAAGGAAGACGACTGGGTGGAGCACCTGTTCATCGCGTCGACCCACGACTACGTGATGTTCTTCACGCAGCAGGGGCAGTGCTACTGGCTCAAGGTGCACGAGATCGCGCAGGCCGCCCGCGCCGCGCGCGGCAAGTCGATCCTCTCCTGTGTCGCGATGAAGCCGGACGAGCGGCTCGCCGCCCTGGTACCGGTGCGCGAGTTCTCCGAGGACCAGTACCTCCTGTTCGCGACCAAGAACGGCGTGGTGAAGAAGACCCGGCTCTCGGAGTTCGGCAACCCGCGCTCGGTCGGCATCCGCGCCATCAACATCGAGAAGGGCGACGAGCTGATCGACGTGCAGGTGACCGACGGGCGCAACGACATCGTGCTCGCCACGCGGCAGGGCATGAGCATCCGGTTCCAGGAGAAGGACGTGCGCGATATGGGACGCACCGCGACCGGCGTGAAGGGGATCGAGCTCGACAAGAAGGACCACGTCATCGACATGGTCGTGGTGCGACGCAAGTCGACGCTGCTCACGGTCACCGAGAAGGGCATGGGTAAGCGCTCCGAGCTCGACGAGTACCGCGTGCAGCACCGCGGCGGCCGCGGTATCATCACGCTCAAGCGGTCCGATAAGACCGGCGACATCGTGGCACTCAAGGAAGTGCTCCCCGACGACGAGCTCATGATGATCACCAAGAAGGGGATCATGATCCGCGTGCCGGTCGAGGGGATCCGTATCTCGGGGCGCAACACGCAGGGCGTGAAGGTCATGAACCTGACGCCGGGCGATCTCGTGGTCGACGTCGCCCGCGTGGTGAAGGAAGACGAGGCCGAGACCGGGGACGACGGGGATGACGAGGAGGACACGCCAGCGCCGAAGAAGCCCGCAGCTCCCAAGAAGTCCGGAAAGAAGAAGCGGTAAGTTGGTCACGGCCCAGGACGTCCGCGACGCGGCCGAGCGGCTGCGCGGGGTCGCGGTCCGGACGCCCCTCCGCTACGTGGAGCCGCTCGACGCCTACTTGAAGCTCGAGAACCTGCAGCCCATAGGGGCGTTCAAGATCCGGGGCGCCTACAATGCCATCAGCCGCCTGCCGCCGGCCGCACGGCGCGCGGGGGTCATCACCTACTCGAGCGGGAATCATGGCCAGGCGGTCGCGTACGCGGCTCAGCTGCTGGGCATTCGGGCGGTCGTCGTCATGCCCGAAACGGCGCCGGCGGTCAAGGTTGCGGGTGTGCAGAAGTGGGGTGGCGAAGTGGTGTTCGCGGGGCGCACGTCGCAGGACCGCCAGGTGAAGGCGGAAGAGCTCTCCGCACGGGAGGGGCTCGCGGTCGTGCCGCCGTTCGACCACCCGGACATCGTCGCCGGGCAGGCGACCGTGGGCCTCGAGATCGCCGATCTTCCCGACGTCGGCACCGTCGTGGTGCCGGTAGGCGGGGGCGGCCTCATCTCGGGGGTCGTGGTCGGACTCGCGGCGGCCGGGAGCGCGGCGCGGGTGTGGGGCGTCGAGCCCGCCGGCGCGCCGAAGCTCACCCGCTCGCTCGCGGCGGGCCAGCCGGTGCGGCTCGAGCGCACGGCGAGCCTCGCCGATGGGTTGATTACGCTCAGCGTCGGGGACATCCCCTTCGCGCACCTCGCCCGCCAGCGCGACCGTCTCGCGGGAGTGGTCCTCGTCGAAGATGACGCACTGCGCGAGGCGGTACATTTTCTCTGGCGGCAGTGCCATATCGCGGTCGAGCCGTCCGGCGCGGCCACGACCGCGGCGCTCCGGTCCGGTGCCGTCCGGCCGGTGCCGCCCACGGTGCTCGTCGTGAGCGGCGGCAACGTCGATCCCTCGCTTCTCGAGGACTGAGCAGATGCCCGACAGTGCCGCGGCCAAGATCCTCGTCGCCGACGACGACCAGTCGCTGGTCCGCACGCTCATGTGGATCCTCAAGGAGAACGGCTACGAGGTCGTCGTCGCGCCCGGTGGCGAGGGGCTCATGGGGAAGCTCGAGGAGGAACGCCCCCACCTGTTGCTGCTCGACATCATGATGCCCAAGGTGGACGGCCTCCAGCTCCTGGCCAAGATGAAGGCCGACGAGCGGTTCCGCGACCTTCCGGTCCTGATGATCTCGTCGATGCCGCCCGAGGAAGCGACGGTCAAGTCGCTTGGCCTGGGCGCCGCCGACTTCATCGCCAAGCCGTTCCGTGTGCGCGAGCTGCTCGCCCGCGTCAAAGCGCACATCCGCACCGCCCAGGAGCTCTCGCGGGCGCGCGATGAGGCGCAGAGTCGCGCGGCGATCGTCGACATCCTGCACGAGGTCACGGACTCGCTCAAACCGGACGAGATCTACCACATCCTGGTGCGGCGCGTCGCGCGCGTGCTCCAGATCTCCAAGTGCTCCATGGTGCTCGCGAAGGCGGGCGAGCAGCTGGGGGTCGTGGTGGCCGCGTACGAGAATCCGATGCTGCGCAACCTGCAGATCGAGCTCGCCCGCTACCCCGAGATCGAGCGCGCGCTCGCGAGCGGCCGCGCGGTGCTGGTCGAGGACGTCGCCACCGACCCGGTGTACGCCGAGGAGCGCGCGCACTGGGAGCGCGAGCGCATCACCGTCCCGACGCGCTCCGCGGTCGCGATGCCGTTCTCCATGAAGGACCAGCAGGTCGGCGTGTTCTTTCTCCGTACCACGGGGGAAGACCCGCCGCTCACCCGCGCCGACGCTCAGTTCGCCGAGACCGTGATCCGTACGGCGGTCGCGGCGATCGAGAAGGCGTACGATTTCGAGACCGCGGTCTCCGACAAGAAGCGCCTGGAGAAGCTCGCGGCGACCGACGCGCTCACCGGGTGCCTGAACCGCCGCGCGCTCTCCGAGGAGCTCGAGCAGGAGCTGGACCGCGCGGGGCGGTACAACCTCGCGCTGACGATCCTGCTCGCCGACATCGATCGCTTCAAGCTGGTGAACGACACGCGCGGGCACATCGCGGGGGATTCGGTGCTGCGGCAGATCGGCGAGATCCTCCGCCGCGAGGCGCGGTCGGTGGATCTGGTCGCGCGGTACGGCGGCGAGGAGTTCGTGGTGGTCATGCCGGAGACGGCGCTGCACGGCTCGGCCATCTTCGCGGAGCGGCTGCGGCGCCGCATCATGCACTACGACTTCGCCGATCCCGGCGAAGATCCCATCAACCTCACGGTCTCGATCGGGCTCGCCTCGTTTCCCGATGACCGGGTCACCGGCGCGGACAGCTTCGTGGCACTGGCGGACCAGGCCCTCTATCGGGCGAAGAACGAAGGGCGCAATTTGGTGCGGCAATGAGCGAGCGGCGCTGTCCCAAGTGCGGGTCGGTCTACCCCGAAACCGCACGGTTCTGCCCGCGCGACGGCAACATGCTCATCGAGGCGCAGTCGAAGGCCTCCCCGGCGGCGTCGCCCTCCGGCGGCGACACCGCCGTCCGCACGCCCCGCACGCCGCGCGGCGGGCTGCGCCTCGACCGCGCCTCCACCCTTTCGGGGCAAATCCTCGACACGCGCTATCAGGTGGTGAAGAAGCTCGGCGAGGGCGGGATGTCGTACGTGTATCTCGCGCGTGAGGTCGCGACCGGCGCCGAGGTCGCCATCAAGGTGCTTTCGCCCAAGCTCGCGACCGACCGGAGCTCGGTGGAGCGACTGCGCCGGGAGGCGGGCCTCGCCATGCGGCTCGACCACGCCAACGTGTGCCGTATCTTGCGGCTCGGCGAGTCCGAAGACGGCCTGATCTACCTGGTGATGCCGTTCCTGGACGGCGAGCTGCTGTCGGACCGTGAGGTGCGCGGCGGGCCGATGGAGCTCGGGACCGGCATCGACGTGCTGCGCCAGGTGTGCACGGGGCTGCACCACGCCCACGAGCTCCAGATCGTGCATCGTGACCTGAAGCCCGAGAACATCATGCTCGTCCCCGAAGACGGCGGCCGCCACCGCGCGGTCGTCATGGACTTCGGCCTCGCCAAGGAGCGCCGTGCCGATCCCGCGATCGCGAAGCTCACCGCGACCGGCATCATCCTCGGCACCCCGGAGTTCATGAGCCCGGAGCAGATCCGCGGGCGACCGCTCGACGCGCGCTCCGACATCTACGCCCTCGGCATCGTCGGCTTCGAGATGTTCACCGGCAGGCTGCCGTTCCAGGGGCGCAACGCCCAGGAGATGATGATCGCGCGCCTGCGCGACCAGCCGCTGCCGCTCCGCCAGCTCCGGCCCGATCTGCCGGCGAACCTCGACAAGGCGCTGGGCCGGGCGCTGCAGGCGAATCCCGACGCGCGCTACACGACCGCGCTCGACTTCGCGGACGCCCTCACCGCGACGCACGATGGCGGCCTGTTCTCCAAGCTCAAGGAGAAGCTGAAGTAGTTTGAAGCGCTTTCCGGCGTTCGATCCTCCCGAATACGTCGACTGGAAAGCCGACCCCGCGCTGGTGCGCCGCTTCCGGGAGACGATCGAGCAGGCCCCCGAGCGCGCCGCGCTCGTCGCGCGCCTCTCGTCCGACGACCAGATCGCCCTCTACGCCGGCCTGCTGCGCGCCCGGCTGCACGATATCCAGTTGCAGCGCTGGGTACGCACCGGGATCATCTCCAAGGCCTGGCTGGGGACCGGCGAAGAGGCGAGCACCGTCGGCCCGGTGCACGCGCTGGAGCGGGGCACGGACATCGTCGCCCCGATGATCCGCAACGCGGCCGCGTGCTGCGAGCTCGGCCTCTCCCTCGCCGACATGCTGCGGGCCTACCTCGGCACCGACGATTCGCCGTCGCACGGTCGCGACCTGCACGTCGGCTCGCTCTCCCACGGCGTGCTGCAGCCCATCTCCCACGTCGGCGACATGGTGCCGGTGATCAGCGGCATTGCGCTGGCGTTCAAGATGAACGGCGAGCGGCGGGTTGCCCTCACGTGGGTGGGCGACGGCTCGACCAAGACCGCCGCGGCGCACGAGGGGACCAACTTCGCGGCCGTACAGCGGGTCCCCGCTATCTTCGTGATCCAGAACAACCAGGTCGCCCTCGGCACCCGGCTCGACCAGCACCATGTCCCCGAGACCTTCCAGGACTGGCCGGCGAGCTACGGCATCTGGGGCGCCGGGTTCGATGGCAACAACGTGCTGGACGCGTGGGCCGTGACGCGGCTCGCCGCTGAGCGCTGCCGCGCGGGGCAGGGGCCCGCGATGCTCATCGCCGAGACGTTCCGCATGGGCGGGCATGCGACCCACGACGAGCGCGAGGCGCGGGCGACGTTTCCCGACGCACTGTTCAAGACCTGGGGCAAACGGGACCCCATCGGCCTATATGAGGAGTGGCTGAAGCAGGCGGGCGTCGCGGCAGGGCGGCTGGAGCAGGTCGAGGCGGAGGTCACCGAGCAAGTCGAGCAGGCCGCGGCACAGGCCCTCAAGAGCAGGGAGACCATGCCGCCGGGGGTGAGCGCCCTCGCCGGGGTATACGCGGACGGCAAGGGGCGGTAACGAACGTCCGCCTGCGCCCGGGGTAGCGAGTGCGCAGGAGGTGTGTCATGACTCGGCTCCTGTTGCTGGCGTGCTTCGTCCTGGCGTGCCAGCAGCGCTCGGCGGTCCAGAATCCACCCCCGCCCCCGTCCCCGCCCCCACCGCCACCGCCACCGCCGGGCGGGGTGGACACGATCCCAATCGCCGGCCACGCGCTATATGTGCCCGCCGGCTTCACCGTCAACCTTTTCGCCCAGCAGATTCCCGGCCCGCGCAACCTCGCGCTCGGGCCTGACGGTGCCGTTTACGTCGCCCTGCAGGGCGCGGGACAGATCGCTCGGCTGGTCGACGGGGACGGGGACGGCGTCGCCGAGTCGGTGGTCTCAGTGCTGGCGGGCCTCGACCAGCCGTTCGGGCTCGCGTTCCGCGGCGACACTCTGTACTTCGCGGAACAGCACGCCGTGAAGCGGCTCGCCCCCGGCGCGGGGGCACCGGTTACCCTGGTGCCGAACGTCCCGGGCGGCGGGCGACACATCACCCGAACCCTGGTGTTCGGCCCCGACAACCGCCTGTACCTGTCCGTCGGGTCCACGTGCGACGTGTGTGACGACTCCGACCCCCGACTCGCGGCCGTGACGCGCTACAACCTCGACGGATCCGGTGCGCATGTGTTCGCGACGGGGTTGCGCAACTCGGTCGGGATGGCGTTCCATCCCACGACCGGCGAGCTGTGGGCCAACAACAACGATCGGGATGGCCTCGGGGACGACCTGCCGCCGGAACACCTGAATATTCTCGCAGACGGCAAGTGGTACGGGTGGCCGCGGTGCTATCTTCCCGGGAAGCCCAACCCGGAGTATTCGGGAGCCGACTGCTCGGCGGTGGAGCCGCCGGCGATCACCGTCCAGGCGCACTCGGCGCCGCTCGGCCTCGTGTTCTATACCGGCATGACGTTTCCGACGGAGTATCGCGGCGACGCTTTCATGACGTATCACGGTTCCTGGGACCGCACCGTCCCGACGGGCGCCAAGGTGGTGCGGGTGCGGGTGGCGAACGGCCGCCCGACGGCGGTGCAGGACTTCGTGACCGGCTGGCAGCTTGCCGACGGCTCCCGCTGGGGACGTCCAGTGGGCGTATTGGTCCTGCCGGATGGCTCGTTGCTCGTGAGCGACGACGAGGAAGGCGTCAGCGGGGGCGACGGGGGTCGCGTCTGGCGCGTAAGCTATGGAAAGTGAAGCGGCAAGACCGGGAGGAGGTGGCAACCTGTGATTCGCTCTGTCCTGTTTGCGCTCGTCGCCGTCCACTGCAGCCCGCGGACGACACCCACCGGCGGGGGTGGGGGTGGGGGTGGGGGCGGGTTCGGGGGCGACTCGATCCCGATCGCCGGTCACATGGTGTACGTCCCCGTCGGATTCACCGTCAACATCTTCGCGCAAGGCGTGAGCGGCGTGCGCTTCCTCGCGCTCGGTCCGGGTGGCGCGGTGTACGCGACCCAGTCGGGATCCGGGCAGATCGTCCGGTTGGTGGACGCGAACGGCGACGGCACGGCGGAATCGGTCGTGCCGGTCCTGACGGGTTTGAGCGATCCCTCGGGGATCGCGTTCCGCCGCGACACGCTCTACTTCTCCACGGAAACGGCGGTCGAGCGGCTCGATCCCGGCGCCGGCGCTCCCGTGACGGTCGTCGCCGGACTGCCCGCCGGTGGTCATAGCACGCGGACCTTCGCGTTCGGGCCGGACAACCTGCTGTACGTCGCGGTGGGATCTTCGTGCAACATCTGCACCGACACGCCACCCCGGGCGGCGGTGACCCGCTACAATTTGGACGGGTCAGGTGCCCACACGTTCGCGACAGGATTGCGCAACTCGGTGGGGCTCGCGTTCAACCCGAGCACGGGCGAGTTGTGGGCCAACAACAACGATCGTGATTATCTGGGGGACGACTTGCCGCCGGAGCACCTGAACATCCTGAAAGACGGCAAGTGGTACGGCTGGCCGCAGTGCTATCTCCCAAACCATCCGAATCCGGAATCCGCGAGCTTCGACTGCTCCGGCGTCGAGCCCCCGGCGCTCACCGTGCAGGCGCACTCGGCCCCGCTCGGGCTGGCGTTCTATACGGGAACGACGTTTCCGGCCGAGTACCAGGGCGACGCGTTCATGACGTATCACGGCTCCTGGAACCGCAGCGTGCCGACGGGAGCGAAAGTCGTGCGCGTCCGTGTGCAGAGCGGGCGGCCGACGGCGGTCGAGGACTTCGTCACCGGCTGGCAGCTGGCCGACGGCTCGCGCTGGGGGCGCCCGGTCGGGCTCGTCGTCGCGGCGGACGGCGCCCTGTTGATCGCCGACGACACGGGCAATCGGATCTGGAGGGTGAGCTATGGGAAATAGGACGGGGCAGGACGGGGAGAGACGGGGAAGGACGCGGAAGGTGGCGGTAGGGACGGTACTGGTGATCGCGGGACTGGTCGCGGCTGCGACCGGCTCCTCGTCTTTCCCCGTCCTTCCCCGTCTTTCCCCGTCCGACATTCACGCCGAGTACGTCAAGTATCCCTCCGGCAAAGACACCATTACCGGGTACCTCGCCTATCCCGAGCGCAAGGACCCCGCGCCGGGTGTGGTGGTGATTCACGAGATCTTCGGGATGTCGGACTTTATCCGCCAGACGACGGAGCAGCTCGCGAAGGACGGGTTCGTCGCGCTCGCGCCCGATCTGTTGTCGCGCCGCGGCGGCACGCCTTCCTCGACCGACGACGCGCGCAAGCTGATCGCCGGGCTCAACCCCGACACGGTCACGCTGGATCTCGATGCGACGGTCGCGTACCTGCGGACCGTGAAGGCAGCGCGGCGCGACCGGATCGGCGTGATCGGCTTCTGCTGGGGCGGCGGGCAGAGCTTTCGCTACGCGACCAACAACCCGGCGCTCGGCGCGTTCGTGGTGTGCTACGGACCCGGCCCCGAGGCCGCGGCGATCGCGCGGATCCGCGCGCGAGGGCTGGGCGTCTACGCGGAGAACGACGCGCGGATCGATGCGGGACTGGCGGACGTGGCGGCCGCGGTGAAGCAGTATGGGAAGGACTACCACTACGCGGTCTATCCCGGCGTGGGACACGGCTTCCTGCGCTCGCGCGACAAGCCCGAGGTGGCGGACAGCGCCTGGCGAGCCGTGATCCGGTTCTTCAAGGAGAGTCTGGAGCGGTAGCAGCGGGAAGGCGGTCGCCTTACCGCTTTTTCCCGCCCACGTACTCCCGCGCGCGCTCGAGGACCGCGTCCGTTCCGGCCTGCACGTCGGCGACGGTCGCTGAGACCGTGAGTTCGGGCTGGATCCCCTTCCCCGCGAACTCCTCCCCGTTGGGAAACGTATGGCGCGTCACCGAGAGCTGCATCGCCCAGTTCTTGGGGAGCGCGATCGTGAGCGCGTCGCCCGGACTGCCGGCCGACGTCTCCCCGATGATGACGCCGCGCGTGGCGTTCCGGAACGCCACCAGAAAGTCCTCGGCGGCCCCGCCCGTCGCGTTGGACGCGAGCACGGCGATCGGTCCGGCATAGCCGGGGCGGTCGGCCGCAGGCAAAACGGTATCGGGGGGCGGGCCGTACCACGAGAAGGCGGAGTCGGGCGCTCGCAGCACCCGGAACACGGGGCGGTATTGCGGCGTTTTCCAGCGCGCTACCGGGAAGGCGCGCCCGGTGAGGCGCGCCAGAATCGCATAGCCATAGCGGCTTTCGCCGCCCGCGGCGTGGCGTAGATCCACGATCAGTCCCGTCACACCAGCAAAGTCCGGGAAGGCGCGGTCGAAACGCCGCACCACGTCCTCTTCGGCGAGCGCGTTGACGCGTGTCACCACCACGCCGCCCGGAAAGGAATCGATCTCGATGTCGGGTCGCTCGAGCGGCCAACGATCGTTCAGCGAGACGCTGCGGGTCACGCTGATGCCGCGCTGGGCGCCGCCGGGAAGACGCACCAGGAGGTTTATGGTCGTGCCCTTCTCGCCCTGGAGCATCCATTGAACGGCGCGCTGCCAGCGATCCGTCGGCGTCGCGGCCGAGGTCTCCGGGAGCACCGAGTCCCGGATCCAGCTCTCGGCCGGGACGCCCTGCACCGCGACGATCTCGGCCAGCCGCTCGGGCCGCGCCACCCGCATCTCGTCGTTCTCGGCGTACTCACGGATGAGCGGTCGCTGCTCGACGCTTTCCAGCAGCAACGGCGGGCGCGCGATGCGCGACCGCAGGCTGGCGGGGGGGACTACGGCGGCCTGCCCGTCGCCCAGCAGGGCGACGAAGCGCCGCAGCCGGCGGTAGAACAGGACGTCCGACTGCGGCTGCGCCGCGAGCCGCAGATTCGCGCTGAGCGCGGAGTCCCAGTCGGCCCGCACGCGATCCCACAAGGCGAAGTTGTAGCGCGCCTCGGCCCAGAGCGTCGCGACCACCTCGGCGCGCTCCGTGGCCACGAGCTGCTGACCGGCGAGTCTTGCGACCGCGACGGCGAGGCCCAGAGCGAGGACGCCTGCTGAGCGCATGATCACGCGCCTAATCTATCTGCTCCTGTTCGTGTCGCCGCAGCTGCTCCTCTATCTGTACCTGCGCGAGCGGCTGCCCGACCCCACGCGGCCCGAGCGGGCGCGCCGGGTGCGGATCGGCCTGGCGACGACATTCGCGGTCTTCAACCTCCCCTGGGTCCTGGTCGCCGGCCGGGCGCTCTCCGGGAGCATGTGGGGCGTGGGACGGATCCCGTACCTGGGACCTTGGATCGCGTGGCAACTGCTCGGGTGGATCTTCGGTGTGTTGGTGGCCGTGTATGTCGCGGGCAAGGCCGTTTGGTACATCGGCGGTCAGGCGGTCAAGTGGAGCGGCGGTCAGTCGAGCCGCGGACCCTCCGACCGCCCGGCCGCCGCTCCATCTGCCCGCCGCATTTCCAGGCGCCGCTTTCTCGCCCGCGCCACGTACTCCTACGCCGCCGCGGGGGCCGCGCTGTCGACGTCCGGGATCTGGAGCGCGTACGGTCTCCCCCGGCTCACGCGTCGCACGCTGACCTTCCCGAACTTGCCGCCCGGGCTGGACGGCCTCACGCTGCTCCACCTCTCCGACCTGCACGCCGGCATCCACCTGGGCGCCGATCGGATGCAGCAGATCGTGCAGCAGGTGAACGCGCTCGCGCCGGATCTGATCGTGCAGACGGGCGACATGATCGACATCTCCCGCGCCTACATCCCGCCGTACGTGCACGCGTTCCGCGAGCTGCGCGCGCCGCTCGGCATCGTGACCGTGCTCGGGAACCACGACCGCTATACCGGCGAGCAGGAGGTGATCCGCGGCTGCCGGGACGCGGGACAGCTACTGCTCCAGAACGATTGTCACCTGATCGAGCGCGGCGGCGCCACGCTGGCGCTGTTGGGCATCGACGACCCGCACAACTGGACGGCGGACGATCCCCAGCCGGAAGACGTCGCCGCCGCGCTGCGGCCGGCGCCTCCGGCGGCGTTCAAGATCCTGCTCGCGCACCGACCAGGCGCGTGGGACACGGCCGCCCCGCGCGGCATCCCGTTGACGCTCGCCGGGCACATTCACGGCGGGCAGCTCTACCTGCCCGGAATCGGGTGGTCTCCCGGGCGACTGATCACCAAGTACGTGATGGGGCACTTCCAGCGCGGGGACAGCCAACTGTACGTGAGTCGCGGCATCGGTGTGGTGGGCGTGCCGATTCGGGTGTTCGCGCCCCCCGAGATCGAGCTGTTCACGCTGCGGCGTGCCTGAGGCCAGCGAACCCAGCCTCACGCGCGGGGAGCCGCGACCGCGTCCCAGGCAGCGTCGAGCGCCAGGGCCACGCCGGCGTGGGTCTCGGACCACTCCCTGCCCGCCACCCGCTCGATCGGCAGCGACATCACACCGAGCCACACGGCGGCCCACACTTCGACGGCCCCCGGCTTCACCGAGCCGTCCGCCTTGCCTTGCGCCATCAGGCTCTCGAGACCGAGGCGGAAGTCGCGGGCGACCTTGTGACTCTCGTCGTCGAGCAGGTCCGCGTGGCGCTGCACAAAGAACAACTGCGCGACGGCCGGCTCCCGCGCCGCTCCCGCGACGAGGCCCCGACCCAGTTCCGCCAGCTTCTCGCGCGGACCTACCTTGAGTCCGTCCGCTTCCTTTACCACCCGCAGGGCCCAGCGTCCCGCCGCCCGGTACAGCTCGTTCAGCAGGTGCTGTTTCGAGTCGAAGTGCCGGTAGATCGTGCCTTCGGCGACCCCGGCCTTCTTGGCGATCAGCGGTGTCGTCGTGAGATGGTAGCCCGCAGTGGTGAACAGCTCGAGCGCGGCGCGGATGAGGCGCTGGCGGGTGAGATCGGCCTGAGTCATCGCGCGCGAATTTAACGCTGGGCGGGCGAGCGTGCTGCGGCCCCGCTCCGCGACAAAAATACGCAGTCGCTCCGCGGGGCCGCAGCACGCTCGCCCGCCGATCTGGTCGCCGGGGTTCCGTCACCCATCATGCCGCCTTAGCTTTCCGCCGCTCGTTGGCTCCTCACCGCAGTCCGGAGGCAATTGCGCCATGCGCATGCTGGTTTTGGGCGCGGGACTCCAGGGTTCCGCCTGCGCCTACGATTTGTTGCAGCACCCCGGTGTCGACCGGGTCACCGTCGCTGACCTGAAGCCCGATCGTATCCCCGCGCTGCTCCGACCACTGGCCGGCCGGCGCCTCGCACTCCTCAAACTCGATGTGCAGGACGGGGCCGCGCTGCGCGCAGCGATGGGCGGGCACGACGCCGTGCTGAACGCGGCGCCCTACTACTTCAATCTGGAGGTCTCCAAGGCGGCGGTGGACAGCGGCGTGCATTGCGCCGACCTGGGTGGCAATACGGAGATCGTGTTCCAGCAGCGCAAGCTCGACGCCGCGGCGCGCGAGCGCGGAGTCTCCATCATCCCGGACTGCGGTCTCGCGCCCGGGATGGTGAACA
>Ga0209690_1000093_pt1 | contig 38989 bp, 38 predicted proteins | sample GraSoiAngelo_150_FD_186164 | JGI IMG/M metagenome (GOLD analysis project Ga0209690, IMG submission 186164) | Grasslands soil microbial communities from the Angelo Coastal Reserve, California, USA - 14_1009_09_40cm (SPAdes) (version 2) | ecosystem: Environmental > Terrestrial > Soil > Grasslands ... | reverse complement strand
AGCGGTGCAGCTCGATTACAAGTTCCGGATTCGAGATCTTTGTTCCGGGGCGCCGGGATGATCCTGTTTACAGGAGCGCCGATCTCTTTGAGCGCACCGTCTCACACTTTTTGCCACGCTGCGGCGTCCTACTCTCAATCGAGACGATGCAGGGCCGAAATGCCGTAGTTCTCCTGGAGAATAGGGGCCTCGTCGGCGACTTGCGCTGCGTCGAGGTCGATCTGTTTTGGGTCCTCCTCGGTTTCAATCTTGATGAAGCCGCCTTCGATCGGCTGTTTCACAGCTTCGGCAAGATCGCCTAACGATTTGATTTCTTTGCCGTTCACTTTTGTGACTGTCAAGTAGGAAAGCTCGTCGTAGCCAATTGTGCTGTTGGCGGGGAGGACCTGGCTGAGAATAACGACGCGGCGATTTCCCTCTGGAAAGAGCTCTGATTGGAAATGGTCGAGGTAAACCAAGCGCTGGGGCGCTTCTCTTTGCCAGGCCGCTCCCCATTCTTTGAGATATTGGCGGGAAAGCTCTTGGAAAATGAGGCCGCCGAGGACGTAGTAGCGGGGAGGCTGATCGAAATTATACGGCGGACTGACATAATCCTTCGCGTCCCGATGCTCGAGCGTCACATTTAGCTGTATTGGCTTGCCATTGCGCTCGATGCGAAAAGGGATAACATCGCCGGAATAAGCGTGGGCGGTGAGCAGATTTGTAAATTCGATCTTGCCGTAAAGTGGATCGACATAGTTGCCGTTTTGATCGATCTCATTGTTCGCGACCGCTGTTACGATGTCGCCGACTTTCAGCCCGGCTTTCATCGCCGGTGTATTCGGCTCGACATTCGTAACGTAAACGCCGCCGCCCTTGCCTATTTCTCCGGCGAACTGGCGCAGTTCCGGGTCACGCGTTGGGAAAAATGAAAAACCAACAGATGGAAAACCTCGATAATTCTGGCTCTCAGCTTCCCTCAAAAAATGTGTGATGATAGGCGCGGGGATGGCGTCGAGCAGTTGCGAACGCGAATCGTAGCGGAGCATCAAGCCGGCGAGCTTGTTGTTCTTCACCAGTGGCACTGTGTAGCTGTTTTCTCGATACTGCATCGGGAGGCTGATGCGGTAGGTGAGAAATTCCCCGACGTCGATCGGATACGGGGTCATCTGCACAGTTGTCACCAAACCTTCCGTCGCGAGCAAGGCGCCGGTCGGCTCGAGTTGCCACGCGGCAAGTCGATCGCCCACCACGGTGTCGGGTGTGATCTCGAGCGGAGTGATTTCATCAAGGAATGTTTTGTCCACGGGCTCAAGCAGCGCCAAGTTGGCTTCATAATCGATGACCTGGACCTTGGCCGCCGTTTTTTCTCCGGATTCGGCGCGCTCGAGTTCGACGTAATTTTGGTTGCCAACCAGGTCCGCAGTCACCAAGACGCGCCCTTTCGAGAGAACCGCGCCGAGTGCGCGCTTTGAAAACGGTGCTTTCTTTTGCCAGGGCCGAAAATAATCGTAGGACTGGCCGGTCACATTGACGCGAACAAGGGCAAGCTGTTTTTGCTTGCTCAATGGCGTCGGCACCGCGGGTTCCTTTTTGGCCAGCGTCCCGCTGACTGTTACGAGAACCAGTCCAAAAGTAACGAACAAACGTTTGTGCATTAGATGTTGTTGGCCTGCTCCGGCGATTTTGACTCGGGTTTTTCTTCGAGATTTTGCTCTTTCAACACGTTGTAACGCGTTTTGATCTGCTCGCGGGCAGCCTCCACTTTGTTGCGATCGAGTACTAACGGAGGGCCATCGCCGATCATTCGGATGACAAAGCGTTCTGGCGTCTCGGCAAACGTGCGGGCCAGATCATCGAGCGTCCGAATTTTCTTGCCGTTTATTTCATCCACAATTCCGCCCCGGTACGGTGCGAGATAAGTATTGATCGGGTCGGGCAAAATATTAGCCAACACAATCACATCTGGATGCTGCAGATAAAGTTGCTCCAAAATGAAGTATTCAAAGAAATGTCGGAGCCGCAGATCGGTTGGTCGATAGGCTTCCATCAAGTCCAGGCTTAACGGTTGAAAAAGCAAGCCGCCGTAGAGTACATAACGAGGACGGACATCATAACTGTGCCCTTGAATCAGATAGGGCCATGCAGTCTTCAAAAACTCGATCTTCACAGTCATAGGCTGCTTGTCGCGCCAGATGTCGAGTTTAACCGAATCACCTTTGAATTTCCGTTCTACTACTTCTTGAAAGTCCGCGCGCTCGCCTTCCAGCTCAACATTCCCATCGCTGGCGATAGAATGACCATCGATAGTGAGAAGAACATCACCCGGCCGAAGGACGGTCGCCGATGGTCCGGCCTCTACGACCGTGTTCACCAAAACGCCTCGGTCGTCGTCTTTCAATCCGAGAAACTTTCTCTGCGCTGGGTTTTGCAACTTGGAATAACTGATCGCAAGATCGACATATTTATCGTAATGCCCGTTGCTGACATCTTTTAAGAACCGGTTAATCACCGGAGTAGGAATCATGTAGGCAACGCCTTGCGCGACGTCGCCGCTGTAACCTTGAAACGCCACACCCATCACCTTGCCGCTTTGCATTACTGGTCCACCGCTGTTACCCGGATTGATCTGCGCGCTGATCTGGATCGCTAGATGCTGATCGATCGACGAATGGGTATAGAGCTGAAAATCAATTCGCGACACTATGCCGGTCGTGACCGACATCCGTTCGCCGCCGATTGGATAACCGTAAGCCGACACAGTCGATTCAAGCGCGGGAATTCCGCCAAATTTTAACGGTACCATGTTCTTGAAGAAATCCGGAGCCGATACGGTGATCAACGCTAGATCACAATCGTTGGCAATGAATTGTACTGTCGCCGGATATTTGTTGGGATCGCTTTCGCGTTCCACGATCAGATACCGGCTGTTGGCAACCACATGCGCGTTGGTTAAAATGCGATTGCCAGTTATGACAAAGCCGGCACCGACGCCGCGCTCAAGCGCGCCTGCATTCCACGGCGCTTTGTAGTCAGGCTCCACCGACGTTGCCGTGATCCGGACAAGACTTTTTTGAACCGGCCCATTAGGTTTTGGCGGTGCAATCGGAACAGGCACCGGAACGACTGCTTGGGCGGGCGAAACCGATCTCGATGGAACCGCCGCTGGTGCTTCCGGCTGCGCGGGGGGAGAGGTCGCTGGGTTGCTTTGCTGTGCGTACGATATCGCTCCGAACAGCAGAATAGCGGAAACAAAACTAAGAGAACGCTTCATGAGCGGAAAGGCTGAAAATCAAACAGAGTAATCGAAAATCAAGATCGGAATTTGCATTTGTAGCTAGCCTTCGGACAGAACTGACATAATACATGAGCCCGACGTTCAACATCTGCGGCTGCCAAGAGGCAAATAGCTGATGGTTCTTGGCGTTTTTAGCCCTTTTCACAGTTCGTGCGTCGAAGTAGAGAAATTAAATTCCAGCACGATCGAGAATCGATTTGAGGACCTTCTTCGCTTCAAAGAATTCGCGCGCCAGAACGCGAGCGGCGCGGGAATGTTTCGCATAATCCGAGTTGATTCTTTTGACTGCATCGACAATTTCGCCGAGCGACCGAAACGACAAAAGCCCTCCTTCGCTACCGTAGATCTTCGAGAATCCCGTCTCTTGGATTATGACCGGACGACCAGCAGCGAGATAGCACGCACTCCGATCGCTGAACCAGCCAGTGAATAGCCGGACGTATTGATCTTTGGCGACCGTAAACTCGCCCTTGGAGCGGCGAATATAGTCGCGATAGAGCCAGTAATCGACGCTCATTTGAAGGGGGCAATGAAGTCGCCACCCGTTGCGCAAAAACTTCGTCCGCGTATTTGCATCTTCGATGTTGGTAGCCAGCTCGAAGGTTTCCCCTGATTTTTTCGGTGCTGAGATGAAGCGCAAAAATTCGCGCGACTTGCTCCAAAGGTATTTCTCGCCGCGCCACGTAATATCTTTTAAACCGCTTGTGGACCAATTCGCTACCGACGTGAAAACCGCGGCGCGGGAGGGGGAATGATTCGTTTTCCAGAGATCTGTAACGACGGGCTGCCGTGTCGGCAGCCATTTAAATCCGTGTGTCGGGACGGGGAAACCCTTTGTGCCAACATTTTCTCCGAAGGTGAAGAGCGCGTGATGCCGGCCTAGATATCCGACAGTGGATCTTGTGCTCTTGTCAACCTTGATTTGCTCAACGCCCGGATCGCTCTCGATGTATACAATTCTATTGGAAACGAGCAGGTCGTCGTTGAATTCCTGCGCGCCGCAAATATTCAGGATCGCATCGGCATCGCGATAGAGCTGCCGGATCTTTTTTAATGGGAGGCCGGCAGTCGGGTTGCCCGGCAAATAACGTGCGCAAAATCCCCAGCGACCTTTGAATCCGAATTCGTGCGACAACCGGTTCAGGACCCGCGCTGTATAATCGAATTCATTGTTTATTTGGAACGTCTCCGGATTGTAGGGAAGCCGTGCCGAGTCTTCGATGTAATAAACATCGTGACCAAGTCGTTGCAGTCCGACCAGATAATGGATGTGCTGCCAGATCACGCCCGCAATGGGCATCGAACCCATGAAGCCCATCACGACAGTGCGTTTGCGTTTCATTTTGATACCACGAAGGACACGAAGAACGCGAAGGATTACCGAATGAAACGTTTGATGCAGTTTTGCAGTTTTGTGACGTTGAAATTGATAAGCAAGCCAAGCGAAACCCTGGCTAGTCGCATATACGTAAGAATTTACGCCTGAGGAATTGGAAGAAGGGTTTCGTCAAATTCCATCTTCGTGTCCTTCGTGATCTTTTATAGTGGTTAGAATTGTTTCACGACGCTCGCCGGATTTCCCGCGACGACTGTATTTGGTTCAACGCTCTTGGTGACCACCGATCCGGCAGCGACAACCGAGTTCTCGCCTATGATTAAGCCTTTTAGAATCACGGCGTTCATGCCAACCCAAACATTATCCGCGATTTTTACAGGAGCTGTTTTTAATTTCGGACGCGGCGGGCGATTCTCGAAATAGGGCGCGAGAGCTTGCGCGTCGATCAGACGTTGCGCAGGCGCGAGTGGATGGAAATCAGAATCGGCTATGCCAACGTTCCAGGAAATCAGGCAATGCGATCCGATGTCGATCTTCTCTTCCGCCATGATCAGTGCGCCGTTAAGCAGGGTGAAATCACCGATCGTACACTGGCCGTTCTCGCCGACAGAAAATGAGCAGCCGGCATAACACGAAACATGTTTGCCGATAAGAACAGCACGAGGCTTTTGGCTGCGAAGTTTCCGGAAAATTTGCGCGCTCTCGCAATAAAACCCTTCGCCAAACTCGACGTTTGGCGGGATCGGATCCGGCCACCAGTCCCCTTCGACATGTCGATCCGCCCTGACGTTGCTCATGATTGTGGGGCAAGCTTGCGGCTTACCTTGGTACTTGATCGCAAGTTGGACGCTTGCGCCACTATCATGAAGAAAATTTACCCGAAGTGTAAAGTTTCGCGTAAACACCGCCGCGCGCGATCAGTTCGGGACCGCGACCCTTCTCGACGATGCGTCCGTGCTCGAGTACTATGATTTGGTCGAGACCGTGAATCGTTGCCAGGCGGTGGGTTGCGATCAACGTCGTCCGGCCCCGCATCAATTCTTTGATTGTGTCCATAATCGCCGATTCGGTTGCGGGATCGAGCGCTGAGGTTGGTTCGTCGAGCAACAAAATCGGTGCGTTTTTTAAAAATGCGCGCGCGATACCAATGCGCTGCCGTTGACCGACACTCAAATGCCCGCCTCGTTCGCCGACAAGACTTGCGTAGCCGTTCGGCAATTGCCGAATGAAATCGTCGGCTTGTGCGCGGCGCGCTGCATCAATAATCTCTTGTTCCGTCGCATCCGGCCGTCCATAGGCGATATTCTCTCGCACTGTTGTTGAAAAAAGCAGGGTATCTTGTAAAACAATCGCGATCTGCGCTCGCAAAGTTCTTTTTGTAATCTCGCGAAGATCGCGTCCGTCGAGGGTGACTGAGCCTGCCATAGGGTCGTAAAATCGTGGCACCAAACTAAACAGCGTGCTTTTCCCAGCCCCAGTGCCGCCTACGAGGCCGACGATCTGATTCGGATCGATGTGAAGATTGACATCGCGCAACACATATCGGGCTTCCCCATAACCAAAACTTACGGCGTTGAATGCGATTGCGCCTCTTGAGGATGAAATTGCAATCGCATTTCGTGAATCAACCACATCATCTTGTCGATCCAACACCTCGAAGCAGCGTTTCGCGCCAGCGGTGGCCCCTTCCATTGCCCAGGTTGTGTAAGTAAGGGACTCGAGCGGTTGATAAAGCATCAACAGATAGGCGCTGAAGATGAGAAGCGAACCGAGGGTGAGTGTGCCGGCGAGTACATGCAACGTTCCCACGTAATACATCGCCGCCGTCCCCACGACCATGAGTGTGCTGATGACCAGCGCGCTGTTCACGTTCGTCAAAGTGAGCCGTAGATTGGCTTGCAAACTTTGGCGGGCTTGCTGCTGGAATTGGTGCACTTCAAATTCCTCGCGCCCAAATGCGTGCACCATTCGGATCGAGCTCAGCCCTTCCTGCGCTTGCGCCAGGACCGCGCTCTCCTGTTCCTGAATGGATGTCGATTCACGGCGAATCCGATGCGCAAAAAGATAAATCGCGCCGACAATCAAGGGAACAATTGCAAGCGAAATCAATGTTAGCTGCCAATCCAGCCGTAGCATAATGACGAATGTTCCGATCAATGTGATTGTCGATCCGAAGATGTTTGTGAATCCTTTGTTGTAGATCGTCTGGATCGATTGGGAATCGTAAGCAACGCGGAAACTGGAATCACTCGAACGTCGCGCGTCGTGATATTTGAGGGAAAGCGATTGCAGATAGGAGTACAGATCCGTGCGCAACTTGAGCAGCGCCTGTAACCCGATTTTCACGAAAAAATAACTTGTGATCCAATTGATGATCCCCCAAAGGAGCTGTATCACGACCAGCGCCAGACACAGCAGAGGAATCCAGATCCGCCAGTCACTCCCTATCGGCGGGCCTGCGCGCAGAAAATCGTCGACGATGACTTTAAACGGCCACGGTTTGAGCAAATTCAGCCCAATGCCAATAAGCGATAGAAACAATCCGAGGATCGTTTGCCCCAGGAATGGGCGATAATAACGGAGAACGCGCCGGTAGATTGACATGTGAATTTGAGATTGCCCGATTTTAGATTTTGGATTGAACTATGGCGAACTGATCGCAGCTTGACATCGAGAGATTCCCCGACTTCGCTCGGAATGACAATATGCATCATTTACTTGAAATCTGGTTTGGTTGGGTTCTGCACGGTGGTTACTGGGGCATCATCGCCCTCATGGCGATGGAAAGTTCCATCGTCCCGATTCCGAGCGAAATCGTCATTCCGCCGGCGGCCTTTCTTGCGGCTCGCGGCGATCTCAACATGGCGGGCGTCATCCTTGCGGGGACAATCGGATCGTATCTCGGCGCGGCGATCGGTTACTGGATCTGTCTCCTCATCGGGCGCCCTCTGCTTTATCGCTTCGGGATATATTTCCTCATCACGAACGACAAACTGGAACGCGCTGAAGTCTGGTTGCAGCGTTACGAAACGGGCGGCGTTTTCTTTGCCCGACTGTTGCCGGTCATTCGCCATTTGATTTCCTACCCGGCGGGACTTGTGCGGATGAATTTTTGGAAATTCAGCCTCGCGACGATCACTGGCTCGGCGCTTTGGTGCAGCATCTTGGCCTGGCTGGGCGCGAAAGCTTACCAAGTGCAGCCGGACTTGATCTCCAACGTTGATGGCTGGGTAACCTTTATCAAGACCCGTTCGCAATGGATCGTTCTCTTTGTGGCGGTATTGGCGGTCCTGTATCTCATCGTTCTGCGCCTGACCGCCACAAAGCGTATCGCATCGAGCCGGAGCTGCTAACGAGTCCGGAAGCGGTCTTTACGTATTGACGTTGCGGTTGATGAAGCCGCGTTCCTGCTCGTAGTCCCTCCGAGCCACTTTGGTGGAGTCCCGTCCACGATCTGATAGAGCCTGGCGGATCGAGCAGTCGTCGACGCGACGTACTCGAGGATGCCAGGCGGCGAAGCCAGATTTGTTAGCATCGCCGCCAGAGCGCTTCGGAGCCGATTGTCTAACAATCGATCTTGCGAGTTGGCGTTTTCCATCCCGTCCAAGATCTTAATGTTCGAAAATTGAACAAAAGTGTTGCTCGACGGTCAGTTTTAAAGTGCATAAGAATTGAATAACTGCACTCCGGCATGGACGAGATATTCACAATGACAGATGGCATTAGAGTTGCTACAAATCGGAATGGGCACGATATGAAAAGAAATCGCCAAATCCTGAAGCCGCGCACTAGGCTTTCCCTAGGCGATCTCATCGTGGCGGTAAGTTCCTGCACGAGGAGCAGCAAAGAGACAGTCGCAGCGGTCGCGGATCTTTTCGCCAGCGGCCAGGTGCGCGTCCAAAACAACGGGCGTTTCATGCGTGCTCGCGTTTGCTGAGCGGCTAAGATCAACAGAGCCCGTAACAATCGGGGCTCGCGAATTCTCTTCGAGTCGCGGTTTTCAATTTTGTCTCCGTCGGCTTGCCTGTCGGAGATTTCCGTTGTCGCAGAAAAACGCTTTCCGCCTAAGGCGCTCGCTTTTATCTTTCGATAGTGATCGATCGTTATTCCCGGCCAGAAATGCGCAAGATTTGGTCGGACGAACGCAAGTACCAGATTTGGCTCGAAATTGAAACGCTCGCTTGCGAGGCGATGGCTGCGCTTGGCCAAATTCCGAAGAAGGACGCGGCGGAAATTCGGGAGCGGGCGCGGTTCTCCATCCCTGAGATCGCGGAGATCGAAAAGCGGACGAATCACGACGTTATCGCTTTTCTCGAAAACGTTGCTGAGTCAGTCGGATCAGCGGCGCGCTGGATCCATCAAGGATTAACCTCATCAGATATCCTGGACACGTCGCTCGCAGTCCAATTGACAGAGTCGGCGACGATCCTTCTCGATGATTTGAAGAAGCTGCGCATCGCAGTCGCGGACAAGGCGCGACAATTCAAAATGACTCCGATGATCGGGCGCAGCCATGGCATTCATGCCGAACCGATCACGTTTGGCCTAAAACTTGCGCTCATGTTCGACGAATTCGGACGCGCCGAAGAACGCCTTACAGAAACGTGTGAGCGCATTCGCGTCGGCAAAATAAGTGGCGCGGTCGGGACCCATGCCCATGTCGATCCAAAGATTGAGCGCGCGGTTTGTGAGAAAATGGGATTGAAACCCGCGACTCTTTCCACCCAAATCGTGCAGCGGGATCGGCACGCCGAATTCTGTGCCACGCTCGCGCTCATCGCTTCAAGTATCGACCGTTGGGCGACCGAATTTCGCCATCTCCAGCGGACTGAAGTTCTCGAAGTCGAGGAATTTTTTGCAGAAGGACAGAAAGGCAGTTCGGCCATGCCGCATAAGCGCAACCCGATTACCAGTGAACGGCTTAGCGGTTTGGCTCGCATCATTCGGGGCAATGCAGTGGCCGCCTTGGAAAATGTGGCTCTCTGGCACGAGCGCGATATCAGTCACTCGAGCGCGGAGAGAATCATTTTGCCCGATTCGTGCATTCTTCTCGATTATATGCTTGTGAAATTGCGCGAGCTGGTGGAAGGCTTGCAGGTCTATCCCGAGCGGATGGAGCAGAATCTCGAGCTGACGAAAGGTTTGTATTTCAGTCAGTCGATCTTGCTCGCGCTCACTCGCGCAGGTGCAGAACGCAAGAGCGCGTACGAAGCAGTGCAACGCGCGGCCATGAAGACTTGGAAAGGAGAGGGGACATTCGCTGAAAACATAAAACGCGAATCGGAGATCGCGGCGCGACTTTCCGAGGCGGAGATCGATCGCCTTTGCTCGCTGGATGTTCATTTCCAGCATGTCGATATGACATTTACCGCGCTTGGCTTGGATTAACGCAATTGTTCTTGACTGAACCGAGCGCGCTCACAAGCGCAACAAGTTGCGTTCTCCGTGATGGGAGCTTTGGTTTCGAATTTGCTATTCGTAGCGCAGCGCTTCGATGGGATCGAGAGCGGCTGCCCGGTAGGCCGGATAGAAGCCGAACCCAATGCCAATCGCCGAACAGACAATCAAACCGGCCAAGGCCCAGCCCAACGGAAAAATAATGTCCACCTTTAGCCAGACAGCGAGTAAATCGCCGCCAATCACTCCAAGAATAATCCCCAGGATTCCGCCTGCTTCAGAGATAAAAACCGCTTCGGTTAAAAATTGCCGCAAAATATCGCGACTGCGCGCGCCGATCGATTTGCGCACGCCGATCTCCTTCGTCCGCTCGGTCACGCTTACGAGCATGATGTTCATGATACCGATGCCGGCAGCCACGAGCGCAATGAAACTGATCACAAACGCGCCAATGCGCACTATCCCTGCTACCGAAATAAACGCGCTCTTCAACGAATCATTTGAATAAATCTCGAAATCGTTTTCCTGATTCGCGCGCAGGCCCCGCACGATGCGCATCGCACCAACGGCCTTGTCGAGCGTGCGATTGTATGTCTCCGCGGAGAACGCTTGCGTCGCGATGTTCACCGTCCGTTTGGCTTCGCCGAAGTCTTCGAAGAAACGCGTGATCGGCATTATACAAAGGTCGTCCTGGCTTTGGCCGAAGGAGGTCCCTTTTTCGGCAAGCACGCCAATGATCGTGTAAGTGTGTCCGCTTACTCGGATGACTTTGCCGATCGGCGATTCGTGCGGGAACAAGCGTTTCTCAATTATTTTTCCGACGACGATCACACGGCGCGCAAGATTGACATCTTCGTCATTCAAATTGCGACCATAGCCGAGCGTATAAGCATTTGCTGTGAGAAAACTGCGGTTAGTTCCCACGATGAGGAGGCTTGGCGTCGTTTTCACGCCATTATAAACGGCCTGACCTTTCAGCTCGTAGCCAAAGCACTTGAGGCAAATCTCGCGCGCATCGCCCTCCATTAGCTGATAATAATGCAGCGCCTGGCGATAGCTGATGTTTCTCCGGTTTTGATATTTTTTCTTAATCTCGCCCCCGATATTCACGTTCGCCGGATATTTTGCGAACTGGAAGATATTTGAGCCAAGGAAGCTCAGCCCGTTCTCGATCGAATTTTGCAGTGCGCCGATCGCGGTCATCACGGAGATGATGGAGAAAACCCCAATCGTGATTCCGATCATCGTCAGACCGGAGCGCAGTTTGTGCGCGCCTAACGAATTCAATGCCATCGCTATGATCTCGCCGAAGAACATGTCGATGTTGCGCTAGGGGTTCATTCGTAGCGCAAGGCTGTCACCGGATCGAGACGCGATGCCGTCCACGCCGGAGCGAATCCCGAAAACAATCCAGTCAAAACCGATACGATTATACTGGCGAGTACGAGTTCAAATGAAAAGTGAATCGGGAACGATGGAAACGCTTTTCCAATTCCGAAACACATCAGATACGCAACCGTGAGTCCGATGAATCCGCCGAGAAGACAAAGCGCCGTCGATTCAATCAAAAATTGCAACAAGACGGTGCGGCGACGCGCCCCAAGCGCTTTGCGCGTCCCGATTTCCTTGGTTCGCTCTTTCACGCTAACAAATGTGATGTTCATGATCCCAATCGCACCAACAAAAAGAGAGAGACCGGTGATGAAAAGTCCTGCTATGGCGATTGAATTCTTGATCGGATCAAGTGTGCTCTTCAATGCTTGCTGTTCGTTAATGCTGAAGTCGTCCCTTTTTTCCGGAGACAATCCCCGCACGCGTCGCATCAATCCCGTGAGTTCGTCTTTCGCGTCGTCTAGCTTCGTCTTGTCCTTCACTTTTACGAGAATTTCCGCTTCGCTTTTGGCGGTGAAATATTTCTGAAATGCCGGCAGCGGCATGACTACGATTGAATCGAGGCTGAACAGTCCGAGAAACGAGCCTTGCCGGGAAATAACGCCGATCACTTTGAAAGGCTGACCATTAATCAGGACCACTTTGTTAATCGGACTGGCGGACGGAAAAAGTGCATCGGCCACATCGTAGCCGATCACACAGACATTCGTGCCGTCGCGTGATTCCAGTTCGTTGAAAAAGCGACCTTCTTTGAAATCAAATGTCGAGGTGATGATGTAATCTGACACGGTGCCGCGGATCAAAACATTGTTCACTTCGCTGTCCGTGTATTTTACGCTGCGGTAAACACTGGAGGTTGGAATCGCGATGGTGAGGTCGGAGTTCGGCGTCATTGCGATCGTACGGTTAAGCTCTTCCGCATATTCGGTCTTGATCTTCTTGCGGTCGCGGTAATTCCACCAGTCGTCCACATTCTTCCAAGGCCATTGTCCGACGTAGAGAACGTCATCGCCGAAGATGGCCATGCTTTTGTCGAACCCGACTTGAATTCCGCCAATAGCCGTGCCCATCAACGTTACGGCCACGATGCCAATGATAACGCCGAGTGCAGTCAGAGTGGAACGCGTCATGTTCGAGCGCATTTGCGCCACAGCGATCTTCCAGCTTTCGCTCAGCTCACAGAGAAAACGCTTCATCTGTTTCTGGAGAGCACAGGCTCCCAGCCTGTAGTACCGATCGCCGGCTGCAGGTTTTTCATATGGAACTTAGCGCATTGCTAGCGACTCGACCTTCGGAACGAAACCAACTTCGTCGCGCTCGATCAATCCGTCGCGTAAATGCACGGTGCGGCGTGCATGCACTGCGATGTCGCGCTCGTGCGTCACCAGAATGATGGTGTTGCCACGCGAATACAGGTCCTCGAGCAACCCCATGATCTCTTCGCCGGTCTTGGAATCGAGATTGCCAGTTGGTTCGTCGGCCAAAATAATCGAAGGATTGTTCACCAACGCGCGCGCGATCGCCACGCGCTGACGCTGACCGCCGGACAATTCGTTCGGCTTATGATGAATGCGGTCGCCCAAGCCAACATCGACAAGTGCCTGCGTCGCGCGTTCTTCGCGCGCCTCCGGATCCATTCCTGCGTAGATGAGTGGAAGCTCAACGTTGCGCAGACTGGTGGAGCGCGGGAGCAAGTTAAATGTTTGAAAAACGAAGCCGATCTCCCGATTTCGAATCGCCGCGAGTTCGTCATCGTCCATGGCCGCCACGTTCTTACCGTTAAATTCGTAACGTCCGGAGGTGGGGGTGTCGAGGCAACCAAACATGTTCATGAGCGTTGATTTGCCGCTGCCGCTTGGCCCCATGATCGCGATGTACTCGTTGTGGTGAATTTGAAGCGAGACCCCGCGCAAAGCCCGCACGATTTCTTCGCCCATCACGTAGTCCTTGGTGATGTTCTCGATGTCGATGACGACGGGACCCCGTGGTCGAGTCATATCAGAGTTGAGCTTGTTCATCAAACGACTCGCGCGGCGCGCCGCTCGGCTATTTCGTCGCTTCCTTGTCGTAAGTAAGTTTGGCGCCGTCCTTTAATTTGCGGCTGATCGCGCTGTAACTGCCGGAGACCACTTCATCACCGGGTTGCACGCCGCTCTTGATCTCCATGTAGGTGTCATCCGAGATCCCGGTCGTTACCTTCACCATCTGCGCCTTGCTGCCTTTTTTCAGAAACACAACCTTGGCAATTTTCTCGTGCTCCCCTTTCTGCGTCGCCTTTTCCTGGCGCTCGTTAACGTAATCTGCGCTGTTGTCGCCTTTATCTCGCTGCGCTGTCTTCTGCTTTTTCTTTTCGATCTCCTCCGGACTCAAGTTGGTGTCGCCGGTCCGAATCGTTACGGCCTGCATCGGCACGGCCACGACATCCTTCACCATGTTCGTTTCGATATCGGCCGTGCAGCTTAGCCCCGGTTTTAATGTCACATCGTGATCGTCGATACGAATTTTCACCTCAAAGTTGGTTACTTCTTCCTGCGTCCCCGCGCCGGTCGTCTTTCCTGTGTTCGCGATCTGATAAACAGTGCCGTGAAAGTTCCGGTCACCGTACGCATCGATCTTCACGTTGGCCTTGTCGCCAACTTTGACGTTTACGACGTCGTTCTCGTTCACATCCACGCGTGCTTCCATGTGGCCGAGATCCGCCACGCGCATCACTTCCGTTCCCGCGAATTGCCCTGTCGCTACGATACGTTCGCCCAATTTGCTGTTCAAAATTGTCACGGTCCCATTGATCGGCGAATAAACCGTTGTCTTCGAAAGTTGATCCCGCGCCTGACTCGAACCTGCTTGCGCGCGCTCGATCTCGTGCAGCGAGCTTTCGTAGGTATTCTTGGCCACGTCGTAAGCAGCCTGCGCGGCGTTGTATTCTTGAATAGAAATGGTTTTCTTCGCGAACATATCATCGGCGCGTTTAAGATCCTGCTCCGTCTTCATCATCGTCGCCTTTTGTTGAAGATTCGTCGCCTTGGCCGAGCTGATCGCTGCCTCCTGTTGCTCGAGCAGGGCCTTGTAGGAATCCGGCTTTATCCGCACGAGCAGATCACCTTTGTTGATCGCCTTTCCATCTTCGACTGGCAAATCAATGATCTCGCCCGCCACTTCCGGTGAGATCTTCACCTCCGTTTCGGGTTGCGCCTTCCCCGTGGCGGAAACGGTCTGCAGAATTGTCTTGCGGACGGCTTTCTCGGTAGTTACCGGGATCGGTTTCTCGCGTTTGCTCGCGATGACCCAGATAATGATCAGCAGCAGTACGACACCAATGGAGCCGAAAATGATGTAGCGCCTGCGTCGTGATCGTCGCTTCTTAGCCGTTTCGGGCGCAACCGTGGGCGTAACTAAAGTTTGATGCATGACAAAGGGTTCACGCCATCCAGGGCGTCACAAATAATGGCTCTTTAGACTCTTGCAAAGCAAATCCCGTTCACAGCAACACTGATTGGATGCGAATGCGGTACTTTTGGATTCAACTAATTTTTGGGCCTTTTCACCCGGAAGTGTTCCCGGATTTGTTCAATCGCCCAAGCCGCATGCTCGGCGATCAACGGTTCGGAATCGGACGCCGCGCGTTCGAGAGCGGGCAAGTCCGTCAAATCGCCGACGTTGCCTAACGCGACGCAGACATTGCGCAAAAAACCGCATCGCTTGATTCGTTTTATTGGCGAATTTCTGAACAGCGCGCGGAATTCCGAATCGTTCAGTTTCAGATAGTCTCGCAGCGACATGCCCGTCGTTGATTGACGTGCCGAGAACGCAGTTTCCCGGGATAGGCGAGCGAAGCGATTCCATGGACAAGCATCGAGACAATCATCGCAACCAAAAATCCGATTTCCTATAAGTGGACGAAGATCCAGCGGGATGGGTCCTTTCAGTTCGATTGTTAAATAAGAAATGCAGCGACGTGCATCGAGTCGATGCGGAGTAGTGATTGCGCCGGTTGGACAGGCTGCAATGCAACGCTCACATTTTCCGCAACGGTCACGTTGTGGCGAATCGGGTGGCAACTCGAGCGTCGTTAGGATTTCAGCGAGAAAAAACCACGTTCCGAGACGCGGATCGATCAACATCGTGCTTTTGCCTTGCCAGCCGATCCCCGCTTCAGCTGCATGATCGCGCTCCAAAATGGGTCCTGTGTCCACATAACATTTTTGTCTACCGCCGAATCCGCGAAGGAAATTGTCGATCTTGTCCAGCTTCACCGCGACCACATCATGGTAATCGTTGCCCCAGGCATAGCGCGCGATTCGTCCGGTTGCTCCCTCTACAGCCGCGGCCCTGCCTGCCACGCCGAAGCTTTGCGCAGGCGCGTGTACCACCTCTCCTTGAAAGTAATTCAACGCCACGACGATGACCGATCGCGCGCCTGGCAAAATCTTTTGTGGATCACAGCGTTTTTCTTCGCCGCGCTGCATGTAACTCATTTCTCCCGCCGCACCCTGTCGCAACCAATCCTGAAACTCAGTGGCATGGGGCGGGAAAGCACAGGCTCCAACGCGGCACGAATCGAATCCAAGCTCCCGTGCAAACAGGACGAGGTCGTTTTTCAATTCCTCGCTTGATATTTCTGCTGACTGGTTCTCGATCTCAGATTTCATGCTTATTCTCCGACAGGCAGATTCCTGATGTTTCTCAAAATCATTTCGGCGATTTCTTCGGGATTCTTTTGGGATATGTCCACTCGTAGATCGGCCGCCTTGCGATAAAGCGGTTCGCGCGCCGCCAGTAATTCCGATAGGCTCGCTCCGGGATTTGCTGTCCGCAACAGCGGGCGATCACTCAATCGATGAATGCGCGTGCGGAGCGTGGCTTCGTCGCTATCGAGCCAGACGACCGTTCCCATTTGCTTTAAGAGATCGACATTCTCTGCACGCAGCACGATGCCGCCCCCCATCACGATAATTGCCGGTTCGTTTCCAGGCAATGAACGCAATGTTTCCGTTTCCACGTCGCGAAAGCGTTTCTCACCCTGGGTGGAAAAAATTTCCGCGATCGGCATGTTGAATTTCGACGAAATAATTTCGTCCGTATCGAATCGACGAAGTCCCGTTTTGTCTTCCAAAACTTTCCCGACGACAGATTTTCCCGTCCCCATGAAACCGATAAGCACAATGGATTTGTCGGCTCGATTCACCAAGCCAATATTCGACGAGGAAGGGCGATTTCCAATCGTTGAAATGTAAAAACGGCTTTACAAGCGAACCGGTTGCGAGGAATTGACGCTATGCCTGCGCAAAAATCTTCTCCACTCGTAGCTGTCGTCATGGGCAGTACGTCGGATTGGGACACCATGCGTCACTCCATCGAACTGCTCGATGAGCTTGGTGTACCTAACGAACATAAAGTGCTTTCAGCGCACCGGAGTCCTGATGCTACCGCTGATTTGGCTCGAAAGGCAGCTGGGCGCGGTGTGCATGTAATCATCGCGGGGGCAGGCGGCGCGGCGCACCTCGCAGGATTCATCGCTGCATATACGTGGTTACCGGTGCTTGGCGTGCCGATTCAGTCCAAAGCACTGCAAGGACTCGATTCGCTTCTCTCCATTGCGCAAATGCCAGGGGGTGTTCCAGTCGGCGCGCTTGCAATCGGCCCATCCGGTGCGAAAAACGCCGCCCTACTTGCGGCCAGTATTCTCGCGCTTTCCGACACTAAGATTCGCAAGAAGCTCGAAGCGTTTCGAAAGAAGCAGACCGAGGCAGTGCTCGCCCAGCGAGTGCCTAAGTGAAAACGGAAGTTGTAGCGGCGGTTGACCTTTACTCGCCGTGGCGCGAGCGTCGCTCGGATCGACAATCGCAGAACGCGGACACGATTAAACGTGCAGTCGACCTACTGCAAAAAGGCGAAACGATCGCGCTGCCAACCGAAACAGTTTACGGTCTCGCGGCTGACGCGCTTAATCCGATTGCCGTCGCGAAAATTTTTGAAGTGAAGGAGCGTCCACGCTTCGACCCGCTGATCATTCATTTACCGGATCGCGATTGGCTCGGAAGGATCGTCGATATTCGCGTGCAAGATCGACAATTGATTTCAAAGTTAACGGACCGTTTCTGGCCGGGACCTTTAACAATCGTTTTACCGAGAAAATCAAACGTTCCCGAAATTGTTACCGCAGGTTTGGATACAGGTGCCGTTCGAATTAGCGCACATCCAGTTTTTATCGAGGTCATTCGCGAATTTGGAAAACCACTAGCGGCGCCGAGTGCGAATCGCTTTGGACGCGTTAGTCCAACGACCGGGCGGCATGTTCTGGATGAACTCAATGGTCTCATTCCGCTGATTGTCGATGCCGGATCAACGACCCACGGGATCGAATCGACGATTGTTGCCGTGCGCGACAGTAAGATCGACATCTTGCGGCGAGGCCCGGTAACCGCGGAACAATTATCGGAGTTCGCAAAGATCGATATCATCGCTCCATCGGCAAAAATTTCTGCGGCCGGACAATTGCCCTCACATTACGCGCCGAAAACGTCGTTGCGATTGATCGAACATGCGAATTCATTTTCGCCAACCAAAAATCAGCGCGTTGGATTGCTTGCGTGGAATCCGATCGAATCGGAAAAAGATTTCGCGGCAGTTCGCTGCTTAAGCGAACGACAAAACCTGTGCGAAGCTGCGTCAAATCTATTTCGTTATCTGCGCGAACTGGATCAATCAGATCTCGACCTTATCGTTGCGGAACGAGTTCCTGAGGTTGGACTCGGAGCAGCGATAATGGATCGGTTGCGACGTGCGGCGCACCGTCGGATTGATGCGCAAGACACGCCCGGATAAAGCCTTTGAAAAGCGGATGTGGTTTGTTCGGCTTGCTTTGAAACTCCGGATGATACTGGCAGGCAAGGAAATAAGGGTGATCGCGCAACTCAATCAGCTCCGCTAGCGTGCCGTCGGGTGACGTTCCCGAGATCGTGAATCCTTTCTCAGTCATACGGTCGTGATATTTCATATTGAACTCGTAGCGGTGCCGGTGCCGTTCCATCACTTCATCGCGGCCGTAGATTTTTTCTGCAAGAGTTCCCTTTGCAATTTTCGTCGGCCACGTGCCGAGTCGCATGCTTGCACCTTTGTTGTGCACGCCGCGTTGTTCTTCCAGCAAGGAGATGACCGGCTCCGTGGCGTCCTTGTCGAATTCGGTGCTGTTCGCATTTCTGATTTCGCAAACATTTCTTGCGAATTCGATCGTCGCCACTTGCATACCGAGGCAAAGACCGAGGTAGGGGAGCTTATGTTGGCGTGCGTAACGCGCTGCTTTGATTTTTCCTTCGACACCACGCTGGCCAAAGCCGCCTGGAATTAAGATGCCTGCGACATCTTTCAGCTGACTATCAACGCCGTCTTGCAGTGATTCAGCGTCAACGAGTTTGAGATCGATTCCGCAATCCTGGCTCGCCGCCGCGTGTGTAAGCGATTCGTAAATACTTTTGTATGCGTCTTTGAGATCGATGTATTTGCCGACCACGGCAATTTTTACTCGCTTTTTCGGACTCACGACGCGCCCGACAAACTTTCGCCAGTCTGCGAGATCCGGCTCAGGAGTGTCGAGATGCAAAAGGCCGCACACGAGGCCGTCCAGTCCCTCGTCGTGCAACATTAAGGGATATTCGTAAACTGTGTGCTCGACGTCGCGGGCCTCGATCACCGCTTGCTCCGAAACGCTGCAAAACATCGACAATTTCTGCCGCACATCCCGGTCGAGCGACTTTTCCGTGCGGCAAATCAATACCTGGGGCTGCAAACCAATCTCGCGTAATTTTGCGACACTCTGCTGCGTTGGCTTCGTTTTTAGTTCGTGCGCGGCTCTGATGTACGGGACGAGCGTCACATGCATGTTCACGACATTTTGCGCCCCAACCTCGAGAATGAATTGCCGAATTGCTTCGAGAAATGGCAGACCTTCGATGTCGCCAGTGGTGCCGCCGATCTCTGTGATGACGACATCGTATTTGCTCTCGTCAGAGAGTTCGCGAATGCGATCTTTGATTACATCCGTGACGTGCGGAATCACCTGAACGGTTTTGCCCAGATAATCTCCGCGGCGTTCTTTTAGAATCACCGACTCATAAACTTGACCGCTCGTTAGGTTATTGTGCCGCGAAAGGACGCAGTTCGTGAACCGCTCGTAATGACCGAGATCAAGGTCGGTTTCTGCGCCGTCGTTCAACACATAGACTTCCCCGTGTTGAAACGGATTCATCGTCCCAGGATCGACATTGAGATACGGATCGAACTTTTGGAACACAACCCGCAAACCACGCAGCTCAAGCAACGTGCCGAGCGAGGCTGCGGCCAGACCTTTGCCCAACGAACTCACGACGCCACCGGTAACGAAAATGTATTTCACGAGACACTCCTCTGTTTTGCGCGAGCGAGTTTTTGCTCCAGCGCCCTTGCGTCTTCGGGCGTGTCTATGCCAGGTGATCCTTTAGCGGTGACGAGCACATGAACCTTTACACCATTTTCCAGCGCGCGCAATTGCTCGAGCGATTCCGCCCGCTCCAGCGGACCCGGTTTCCATCTCACGAACTGCAACAGCGTGTCTCGTCGAAAACCGTAGATGCCTTGATGGCGCAAGAACAGGGAAGGAAGCTTTCCGAGGCGCCCTCTTTCTTCGGCAGCTGAGAAGTCACCCCATGATGATGGAATCGCCGCGCGTGAAAAGTAAAGAGCGTTACTGTCACGATCGACAACTACCTTTACTTGATGTGGCGAGGATGCCTCCGCCGGGTTCTCGAACGGATGTGCCGCGGTAACGATCCCGATCTTGCGATCCGACCGGAGTTTTTCGACAAGCTTGTTGACTAAGCGCGGATCGACCAGCGGCTCATCGCCTTGGATATTGATTATGTAGGCGAACTCCGTCGTCTTTTTCGCGACTTCGGCTACTCGATCGGTCCCGCTGGGGTGTCTTGGCGAAGTCAACGCGACTTCGGCACCCCAATCAAATGCCGCCTCGGCAATGCGCATGTCGTCGGTCGCGATAATTACCGAAGCGAGGTTTTTAGCTCGCAGACATCGCTCCCAAACTCGGCGCAGAAGTGGCTTCCCAGCAACTTGATACAGTAGTTTTCCTGGGAATCGTGTGGAATTCCAGCGGGCAGGAATAATTGCAAAAGCCTCACTCGTTGGCATGATCGAGAATGATTTTTGCAGCTTGGATGAGATCGACTGCGACCCAATCTGCGATGCTGTCGGCCGTATCGGGTTGAAATCCAGTTTGAACGCGGATAGTGCGCACGCCGGCATTGCGACCGCATTCAGCGTCGATCTCTTTATCGCCGATGAAGAATGAACGGGAAAGATCGATTTGGTGTTCTCCGGTGGCCTGCAGGATCATTCCGGGCGCCGGCTTGCGACAGCTGGAATGCTGACCGGGAATGTCGGGGCAAAAATAAGTGGCATCAATCAAGCCATCACCCAACTGTTGCAGGACTTCCGCTTCAACCGCACGATATTGCTTGATTGTAAAGAAACCGCGACCGATGCCGCTCTGGTTCGTAATGATAATAAGTTTGAAGCCATTCGATTTCAAACGCCGCAACGCTTCTGGGACGCCGGGGAAGATTTTCACCTCTTGCGGATCGGAACAATAATCAACATCCTGCATGATCGTACCATCCCGATCGACAAAAATGGCTGGAGTTCGTGTCTTGGTGGAGGTGGTCATTTAGACGAGCGCGATTTGGCGGCGGGCGCGCGCCAATCCTGGAAACGGACGTTCGCAGCCTCTACAACCTTCGGAATGCAGCCGATTCTTGGAATGTCCGTCGCCTCGATCAGGATGAAAGTTCATTCTTGAAACTCGCAATCAATTCATCTCGGGTGACTGTCGCCGTTCCAAGTTTGCTGACGACGACGGCGCTTCCGTGGTTGGCGATTTCCGCCGCCTCAGTCGGCGTTGCCTCGCAAGCGAGCCCGAGCGTGAAGAGCGCAATGGCTGTATCGCCCGCGCCTGAGACATCGAAAACCTGCCGTGCCTTGGTCGGGATATAATGCGGCGCTTTTTTCTCTTGGAAAAGCATCATGCCGTGTTCGCCCAGCGTGACGAGCACGTGCTTTGTTTCCCATTTTTTTAGCAGCCCTTCGCCGGCTCGCCTGAGATCGACATCCTCTGCCGGAGCGTCATCCGGTTCGCGCCAGGGAACGCCAGCCGCGAGGAAAGCTTCGGCGCGGTTCGGCTTGACCACAGTGACCCCACGCCAATCGACAAGATGCGGATTGGGATCAGCCGATACGATCTTACCGGTCGAACGCACGTCGCGCGTAATTTGCGAAACCAGCTCGGTCGTCAAAAAGCCTTTGCCATAATCTTCGAAGATGATCGCGTCCGTTTCCGGGATATTCTTTCGAACTGCGGCTACGACTTTTGCAGTTTGTGCCGACGATGGGTTGACAAATTGCTCGCGATCGACACGAACGACCTGCTGATGACGCGCGATGATGCGGGTCTTTACAATGGTGCGAAACGCCTCACCCTCGACCGCATTGGAGATGTCGATCTTTTGTTCGCCTAATAATTCACGGAGCTGCTGGCCACTGCGGTCTTTGCCGAGCAGACCGATCACGGCAACGTGATCGACGAACTCGCGCAGATTGCGCGCAACGTTGGCAGCCCCTCCCGGATAAAAGGATTCGCCGGTCACCTCCACAACCGGCACCGGTGCCTCCGGCGAGATGCGGCCAACTTTTCCCCAAACGAATTCATCCAGCATCAAATCGCCGATTACCATGATTCGTTTGGAAGGCGCGCGGTCGAGGATGCGCTCTAGCCGGGTCAGATTCATAAAAAATGCAAATAGCGATGCCGCCGCCGCGACGAATTGGTTCGTTTGAAATGGGTCAAAATGTTTTAGACGGTGATTTGTGTACGGCGGGGGTTCTGCTTAAGGTTTGCTCCATTAATCCTGAATACGAAGCCGAAATCAACAGCCGAAGCTCCCAATGATTCCATTCACTAAATATTTAAAGCTAACTGCAGTCGCCCTGATTGGCCTGACGCTGTGTGCGCAGGGCGCCCGGACCCCACAGCATATCGATATCAAGCAACTGTCGAAAACTGTGGAAGACGTAGTCGTCCCGTTGCCGAATGAAATTTTCGGCGCGCTGAACAAACTAGGCGCGGTCAACTGGAAAGAGCACGTTCGCAGCGATAAGGGAACAAATTTTACCGAACGGCCGCGTATCGCCCTGTTGCTGGGGACAGTGATTGCCGATGGTTTTGTCGCGGTGCAAGCGGAGGATGCGGCGGCGGTAAAGGAGATTGGCCAGCGTGTCCTGGCGCTCGCCAAGGGGATCGGCGTTGGAAATTCAATCACGCCACATGCTAAAGCCATCATCGAGGCGGCGGACAAGCGCAATTGGGAAGCTGTGCGGCAGGAACTGGATCGCACTCAAAATAGCGTACAACAGGCGATGAACGAGGTGCACGACGAAAAATTGTCGCAGCTCGTCAGTTTGGGTGGGTGGCTGCGCGGCACGGAAGTGTTGACGTCGGTGGTGACGAAGCATTTTTCCACCGATGGCGCCGAGCTGCTACACCAGCCCGATCTCCTTTCATATTTCCAGACAAGGCTGGAGGCGATGCCGGAGTTTAAGCTCCCAATCATCCGTGAAATCGAAGATGCTCTTGTACAAGTGAAGCCTCTAATCGACGTAGGCAATGCGCGCATCCCTCAGGAATCAGTCAGGAAAATCAATGAAATCACGACGCGGCTAGGCTACGGCATCGTCACAAGAGATTAAGAAATTTCGATGAACGCGTTCGTGAAAACTCTTTTGTGCACGAGTTCTCTGTTGGCGGCTCTGGTCGTGCTGCAGCCTGCGATTTTGGCGTCGGTCGACGACGCGCAGTCCTTTGCTCTTCAGGCAGCCGAACCATATGTGAAGGAAGGATTTCAGGTGCGCGAGGATTACTGGGGAGGCGATCTCGGTTCTGGGGAAAAAAAAGCGGTCCGGCAACAATTGTTCAAAGGGAACGAATACTGGTTCTGGTTAGGAACAGAAGTCGACCGGGCAAAGGTTTCCGTTCACATTTATGATTCGGACGGAAAGCTGGCAGAAGAGTCGGATGGGTGGGAGAAGGGTCACTTCGCGGCTGCGCACGTTATTCCAAAAACTACCGGCAGTTACTTTATCATAGTCAGCGTCGAGGAATCGCCAGAGGAACGCACGCACTGGGCGCTGGTGTATGGTTTCCGATAAGTGAATAATAATTCTCGCTCTCCATCGTTGCCGCTCGCTGTCTTAGCAATGCTGCAAAGGGAGCTCCTTATTTTCGCTTGGTTGAGTAAATGACGGAAACGCGCACCCTGCAGTTTGAGAACCCTCGCGTCTTGCAATCGCTCTACGCTAACGACCTTAAACTCTTGAAAACCCTCGAAGATTCTCTTGGCGTGAAAGTGACCACCCGCGAAGGTTGGGTAAGACTGGAGGGAGAGCCAAGCCGGGTCGACATAGCGCAGCATGTATTTGAGCAACTTGAGGAAGCACGCCAAAAGGGTGTGGATATTCAAAAACACGAATTTAATTACGCTTTGAAGTCGGCGACCGAGGCGCGTGACGAGAATCTCGGTAACCTCGCTTCGACGAAGATCGTGACCTCGCCGCGCAAGCCGCTGATCATCGCGAAATCTACGGGGCAGCGAAATTACGTGGAAGCAATCCAAATGCACGACATCGTTTTTGGAATCGGGCCGGCTGGCACCGGCAAAACCTACCTCGCGGTTGCAATGGCTGTCGCGGCGCTAAAGAAGGAGCAAGTCACGCGGATCATTTTGACAAGACCGGCCGTGGAAGCTGGGGAAGCGCTCGGATTTTTGCCGGGCGAGCTGGAACAGAAAATCATGCCATACTTGCGGCCGCTTTATGATGCCCTGCGCGATATGCTCGAGCCGGAAGAGATTGAGCGTTTGTTAGCCCGGCAGACCATCGAGATCGCGCCGCTTGCTTACATGCGCGGTCGCACCCTGAATCATGCCTTTGTTATTCTCGATGAGGCACAGAACACAACGACGGAACAAATGTTTATGCTGCTGACTCGAATCGGTCCGAACTCAAAATGCGTGATCACGGGAGACGTGACCCAAATCGATTTGCCGGCGAACAAACGCTCTGGTGTGGTCGAAGCATTGCAGGCATTAAAAACTATTCCCGGAATCGCGACTGTTTATTTCAGCGAGCGCGACGTTGTGCGGCATGAACTGGTCCGCGCCATTATCAGCGCCTACCAGCAGCACCGCTCGCCTGCGCCGGCCTCACGCAAGTAAAAGATCGACATGTTCGATTTTCTTAAACGCGGACGACTCATCAGGCGCGGCCTCGCCTCCCGAAAGATCCGGCGTCGCCGGGCGCGAAGCGAATTGGCGCGCAATCTGGAATACGCGCCTTATATGAAGGCGCTCATCTTCGTGGTGTTTGCCGGCGGCCTGGCTTTTCTCGTTTTCAGCGGCCAACAACCGGAGCCGACCAAGAATTTTGTCATTGCACTGCTGGTTTTGGCGACTGCCATTACACAACTCTGGATCAATCAACCAAAGACCTTTTCGCAAAGCTCGCGGATCCTTCTCGTTTTTGGAGTTATCTTGGCGCAGCTCACGGTGACAAAACTGTTGCTGGTAATTTGCAGCAGCGGCAATTACCAGTTTTTGAAACCCGAAATGGGCGGATTGATTACGCCCTATGCCTTCGCCCCGCTCGTGTTGAGCGTCTTGCTCGGACGGCATCACGGCCTTTACGCTGCGTTCTTTGTTAGTCTTTGGAGTAGCATCTTGTTTGGCCCAATTGACGCGCCGCTTCTTGTAACCAGCCTGATCAGCGGATTCACCGCGGTCTCCCTCACGTTGCAGGTGCGACGGCGCAGCAAATTAATTCGCGCCGGCATCGGCGTCGGGCTTGCCATTTGGTTGCTGTCGTTAACCTTTGGTTTGATCGGGCCGATCAATTGGCTTTTCCCGACGGCCAACGATTGGGGAATGATCGGACTGCAAAGCGCACTTGCTGTCGGCAATGGAATTTTGACGGCTACTCTGGTTGGCGGTGCGCTGCCGATCCTGGAGCAGTTGTTCCAAATCACAACGGATATTTCCTGGTTGGAAGGGTCCGATCTTAATCACCCGATGTTACGTCGTATGACAATCGAGGCGCCGGGCACCTATCATCATAGTCTGGTGGTAGCCAATCTTGCCGAAGCAGCGGCCGAAGCCATCGGTGCAAACGCAACGCTCTGCCGAGTTTGCTCTTACTTTCATGACGTCGGCAAGTTGGTGAAGCCGGAATATTTCACCGAGAACATGAGCTTCGAACGCAACCCGCACGATGATCTCGCGCCGACGATGAGCGTGTTGATCATCATAGCGCACGTCAAAGAAGGCGTCGATCTCGCCCTGAAATACAAGCTCAATCAGCGCATCATAGACATCATCCAGGAACATCACGGCACCTCTGTCGTGCGTTACTTTTATCAACGCGCGCTTCAACAGCATGAAGACGCGCGCGCCGGAGGCAAAATCATGAAACTGCGCGAGGATGACATTCCGGACGTGCGCGAGGAGAGTTTTCGCTACAGCGGACCGAAACCACAGACGAAAGAGAGCGCCATCGTCAGCCTGGCCGATACTGTCGAAAGTGCGTCCCGCAGTCTGGAGAAACCTACCCCGCAAAAGATCGAATCGCTCGTGAACGAGTTAATCGAGGAGCGCATCACTGATCGACAGTTGGACGACTGCGATCTGACCCTCGGTGAGCTGAAAATCATCGCCGAACGCTTTCGGTTCACGCTCCTGATGATGCTGCACAGCCGGATCGCCTATCCGAAGCACGGGCAGAAGACGCCAAAGCCGCGCGAGGACACCTTGCGTCCAGACGTGATGGCAGCCACGCGAAGGCCTCCGACTGCTCCGCCCGTCTCCGCCGCGTAGAGGGCGAGCCTAGAGTCCGATTCGGTGCCGTTACTGACTCTCCACTCACAACTCCGGTGGACGTGCGCGAGGTTCGCGATCTTTTGAGGTGGCAATGCTTGGCCTCGTAACAAATGGTCCGCCTTCCATCGGTGTGACTTTTGTGAACGCGACATCGGGCATTTCACTCGGCAATCCTTCGAGCGGAAATTCCTTGCGCAACGGAAAGAACGGATAGCCGTCCCACATCAAAATGCGGCGCAGATCGGGATGGTCGTTAAATTTGATTCCCATCATGTCGTAAATCTCGCGCTCGTGCCAGTTCGCAGTCGGCCAGATGTCGGAAACAGTATCCACCGCGCCAACCTCTTCAGAGACTTTCAGCTTCAATCGTAAATGTGCCGCGAGTGCCATCGAGTAAAGCTCGTAAGCGATCTCGAAACGCGGCTCTTCGCCGAAATTGTCAATGCTGGTGATATCGAGCAAATAATCGAACGAGAGTTCGTCACGGCAGAATCTTGCGATTTCACGGAGATCGCTCGCCGCAATCGTGCAGGTCGTCTCGCCTCGAAATTCAGTTTTACCCTCAATTTTTCCCTCGAACGATTTGCTCAGGGAAGCAAGCGCTTCCTGGGCAATCATATCAGCGCTTCCTCGATTTTTTCGAACAGTTCCGGCTTCTGGTTCCTAAACGAGCGTTCGCGGGAAATTTTCTCCTGCAATTTCATCAGGCCTGCCAGCAACGCTTCCGGGCGCGGCGGGCAGCCGGAAATGTAAACATCGACGGGCAAAAGTTGATCGATCCCTTGCAGTACGGCGTAGGAGCGATACATGCCGCCGGTGGAAGCGCACGCGCCCATGGCGATCACCCATTTCGGCTCTGGCATTTGCTCGTAAATTCGCTTCACCGCCAGCGCCATTTTATAAGTGACCGTGCCGGCAACGATCATCACATCGCATTGTCGCGGTGAGAAACGCATTACCTCCGCGCCAAACCGCGCGATGTCGAACCGCGACGCAGCCGTCGCCATCAACTCGATTGCGCAACACGCGAGGCCCATCGGCATCGGCCAAAGCGAATTCTTTCGCACCCAATTAAGTGCGGCATCGAAGCGCGTAAAAATCACGTTGCCTTCGATCTTTGAATCGTAAGCCGCTGGCAAAATTTCCGGCACAGCGAACAGTAAGAGCGCACACTTTCGCCGCAAGCGGAAACCAGCCACGGATAAACACAGATGAATGGAGCGGACGGGAAGCGACATAGAAGGTAAAGCTGCGATGGGTAGCAGCGAGTGACGGAGACGGAACGAGTTTCGAACACAGACACAGTTGTAGACGCGCGTGTCCTTACATGCAGATATCCTATATTTTGCGGCGCGGGACAGCCGCCGCTGTAACGCCTGGTACATCTGTGGCTAAGGTTGACAATCGCATTCTTAAGTCACCCTTACTCGACGCGAGGTGGATCGGGCAGTCCCTTGCCCGATGCTAAAATAGCGGCGCAGCTGCTAATTGATAACATCGTTCGAAGGAGCGGCCGATCCACCAGCTGTGGGCTGATTGCAGTATTACCTTGTTGATTGTATAGAACGACTCCCATCGCGATCATGACAGCGACGACCACACTCATCACGCCCGAAGACAGAGTGGAGAACATCCGTCGAGTCAGTGAAGTAGCGAAACTAATAGCTGATTCCGGCACGATCGTTATGCCCCGCTGGAAGTTTGTGAAACGCAGGGTCCAAACAATCTCTACAAAAAGGCGCGCGCCGGCGAGAGTCGCGGTTTTACCGGCATTGGCGCGCCCTGCGAAGCGCCGGAGGAGCCAGAGATCGTCGTGCACACGGACGAGCAAACTGTCGACGAATCCGTGGCAACGATTCTGGAACAGCTGTTGCCCCGGTTGAGAGAATACCAAGGGAACGATTGACGCACTGGCTAGTCGTGGCTCTTACAATTCGAGATGCGAAACTGAGCGACGCGCCGGAGCTTGCTGCGCTCATGGCGGAGCTAGGTTACAAGACCAGCACCTCCGAAATGAGGGAGCGTTTGCAATCAATCTTGAGCAACGCGTGTTTCAGCACGTTTGTGGCCGAGAAAGAAAATGACGTTTGCGGGATGATCGGCACGCTGACGCATCTCAGCCATGAGCACAACGATCTTTCCGGCAAGATTATTGCTCTCGTAGTTTCGAAGAAGCGACGAAAGAATGGGGTCGGACGCGCTCTCGTTGCAGCGGCCGAGAAAGATTTCGCGAAAAGAAAAGTCGCGCGAGTGACCTTAACAACGCGATTCGAGCGTGACGATGCGTACCAGTTTTACGAAGCACTCGGCTATTCGCGAACCGGTTTTCGCTTCGCAAAGAGTCTGATGCCGGCCCGCCAGCGCACGTAGCCGACACTCCCAAAAACCTTCGCGACCAGGCGGGCTGGCACTGCAGGAAACCAATCTTACAATTCGCGATGCCAAATTGAGCGACGCTCCGGAGCTTGCTGCGCTCATGGGCAGCTCGGCTACGAAACGAGGAGTGACGAAATGAAGGCGCGTTTGAAATCGGTTTTGCGGGATGCGCGTTACAGCACGTTTGTCGCCGAGATCGACAATGAACCTGTCTGATTCGGTTAACGGTCAGCCATCAGCTTCCCTCAGGGAACGACCGTGAGCGTCAGATCGTTCCCGTCGCCACCGCTGTAGCTCACTTGGAAGTTATTGCGACCGACGGTGAAGATGGAGCCGTCGGGCAGGTTGGCGAAGGGGCCGGTGATTGGATTGACCGAGGTGTTGTCGATCGCGATGAACACTGTGCCCAGCGTCAGCCTCGTGTTCGCGACCGCAACAAAGTTAAACTGCGCTCCGCTCTCGATGGTGACGCCGTTGGCGATCACCTGGTCTGCCCTGGCTCTCTTGGTGTTGAGCTTGTAGGTGTAGATGCCATCGGCTTTAAAGGTCAGCGCACTCTGAATCGTCAGTGTGGTCGGTTTGCTCGCGTCGATGCTCGGCTCCAGGAAAGCTCCTGTGCCGCTCCCGGTTCCCACCGTGACCCCGCCAGCAACGATTCCCTTGCCGCCGAGTGTGCCGGCATCGACCGCGACCGCTCCGGCGCCTGTGCCCGAGCCGGTCGTGTTATTGATCACCAGACCGCCTGCGCTCAGGATCGTGCCCGCGGTGTAGGCGTTGGCCCCGCTTAGTTTTAAGGTACCGGTGCCGATCTTGCTCAGGGAGCCACCTGTGCCGTGACTGATGCCGCCATCCTGGATGATCCCGGAGAAGGCAGTGTTGCGGTTGTTGCTGCCTGCGGCCAGACCCCTCGCGCCGAGAAAGACCAGCCCATCGCCTTCCAGGGAGCCAACGGTAAGCAGCCTGTGGCCGTGCCGTCCAATGTCGAGCTCGCCATTGTTGAACAAGGCCAGACTCGCCGTGCCGCCGTCGGACTGCCTGTTGAAGAAGATCGTCCCGCCCTCGCCCCCTCCTGACCCGCCGTTCACGGTAATGGTGGCGTTCCCGGCGCTCGCGCTCTCGAAAAAGGTCATCACTGCGCCGGCTGCATCTTGCACCGTTCCGCCATTGATGACAAAAGCCGCGTCGGCGGCGGTCGTGCTGTCGCTGAAGTTAATAAGACCACCCGCGTCACCGCTGGCGGTCGCGCCGTTGGCCGTGAAGCGGCCTTGTGCTGCGGTGGCAAACTGGGTGAAGCCTATTTCGCTCCCAACTGTTCCGGGCGCGCCGCTACAGGTGGCCACGGCATGGTCGGCACTGCTGTTAGTCCCAAAAAGCACAAACCCGCCAGTGACGGCGGTAAATACGGCATTGCCAGCCGTTGTGCTGTCATTAAAGCTTGCCTGTCCATGGTTACTGAGTGTGATTGTAGCATCTGCCGCCGTCGAGGTATTAAGAAAACCCATCTGGGCCGGGAAAATTCCAACACTATTAACAACAAAACTGGCACTTCCTGCGGAGGCTGAGCCATTGAAAGAAAACAGCCCGCCATTCGCGGTAAAAGACGCCAGGTTCCCTGCGGTCCCATAGAAAAATATTCCTGTTTGTCCGCCGCCATTGAACGATTGGACAACTCCGGAGTTATTTGCAATACCCGAACCTGTGATATCCAAGTTTACGATCCCGTTCCCTGAGTCGATGGTGATCGTAAAAGAGCAGCACCGCTGTTGAAGACAATCATGTCCACTTCGACCGCGGTGGTGTTGATGGAAAGATTCGTCACATCCGACGTACCGAAAGTTGCAACATCGCCCGGCCCGTTTGGAACCGTGTTCGGCATCCAGTTTGCAGCGGTGTTCCAATCTCCGTTTAAAGGATTTGTGCCCCAGGTGGCGCTGCCCGCGAACGAATGCCGCTGGGCGCCTAGAGATAGCAGCGCAGCAGCAATTGCAAAGATCAATTTTCTAATCCAGACGCTCATCGGTGGGCATTCAGGAAGGCGATTATTTCCCTGCTCACACACATGCCCGTGTGATTGTTTATTGTATGCCAGTAATCGAAGGCATGGAGGCTACTATTGTTGATAGTGTATTCTATGACATCCACGCCTTTGTCCTGCAAAGCACTCATCATGTTCTCTGCCTGCTGGTGAGGCACAGGATCGCTCTCCGTCGCATAAAGCCGGGCTGGCGCGGTTTGGTTCGTCGCCATGTAGACGTACGAGATGGGCGAAGCAGAATACTGGAGCTCCCAACCAATGAAATTGTTCTCGATCGTGTTCGTGTAATTGTCGATATCGTCAATAATTCGCTGTAGAGGAGGTGGTTCACGCAGCGTGAGATCATAAACGCCTGAAAGGCCAACCACCGCTTTTGGGAAAGCCGCCGAACTCCAACCTGGCACCGTCGCGTTCGGGTCGAGCGCCGCCCATAGCGCGTGGGTTCCCCCGGCAGAGCCGCCAACCAAAAAGATTGTTTGATTACAGTGGCTGTCAGCTCTGGCCGCCAGGATTTGCTGCTTCACATCGTTAGATTGCTGCGGAGGTCGACCAGAGGCGATCTCGGCAAAGGTGTTATCATGCTGGTGCTGACCCAAAAGGAGGCCGTCAGGCGCCGAGGAGAACAAATTTCGCGCGTTGCGTCAAACACTAAACCGCGAAGGGACGAAATTTCTTCCGTTCTCGCGCAAAGGCCGGCCTAACGACGGTTCGGACAAGGGCGAATGCCGCGGGAATGTTACGCGAGTGGCTTTAACGACGCGATTCGAACGCGACGAGCCCATCGATTTTATGAAGCGCTCGGCCAGTCGCGAACGGGTTTGCGGTTTGCAAAAAATCTGACCGCTGCCTTCCGTCAGTAGCGGACGCGGACAAGAAATAGTCCTTCGGAGGGAGCGGCGAAACGTGCTGGACCCACGCGACCGGAAGTGAGCCGATCAGTCAGATCCTCGACGCGCCATTTTTTGAGCGCGCATTTGACGAGCGAGCCAACGATTAATCGGACCATCTTGTAGAGGAAACCATCGCCGTCGAAATCGACCGTTACACAGAAACCCATCTGCCGGACGCGCACAGAATAAATTGTGCGAATCGTGGTCTTCTCTTGCCTGCCACGATTAGCGGCGAACCCGGCAAAATCATGAGTGCCGACAAAGCATTTGGCTGCCATTCTCAGAGCATCGAGATCAAGCGGGCGCGTGACATGCCAGACTCGCCGATATTCGAATGGCGGTAGCACCGGTGCAGACCAGATTCTGTAGCGATAGAGTTTTCCTTTTGCGGACAAGCGCGCGTGAAAATCATTGGAGACATATCGGCAGCGAAGCACCCGAATCCTCGGAGGCAGCAATGCATTAAGCGCTTCTGTCCAACGCGCACTCGATAAACGGTCATCGGGAAGATCGACATGTGCGCATTGCGCGAGCGCGTGTACCCCAGCGTCCGTTCGCCCGGCGCCGTGAACGCGGGCGGGCTTGCCGCTGATACGCTCGAATGCCCGCTCGAGATGATCCTGAATCGTGTTGCGATGGGATTGACTTTGCCAGCCCGCAAATCCTGTCCCGTCGTAGGCGACAGTTATTTTTAGCCGTCGCGGCATCGCAGATTAAATTAGTGACCGGTGAAAGGTGACTGGTAAGAAATAATCTATTACTTCCGCCCTGATTGTTCTACATACCACGAATCGCTTATCACTATTGACTGTCCCATTTCTCGTTGCCAGCGGCATGCGCCACGTGCTGCCGCCGATCGAGATATCCTTGCAAAATCATCTGAGCCGCTACTTGATCGACATAGCCGCGAGTGGCGCGCGTGTTCTTCCCCGCTTCACGTAGCGCTCGATGCGCTGCAACCGTGGTCAGTCGCTCATCCCAGGTAACGACCGGGCATGGAAGGATCGCTCGCAATTTTTCTACAAACTGCAGGGCTTCGGTTGCTGCGGCACCGATCTGGCCATTCATCTGACGCGGGATTCCCACTACGACGTGATCGACTTTCTTTTCCTGAACAATTTCGGCCAAGCGCGCTGTGGCTTGTGCATCCGCTGGGATTGTTTCCAACGGATGCGCCAACAACCGTAACTCATCAGAGATGGCCGCTCCGATGCGCACGCGGCCAAGATCGAGACCTAAAATTCGATTCATTGCTCGGTTAGATCATTGCAATCCCGGCGGGAGCTTGCCGATCAAGTTCTTAATATTTTCTGCTTGATGACGATGACAAACCAAAACGGCGTCGCCGGTTCGTACGACAATGAGATTATGGACTCCGAGGAGAGCGATCGTCGTGTCGCCCTCATCAAAGACGATGTTATTGGTCGAATCGACTGCCGTGATAGCGCAGTTGGCGGCATTTCCCTGTTCGTCCTTCTCGAAATAATTCGCTACTGCTCTCCAGCTTCCGATATCGTCCCAGTCGAAGCTGGCTTCCACTACCAGCACCCGGTCCGCTTTCTCCATAATCGCGTAATCGAATGATATCCGCGGCAACTTGCTGAAGCGCTGACCCACAATCTTCTCGAAACTTCCCAGAGCGCGAAGTTGGGAAATGAAATCTGCCAACTGCGGCGCCTGACGATTGAATTCGCTGAGCACTGTGGGTACCGACCAAACGAACATTCCTGCGTTCCAGCGAAAATTTCCTTTTCGCAAAAATGATTCGGCCAGATCGGGGTTGGGCTTTTCGCGAAAGCGCAGCACTCGATGAATTGCATTCTCGTCGGCTCGATTCGGCAAGTGTACAGGTGCGCCTTGTTCGATGTAACCGAAGGCGGGACAGGCCCATGTCGGTTTGATGCCGATTGTTACCAGCTCGCCAGTCTCCTCCGCCGCGTCCGCAGCCAAGGCCAAGGTTTCTTGAAAAGCCGCTCCATCCGCAATGATATGATCGGCCGGAAGCACGATCATCGTGGCCGCATGATCGCGAGCCGCCACCCAACCGGTGCCGAGCGCAACCGCCGCAGCGGTGTCGCGCTTGGCTGGTTCCGCTACAATATTTTCCTTTGGGAAAGCCGTGAGCAATTGGCGAACTGCTGCTTCCTGTTCAGCGTTTGTCAGGATCAGGATACGTTCGCACGGGACTAAGCCCTCAAGTCGCGCCACGGTTTCTTCGAGCGGAGTTCTCTTGGAGACGAGGCGAAGCAGTTGCTTCGGACGGGCCCGGCGACTTAGAGGCCAAAATCGTTCGCCGCTGCCGCCGGCGAGAATGAGCGCGTAGATCGGATTGACCATGTCGATGCAAAAATGAGCGTGGACCGGATCTTCCAGGCCGGAAAGATTCTCGTTTCTTTTTTCAAAACGAGACGTATATGGTAGGCGATGTCTCTCCCGATATCCATTTCAAAAACCGCCGAGCAGCTTCCCGTTGATCCGTTGCTCATGGTGATGCGCACTGCCATTGGCCTTGGCCTGGGCATATTAATGGCGGACAAGATCAAACCTTCGATTCGCCAGGCAGCCGCGATTGCGCTGGTTTCAATCGGCGCTTTGGCCGCCGCGCCGTGGTTGGTCAGAACTGCATTGGGGCAGATCAATCGACCGGAATCGGAATGGGGAAGCCGTGCCCGTTTACGTTCCATTCGCGGAGATTCTGGTTACAGCTCCAATACAGACATCTATTAGCCTGTAGAGGCGGCTGTGCCAGCCGCAATTAAGAATAGGGCGGGCGACACGCCCCACTACAGCTTGATTCAATCTGCTCCGCAGATTAAGCGTGCTTCGCGTCATGTCCCGTTCGTCGCCATCTTCCAGCAGTGAATTGTTGCGCGCTCACTGCGCTGCAATTTCCAACGAAGAAGCCGTACTGCGGGAAGGCGGAGGCAAAGCCGGCCACGAACGTCAACGCAAGATGGGCCGTTTGCCAGTGCGCGAACGGATCGGTCATTTGCTGGACAAAGACTCGCAGTTTTTCGAGATCGGCCTCTGGGCGGCTTACAAAATGTACGAGCAATGGGGAAAGATCCCTGCGGCGGGAGTGGTCACAGGCATTGGGAATATCGAGTGCGTTTCCTGCATGGTCATCGCGAACGACGCGACCGTGAAAGCCGGCGCGTTCTTTCCGCAAACAACGAAAAAGGTCATTCGCGCTCAGCGAATCGCATTCGAGTGCTCCCTCCCAATCATTTACCTGGTCGATTCGGCGGGCGTATTCCTGCCAATGCAGGATGAAATTTTTCCGGACGAAGATGATTTCGGCCGCATCTTTCGCAACAACTCTATCATTTCCGCGGCTGGCATTCCTCAATTTGCTGCCATCATGGGTAATTGCGTCGCGGGCGGCGCTTACCTGCCGGTTCTGTGCGACAAAATTTTAATGACGAAGGGAAGCGGTTTGTATCTAGCCGGGCCTTCTCTGGTCAAAGCAGCTATCGGACAGATAGTCGATGCGGAGGAACTGGGCGGGGCGCAAATGCATGCAGAAATAAGCGGCACGGTAGACTTTTTTGAAAAGGATGATCCGTCATGTCTTAAACGCCTTCGTTCCCTCATCGCGTTGCTGCCGGAAGCACAGGAGGACGGTAGGGCGCGACCGCCGGGCGCGCCGATCGACACAAAAACGGCGAAACCAGCGAAGAGTCCCGATTCCGTCTACGACTTGATCAGCTTTGATGGGCAGAAGCAGTACGATGTGCGTGATTTGCTCGCCGCGGTCGTCGATGCAGACTCAATCGACGAATACAAAGCCGATTACGGCAAAACTATTGTGACCGCATACGCGCGCGTTGCGGGGCGTGCGGTCGGCATCGTTGCAAATCAGCGCTTGCAGGTCCGGACCAAGAAGGAAGGAATTCAGATGGGTGGCGTCATTTATTCCGATAGTGCCGATAAAGCGGCGCGTTTCGTGATGGACTGCAATCAAACGGGCTTGCCGATTATCTTTTTCCAGGACGTTACCGGTTTTATGGTGGGACGCGACGCGGAAGAGAGCGGGATCATTCGGAGCGGCGCGAAGTTGGTGAACGCGGTCAGCAATTCCGTGGTCCCAAAGATCACAGTCGTTGTCGGCGGATCATTTGGTGCCGGGAACTACGCGATGTGCGGAAAGGCATACGATCCGCGATTTATCGTTGCCTGGCCGACTGCTCGCTACGCCGTGATGGGCGCCGCCCAGGCATCCGACACCGTCTTTGCAGTTCTTGCTCGCGCGAGAGAACGCGACAAGAAATCTTCGCCGGAAGAACTCGAGGAGCTTCGCGCCACCGTCAAAAAGAATTACGAAGAACAAACCGATATCCGTTACGGTGCTGCACGCGGTTGGGTGGACGCAATCATTCAACCGCACGAGACGCGGGACGTTCTGATCCGCTTATTACAATACGTCTCGCGTCCAACGCCCAAGGCGCGCTTTCACACTGGTGTCATCCAGGTCTAATCGATTTAACGATTCAGTGATTTAACCATTTAACCAATCCCATGCCTCTAGTCCTCATCGAGAAACCCGCGCTGCAAATCACGATTGTAACCCTCAATCGTCCCGAACGGCGCAACGCCCTAACGATTGAATTGCTGACTGAGCTGACTGCTGCAATCAATGGTCTCTCAGTGGAGCCGCATAAACGTATCATCATTTTTCGTGGCGCCGGGGCTGCCTTTTGTACCGGTATGGACTTGAAAGCAGCAACCTCGCAAAACGCGCACGCCATGGCGGAGTTGGTTGCGAAAACCCTCCTCACACTCAGCCAAACCCGTTTGGTTACAATTGCAGCCGTACACGGAGCGGCGGTCGCTGGCGGCGCGGGAATCATGTCGGCCTGCGATTTTGTTGTCGCAGCAGAGGGGACGAAGATTGGATATCCGGAAGTGCGTCGCGGTTTGGTGGCCGGTTTGGTCATGACTTTTTTGCGCCGGCAGATAGGTGAACGAAACATGCGCGAACTATTACTGGGCTCCCAATTGATCGATGCGCAACGGGCTAAAAAAATCGGGCTCGTCAATCGGGTTGTCTCTCAAAGTGATTTGATGAGCGAAGCGCAAAAGTTTGCCGATGCAGTTTTGCAAGGCGCGCCAGGCGCTCTGGCACAAACGAAACGATTAATGGAAGAACTCTGGTGGCGTTCGGTGCAAGAAGATGTCGATCTTGCGCTCAAGTACCATATGGAAGCCCGCGAATCTAGCGAAGCGCGTGAAGGGATCGCCGCGTTTAATGAGAAACGGCCGCCGAATTGGGTTCACTAGCGGCGTGCGTTTCGCGCCCTGTATATAAAAGACACACACGCGCCTGGCGTGTATACAACAATCGATTCGCAGCCGCCGAGGCTGCCACTACAGTGCGGCCTGATTCTGGCGAGTAGATGAAAACTATGAGCATACGATCGAAACACAGTTGGCGACCCAAGGTCGGATGGGGTGTCCCGATAGCGTGGTTGACGCTTTGCGTCGTTTGGAGCTCGACGTGGCTCGTTATCAAGATTGGATTGCGCGATTTGCCGCCGATTTCTTACGCCGCCATCCGTTTTGTTCTCGCAGTAATCGTTCTTCTTGCGGTGTCGACGGGACGGGTGCGCCTATTGCCGCGGCAGGCGTCGGATTACCTGGTTCTGGCTTTTACCGGCGTCCTGATGTTTGCGGTGAACTACGGACTGCTTTTTTGGGGCGAGCTGCACGTTTCTTCAGGTCTGGCAGCGGTCTTGCAGGCGACCATCCCCATCTTCGGCATGGTGTTCGCGCACCTGATGCTTCCCGACGAACCATTGCGTCTGCAAAGACTTGTCGGCGCGTTCCTCGCGCTCGGTGGAGTGACGATGATTTGCGAACGGCTTCTTGGTTTTAATGGGTTAATGGCGTTCTGGGGCGGACTCGGCATCGTGTTCGGCGCGGCCGGCGCGGCGTTTTCCAATGTCCTGCTCAAAGCACGTGTAATGCAGTTGGCCCCGGCAATGATCGCTGCTTGGCAAATGATCTTTGGCGTGGTGCCGCTGCTCGTGACTGGATTTATTGTGGAAGGGAGTCCGCTGCGCTTTCATTGGAGCGGCTTGTCGATCTTTTGTTTACTTTACCTTGCCGTAATAGGTTCGGCGCTCACGTTTTTGCTTCTTTACTGGCTCCTGCCACGAATGACTGTGGCGAACCTGCAAGCAATCTCGCTCATCACGCCACCTGGCGCCGTCGCGCTAGGATGGGCGATTGGTGGCGAGAAATTTTCTCTCTGGTCGTTGCTCGGGGCGAGTTTTGTGCTTGCCGGAGTATGGATGATTTTTCGAAAAGGAAAGGCGAGGGTGCGAGCAGCGGCACGTGAGCCTGGCGCAGCCTTACCATGATCCTAATCTAAGGCGGACAAGCAGCTGAGAGCGGTTTTTTTCCTGGCTCGGAAGTTTGAAGACTTCTATTTGTGCTCAATCTGGCGACGCAGCGCCCTTAGCGCTGATCTTTAGCGAACCTTCTACAAACTCCACTCCAAATTTGGGAAGCAGTCTTTTGCCTTATCGCCTGTTGTTGCTCCCGCGGCTTTCTAGCACACCTCGATCTATTCCTCGGAGAATCTCGCGCATTAGGCCGATCGTTTCTGGTGTTTCGAAATACGTGCCATGAATGGCTTGGGCATTGACGTCCTGCTTGAAAAAGCTCGAGCAATCGACGTCCCAGACGTTGTCGGTCGCCGGCAATGCGTCGACGAGCGGCGGACAATTTGCCAGGCCTGAGCGTCCGAGGCGACGCGTGCCGAAATGTTTCAACCCCGCCGAAAGCCCGAGGACAGAATGCTTTCCGCTGTATAAAGCGGTGATGCGATAGCTAAGATTGACGATGGCCTGACCATCGTTGTTATCCGGCGCGCCCGCCCGCATCGAAAAGATCGTTATCAACGTCGGCGGCAACCATGACGAGTTGATTAAGAAAACTAGCGAGCAATGGTTGATTTTGCGCGTCCATGCCGCCGACATTGCCTTCTGCAACACATAATTTCCCATGCTGTGGGCAATCATAGATACCTTGGCTTTGCAGCATTAGCCGGATTCGTGATTGTGGCGTTTTGTCTATCGACCAGATAATCGAACAACGTCGATAAAACGTCTGTTGAATCTTGCGCGCACGCGCGAGCATGAGCACGATCCGGCTCGTAGCCGAAAACACTTCCGAGCGATGGCCAATCATATAAGATACACAGGCCGCTCAAAGAATCCTGGCCGGTAAACAGGCTATCGCAGAGCTTTTGATAAAAACTCGTTGCTGACTGAAAGCTGACGTTGCACCCGTGCACAAGAAGCGTGACATGGCTTT
>Ga0209690_1000088_pt1 | contig 40500 bp, 41 predicted proteins | sample GraSoiAngelo_150_FD_186164 | JGI IMG/M metagenome (GOLD analysis project Ga0209690, IMG submission 186164) | Grasslands soil microbial communities from the Angelo Coastal Reserve, California, USA - 14_1009_09_40cm (SPAdes) (version 2) | ecosystem: Environmental > Terrestrial > Soil > Grasslands ... | reverse complement strand
GGCAGAGGCGGCCGAGGCTGCCCTGGAGATCGAGAGGCTGGCGCCAGCGGAGTTGCTGCTGCCGCAGGGAATCACGCCGCCGGGGAACTCAACAGGGACGCTGACGCCGCTGGGCGGACACGCCTTTGAGGCAGAGGCGGCGGAGGCCCGGCTCCTTTCGCACTTCGGGACGGCTTCGCTGGACGGCCTGGGCCTCGCCGGGCAGAGCCTGGCGGCGCGCGCCGCCGGAGCGATCCTGGAATACCTCGAGGAGAACCAGCAGGCGGTTCTAAACCATATCTCGCGGCTCGCTTACCAGGGCGACGCGGGCTTCATGACGGTGGACGCCAATACGGCCCGCAATCTCGAGCTCTTCAAGCCCCTCATACCGGATTCGGAGCACTCACCGTTGTTGGGTGTGCTGGACCAGACCAAGACGGCGATGGGAGCGCGACTGCTCCGGCGCTGGCTCGGGCGGCCGCTTCTCGACATAACCGAGATACAGAAACGCCAGGACGGTATCCAGCTGTTTGTGGACTCCGCGGTGCGGCGGACGAGGACGGCGGCCATCCTCTCGAAGATCCCTGACCTCGAGCGGCTCCTAGCCCGCGTCTCGACGGCAGCGGCCGGTTCGCCGGCGGCGAGCGTGCCGCGGGACCTCGTCGCGCTGGGGAGAGGGCTGGACGCGGTCGACAAGCTGAGGGAGACGGTCGAACACGGTCCATCTTCCGGCTCCGGGAAGCACGTGGTGCGCGAGGAGATGATCGCGGGCCTGCACCCCTGCCGGGAGGTGGTTGAGCTCGTTGGGGCAGCGATGACTGACGATCCGTCCGCGGATGGACAGGTGATCCGGCCGGGCTTCTCGAAGGACCTGGACTCGCTGCGCGAGACGGCGCGGGACGCGCGGCAGTACCTGGCCGAAATGGAGCGCCGAGAGCGCGAACGCAGCGGCATCAAGTCGCTCAAGGTCGGTTACAACCGCGTCTTCGGCTACTACATAGAGGTCTCGAAGGCGAACGCGCGGGCGGTCCCGGAGGAATACCAGCGGAAGCAAACGCTGGTTGGTGGCGAACGCTATACGACGCCAGAACTACAGGAGCACGAGTACAAGGTGCTCCACGCGCAGGAAGAGCAGCAGGAGCTTGAGCGATCGCTTTTGCGCCAGGTCTGCTCGCAGGTCGCCGCGCACGGGCAAAGGATTCTCGAGACGGCAGCGGCCGTGGCGCTTGTGGACGTCTCCTGTGGGCTGGCGGAAGCCGCCGGCAGCTACGGCTACGCGCGGCCGGTCGTGGATGACGGCGATGCGATTGTGATCCGCGACGGCAGGCACCCGGCCGTCGAGCGCATGATGCCGGTAGGCACGTTCGTGCCGAACGATACGCAGTTGTCGTGCTCTGATGCGCAGGTCGTGCTGCTCACGGGTCCGAACATGGCCGGGAAATCGACGTACCTACGGCAGGTGGCGCTGATCGTACTGATGGCGCAGGTCGGCTCGTTCGTGCCGGCGAGGGAGGCGCGGATCGGCGTCGTGGACCGCATCTTCAGCCGCATCGGCGCACTGGATGACATCGCAGCGGGGCGGTCGACGTTTATGGTCGAGATGCTCGAGACGGCCGCGATGCTGCACAACGCCACGCCACGCTCGCTGCTGATCTTCGATGAGATCGGGCGCGGGACGAGCACTTACGACGGGATGGCGATCGCGCGGGCGGTGGTGGAGTTCATTCACAACCGACCGGAGGCGGCGGCGAAGACGCTGTTTGCGACGCACTACCACGAGCTGACGGAGCTAGCGGCGTTCCTGCCGCGGGTCCGCAACTACAACGTCGCGGTGGCGGAAGAGGAGGGCCGGGTGGTGTTCCTGCACCGCATTTTGCCCGGCGGCGCCGACCGCTCGTACGGCGTGCACGTCGCCCAGCTGGCGGGGCTGCCGCGCCCGGTGATCGCGCGGGCCCAGGAGATTCTGGAGCAGCTCGAAACGGCGAAACCACCGGCGGCGTCCTCCGCGGAACGAGCGGAGAGGGCGGCCCAGCTGCCGCTGTTCGGCCGGGAGGACGGGCTGCGCAAGGAGCTTTCGGCGCTGGAGGTGGACGGGATGACGCCGCTGGAGGCGATGACGAAGCTTTACGAGCTGGCAGAAAAGGCGAGGGGGGAGGAAGGCCGAAGGATGAAGTAGGAAGAAGGGGTGTCGGCGTGATATGGCTCGGCTAGCGGGCCGGGTAGTCCGGCTCGCGTTTGGCGACGGCAGCTTAAGACTACCGAGCTACGTTCCGGCGGCTTGGCTGATGCCGGCGTTAGGCGACGCCAATTGAAGGGATTGTGTAGTCGCAGACCTGGTTCTTGCCGGTAAGTTTGGCTTTACGCAGAGCAGCGTCGGCGCGGTCGAGCAGCGTTGTCGGGCGGAGCTGGTTCATTGTGGCCGGCGAGAAGACGCCGATGCTCGCGGTGATCGCGATTCTGTGGCGACCCGCGTGCAGCTCCATCGCCGCGATGGCGAAGCGCAGACGTTCCGCGAGCTGCATTGCGCCTTCGAGCCCCGTCTCGGGGGCAAGAATGCAGAACTCGTCGCCGCCGTAGCGGGCCGCGATGTCTATCTCACGCACCGAGTTGCCGATCGCGATCGCTACCTGGCGCAGGACAGAATCCCCCTCGAGGTGGCCGTGCCTGTCATTGACTTCCTTGAAATTGTCGAGGTCCAGCATGAGGCAGGATAGCGGGCTACCGTAACGCTTGGCGCGGCGGCATTCCTTCTCCAGCGCGTCCCCCAGATAGTTGCGGTTGTAGAGGCCGGTGAGCGGGTCAGTAACGGCGCGCTTGTCCGTCTCCTCGCGCTGGCGCTCCTCCTCGGCTTCGAGGCGGGCCACTTCGAGCGCCTCGAGGATCGCGCGGGTAAGCGTCGTCGAGTTGATGCGTCCCTTGGCGCAGTAATCGCGGGCGCCGCCGCGGATCGCGTCCTTGGCGATCAGCTCGTCGCCCTGGCCGGTAAGCATAATGACGGGCGGGACATTTTTCTTGCCGCTAATAGAGCGCAGGAAATCGAGCCCGTTCTCGCCCGGCAGGGAGTAATCGAGGAGGATGATATCGTAGCGTTCCGTCTCTAGGGCGCGCCGGCAGGACCTCGCAGATGTCACGTTATCCACTTCGAAGATAACTGTACTTTCCTCGAGCGCCGCCCGAACAAGGCCGACGTCTCCGGGGTTGTCTTCGACGACAAGCACGCGCAGGGTGGTCTTGGTCAACGTTTCCTCCCTCACATTGCGGCAGCAGGGCGCGGCGGCTGTCCGCGCACCCGGTTCTTGCCTTCGACCTTTGCTTGCCTGAGCGCACGGTCGGCGCAGGCGAGCATCGTGTCGGGTGTCATCTCGTGTTCATCGCTCGAGGTGCAGGCGCCGATGCTAACGGTGATAGCTATCGCTCCGTCGCCGACGGCGAGGCCCTGTTCGGCGATCGAGTCGCAGATGCGCTCGGCGGCGAGCATCGCGGCGCTCTGGCTGGCTTCCGGCATGATGACGACGAATTCCTCGCCGCCGAAGCGGATCACCACATCGGTCTCGCGTACGCACTGGCTGATGGTCGCCGCGACCTGTTTGAGCGCGACGTCGCCGACGAGATGGCCGTGAATATCGTTGTAGGTCTTGAAGTCGTCCAGGTCGATCATCAAGCAGGCGAGGTCGCGCCGGTAGCGGCGGGCGCGGTTACACTCGCGATCGAGCGACTGCGCCATATAGCGGCGGTTATAGACGGCGGTCAGCTCGTCTGTGATGGCGAGGCGCTCCAGTTCCTCGCGTAGGCGCTTCTCCTCGCGGCCCCAGCGGTAGTTCTCGAGCGCCTGGTGGATCGCATGCGCGAGGATCTGGGAATTGATGGCGTTCTTGGGGAAGTAGTCGTAGGCGCCACTGTTCATAGCCTCCGCGGCGACGCGCCCGTCGCCCCAGCCGGTCAGCATGATCACCGGTGGCTGGTCACCGTCAACGTTCAGACGCCGAAGGAAGCTGAGGCCGTCCTCGCCCGGCAAGCTGTAGTCGAGGAGGAGCAGGTCGAATGGGATCGCGGCCATCCTGTCGAGGCATTCAGCCGTTGAGCGGACGCGCTCGAGGACGTAGTTGACCGCGGTGTACTTGCCGAGCATTCGTTTGACGATCTCGGCATCGTGATCATTGTCCTCTACGAGAAGGACGCGCACTGATGTCCTGGCCATTACGCCACTCCTCCGGAAGCGGTTGCCGGCGGCAGCGTAGCTATCACGATCCAGTACTCCTGGATTGCAGTCACCACCTTGATGAAGTCCTCGAAGCGGACGGGCTTCGAGATGAACGTATTCACCCCCAGGTCGTAGCTACGCACGACATCCTCCTCGCGCGTAGAAGTGGTGAGGACGATGACGGGGATGCGCCTGAGCTCGGGGTCGCCTTTGATCCGTGAGAGGACTTCCCGGCCGTCGACGCGCGGCAGGTTGAGGTCGAGGAGGATTAGGCCCGGAAGAGACGTCTCGCTGCGGGAGCCGAACAGAATGTCGAGCGCTTCCTGACCATCGCGGGCGACGGTCAGCTCGTTCTTCACCTGGCCCTTCGCTAGAGCGCGCCGGGTGATCTCGATGTCGTTCGGGTTATCCTCGACGAGCAAGATCCTAAACGGCGCGAGCGTACTTTCCATCCTGTTCCTCCTGTCCGGGTTGCCTGGCCGCGGTGCGCGGTATCGTGAAGAGAAAGGTTGTGCCTTCGCCGGGCGCTGATTCCACCCAGATGCGTCCTCCGTGCGCTTCCACTACCTTCTTGCAGATGGCGAGGCCGACGCCGGTGCCCTCGTACTCTTCACGGTGGTGCAGACGTTGGAAGATCTTGAAGATCTTTTCGTAGTATTCCGGCGCGATGCCGATGCCGTTATCGCGTACGGCGAAAGTGAATACGCGGTTGTCCGAGCGGCAGCCGACCTCGATCTTTGGCTGCGGCTTGTCGTTGTACTTTACGGCGTTCGAGATCAGGTTCTTGAAGACCTCACGTATGCGGGCCCGATCGCAGGGGACGGTAGGCATGTCCGGATCGATGAACAGCTCGACGCGCTTCTCCTGGAGGGCGAAGCTGAGCTCGAGGCTCACGTCCTGGACGAGCGAGCTCACGCCGACCGGCGCTTGGTCGAGGCGCGTGCGACCGATCCGCGAGAGCTGGAGCAGGTCGTCGATGAGGTCCTTCATACGAACGGCGCTCTCGCGCAGCACGTTGACGTAGCCCTGTCCCTGCTCGTCGAGCTTGTCAGCATAGTCCTCCGCGATGAAGCCGGCGAACGCCTCGATGCCCCTCAGCGGCTCCTTGAGGTCGTGCGAGACGCTGTGGGTGAAGTCTTCGAGCTCGGAATTGATGCGGGTCAGCTCCCGCGTCTGGTGCGCCAGCGCCTCCTCGGCCTGCTTGCGTTCAGTAATGTCGCGAACGAAGGCGCTGAAGATATGGCTACGGCCCCAGCGGATCGGCGAGATTGTCATCTCGATTGGAAAGAGGTGGCCGTCTTTGTGCAGACCTTCAAGCTCGACCCGCCGGTTGAGCATCGGACCTTCGCCGGTGAGTACAAAGCGGTGCAACCCTTCCAGGTGCGCTTCCCGATGCCCCGGAGGGATGACGGTGTCGGCCAGGGTGCGACCCACCGCCTCTTCTCGCTTCCAGCCGAAAGTAAGCTCTGCCTGCGGGTTCCAGTCCTTGATTACGTCGCCGGCGTCGATAGCCACGAAGGCGTCATTTGCCGTGTCGATAATCGACCGGGTCCGCATCTCGTTCTGGCGGAGGGCGTATTCGATCTGCTTGCGCTCGGTGATGTCCTGAGCGGTGCCCAGCAGCCGCACCGGCTCGCCCTCGTCGTTGTGGACGACTTTGCCTTCGCCGTGTGCCATGCGGACTGCCCCGTCCGGCCGGACGATCCGATAGTCGAAGGCGAACGGGTCTCCGCTACGCAGTGTGCGGGCGATATTCTGCTCGACCTGCGTGCGGTCGTCCGGGTGGACCCTTTGTAGAAAGACCTCGTAGCCGGGTTGTACGTCGCCGCGCTCATAGCCGCACACGCGGAACATCTCGTCGGACCAAGTGACGGCGTTGGTTACGATATCCCACTCGGCGCTGCCCACGTGCGCGATCCGTTGTGCCTCCGCGAGCTGTGCTTGGCCCTTGTTCAGCTCATCCTGGGCGCGTTGCCGCTCGACATCGAGCCGGTAGAGCGAGCCGGAGTTCCACCAGGTGAGAGCAGCGAAACTGACGATGCTCCAGATGACGACGAGAAAGACGCCGAATGCGGGCCCGTGCAGGCCTGCCTCTTCGTCGAGCACCGTCACCCAGCCGAGCAGCAGGGGGATAAGGATAGCGGCCGGCAGGAGCCTGCGTGCCATAACGCCACCCGCGGCATCGCTGGTGACAATGGCGAGAAGACCGTGGTCCTGGCGGGTCAGGAGTATGCCGGACGAAAGGAGGAGGAAACAGAGCGTAGAGTGCAGCGCCATGGCCGTCGATGAGCCGCCGGCATAGAGCGAGCCGACGCCGTAGACGTAGCCGATGAACGCCGTCAGGGAGACCAGCGCCGCGACGATCGTGAGCAGTTGCGCGACCGGATAGCAGCGCCGGACATCGAGCACCAACAGAGATACGCCAATGAGGAAAAGGCAGAGCGCGGAGGTGGGCGCCATGCGGGCCGGGGCCGACGTGCCGAGGGCTCCGGCCGGTTCGCTGAAGAGCAAATGGTCGATATTCAGGTTCCAGCCGTAAAGGTATTCGCTGAGCGTTAGGAAGCCGATCACGGCCACCACGAATGCGGACGCAAGCGCAACGAAGCGCAGATGCCCGTTCGTGGGGCCTGTGGAGAGCAGGTGGAGAGTCACGCCGCCGAGGACGAACGCCAGCGCCACATTTGGCTTCATTGAAACGAAACCGGAAGAGATGCTCTTGACAACGGTAAGATCCAATGCCCAGCCGGCGAGGACCAGCGCCCCGGCCAAGCTCACGGCCAGGCCTGCGCCCTTAGCAAACGATTGGAGCGCCAAGACCAGCCTGGGATTGGGCGTAACGAACGGGAAGAGGTCGAACCGCTCCCATAGCGTCACAGAGACACGGTCCCCGCTCGCCGGCGGATGCTTGTTCGTAGCACGCGAGGAGGTCTGGCTTGAACCATTGCGCTCGTCCGCCGGCTCTTGCTGGACGGGGGTAGTGGACACCCGGCTGCGCTCTAGGATCGCAGCCGCGTGTTCGAGGTAGGTCATGCGCTTGACGCGCGATTCCGTTTCGGCCAAGCGGGCAGTCCGCCTTTCCGCGTGTCTTAGTCTCGTTATTGGCGTCTAAATGGGCCGCACCCTACATATAAGAGTCCCGAACAATCCCGCGTGTTACAGACATTTCCCAATGCGAGCGGACACCGTTTCCGCAGGCGAGACACGTAGCAACGCGGGGGGCGCAAGCCATTTTTACTAGGCGAACGGACGTGCTAGAATCAGCGCGAGGAAACCGTTTGCCGATCCGCGTACTGCCGCCGGAAGTCGCCGCTCGCATCGCCGCCGGCGAAGTGGTGGAGCGTCCCGCTTCTGTGGTCAAAGAGCTCGTGGAGAATGCGCTGGACGCCGGCGCCTCTCGCATCGTCATCGAGGTGACATCCGGCGGGCTCGATTCAATACGAGTGAGCGACGACGGTTGCGGCCTCGAGGCACCCGAACTTCAGGTTGCATTTCAGCGTCACGCCACGAGCAAGCTCGCAAACGACGCGGACCTGGCAAGCGTTCTGACTCTCGGCTTCCGCGGCGAGGCTCTGCCTTCGATAGCGGCGGTGGCGGAGGTCGAGATGGTATCGCGGCCGGCCGCGACCGATTCGGCGGCAAAACTCCGTCTCGTGCCCGAGGCGCCGCTCGAACTCTCCACCTGCGGCGCGCCGGTGGGCACATCGGTTACGGTCCGCCGGCTGTTCGCCCGCCTCCCGGCGCGGCGCAAGTTCCTGCGCTCAGCTGCGAGCGAGACAAACGGCGTGACGGCGGTGGTGAGCCACCACGCGCTCGCCTACCCGGAGGTGCGCTTCACGCTCACTCTCGACGGCAGGCAGGCGCTACAGACGCCGGGGAGCGGTGAGCCACGCGACGCTCTCGCTGCTGTCTACGGTGCGGAAGCGGCGGCGGCGATGCTGGAGGTCGGGAAGAAGGAACCGGGAACGGGGAATCGGGAGACTACGAGCGCCGTTTGCGTGGATGGGCTAGTGGGGCCGCCGCAAATTTCGCGTGCTGGGCGGCAGTACATCAGCATCATCGTGAACCAGCGCTGGGTCCAGAACCGGCGCCTCACCTTCGCCGTCGAGGAGGCGTATCAAGGGCTGCTGATGGCGGGCCGCCATCCTCTGGCTGTCCTCCATTTACGAGTGCCCGCCGAGGAGGTGGACGTCAATGTCCATCCGACGAAGGCAGAGGTGCGTTTCCGCGACGAAGGGGCCATATTCGGCGCCCTCCAGCGGGCGGTGCGCTCAGCGCTGCTCGCGGGCGCGTCAGTACGCGACGCCTCCAGCCTCGTAGGTGCGCCGCCACTTGAGCTGTCACCGCAGCCTTCGGCGCCGCTGCTTTGGGAGCACGGCGTGCGCGTGGCCGCCGCGACAGCTCCCGATGCGCCCGCCGGCCGCCCGCCGGCCAACGGCGAGGCGTCCGGCGTCGCCGCTACGCCGTCGCAGGCATTGCCGGTGATGCGCGTTATCGGTCAGATGGGCGGCACCTATATCATCGCCGAGGGCCCGCACGGAATGTACTTGATCGACCAGCACGCGGCGCACGAGCGGGTGCTTTACGAACGCTTCTGGCGGCGGCGACAGGAGGGCGCGCCGGAGGTCCAGGGCCTGCTGGAGCCGTTGACGCTCGAGCTGTCGCCGCGCCAGCGGACGCTGCTCGCCGAGCAGGCGGAGGCCCTCGCCGGACACGGCTTCGACATCGAGCCATTCGGGGCCGGCGCCTCCGTGCTGCGGGCGCTCCCGCGGTCTCTTGCCCGCGGGGACGCCCGGCAGGCGGTGCTTGAGTTCGTCGACATGATGTTTGAGGAGGGTGAGGGCGACCGGCGCGACCGCGTGGCGATGTCGCTGGCCTGTCACGGGGCGGTCCGCGCGGGAAAGACGCTCTCGCTGGAGGAGATGCGAGACCTGGCCGGGCAGTTGGAGGATTGCGAGGCGCCCAGCACCTGCCCGCACGGGCGGCCGACGATGATCCACCTGAGCGCAGAGACATTGGCGCGGGAATTCGGGCGGCGATAGTCGCGTCACACAAGAGCGGGAAGCGTCATAGAACCGACCAGGGGCGGATGATTCACGTCGGCGGTGCTTGATCGACTGATCAGGTTGAGCGGCTGCGAGCCCAGCGCAGGACTTTCGCGATGGCGTTCGCCGCCCGCGGGATCGTCGGAAAGACCGGAAACCCGGCCTGCCAGCATTTCTCCTGAAAAGCCGCGGTGCGCTCCATGCTCTCGACGTCGAGGGGTGGTCGCAGGACGACGACGATCGGCGTCCCGGAAGCCTCGCGCGCCTTCACCATCTGCTGGACCTGCATCTGCATGTAGTGAACTGGGTCGGCGCCGAGCATCGCCATCGAGCGGCGGCCGCGCCCCCAGCTAAAGCTTGTGTGGTAGAGGATCACGTCGATGTTCTCCGCCTCGCCGATGATGCGCAGCGTCTGCTCTAGCTTCGGCGGCTCGAAGATTGCGATCGTATCGACCGGGTTGCGCACGCTGGTGCCGGCGACCGGGTTTATCTCGCCTAGCGCTTTCTGGGTGCTCTCCGGCAGGACCGGGCACTGGAGACCGGCATCGTCGATCTCGTCAGCAGCGAAGACGCTGAACCCGCCTCCCCCACCGACCACTGCGACGCCCGGGCCGGCGGGCGCGCTCATGTAGCGGAAAGCCACCGCCAGGTCGGCCATCTCCTCGACGCTGTTGACGCGCACGGCGTTCAGCTGACGGCAGAGCGAGTCGAAGACGGCCAGGGAGCCGGCGAGGCTGGCCGTATGCGACATAACGGCACGGGTCCCCGCGGCCGTGCGCCCGCCCTTGAGAACAACGACCGGCTTGGCAGCCGCGGCGTCGCGGAGGGCTTGACGGAAGCGTCGGCCGTCCTTAACGCCTTCGATGTAGGCGCAGATCACGTTAGTCTTGGGGTCCCGAGCAAAGTATGAAAGCAGCTCACTCTCGTCGACGTCGGAAGCGTTGCCGTACGAGACGACTTTCGAGAAGCGGATGCCGCGCACGGCCGCTGTGTAGATCATCTCGCCGGCGTTGCCCCCGCTCTGCGAGATGAAGCCGACAGGGCCGCTCTCCGCGGGAAAGCCGGGCATGAAGGCAAGCTTCGACTCGGGAACGTAGAGGCCCATGCAGTTGGGGCCGAAGACGCGAATGCCGGCACCCGTCAGACGCCCCACGACCTGCGTCTCGAGGTCGGCCATCTCGTCGTCGCCGGTCTCCCGAAAGCCGGCGGTGAAGAAGTGGACGCTGCGGACACCCTTGGCGATGCAGTCCTCGACCAGCCGGGGAACGATGCGCGCGGGGACGCTGGAGATCACGTGATCGACCGGCAACTCGATATCGAGCACGCTGGCGTAGCACTTGAGGCCTTCGATCTCCTGGTACTTGGGGTTGACGGCGTAGACGGCGGGGAAGCCCAGTTCCATCAGCGAGAGGAGGAACCCCAAGCCGACGCCGGCAAAGCCGGGCTGCTGCATGGAGACGCCGGCTATCGCGACGGAGCGGGGGTGGAAGATAGCGTCGAGGGAGGCGGTGGCGGTTCCCCGCTTCGTCTCAGCGGTGGTCATCGGACGAACGTTAACGTGCGCGTGAGGTTTGGAGCGAGTTTAGCAGCGAATTCGGCGAGCGGCAACGCTGTCGAGCAAGTCTCGCTTTGACTTCGCTGGAATCAGCCCGCGCTGGTGTCGGTCATGCTCGACAAGCTCAGCGGAAATGGACGCGCTTAAGAGCTCTCTAGGGACGCTAGTCGATCTCTAGCTCGCGCTTGATGTCGCGGACGGCGTCGACCATCACCTGGAGCTTCGCCTCCGCCTCATCCGTAGTGCGGGTCTTGAGCCCGCAGTCTGGGTAGATCCAGAGCCGCTCCGGCGGGAAGAGCTTGAGGGTACGGCGGATGCCGGCCTTCACGTCCTCCACGTCCTCGATGAAGCGAGTGTGGATGTCCGTCACGCCCACGCCCAGGTCCTTGCCGCTGTCGAACGGCACCTGCTCCATCAGCTTCAGGTACTCGAAGTCCGTGTTCATGAAGGCGAGGTGGATCTGCTTGACGGGCAGCCGTAGCATGTCCGGGTAGATCTTCTCGACCTCGCCGTAACAGATGTGCGTGTGGAACTCGGCGTCGATGCCATCGACGGTGAGGTGCATCGCCTCGACAGCCAAATCGAAGTCCTCGGCCGGGCGGGTGTGGATCGCCGGCTCGTCGATCTGGACGTACTTCGCGCCGGCCTTAACCAACTCCTCGACTTCGCGGCGGATGATCGGCGCCATGTCGAGCACTGCCTCGCGCCGCGAGGGGTAGTAGTCGTCGAACGACCACTCGACCATCGTGTAGGCGCCGGTAAGCATGCCCTTGACTGGCCGGCGGGTAAGGCTCTGGGCGTAGCGCCACATGTCGACGGTCATCGGACCGGGCCAGGTGAGCTTATCGACGATGATTGGCTTGTGGTAGTAGCGGTTCCCGTAGGAGCGGACAAGGCCGCCGAGCTTCATGCCGCCGATCGGGTTGCCGCCGGGCTCGCCGGCGAAGTAGGCGACCATGTCGCCGCGCTCCATCTCGCCGTGCACGAGCACATCGAGGCCGATGCGCTCCTGGCTGCGGATCCAGTACTCCGTGGCCTTGCGCTCGAGCTTATCGAGCTCGGCGCGGTCGATCTTGCCCTGGGAGAACTGGGAGCGGGCCTGGGCGAGGTATTCGGGCTTGGGATAGGAGCCGACGGCGTTTGTGATCAGTGCGGGCATGGGTTACCTCATCTGGTGGTCATTCTCAGGGGTGAGACCTTCGGCTACGTGACTGCGAGAAGCAGCAAGCTTTCAACCCGCAGCGTTCACCTATCACCTTACCCCATCGACGCCTACGCGGCTACGGGCTCCGCCTTGCGCGCGCCGTCCACCATCCGCTTGAGCTTCTCGAAGGCGGTTTCGCGGGGGAGATATTCGAGGCCGCAGGACGGGTTGACATAAATACGGTCGGGTGTGACCGATTGGGACAGCCGGCGGATCGACTCCTCGATCTGCTCGATCGACTCGATGCGAGTATTTCTGCCGTCGACGATGCCGGCGCCGAGCTTTTTGTCGAAGCGGACCGACTTTACGGCCTCCCAGTTATCGCGACCGGACACGAAATCCAAGCCGATGGTGGCGACCGGGAGATCCAGCAGGGCGGGGAGGATGCCGGCGGCGCTGCCGAACCAGGTGTAGACGGCCGTTTCCGCCTGCACACCGTTCAGCATGCGCGTCAGAGCGCGCGAGAAGATATCGATATCGTCCTTGTTGAAGACGATCACAGGGTCGTTCACCTGGATGATTGGCGCGCCGGCCTCGGCAAGAGCCTGCACTTCATTTCGCAGTTCCTCTGCCAGCGCTAGCGCGAGCTTCTCCCGGCTGCCGTAGTGCTTGTCGAGCGACAGCGCTGCAAGCGTGTAGGGGCCCGTGATGATCGCTTTTAAGGGCTTGGCGCTGTTCTCGGCGGCGAAGCGGTAGTCGCGAACCAGGATCGGTTCGCGCCAGGAGACGGGCCCGGTGACTTCCGGACGGCGGTAGTAAGTATTCGTATCGAGGTAGCGCTCGAGGCTGCCGATTTCAACCCCACCGAGGCGCCGCATGACATAAGTCTGGTCATCGTCCCAGCGCGCCTGGCCGTCCGTGATGACTTCGACCCCCGCCTCGATCTGCTCGCCGATCACCTCGACCGTCACCTCGTCCTCGATGCGCGCAAGCTCCTCGCTCGTTATTTCGCCGCGGTCGCGGCGGTTGATGGCCTGGCGCAGACGGGCCGGGCGGGGACGGTTCGGGATCTTGGGGTAGTTGCCGACGACAGTTGTCTGCATGGTTCAGCCTTTCTCTTCTGTGGAAGATTTCAGCTGCTCGATCTCTTCCTTGACCTCGCTCAGCTCATCCTCGTCCTCACCGCGATCCTCCTCGAGCATCTTCAAGTACTCATCACGGCGGGAAAGCGCCAGGCGCTACGGAACCAGAAGCCGAGTGGCGGGGCGAACCGAAGCGGAACCAGCGTTGCGGCAATGTCAGACAGGAATCAGCGCAGAAATACGAGCGAAAGCCAGTCTAGCATCGGGTATTGAACCCGGTCAAACGGGATCTGCAGTCCCGGGTAATATGTTCGCACTATATATGTTATGGTACCTGCCACGTGCAGCAGAGTGGCTGGGGGCTGCCCGGAAGCGCGCTCTTCCTGACGCGGCGTGAACCTGCAAGGACGGCGAGAGGACCTCGTGCGAACCACAGTCCTCAAATTGCCAGGCGGGTATGCCGGTGCTACACTAATTGGCGATTAGCACTCATCCGAAGCTGGCTTTACATCCGAACTATCTCACGAAGACAGACGGCGGCCTGCGGGCCGCCATTTATGTCAAAAGCTCTGAAATCGAGGTGACTGGCTGATGTGGAAGACGATCAAGCTTGGGACGGCGGCCGTCGCGCTGGCGTTCGTCATCCTCATGGTGGGGGTGGTCGGTTACGCGATTGGCGACACCGGCGCTTCGAGTTCGGGCACCTCGCGCCAGGCGGAACAGAGTAGCCAGAGCCAGGGCTACTCCATTCTGGATGAAATCCAAGGCATTCTGAAAGAGGACTTCGTCGCGCCCGATGCGGTGAACCCTGATACCTTGCAGAAAGGCGCGATCAACGGGCTCATTCAGTCGCTCGGTGATCCGCACACGGTATACATCTCGCCTGAAGACTTTGCGGTCGGGATAGACATCATCTCCGGCGCTTTCCAGGGCATCGGTGCGCAGGTCGACCAGGACCCGGCCACGGGGCAAATCGTGATCGTCGCGCCCTTCCGCGATTCACCCGCGGAGAAGGCGGGAATACTGCCAGGCGACGTGCTGTTGTCGGTCAATGGCGAATCCGCCGAAGGCTGGACAGTGGCCGACGCCGTGAAGAAGATCCGGGGCCCAGAAGGAACTCAGGTTACGCTGTCGGTGCGTCACAGCGACAAGAGCGAGGCGCAGTTAACAATCGAGCGCGCCACCATTCAGATCCCGACCGTCTTTCCGGAAGAAGTGCGGGGACAAGACGGCAACCCGGTGAGCGATCTCGCCTATCTGGAAATCCAGCAGTTCACCGAGCAGACGGCAGGCGACTTGAATAAGGAACTGAAGCGTATACAGGACGCCGGCTACAAGGGGCTGATCCTGGACCTGCGGCGTAATCCCGGCGGCGGGCTGGACGCGACAGTTGATGTTGCCGACATGTTCCTGGACGATGGAGTCATACTCACCCAGGTGGACCGCAACGGCCACGAGACGGTCTACAACGCTAAGCCGGGCCACGTCACGGACCTGCCGGTGGCGGTTCTCGTCGGCCCCGGCTCGGCGAGCGGCTCGGAGGTCCTGGCGGGGGCTCTGCGCGACCATGGGCGGGCGAAGCTGATCGGCGAAAAGACCTTCGGCAAAGGCTCCGTCAACCATATTCGCAATCTGTCCAACGGCGGCGCCCTATACGTCACGATTGCGCGCTGGCGAACGCCCAACGGCGAATTGATCGAAGGCGTGGGGCTCCAGCCGGACGTGCCCGTCGCACTGACTCCTGAAGATGTTCAGGCCCACCGCGACCCTCAGCTCTTCGCCGCGATTGACTTTCTGCAAAACGGCGCGCAGGCGCAGCGCCAGTAGTTTTATGTAAAGCCCTACCCTGCCGGAGAGCAGCTTGGGCGAGAAGACCGTTTCCGTCAATCGCAAAGCCACCCACGACTACCACATCCTGCGCACCGTCGAGGCAGGGCTGTCGCTCCTGGGCACCGAGATCAAGTCGATCCGCGACGGCCACGTCAGCATTCGCGAGGCCTACGTCCGCCCGCAAAACGGCGAGATGTGGCTTGTGGGCGCGCATATAGCCCAGTACGCGCCGGCAGGCCGTGACAACCACGAGGCGACCCGCTCGCGCAGGCTCCTTCTGCATCGGAGGGAGATCAACGAGTTGGAGCGCGAGAGCCAGTCGGGTGGGACGACCGTCGTCCCCTTGAGGCTCTACCTCAAGGACGGCAGGGCAAAACTGGAGATAGCGCTGGCGCGCGGTAAGAAGTCTTATGACAAGCGCGAAGCGATCGCCAAGCGCGACGCGGACCGTCAAATGCAGCGCGCTCTGCGCAGACGACGCTGAGCACGTTCGCCTCGTGCAACAAATCGCCCGTCGGCCGCTGCAGGGCCGGCGGGCGATTCGCTTCGAAGGTTCAGTAATTACTCAATCAGGCGGCGCACTGAGACCGAGCTGAGCGGGTCGAAGGCCCCGATGAAGCTGGCCGCCTGGGAGTAAATCGCGTCAACCATCGTGATCTGGACCTCCCAGTGGCCTTTGCCACCCGTGCAACTCGTGGCGCCGACGCAGGTGTAGCCCTGCAGATAGGCGAGCGCCCATCCCTGGATCGTAACCGTCTTCACCGGGTCTCCGTTCAGCGTGACGACCGGAACAATTATGATCCGCGGGCTGGCCGGGCACGCCACTTCGTACTTTGGTACCCCGGAGGGGTTCGGGCCGAACACTTCGCCGAAGTCGTCCTTGCGATTGCCGTTCTTGTCGCAGCCGGCGGTGGGCTCGGCAGTCAGGCGCTGGTCAATGCCGTGTCCGGTGCCGCCCACTTTGTTGCCGTCCAGGGCGTCAATGACGGAAGTCTGGCATGCAGGCTCAGTCTGGCCCTGAGCGCAGTAAACGGTATCGGCCGTTCCGTCGATGATGTTGGATTGGTATTCGCTGGAGCCACCGCCATTACCATCGAGGTCCAGCGCGCCGTACCAGCCGGTGGGCCCTATGCCGGCACCCACCTTGACGCTACAGTTCATATCAACGATCGGGTTGCCTGCTGGGTCCAGGCAAGTCGAATCACCGAGTACTATCGCCCACGGCATCAAGTTATTGTTCCCCGACACCGACCCGATCCGGGCTGCCGCGCTGGCGCCGACACCGCTGCTGGTCTTACCGAGAACCCGGCCAAATATCCAGCTGAACTGACGCTCGACCTCGACGTACATCGTGTCGTTAGGGTAGTCAGTCGTACGCACCTCTATCGTCTTGAGCTCGCCGGATGATACGCCGTGCTTCGCGGCCCATTCGGCCGCTTTAGACTTCGCGGCTGCCGGGTTCGCTGGTAGTTCAGCGACGCCGGCCAATGCAGCGGCGTCGGCCGTGTTCTGAAGGTGTCGCCGGTCCTCGAAGAAGAGGCCAAGGTCAATAGCCATGGCTGTGAAGCCCAGAAGGACTGTCAGGGCCAGGACGAAAATCAGAAGGGTCTGCCCTCGTTCGCGCCTGTCGACTGCTTGTGTTGTACTCATAAGTGCTTTCCTCTCAAGGCTCTTTACCTGTTATGTAGGTTATCGTGGAGGTACGCCCGGTGTCGGTTTACCTGCAGTTAACGTTGGTGAATGCTCGGTTAAGGCTTTCAGGCGCAAGGTGGCACAACTAAGCGAGGGCCTGTTCGTGCAGGTCGCCGCTTGTTCGGAGGAAGAGACACGCGCAGCAGTGCTCCCGCGCCCGCTTGGGTAAACGAGTCCCAGTTCGGCTGGGAGCTTGGTTAAGAGATTTATGTCGAGGCGGCAGCGCCGGATACTCAGGCGTGGTAAAATGATTGCACGGGGACGAAAGGGTTCGACAGGGAAGGTTGAGCCCGGATTGCAGGCCGAGTTCGTCACCAACTCGAAAATCAGGTGGCGCTAAAAGTAACTGGCAGAACAAACCAGTACGCACTGGCTGCCTAATCTAGGCTAGTCACGTTGGGTCCAGGCCTCACCCCGATGGGCAGGGCCCGACGCCGCAATGTCGGGGTGCTGTCTCTCCGACGCCGATGCAGAGAGACCTAAGACTTTTCGGCTGGCGCGGCGGCAAGTTAGCCGCGGACGTACGTCGCGCGAGATTGAAACGACGGCTAAGCCTGTAGGAGATTCGGGGAGGCTTTCCTCTGGACGAGGGGTTCGATTCCCCTCCGTCTCCACCATGAATATTGCTGGCCCCTTCCGGCAACTAAACGCGCTGGAAGGGGCTTATTGATTTATGTCCACCAAGCCCCGCCTGCCGGGGCGGTTCGGGACGCCGGCACGCGGTTTCGTGTACAGGGATAACACGACGGGGGTGGCGCCTGGGTGTAGCGGGGAGAGCTTCGTTCCGTCACGGGCACAGGACCACCCGCGACGGCGCGATTCACTGCGACCCGCGCCTTCGGACCTGGGTTCGCGGGTTGGCGTCTTTTCAGTGGCTGAGGCGATGAAGATAGCGGTCTAGGGCTCCACGCGGGGTTTGTCTCGGAGCATCTCGTTGGTGGGCGCCCGGATGACAAATCACTCTGCGGGTGAGGCAGTAGACTAAAGGTGCTGGAGAACATCCCGTGTACGGCAAGCTAGGGACGAAGGAACATGAGTGACGTTGCACTACACGGACGCCTAATCGGCCGCGACCGGGAAATGCGCGCTCTCGCGGATTTACTGGCCGGCATCCAGGAGCGCGGCGCTGCGGTCATAGTTCGCGGCGAGGCAGGCATCGGCAAATCCTCGCTGGTCGCAGCCGCGAGCGACAGGGCTCGAGAACGCGGAGTTCAGGTTCTGACGGCCGCGGCTGTTCAGTGCGAGACGCACCTTCCATTTGCGGGTCTGCACCAGCTTCTGCTCCCCATCCTTGCCGACGCCGATCACCTCCCGCCACCGCAGAGGCGAGCGCTTGATGCCGCGTTTGGAGTGGCCGACGAGAGGGCGCCCGAGCCCTTTGTTATCGCGCTGGCGACCCTGCACCTGCTTTCGGACGCCGCAGCCCGCGCCCCCCTGCTACTTATCGTTGAAGACGCCCACTGGCTGGACCGTCCGACGGCGGACGTCTTGACCTTCGTTGCCCGCCGTCTCGAGGGCGATCCCGTCCTTATGCTTGTAGCGATTCGCGACGGCTACGAGAGTCCACTCGATGCGGTCGGACTGCAGGAGCTGCGCGTCGATCGCCTTGATGAGGCATCGGCTGCGGATTTGCTTGACGCGCACAACCCTGACCTGGATTCGGCCGTCCGAACTCGATTGCTCGAAGAGGCCGAGGGTAACCCATTGGCCTTAGTTGAGTTGCCGGCGGCTCTGAAAACCGACGACATTGCGGCGACGATGCACCCCGCATTGCTGCCGCTTACCGCTCGCTTAGAACGGGCCTTCTCGGCGCGCGCATCAGAGTTGTCCGATTCAGCTCGTACCGCGTTACTGGTGGCCGCCGCGGACGATCAAGGGTTGTTAAGCGAAGTGCTGGCCGCGACGAGTATCGTCGACGGTCCAGAGCACGACGACGCAGTGCTCGCGCCGGCGATCGACGCCGGACTGGTCAAACTGGAAATGCCGTACCTTCGCTTTCACCATCCTCTCGTCAGGTCGGCCATCTATCAGTCTGCGAGCATCTCCGAACGTGGGGCGGCGCACGCGGCGCTGGCTAAAGCGCTGACCCACGATCCAGACCGCCGGGCGTGGCACCTCGCTGCGGCCGCGACCGGACCAGACGAGAAAGTGGCGTTGGAACTTGACGAGGCGGCGGCCCGGGCGCAGCGGCGAGGGGCGACCGCCGTGGCGGTCGCGGCACTGGAAAGCGCAGCCCGGCTCAGCGACGACCCTACTCGCCGGGGCAGCCGGCTGCTACGCGCGGCCGAGCTAGCCTTCGAGCTGGGGCGACTCGACGTCGTGCTCCCTCTATTTCAAGAGGCGGAGCGGCTCGAACTGGCTCCCCTTGAGAGAGGGCGGATGACGTGGATTCGGGAGATGATGGATCCTCGCAGCCTCGGTGACGTCGCGAGAGCACGTTCCCTAATAGACACCGCCGATCGCGCTCGCGAGGAGGGGGATACTGATCTCGCGCTGAACCTCCTCATGCACGCAGCTGCCATGTGCTGGTGGACCGATCCCGGGAAGGAGGCGCGAGATAGCATCGTCGCAGCCGCTGAGCGGGCTGGCTCTCTCGATAGCGACGCGAGGCTAGTGGTAATCCTTGCCTTCCGGCGCCACTCGATCGCGGCCGTGCCGTAATTGATCACCTCGCACATGCGGCATCAGATAGCGGGAGAGATGCCTTATCCTCGGGATTGCTGGGCGGCGCCGCGACAATGATCGGCGCTTTCGATATCGCGGCCACGTTCAACGCGGAGTCGGTCGCGGGCTTACGGGCGCAAGGCCGGCTGATCACTCTGGTTCGTGTGCTCTTCTACCATGCATGGTCGTCATTCAACTTGGCTGACTGGACGGTGGCCATAGCCGCGGCCGAGGAGGTCAGCCGCCTGGCTGAGGAAACCCGACAGCCGGTCCTGGCGGCGGGAGCTCAAGTCGTCCAGTCGATGCTGGCAGCGGTGCGCGGAGAGACCGAAGTCGCGGAGGGGCTGGCTACGGAGGTCGAGCGGACTGTTCGGTCCCGGGGGACTGGTTTCATGCTGGCCCTCGTGCAGATAGCGCGTGGCCTGACGTCCCTCTCTGGCGGGCTCCATGACGAGGCATATGGGCACTTGATTCGACTGTTCGACCATGCCGATCCCGCCTATCACCCCTTCGTTTGCGGATGGGGGATGGCAGATCTCGCCGAGGCCGCGGTGCTCAGCGGAAACAGGGAGGCCGCACGGGCTCTCCTGGCAGAACAGCAGCCGATCGCTGATCAGGCCCCATCGACGTGGCTTCACATGGCTGTGCAATACGCCCGCCCGCTGCTGGCGGAGGACGAGGACGCCGAACCTTTATTCAAATCCGCCCTTGGTGCTGGCATGTCCCGGTGGCCTCTCTATTGGGCACGCTTGCAGCTGGCCTTCGGCATGTGGCTACGGCGTCAGCGACGCGCCGGTGAGTCACGAGTGTCGCTACGTGCCGCTCGTGATGCGTTCGACGCTCTCGGCGCCCTCCCGTGGGGGGAGCGGGCCCGTCAGGAACTGCGCGCCGCAGGCGAGATGAGCCGTCGCCCATCGCCCGGCGCATTGGATTACCTCTCGCCTCAAGAGCTACAGGTCGCCTTGATGGCAGCCGAAGGAATGACCAATAGGCAGATCGGCCAGCAACTCTACCTGTCCCACCGAACCGTCAGTACCCACCTATACCGTATCTTCCAGAAGCTCGGGATCACTGCGCGGTCTCAGTTGCCTAATGCGCTGAGCACCCAGACCGTTTCCCCACTCTAGCCGCTGGACGCCGCTGCGCGTCAGCGCGCGTAGTCACTAATTAAGCCACAGGCGCAGAGCGTGCGACACTTGATTAAGTGCAGAAGCCCCTAGGTATATACGTCATGTTACGGATGCTGAACCCCGTCCGCGCCCGGCATTCTAGGGTTGTCGGTGCCCATACGTCCCTCAACCAAAGGAACCCTGGCAGAGCGATCCAGCTGATCTCAACAGAGTCATTTGACTGAAGCGAGCTTCCCCCGACCCGCCCTACCGTCGAGACTGCATCAGCCGAGTTTTCAAAGAAGCAAAGGGAGGTAAGCCATGAGCGAGCAGGCGTACGTGCGGGAAGCGGCTGGGAAAGGCCCGTCGATTCGCTCCGATAGCGGCGAAGTCGCGTCAACCACCGCCCCACGCTGGCTAGCGCTCCTCGTGCTCTGCTCCGGGTTGCTGATGATCGTCCTCGACCAGACCATCGTCAACGTGGCGCTGCCGTCCATCCAAAGCGACCTCGGCTTTTCACAATCGAGCCTCGCTTGGGTGATCAACGCTTACCTGATCGCCTTCGGTGGCCTCCTCCTTCTGGCTGGACGGCTCGGCGATCTCATCGGCCGCAAGCGTATATTTCTGATTGGCCTGGCCCTCTTTACCACCGCCTCGCTCTTGTGCGGAATTTCTTGGAGTCCCGCGATGCTCGTAGCGGCACGGTTCGTTCAGGGCGTTGGCGGCGCCATGACCTCTGCCGTGATCCTGGGCATGATCGTCACGCTATTTCCCCTGCCGCGCGAGCGGGTCCGAGCGATCGGTGTCTACAGCTTCGTTGCGAGCGGTGGCGCCGCCATCGGCCTTCTCGCCGGTGGCGCTATCACCGAGGCGATCAGCTGGAACTGGATCTTTTTCGTCAACCTACCGATCGGAATCGCGGCCTTCCTCACTGCTATCCGAATCCTCGGGACTGAGCAGGGAATAGGCCTCAGCGAGGGAGCCGACGTCAGTGGCGCCGTCCTCGTGACCGGCGCGCTGATGCTCGGGGTATACACGCTCGTCGAAGCCGCGGACTATGGTTGGGCTTCCTTGCACACTGTGGGCCTCGGCGCCCTTTCGATAGCGTTGCTGGCGGCATTCGTTGTTCGTCAGGCAACGGCGGCCAAGCCACTCCTTCCATTACGCATCTTCAAGTCGCGCAACGTCTCGGGCGCCAACGCTACTGTTGCGCTGATGATCGGCGGATTCTTCGGGATGTTTTTCCTCGGAGCGCTGTACATGCAGCGCGTGCTCGGCTACGGTCCGGTCGAGGTCGGCCTCGCCTTCCTGCCCGTCGCACTCCTAATCGGGACGCTCGCGCTGGGTTTCTCCGAGCGGCTGAACACGCGTTTCGGCGCCGGGACGGTGTTGGTCCCCGGCCTATCGCTCGGTGTGGCCGCGTTGGCGCTGCTCACACGGGCACCCGTCGAGGCCGACTACGTCACCGACATTTTGCCAGCGATGCTGCTGCTCGGCGTCGGCGCCGGCCTTTCCTTCCCGGCGCTGACGACCCTGGCGATGTCGGGCGCCACGCCCAGCGACTCGGGTCTCGCCTCAGGCCTGATAAATACAACTCAGCAGGTCGGCGGCGCGCTAGGTCTCTCGATTCTGGCGACGCTCGCTACTTCACGAACGGATGCTCAACTCTCCGACGGAGTGAGCACGGCGTCCGCTCTCACCAGCGGCTACCATCTCGCCTTCGGCGTCGGGGCGGCCTTCATTGCGGCAGCGCTCGCGCTGGCGGTGGCATTGCTGCAGAAGCGGGCCGAACCGCGTGTCGAGAGTGCTCCCGAATCCGAGACCTCGCAGCCGATGATACCCGCAGTCTCTACGAGGCGTTGCCCATGAGCACCGTCACCGCCGAACCTTTGGTGTCGCTCCCAATACAACTGCGGTCGCACCGCAGACTAAGGAGGCTTCTATGACCACGAATGACCTGGAATCAGCACAGGATGCTAGCACGATGATCGGTATCATCGGCGCCGGCAACCTTGGACAGGCCTTGGCGCGCACGGCGCTGCGGGCCGCCCGGAAGGTCGTGATCTCGAACAGCCGCGGCCCTGAATCTCTGGCACCAGTGGTCGCCGCTCTCGGCGCGGGCGTGTCGGCCGGCACGGTCCGTGAGGCGGCGGCAGCCAGCATCGTCGCAATCGCGGTGCCGTGGAGCAGCGTCCCCACAGCCGTCAGCGGGTTGCAATGGCACGGCCAGACTGTCATTGACGCGACGAACGCGTGGGACGCCGAACTCGGCGGCCGCACCTCCAGCGAGCTCGTCGCCGATCTCGTCCCGGGTGCCCGGCTGGTAAAGGCCGCAAATACGCTTTGGGCGGAGGTCCTGGGCGCCGATCCCCACGAGGCGGGCGGCCGTCGCGTGATCTTCCTGTCCGGCGACGACGCCGCGGCCAAGGCCTCGGTCGTCGAGCTGTTCGACGCCGCCGGCTTCTTCGTGATCGATGTCGGTGACCTGGTGACGGGCGGACGCATGCAACAGCAGGGGGGCCCCCTGTCAGGTCAAAACCTCGTGGGGCTTGCCCCAGTCAGATAGCGAGGCTCAGCGAGGTCCCGCCCGCAGGACGGGCCTCTGGGAGAAAGCAAATTGTCGAGGCACGATTGTGAGGAGAGAACAATGATCGAGAAGCATATTGAGCGGATCGCGGACAGCAGCGAAGAAGGGACTCCGCCGGGTTGCTCTTCGAAGAAAAAGCAGAGGGCGTCCCAATGACGCGGAAGGTTACCGTAACCCGAAATGGCCCCTACGTGGTTGAAGGCGCCATCCCGCTAGCCAATCAGACTATAGAAAGCGACTCCGAAGGCGGGTCCCGGGAGTGGCTTGAGGGACCAACGTTCGAGGTCGACGAAGTGTATAACCTCTGTCGCTGCGGGCAATCGTCGAACAAGCCGTTTTGTGACAGTACACACCTCAAGGTCGGGTTCGATGGTACCGAAACGGCCTCGAGGGCTCCGTATCTCGATCAAGCGGATGTCTTCGAGGGCCCGGCGATGGATTTGACCGACGCTCAGCCGCTCTGTGCGAGCGGCCGGTTCTGCGATCCTGACGGCAGCATCTGGAACCTGATCGAGCAGACCAACGACCCTGACGCAGTAGAGAAAGTGAAGCACCAGAGTGGTCATTGCCCGTCGGGGCGGCTCGTCGTCTGGGACACGGCAACGAGGAAGCCTTACGAGCCTGCTTACGAGCCTTCGATCGGCCTCGTGCAGGACCCGGTCGCCGGCGTGAGCGGCCCGATCTGGGTGAGGGGTGCGATTGCCATCGAATCAGAGGACGGCGAGGCCTACGAGATCAGAAATCGAGTTACCCTCTGTCGATGCGGCGCCTCCAACAACAAGCCGTTCTGCGATGGTTCACACATCACAATCGGCTTCCAGGACGGCTCATGAACGGCCGACATGGCGCGCCAGACGGAGCTCTTCGCATTGCGGGCCAGCCGCCGAACCTCCCGGATGGATTCACCGACACCTTTACCAGCCGATACATCGACACAAAGGAGAAGCCATGAACTCACGAGAGATGACAACTGAGACAACGCCTAACTCGAGCGCGAACAGCGCCGAAGCCCTGCCGGACTACGCGCCCGTTCCTCGGTCGGCGCTCGGTCCCGCCCTCAACGACCAGGGCTACTACGTCGGACGTGTCGAGCGGAACCTCTATTGGGTGACCGACGGCACCTACCAGTCAGCGTTCCTGACTACCCCGGATGGGGTCGTCCTGTTCGACGTGCCGCCCACGATCGGCCACAACATCCAGCGGGCGGTCGACGAAATCGCGGCCGCGAACGGAGTGACGAACAAGGTCAGCCACCTGATCTACTCGCATCACCACGCCGACCACGGCGGCGCGTCCTCGCTGTTCGACAAGAACGTCACGCGGATCGGACACGAGGAGACGCGACGCCTGCTCCTGCGCGACGACGATCCGGCCAGACCGCCGAATGAGGAGACATTCCAGGACCGCCGCACCCTCGAGATCGGCGGCGAGCGCATCGACCTGGCATGGCACGGCCCCAACCACTCGCCCGACAACATCCTCATCCACCTGCCCGACCACGACACGTTGATGCTGATCGACATCGTCAATCCGGGCTGGGCGCCGATCTACACCTCGAATCTGAGCGAGGACATCCCCGGCTACGTCGAGGCGCCGGCGAATGCGCTCGCCTACTCATGGAAGCATTTCATCGGCGGTCACAACGGCCGGCTCGGCACCCGCGACGACGTGACGCTGCATCAGCAGTACATGGCGGACATCGCCGACAACTCCAGGAAGGCCATCGGAACTGTCGATCCGACCCCGTACTTCCAGAAGTACGGTGAGAACACCTGGGCCGCGATCAAGGGCTACCTTGACGAGGTCACAAGGGTCGCCGCCGCGCCCGTGATCGAGAAATACACCGGCGTCATCGCTGCCGCGGACGTGTTCACCGAGAGCACGACGTTCTGGGTGATGGAGTCGATTCGCCTCGACCTCGGCTACGGCTCCCAGGTGCACCCCTGATGGACCCGCCTCGCGCCGGGCGCGGCGGCGGCCTGACGCAACGAGAGGAGACGCAATTGAGCACCACCGATTCGACAACCGAGACGAACCTCGCGCTCGCGCGCGAGTACGTCGACCGCGTGTTCAACGCCCACCAGCCTGAGCTGGCCGCCGAGTACTTCACGCCCAACGTCAAGTGGCACGGAGGGACACTCGGCACGATCGAGGGTCCTGACGACGTCGTCGTCCTGCTGCAGGGCTTCATCGGCGGCCTACCCGACCTAAACGCGGTCGAGCAGGACGCGTTCGCGCAGGGCGACTTCGTCGCGATGCGCTTCGTCATCAACGCCACCCACGGCGGTCCCCTCTTCGGCGTCCCGGCGACCGGCAACCACGTGCAGTGGACGGCCGTCGACATCTACCGCATGGAAGACGGGAAGATCGCGGAGGAGTGGGGGGCCGACGACCTGACGGCGATCCTGCACGACATCGGCGTCTACTCGCCGCCGTGGCTATCATGAGCACCGAGCAGCAAGAGAACCTCGACGCAGTCCTGCGACAGTCAGCCTTCCCCGTCCGCAGCGACGTCAACGAGCTACGGCGACTGCTCCGAGAGTTGGTATCGGCGCAGTCGCTGCCCGCCGACGTGACTATGACCGCAGCCGCGCTGGGCGGCGTCCCAACCGCCGAGATCACAGTCGACGGAATCGAACCTCGCCACGTTGTTCTTTACTTCCACGGTATCTGCGTTGAAGACCATACTGTCAGGATGCCGGGCCCGGGTTCGTACTGCGCGACGACGCCGCGGGTTTCCATGGGGTTCGGTATTAGACGCTGGTTCGTCATCCGCTGCTTCACGACGACATCGGCGTCCTTGAACGCCTGCTCGATGTCGCCGCCCTCCACCAGCCAGGTGTAGGCGACGTTCGAGCCGAACTGTTCGTGGACGAGCGGCGATCCTGCTTCCATCGCCTTCTCCACGTCCACGACCACCGGCAACGGCTCGTAGTCCACCTCGATCAGGTCGAGCGCATCGCGGGCAGCGTAGCGGTCTCGGGCGATGACCGCGGCGACCGGCTGGCCGAGGTGACACACCTTACCCTCCGGCATCGCATCGTGGTCCGGCACCTTCAGGTCTTCGACGCCGCCGGCCGTGGGCAGCGGCGCGCTCGCCCGCCTCACGTCCTCGCCGGTCAGCACAGCCGCCACGCCCGGCCCGGCTAGCGCCTTGCTGGCGTTCAACCGTACGATCTTGGCGTGAGCGTGGACGCTCCGAAGGAGGGCCAGATACTGCATGTCATAGAGTTTGATGTCGTCGACGTAGGTCGCGGCGCCGGTGATCAGCCGCGGGTCTTCCCGCCGCTTGATGCGCGCGCCAACCATTCTGGAGATAGCCATGGCGGTCTATCCCTTTCTCTTTCGGGCGGCAGACGCCACCGCGTTCACGATGTGCTGGTAGCCGGTGCACCGGCAGAGGTTGCCGTCAATCGCCCTGCGGATCTCCGCCTCTGAGGGGTCGGGATTGTCTTTCAGCAGTTGGTAGGAAGCCATAATCATGCCGGGAGTGCAGAAGCCGCACTGCAAACCGTGCTCCTCCCAGAACCCTTCCTGGATTGGGTCGAGATCGCCATTGCTGGCGACGCCCTCCACCGTGAGCACCTCGCTGCCGTCTGCCTGCACAGCAAACATCGTGCAGGACTTTACTGCGAGGCTGTTGTAGAACACGGTGCAGGCCCCGCACTGGCTGGTGTCACAACCGATGTGGGTTCCCGTTAGACCAAGGACCTCCCTCAGGTAGTGCACCAGCAGCAGGCGGGGCTCGACTTCATGCTGATGTTTCTGGCCGTTGACCGTAACTGTGATCGCGTGCGCCATTCGGGCCTCCTTCGCATTGGGCGGTTACGTTAATAAGCGTTCGCGCCGACGCGTCAACGATTTCTGACCGCGAATTCGCGAGAAAGCGGGGCTCATCAGGTGGGAGGCGGCCGGCGCAGGATGCGACGCAGCGGGCGGAGGATGCTCCTCCACAGGGAGCGCAACACGAGCGGTACGACTGCCACCGCCTTTACGTCCTCGTGGGACGTCTCCGACGCAGATTCGCTTCTGGCGTCCTCAAGCTGCTGCTTGACGCAGGCAACGAACTGACCGAACATATCGCCCGCCACGTCCTGCATCAGCCCCCGCCCCAATTGGACGATCCGGCCGGTGACATCCACCGATACATCGACGGTAACTTCGGTCTGCCCGTCCTCCGTGGCCAGCATGGAACTGGACATCGTGCCGCGGGCAGTGCCGCCGCCGCCCTCACGCCCCTCCGCGGTCAGTTCGACGCGACGGCTTGCCTCGTCCTGGCTGGTGAACTTCACCCTGCCCTTGTAGCTCGTGGCGACTGGCCCCACTGCCACCTTCACGCTCCCCAGGAAAGTGCCATCACCTTCGATTTCCTCCAGCACGGCGCCGGGCATGCAGCCGACTACTCGGCTGGGGTCGAGCAGATAGTCCCAGACGGCCTGGACCGGGGCCGCGACAAGAAAGCGTTCCTGGAGGGTGATCGCCAGAGCGTTGCCTCCTCAGCGTGGAGTCGCGCCCATTCTAAGCGCGGACGGCGCAACGCCGCCAGCGCGTGAACCGCGTCTTGCTCTCCAGTACTGTCGCAATCGCAGAGACATCGCATGATAGTCGTTCCTGCTAATGAACTAGACGGCAAGAACATGTTTGAAATCGCAAACGGCCATGCCGAACGGGGCAGCTCGCATGTCAGCTGCCCTTCACTAGGAATGCGCCGAACCGCGCCGCCAGCTGTATGCTAGGGGAGAGATGGAGACCCCTCCGTCGCCACCATAAGCACATCGGTCACCCCTTCCGGCGAGCGGTCGCTGGAAGGGGTATGTTTGTTCATGTCAGCAACGCGTCGCCGGCCAAGGCGGCTATCTGTCAACGCCTGAGCCACCACGCTTGTACACCCTGGCCAGCGTCACCAGGAAGAGAAGGACTGGGTGAAGCTCCGCGGCCTTTTCCCGGACCCGTTCGTTTTCAGCGGGCGTTGGTGATGCTTTGCGCGTGGCCGGTCGGGTGTCCGACGAGCAGCATCTCGGCGACCTGCTCGATCGTCATCTCGGGCATCTCGGTTAGCAGACTAACTTTGCGGTCGAGGTCGGCGTCGCTCAGGCTGCGCACGAACTGCACCGATGCCGGGCTGTTCGTGCGGAGCATGTCGAGCGCCTCCTGCTTCGTGCAGCCTTCATGCTCTTTGAGCTGGCCAACGTTTTGCTGGTCGACGTCGGCCATCGTCATCGGCGGCAGCTTCACGCCTTGGGCGAGCCCTTGCAGCATGCCTGTGATGCCGCCGATGCTCGCGGCCGCGTGGTAGCCGGCGAAGCCCTGGGCCCACTCGCCGTCGGCGCACTTTGCGCGCCACTGTTCGTCGGTGCTGCTCTCGATTGCCCTCAGCAGGTAATTGTTCGCCTGCTCGACCTTCTTCGCGAGGTCATCGGTCCGGTCGCTCATCGTGACTTCTCCCTTCATGCCTGGTGGCTGGGATACTGAGATTAAAGCACTATAGGTGGTGAGGACAATTGCTTGGGACGTAAGCGGCGCTCGGCTCTCGGGAGAACCCACGCCAAGGGAATTGACGTCCGGAGATTCGAGAAGCCGAGCCGCGGTGGAACACGTCACACGCTTGAAGCCACCAGAAATCGTCCTAAAACTGGCGCTAGGTGGACGTTAGGGGTGAGTCGGAGGCCCCTCCGTCTCCACCCAGCCAACAAACAAGGGGCCGGCAAATCAACCGGCCCTGTTCCATTGCTGCGTGCCTGGGGGCCGCTCTCGAAGTCCTCCCTAAGAGCGCGTCAGGAGCGCTTCCTCAGTGTCGAGGAGGTCTTCAAACAGCGAACGGTAGTGGACCAGCGCCTGCCGTAGTTCAGCCGTTCCTGCTTTCCCGCGATCGTTCGCTTGCGAAATACGGTGCGCTCGGCAGTAGTCTTTTTTGACGACTGGATCTGAGACACGGGCCGTTTGCAGCTCGGCGCCGGCCTCTACGTAGCCCCGCGCCTCCAGCACGTCCTGCGCCAGGTGGTCGGCGTCCGCAATAGCGGCCCTAGGATCAGCCGTGAACCGCTGCTGTACCTCTCGCCATTCGACCGAAAACCGCGCGGCTTCGACGCTCGGTAAGGGTTTGACTGTGAGGCTGCCTGTGCTATGCGCCAGTGGCTCTAGTTCCCGCTCTGGCGTATTGCGAGCACCCGCGAGCCTGTCCCCGATGCCGGAGGCTGACCGCCTTCCGAGGTCGCGCTGCTTTCGCCCCTCGTCATAGAACAACACCGCGCTGCCAACGAGCAGTATGGCGACAATAGCGCCAACGAGCATGATCAGAATCGTCTCCACATCGCTTCCTCCTCCCCGATTCGCCACACCTCTCGTATCCTTGAGGATAATCGGTCAGAGCTTGCAGGACCGTAACAGCGCGCAAGGCGGGCATTGCAGAATGCTAGCGGGCTGGCCCAGCTTCAGGCAGGTCCGGAAGGTTCCGCGTCGGCCTCACGGCGGCGAAGGCCTAAGGGAGGAAGCTCGATTTCCGCTGAATCAAGGGCCGGCGGGCGACCCATAAGGGCCCGCATCGTCCAGTCCACGATCTGCGGCGCGACGGTGTTCAGAGCAACCGCCGCGATATCCTCTGGGGAGATGTACGCATCGCGGAAGCCGAAGCGGATCGCCTGCGAGATGCGGTGGCCGACAACGCTCGGATCGACGAAACGCGCGACGGGTGGCAAGGAGGGCACCTCAAGCTCTTGCGTCATGTTCTCCATGAACGAAGTCGACGTCAGTCCGGGATAGATCGTACTCACGCCGATGCCGCTGCCCGCGAGTTCAGACCGCAGTGCGTCCGATACTGCCGAGAGGGCGAACTTGGTCGCCGAGTAGATGCCCATGTACGGCGGCGACACCTTCGCGGCCACCGACGCCACATTCACAATGTGCCCGCTGCGCTGCGCCTGCATGTACGGCACGGCCGCCTGAATGCAATTGATCGCGCCCCAGAAGTTGACATCGAATAGGCGGCGCATGTTCTCAGGGTTGCCGCCGGCGATAGGCGCAAAAAGGCCCGTGCCGGCGTTGTTGACCAGGATGTCAACGCCGCCAAACTCCTCTGCCGTCTTACGGACCAGCGCTTCAACTGCGAGGCGGTCCGTCACGTCGCTCGGGACGACGAGGGTCCGTCCGGGAAGCGCGACGAGGTCAAGCGCCAGGGCTTCGAGCTTGTCCCGATTACGGGAAGCAAGGACGACATTGACTCGCTGCTCGACAAGCTCGCGCGCCGTCGCCTGGCCGATGCCGGACGAGGCACCGGTGATAATCGCCGTGCAGCCTTCGATGCGCATTACACCGAGCGCTCGCCGAGCCATTCGGCAACTTTTGGCCACAGACGGCCGACGGCGTTCTTACCGGCCACCAGGCTCACATGCCCGCCCTTGAGGACCACCTCATCCGTGTCCCGGCTGCTTACGAGCGACGTAAGGGGCTTCGTCGCGGCGAACGGGGCGATGTGATCGTGCTCCGCCATCACGTTGAGCACGGGGCAAGTGATCGCTTTCGTATCCACCCGCCTGTTATCGAGTGTGAGGGTGTTCTTCATGAGCTTGTTCTCCCACATCAGCTCACGGATCATCTGGCGGTAGGCCTCGCCGGCGAATGGGATCTGCTCGTTCGTCCACTTGTACATGACCCGATAGCCGTAGACGAAGACGGGATCCCACAGATTGTCTAGCAGGCGGACATAGCTCATCCAGCGGTCCATCGGCCGCAGCATCTCGAACGACCGCAGCATGAAGTCGGGCGGGATGTTTCCGACGGCATCGACTAGACGGTCCACATCGAACCAGCGCCGATCGGAGAAGTGCCGAAAGAGGCCCATGCCCTCCATATCGACCGGCGTGGCCGCGCAGACCATGTTGGCGATGGGCGCGCCCGGGTTGAGTCCCGCGTGCATGAGTGCTAACTGGCCGCCCATGCAGTAGCCCAGGATGCTGTAGTCCTTCTCCCCCGTCGCCTTCTGCACCTCCTCGAAACAGCGCGGCATGAAGTCCAGCACGTAATCGTCCAGCTTCAGGCGCTTGTCTTCCGGACGGGGAATACCCCAGTCCACCATGAAGACGTCGAACCCCTGGGCCAGCATGTACTGGACGAAGCTCTGGCCGAAAGTCAGGTCAAGAATGAACGGCTTGCTGACGAGCGACATTACGAATACGACAGGCACGCGGTACACTTCGTCGCTCATCGGGCGGTAGTGGTAGAGGCGCAGTGTGCCGCGCGAGTAAATGACGTCCTTGGGTGTGACGCCAACCAGAGGCTCCTCACGGGCGAGGAGGATATCGAGACCCTTCTCGAGGCGCTGACGGTTCTTCTGCACCTGCGTCTGCGCGGCGTCGAGAAGTCTATTCACATCGGTCTGACGGACGGTAGCCACGGCTGCCCTCCTTGAAGCAGGGATGGATTTTTACTTGGATTCGTTTTTGGACGTGCGGGGGCGGCGCGTTCGGCGCGGCCGCAATTGGGTGACCGCCGCCGTGGTCGGGATGCCGGCCGCCGAAGCGAGGTTGTTCAGGTTCGCCTCGAGGGTCGCCAGTCGCTCCTCGATGTTGTGCAGCCGCTCGCCGAGCTCGACGACGTCGCTGTGGGTGGGAAGGTTGAACGTGTTCAGATAGCGCTCCATCCCCTGGTTGAGCGCGCGCTGCACAACGGAGTAGGCCTCCATATAGCTGCCGGCGACGCGGCCGAAAGAATCCCGGCCCATGACCTCGGCAAAAAAGCTGTTCCATTGCCGCTCAGTCTCGGTCAGCCAGTTGCGCCATAGCTCCATCGCCTCGCCGGCGGCGCCGTCGGTGCGGGTGCTCGTCTCAGGCATTTACTCCTCCTCTGCCGGCTCGTCCGGGACATCAGCAGCCTCGGACCGCCCGGCGGTGGGACGGTTGAGATTGTCTAACGAGTTGAGGGCGGAATGCAATACCTGCTGATAGCGGCCGAACAGCTCCAGCCAAACGTCCAGCATCGCCTCTCCCGCCTGGGTGAGGGCATACATCCGCCGCGCTGGCCCGGACTCCGACGTGTCCCAGAAGGACGAGACCAGCCCGGCGCGCTCCAACTGCCGGAGCGTCCGGTACACCGTTGTCGAGTCGAAGCTCGCGAGCCCGGCCTTTGCTAGCTCTTGCACCAGCTGGTAGCCATAGGCGTTCCAGCGGCGCAGATAGGCCAGCAGGCTGGAGCTAAGTAGATCGCCGTGCAGGCGCGGGCTAAATGGGGAGTCCCCGCTGCGGTTGTTGCGGCGTGCTCCGTCTTCCGTTGTTCTCTTAGCTGTTTTCGCCATTTTCTTGAAATTTGCGCATCAAAGGGGTTGACATCAAATTGCTGCTATGTGTATTCTGCACCTAGATGAATTCGTTGTCAATAGGAGGTTAGACCAATGCCAAGGACAGAGAATGTGGATAAGTTCTTCACCGCCGTGAACGAGGCCTATGACGCGCTCCTCGACGCCGCCAAGTCGGCCAATGACCGGGGTTACCGCGTCTCCCGGCAGCTCATCGACGAGGTCGAGCGTGGCCAGCGCGAAGCGATCGACCTTACCCGGCGGATCGCCTCGTCCCCGCGTGACGTCAGCGGCTTCTACACCGCCGCGGTCCGCTCGGCGACGGACTCCCAGGGGCGCGTACTGGACCTTACACGCCAGCTCCTCGACGAGCTTTCGGACAGCCAGCGCGAGGGCCGTGAGGTCGTGCGGCGCGTGATCGAGGCCAACCGCTCGGCCGGTCAGGCCGCGATCGAGGCGACGCGAGAAGCCGTCGGCCGCGCAGGCACGACCGTCCAGACCATCCGCAATCGCGCTACTAACGGCCGCCCGAAGGCGACCGCGCGCAAGACCGCCCGCGAGTCGTCCGACACCGCCAGCTAAAATCGCCTTCGCCGCTCCCGCAGCGATGAGACGCCCCGGTTCTCCGGGGCGTCTCCTTTTCTGCCTTCGGCCGGTTTTCGTCAGGCTTGCGCCATTGCCGCCTGGCGCCGCTGCATCTCCTCCATCGAAACGTCTTCGACGTGGGTCGCCAGCCACCATTGGTTGCCGAACCGGTCTTTGATCCCGGCGCTGCGGTCCCCGTAGAACTGGTCCTGCGGCTCGCGCAGGGACTCGCCGCCCGCCTGCAGCGCCCGATCGTATGCCGCATCGACGTCGTCCACATAAAGGTGGGTCGATGAGCGCGTGGCCCCGAACTCCGGAGAGGCGTCGCCGAGCATGATGACCGAGTCGCCGATGCTTACTTCCGCGTGCATGATCGCCCCGTCCGGGCGGCCGAAGCGTTCCCTCTCCTGCGCGCCGAACGCTTCTTTAAGAAACTCGATGAATTCGCCGGCGCCGGGGACGACGAAATACGGGGTCACCACGTGGTAACCCTCAGGAATCCATTTGACTGCCATCTGTTCCTCCTTCCTGCAGAGAACTTGATTGCTATTTATTCGTCGGCCAGCTGCAAGAAAATCCAGCGGTGGCCTTCCAGGTCTTCCGCGCGATCGATGCGGCCGTACGACTGGTCTTCCGGCTCCGATATCGAGGACAATTCCGGCCCCCATTACCCTTCCGCGTTCGGTCGATACGTCCCGAAACTCCACAGGTGGCCATCGAGGTCGCGGGCGGTGTATTCTCGCGAGCCATAGTCCGTCTCCTCCGGGCCGCGGACGATCTCGGCTCCCGCCGCCCGGGCGCGTTCGCAGTGCGCGTCGACATCCTCCACGTACACGTAGATGCCGCCACTCACGGCTCCGAGGTCACGCGGGCTCTTGATCCTCAGTTCGTCGTCGCGGGCCGAGGCCAGCATCATCACGCCGGACCCGAATTCGAGCTCGGCGTGGGCAACAGTGCCGTTTTCGTTCGGCACCACCATCAGCTCCTTGAAGCCGAACGCTTTCACCAACCAGTCGATCGCAGCCGGGGCGTCACGGTACCTGAGGAACGGGAACAAGACCTGCGCGGCGGTCTGAGTTTGCTGTGGCATATGCTCTCCTCCTTTCCGTCACGTATTGTGGACAGGGAGGCGGAGAACAGTCTTGTAAGAAATTGACCCCGCTGAGAGAAATCAGGCCGGTAGCGGTACGTGGTTCAGGTGCGGCCCGCGCTGTTTGAGATAGGCGCTCGGATTCAGGCCGGAGAACTCCTGGAAGTCGCGTATCATGTGCGACTGGTCGTAGTACCCTGCCATCGCGCCGAGGTCTGCCCAGTCGATCACCTCGGCTTGATGAACGATCCTTATCGCGTGCTGGAACCGCTTGATGCGGCAGAAGAGCTTTGGCGTTAACCCGACCTCCGCATCGAACAGCTCGATAAAGCGCCGGGGGCTGAGCCCGACCCGGTCCGTCACGTCCGATATGCTGCGGGTGTGGGGCACGCCGCTGAACTGGGTGAGAGCATAGGCGACAGCGGGGTGCCGGCCGAGACCCCCATTCCCACGGGCGAGGAGCCAGTCCTCCAGGATGCCGAACGGATCCGAGTCCTCCGCCTCGAGAAGCTGCTCACGCAACTGTCGCGCAACGTTTCCCCATATGTTTTCGATTGAGACGTGTAAGTCGCGCAGCTCGCTTGCCGGCATGCCGAGAAACGGGGCCGCGCCGCCGGGCGTGAAGCTAATGCCGAGCACCGACACCTGTTCGGCGGTGTCGATGATGAAGTAGCCTGCGTGTGGCCCGCTGACGATGGCGCCGTGATGTGTCTCGACCCGCCGCGGGTCGTCGCGGTCGTATTTCCGCGATGTGTCGTCCGCCAGGTTGATGATGATCTGCATCGTGCCGGTCGGCAAAACGCGCTCGAGGTCGTGTTCCTGCACCAATCCGTCGTACCTCCAGATCTGGTCGACGAACGGACGCAGCTCGCGGCGCGGGCTGAAGCCGTTGATCACGCCCGGGTTGGATGCAGAGCTAAGCGGCGCCACGACGCTTGCGGTTGTAACTCTCGGGCGCGGCGAGAAAGTTTGCGATGTGGCGGTACACCTGCGGGTTGAAAGCGAGGCCGACGTGCGTGCCGGGCACCTCCACGTCGGTACCGTCTTCATTGATGCAGCAGCGCCAGTCCACGACGCCGTCCGTCGTCGTGTAGATAGCCAGCTTAGGCATTGACGCCGGGAAGTTCGCGCGGACCGAGGTGACGAACTCGCAGGCGCATTCGCCGCTGTAGCAGTTCGGCATGATGGACGGCCCGTTCCGCCGCTGCCGGATGCGTCCCCTCACGAGGAACGCAGTCTGGAGGACGAACGGATGCACGCGGACGCCGCGGAAGGGAGAGGCCATGGTCGTCACCGAGGCGACGAGATGCGGCCAGCGGGTCGCCGCGCCGCGGGCGATCACACCACCCAAGCTATGCCCTACAAGATGCACCTTCCCGCCGGATTCCTGGTAGGCGCGGTCGATCGTCTCGCGGAGGCGCATCGTCAGCACTTCCGGGCAGTCCGCGTTCCGGCCGATGCCCGAAAGGTACGGCTGGTAACCGATCCGGCCGAGCCAGCCGTACATATCGCCCAGGTACTGATCGGAGCCCATAAAGCCGGGGATTATAAGGACGGCTGAGTTGTCGCCGTGCGGGATGCCTATTCCTAGATAGACGGCCGAGATGCGAAGCGAAAGCCAATCGATACCCAGCAACGCCTCTCGCCAGAGCGGAAGGGAAGCGCTGGCTTCGAACTCTTCTTCAAGGTACTTACGCCTTTTCGCCATATAGCACCCTCAAAGGACCCTGTCGCGGTTCTATATTAACAGAGGCTGCTTTTCCCGCTTAGAAAAGTCAGGGTTAGGAGGTTCCCATTCGGCTTTGACGGTATATAATGCCTTTATCGCTTGCGGGGGTCAACCGGACCGGCAGGTTGTCAGCCCATGATCAAAGCGCCCGTCCGGGTGAAGGGAAGCGACGATGTCCCAGGACAATGACAAAAGGCGCCTGAGTGCGCAGGACGCGTCGTTCCTCTACATGGAGCGGCCGGAAGCGCCCCTGCACATCGGCTCGATAGCGATCTTCGAGGGTACTGTACCTTACGAGCGCTTCGTCCAGAACATCGCATCTAAGATCCACCTCATCCCGCGTTACCAGCAGCGGGTAGTGCCGGCGCCGTTCAATATCAGCCATCCGACCTGGGAATGGGACCCCGGCTTTGACCTGCACCGCCATGTCATGCGCGTCAAGCTGGACACGCCGGGAACAGATGCGCAGCTCATGGCGCTCTCGGCGAGGCTTTTCGAAGGCATGCTCGACCGCAACAAGCCGTTGTGGGAGATCTACCAGGTCGAAGGGCTCGAAGGGAACCGGACGGCGATGGTCTCGAAGGTGCACCACTGCCTCGTGGACGGCGTCTCGGGGATCGAACTGCTGATGATCGTCCTTGACGTGTCGCCGGACCCTGCGCCTTCCCCTCCGCCAGCCGTTGTCGACGCTCACCCGCCGATTCCACCCGCGCCTAGCCGCTTTATCGACGCGATCTTCGACAACATGACCGAGCGCCTTGACCGCCTGAGCGACCTCCAGAAGAGTACTGTCGACTCGATGCTCACGGGCGAAAGCCGTACCCGTTCCGCGCTGCGTAGCCTCGAGGCAACGCAGCCCTACATGGCGAACCCCGTAGCGCGGGCGCCTTTCAACAAGCCGCTAACGCGAGAGCGCCGGCTAGCCTGCAGCGAGTTCTCGTTCGCTGAGATACGTGGCATTCGGGCTTCCTGCGGCGGCACAGTCAACGACGTCGTGCTCACGGTCCTCGCCGGAGCGCTCGGACGCTACCTCGAGATGCACGGCGAGAGTACCCAGGACCGCAATGTGCGCATACTGGCGCCGGTCAACGTCCGTCGAGAGGACGAGCGCGGGAACCTAGGAAACCGTGTCTCCATGCTGCTCATTGAGGCGCCGGCAGGTGAACGCGATTCTGTTACCCGCCTCAGGACCATAACCGAGACGACCGAGAAGCTGAAGCGACAGAACGTCGCCTCTGGCACGGAGATCCTTAGCGACTTGCTTGGCGGGGTACCGCCCGCCATTCAATCGCTCGCAGGGCTGTTGCCACCGCCGCCCAATAACCTGGCGAATCTCGTCTGCACGAACATTCCCGGGCCGATGATCCCACTGTATAGTGTTGGCCACCGCCTGCAAGCTCATTACCCGATGATGCCGCTCGCCTGGGAGATGGGCGTCGGCTGCGGGGTCACGAGCTACGACCAGAGGCTGTACTTCGGCCTCATGGCTGATCCGAACGCCGCTCCTGACGTAGCAAGGCTAAAGGAGTTCTTGGACCAGGCATTCGTTGAGCTCCGGTCGGCCGCCGGAGTCGATAGGTCAGATCTCCCGCGGGTGGGCGCCGCGCCGCAGCCCTCGAGGGGGGGTGGCCGCAGGCGGGGATCCGCTGCGCACGCCGCGGGCGAGCGCATGGCGGCGGACGCCGGTTAGTCCACTTACAAAGAGACCGCCCGATAATGGGCGGCCTACTCTTGCCTTCCTGAGCCTTGCTTTCTAGTTTCGAGACCTGCCCTGAGCGTCGTTGTTGAAGCCGGCGACGTCGTAGGACATTATCAGCAGGTCGTGCGTCTGCCCATCACGGGACATCACGTGGTCAGCGAGCAGGGCCTCCGGCCGGAAGCCAAGTCGCTCGAACACCTGGCGGGCGCCGCGCTGATCCGTCGGCATCTGGGCGGTGATCTTCTTCAGCGAAAGGTCTTTCGCGATCGCGAACGCTTCGTTCGTCAGCCTCTTGCCGAGGCCCAGTCCTCGAAAGTCTCGGGCGACGAGGACACGAAGCTCGCCGACGTGGCGCGTCCAGAGGGCGTCGTTCAAGTGGATGCTCGCGTAGCCACCTATCTTGCCGTCCGCTTCGGCCACAACCGTGATCGTGCGGCCGCTCTTGATGTAGTTGATCCAGGCGTCCACTGTCTGCGGCTGGGTAATATCGGTGCGCAGAAACATCAGGTCGTCATTGGGCAGCGTGCGCGCGAAATCGAGGATGGCCTCGCGGTCAGACGGCTCCATGAGCCGGAATGTGAGGCGCACTCCGTCAACGTTGGTTGTCCAAGGGTAAGTCCTCCGGACGCTGGTAGCTACGTCAGTCATTTATTTCCCCCCTAGTGGGCGCGTGTTGCGAGCGAAGCATATATCACAAAGACGCGCGATTGCAACAGAAATGGGTAGGAAATGAATATGTAATGTTTTTCCGAGAAAGGTTAGCCTACCTCGGCGTCGCTGGCGAACCAGCCGGCCTGCCCCGGCGCCTCTTCCACACCAACGATGATGCGCGTAATCCTGGACGCCCCGGAGGCGGAAAGCGCCGCACGGATGCGCCCGTTCAGCCACTCGGCGAGCCGCTCTGCGGTCGAATTATCGATCGGCAACAGAGCCACGTCGCTTTTCGGCAGCACGTAGCGCCTGTCACCGAACTTGATCTCATATTCGGCACCGCGCTCCGCGATACTGAGAGCAGCGCCCTTCGTGGGCAGCAGGAATCGGTGGTCCAGCTCCTTGCAGATGGCAGCGATCATGCTCTTCGCCTCGCTGAAGTCGAGCACCCACGAATCACTAGTCAGCTCTCCCTCAATCTCCACGAATACATCGTAGTTGTGGCCGTGGATCGGCTCGCACTCCCCGCCGAAAGTAGTGAAGTGCGCGGACGCGAAACGCAGGGTATTGCGTTCGAGGGTTATGCGGTAGGTCATCGCCGGGACGGGCGCCGGGCTTTGGTTGACACTTCGGCCAAATACCATATCATGTATCGTGCCGAAGAGCCTGATTCGGGATTAACCGCTTACATGCAGATCGACTGGCAACGCGCCATCAACGATATCCTCGCCAAGAAGCTGTCGTGTCCACGTTGCGGCAGCTTTACGGACGACGTATTCGTCGGCTACCTGCGCACGCCCGAGGCGTCAGAATGGGCGCCGCTGTGCGAAGGCTGCACGAAGCGAGAGAACTGCGACGCGCGCAAGTTCGTCTTGCTCTGCGAGAACTGCTCTACCGAGGTGCGGCTACGCGGGCGTCGGGTGGACGAGGACGGCTTTATGCACTCGCTGCTGGAAGAGTGCCGTCGCAACCTCGAAGAGACCCTCGACTACCTCGCTGACTTCTGGCGAGAGGACCTCGACATCGATCCGGAAGAGATGGACAAGCGGCTGGAGGAAGTAGACCCGGACCTCTTCGAAGAAGAGAACAACTGGCGCCGCTACCTCGAGGAGCAGTACCTGAAGATCCACGCCTGGTTCCGCGAGCGCCGCTCGCCCGTCCCGAACCCGGGCTGGCGCTCCGAATATGTCGAGGATATCGTCGCCCTGGGTTACCCTACCGCCCTCGGCGACTAGACCTCTTGGCCGCCGTCCTGCTGCTTTTCGACTCTCGGGGCGGGCTCACCGAACAACTGGCCGAAGCGATAGCTTCAGGTGTGAGTAGCGTTCCCGAGGCGGCGCTCAAGTATCACCGTCTGGAGGAAGCCGGCGTCGGAGAGCTTAAGGAATGTGACGCGCTGATCCTCGGCTCGCCCAACTGGAGCGGCATGACCGGCAAGCTAAAGGACTGGATCGACTACTCGGGCGACCTCTGGGAGAGCGGTGAGCTGGCAGGCAAGGTAGGCGCCGCTTTCACCGCCGGATACTCCCGCTCGGCAGGGACAGAGGCCACGCTTCTCCAGCTGCTGCACGTGCTGTTCGCACACGGCATGCTCGTCGTCGGGCTGCCCTGGTCTGAGCGGATGCGTGTCTCCGGCTCCTACTATGGTGCGACGGCGCACGGTCAGGTTACGGAGGATGACCGGCACCAGGCGCGGGCGCTTGGGCGGCGCGTTGCCGGGACTGCTGTTAGACTGTTCGGCGCCGGTACGCCTTCCTGAAAGGAGCGACTCATATGCTCTACCACAGCCCCTGGTTCAGCCTCGCACCGTACGCGGAGATTCCGCTGACTCAGCTCCTGGCCCCCGCCGCAGAGCGCTTTCGCGATAAGCCGGCGTTCCTCACGCCCGAGGGCGAGAGCTACACCTTTGGCGAGGCGTGGCAGGCGAGCCGCCGGCTGGGCCGGGACCTCCAGGACTCCGGGATCCAGAAGCGTGACCGGATCGCCATCCTCTCGGCAAACTGCCCCGCGTACTTCGTCGCCTTCTATGGGACGCTCTTCGCCGGCGGCGTTGTCACCACGCTCAACCCCCTGTACAAGGAGCGCGAAGTCCTTCACCAGCTCGAGGACTGCGGTGCACGCGCCGCCTTCGCCATGGGCCCGCTTCAGCCCCTTGTCCACGGCGTTCGCGAGCACCTGCCCGAGTTGCGACACGTCTTCGCTATCGAAGATGTCTGGTCGCTTGCCGCCGACGCGAAGGGCGATCCAGACCCCGTCTCGTTCAATCCGAAGGAGGACCTCGCCGCTCTGCCCTACTCCAGCGGGACCACCGGCCTTCCAAAAGGCGTTATGCTGAGCCACTACAACCTGGTCAGTAACGTCCGGCAAACGTTGTCGACCGGCATGAGCAGCTCCTATTCGGTGCTGCTCGACTTCCTGCCCTTCTATCACATTTACGGAATGGTCGTCCTCATGGCCTGCGGCTTCGCCGCCGGTGCCACGCAGGTAATCATGGGCCGCTTCGACCCAACACTTTGCCTCGAGCTCGTCCAGAAGCACAAGGTAACGAACCTCTTCGCTGTCCCACCGGCCCTGC
>Ga0209690_1000087_pt1 | contig 41053 bp, 33 predicted proteins | sample GraSoiAngelo_150_FD_186164 | JGI IMG/M metagenome (GOLD analysis project Ga0209690, IMG submission 186164) | Grasslands soil microbial communities from the Angelo Coastal Reserve, California, USA - 14_1009_09_40cm (SPAdes) (version 2) | ecosystem: Environmental > Terrestrial > Soil > Grasslands ... | reverse complement strand
TGACCGGTGCCGCCACCTGCAATCGCTGTGCGCTGCTGACAACTTCCCCGGCCGTGACCGGGCTTTCGCTGATCCCGCGGCGGATCTCGAGCGCCGCTCGCACGGCCCGCTCAGGGTCGTCCTCAGCTGCGGTCAGGTCGCGGCGCAGCTTGAGGATCAGCTTTTGGACTCTAGCCTCGACCTGGTGCGCGCAGGACCGCTTGAATCTCTCGAGCATCTTGTAGATCCAGCTGCGGGACACCTTGTGGGTCCGAGCGAGCTCGCTCGGGCTTCGATGTTCTAGGACGATGGCCTCGACGATGTAGCGGCCCCGGTCGGACATATCACCTCCGAGATTGGTGGTGTCCACTATGTCTTGCGACATCTGTCCACTATGTGCCCCGGATTCAAGTGGTGAGCGCACCAATGGCGAGCGACACATGATTGCCGCGAGCAGGAGGTGCGATGAAGCACAGAAGGTTCAACCAGTCCCAAAAGGCTGAGATCTGGGGTCGGCTGACGTCCGGGGAGTCGATACCTTCGGTGGCCAGAGCTTACGGCTGCTTTCCTAACGCCATCCGGCGGATGCAGGTCCTGACCGGAGGCGCGAAACCCAGAGCTCGAACGATTCGGCAGTGCGCCTTAAGCCTGGCCGAGCGAGAGGAGATCTCGCGAAGCCTGGCGTTGCAGTTGTCTTGTCGCGCGATTGCCGCCCGGCTCGGCCGCGCCCCATCGACGATTGCTCGGGAGCTGCGCCGGAATGGAGGCGGACACCTTTACCGCGCCCATGCGGCGCAGCGTCGCGCTCAGCGGCAGGCGCTGCGACCCAAGCCGGCGAAGCTGGGGCAATGTTTGAGGCTGCGCGAGGTGGTCGAGGCTAAGCTGGCCTTGAGGGGCAATGTTTGAGGCTGCGCGAGGTGGCTTCGAGTCGCGTTCCCGGCTGACCCCGAAATGCGCGTGTCACACGAGACGATCTACATGTCGCTGTTCGTACAAGGGCGGGGCGGGCTACGGCATGAGTTGCATCGGGCACTTCGTACCGGCCGAGCTCTTCGTAGGCCCAAGCGGTCGGTTCGAATCGGGATGGGGATGCTTCGCGAAATGGTCCTGATAAGCCAGCGGCCGCCTGAGGTCACCGACCGGGCTGGACCCGGCCACTGGGAGGGTGACCTGATCTACGGGTCGCGCAAGACGTGCGTTGGTACTTTGGTGGAGCGAACCACCCGCTACGTCATCCTCTTGAAAGTGCGGAAGAACACCGCCGAGGAAGTGCGTCGGGCGATGAGTGCGCGAATTCCGGACCTACCGCGTCAGCTACGCAGAAGCGTGACCTGGGACCAGGGCAAAGAGATGGCCGAGCATGTTCGGTTCACCGTCGACACGGGAGTACAGGTCTACTTCTGCGACCCCAACAGCCCGTAGCAGCGTGGCACCAACGAAAACACCAACGGCTTGCTCCGGCAGTATTTCCCTCGTCTCACCGATCTGTCTAGGTTCACCCAGCGTCAGCTGGACGCTGTAGCCAGGGAGCTCAACGAGCGCCCTCGACAAACCCTCGACTGGATGACACCATCACAGCGGCTCGCGGAGGTCGTTGCGCTCACCGCATGAATCCGCCGCTGATAGGTCCCAAAAAAGGCCTTCGGCCGATGCGTCACACAACTTCGGCTGATGTGTCGCAATTACTTCGTCTGATTTGTCACTGTCCTGCGCACAACGGAGGTATGACCCAGGCGCCTTAAAGCTAAAGGCCTCGAATGTGTGTGATTCTCACGAGCTACTGTCCTCGCTCCTCAGCCGATGGGCTTCTCCATTGCCACAGCCTCGACCGTGACGCCGTCGGGCATGCGGACCGGCCGGCGCTCCAATTCGCGGAAGCCGTAACGCTCATACAAGGGCACACCCGGTAGGGTGGCCAAGAGTGCAAGCTTTTGGAATCCCTCGGCTTTCGCCGCGGCTTCGCATGCCTCCAAAATTCGCGTGCCGAGACCACGCCTCGTCCAGTCCGCCCGCGTGAACATCGCACGAACGTGGGCCGGCTCCACCAGCGGGTCGAGCAGGCGGGTGTCTTCCGCCGCCTCGCTTGAGCCCGTGTACAACTTGTTGCGGCGGCTCCAGCCGCCGCAGGCAACGAGTTCGCTGTTCATCTCGAGGACGAAGTAGGTCCCGTCCTCGATTAGCGTTCGATCGACACTTGCGACGTAGCGAACCGACGACGCGATCTGCGTGGCGTTGTAGAAGTGCTGGAACAGGTCGCGTGTCGATGCCTTCATCAGAGCATCGACTGCGTCTGCCTCATCCATTCGGGCAAGCCGGAGGACGGGTGTGATGGCTGTCGAACCACTCACAGCTTCTGGGTGAGTCTAGTGCGGGGACTGAGGCGCAGCAAGAGAGTGGGCACGCGGTGGACTCGAACCGCCTACCTCCGCGTTAGATCGGGCTGAGCGCTGTGCTAACGACACGTCTCGATATCGGATTCCCGGCTCCCCCCTCACCGTGAGCGCGAGCTGGTCGAGGCCGAACTGGTTGGTGGTGCGAGCGCACTTACCGAAGCTGAGGTGCGGGCGAGGGCACTCGTCGCGACTGTCAAGTCGCTGCAGCTAGCCGGTGAGCCGGGCCGCGCTGTGTGAGACGTAGCTGCCGGCGAGCTCGTCGACCTCATCGTCATGAGAGCTGGAGGTCGCGATCAGCCACCGGTAGGCCCGAGGTCTCTCGGACCCACTGCCCGGTTTGTTACGGACCACAGCCCGTGTCCGGTCCTCCTGCTTCGAGGGCGCCGATAGCCGCTGTCCAGTGCGCCGGCACCAGCTCTTCTTGGCGGCTCGGGGCCGCTGAGGTCAGGCCAAGGCGGCGCAGACGTCCAACAGCGTGTGACCCACCGCAGTAAAAGTCGCGACGCCGTTTGGATCAATCTTGAACACGAGTCGCCCCGCGTGGATCGTATTGCTCCCGTTCAGCCCGGTTGAGATGCTGATGAATGTTCCGTCACGGAACGAGTTGAAGCCCGGCCCGCTGACGTTTGCGGTCAGAGACTTGCCATTGCTGCTGTTGGTGTACCTGACCACCAGGTGGCCGGTGATCGTCGCCCTGAAGCTCGTCGGCGTGTCTTCGAAGATCGTGACGTACTCGTTGTTGACCACGGCCGTGACGGTCCCTTCAAACAGTAGGTCGCCGTTCGCAGTAAAGCAGGCGAATGGAATCGAAGGAGGGAACTGCAGCGCAATTCGTTGGGGTTGGCTCGCGGCAGCGCTGATGCCGGTAAGCAAGAAGAAAACCAGCGCGATCGGAGCGGCGATCAGACGCCTCATGGCGCAACTCCTCGGCCGGGGGCACCCGGCCTTTAGATGACGGGCCGGAGCAGAGGACTTGACGCAGACCCGCCGTGACTATGTTCCGGGTTGGGTGGACTGTCAAGCGTCGTCCTTGACAGTGGCGATACCGTCGCCTAGCCGCTCCAGAGCTTGTCGCTGCTGAGACCGGCGCGGCGGATTGCCGAGGCGTCGATCTCAACCGACGTGGATGCAATACCGGCCGCGGGCCACTGGATCGCACGACACGGGTGCCAACCGCCACCCCGAGCTCGCCGTCCGGAGGGAGCCATGCTGGCCGCTGCACCTTGGACAGGTCGGGCGGAGGCCCGGGCCGGGCCCATCGATACCCCACAGCACGGCCGTGCCCGAACACAACGCTCCGGCGAAAGCCCAGGCCGGCCATCGTCGCGCCCCAGACCGACTGCCACCACCAGCGCAAGCGTGAGATCCGATTCACAGGTAGATTCTGACCCGCCTCGGAAAGAATTCCCGAAAACGGACACCGTCCCGCGCAGGAAATTCGGAGCCCCTGCGTCACTTTGGTCAAGTGAAGAATTCGTTAAGGGGAAGTGTCAGTCGGGGCTCGTTCGCCGCGGCGCTCGCCGCGACGCTCTCGCTCGCCATCGCGGTTCCCGCGCAGGCGACGACCGACACGCTGGACCAGTCACAGACCCTCACCATGAGCTCCCAGCGCCAGATCACCTTCCTGGCCCAGACCTTCACCGCCGGCATGAGCGGCCAGCTGGACCGCGTGTCTCTCGCCGCCGATACGACGACCGGATTCGCCAACATCCGCGTCAGCATCCAGACGGTCAGCGCGAGCGGAACGCCGAGCGGAACGACGCTGGGCAGCCCGAGCGCGTTCTCGGGCAGCTTTGTCTGCTGCCGCCAGTTCCATGACTTCGCTCTCAACCCGACAGTCTCGATCACGTCGGGCACCAGGTACGCCATCGTCGTGCAGACCGTTGGCGGCGTTTTCACCTGGTACAACAGCTCGACCCTCGACGCCTACACGGGCGGCCGGCTGTACGTCAGCTCTACGTGGCTGACCGGGAGCCAGTGGGGCGAGGACTTCGCCTTCAGGACCTGGGTCGCCGCGAGCACCAACTCCGCACCTTCGGTCGCGGCAGACACCGCCGCCGTCAACGTCAACGAGGGAACAGCGCCCGCCAACACCGGGACCTTCTTCGACCCCGACGGCGACACTGTGACGCTTTCGGCCTCGAGCGGCGCCGTGACCAAGACCGGCGCCGGCACGTGGTCGTGGACGCGGGCCGCATCGGACGAAGCGGCGCCGCAGACAGTGTCCATCACGGCGGATGACGGCCAGGGTCACGCAGCGACCGCGGTGTTCACGCTGACGGTGCTCGCGGTCGCGCCGGCGGCCCGCATCGTGACCGACCCGGCCACCATTCCCGAAGGCACATCTGAACCATTCACCGGGGCGGCGACCACCGCGTTCGCGGGGGATAGCGCCGGCCTGACCTACTCATGGCGTGTGACCAAGAACGGCGCCGCCTACGCCAGCGGCTCGAACACTTCCTTCGCCTTTACGCCCGACGACGACGGAACGTACGTCGTCACGTTCCAGGCGACCGACGACGGTGGGATTTCGGGCGGCGACTCGATGACGATCATCGGGACGAACGTGCCGCCGACCGCCCACGTCAGCGTCGGGCAGTCGCTCGTGACCGTCCCCCTTCAGTCCGTGACCTTTGGTGGCAGCTTCACGGATCCGGGTGCGCTCGACACGCACCGCGCGACGTGGAACTTCGGCGATGCTTCGAGCAGCACCAGTAACTTCGGTCCGGGCGGCTCCGCCAATTTCGCCGCGTCGCACGCTTACTCCGCCGCCGGAACCTACACCGTGAGGCTGACCGTGACCGACGACGACGGCGGGGCGGGCCAGGCTACCGCGACGGTCACGGTGCAAACAGCCCAGTCGGCCCTGAGCACGATCGCCGGCGCGGTGAACAGACTCGCCTCTCTGAACGCCGGACAGAAGAACAGTCTTGTCGCGAAGCTCAAGGCGGCGTCCGCATCGGCCGCCCGCGGCGACAACAGGGCCTGCAACAACCAGCTGAACGCCTTCCTGAACGAATTCGACGCTGACGTGAAAACCAGCAAGGTACCGGCCCTACAGGCCAGCACGATCACCGGGGCGGTCTACGCGGTCAAGGGCTCGCTCGGCAGCTACAACCGATTCCTGGAGTGGTGGCCTCTAGCGGAATAGACTCCGCGGCATGGCGACAGCCAGTGCCACCCTCCCGGCCGCCGACCTCCTTCCTGTCAGCCCACGCGCGAACTTTGCCTATCGCCTCGTTCGCCTGGTCGGGATCCCGCTCCTCAAGCTGTGCTTCAGATTCCAGGTCACGGGGCGCGAGAACATCCCGCACTCGGGCCATTACGTCGTGATCGCCAACCATCTCAACTGGTTGGACGAGTTCGCGTTGCTCCTGCTGTTCCCGGTCGAACCCCGGCTCCACTTCCTCGCCGACCCGACGCAGCTCGTCAATCGCAAGTTCCAGTGGTGGCTCGTCCGGATGACGGGCGGCTACGTGCCGGTGGTCAGGGAGCGGCACGGCGATCGCGCGCTGTTCCGACACGTCGATCGATGTCTCGAGATGGGCGGCGCCGTGGCCATCTTTCCCGAGGCCAACTACGGGCCCACGGAAGGTGAGCTGCTGCCGTTCCACAAGGGATTCGCCCACTTCGCCATCAAGGCCGGCGTGCCTGTCATTCCGGTCGCCCTGTCGGGGACCAAGGACCTGTGGTTTCGCAAGCCGATCCGGGTCGTCATCGGCAAGCCACTCCCCACGACAGGGGCCGACCCCGCGACCCTGACCGATCTAGCCTTTCAAACAGTGAAAGCGATGCTTCCGGCCTACCTCGAGCCGCCCGGCCGGAAACTCCTCAGGAACAAGCTGACGCACCTGTTCTGACGATGCTGCTGTCCCGCGTCCTCTCCCCGGTCCTGGTCGGCCGCGACTCCGAGCTGTCGACGCTCGAGGACTCGCTGCTGTCCGCCCTGCGAGGCGACGGCGGCGTGGTGATCGTCGGCGGCGAGGCGGGGATGGGGAAGACGCGCCTCGTCAACGCGCTCGCAGCGCGGGCGCGCACGCTCGGCTGCATGGTGCTCGCAGGCGGATGCAGCGAGGCCGAGCTCTCGCTCCCGTACCTGCCCTTTCTGGAGGCGATCGGAAACTATGTGACGACGGCCGATGTGCGGCAGCTGGGTCAGCGCCTCGGGCCCGCGGCGTCCGAGCTGGCGCAGCTGTTCCCGCAGCTCGGCAGCCCTTCCGGATCGCCGACCGAGTCGGTGCAGGCGAAGCTGCGGCTTTTCGAGTCGATCCTAATTCTTCTCCGCGACGCCGCCGGTCACCGAGCGCTGCTTCTCATCCTCGAAGACCTGCAGTGGGCCGACCCGGCGACGCGCGAGCTGCTCGACTACGCGACCCGGCGCCTGCGGTCGACGAACGTCCTGGTGGTCGCGACCTACCGGACCGACGAGATGCACCGCAAGCACGCGCTGCTGCCGACCATCCAGGGCTGGCGCCGCAATGGACAGGTGGAGCTTGTCGAGCTCGGGGCGTTGAGCGCGACGCAGATCGCGGACATGGTTTGCGCGATCTTCGAGGAGCGCTCCATCAGCCCGGAATTCCGCGACTTCCTGCACGAGCGTAGCGAAGGCAATCCCTTCGTGCTCGAGGAGATGCTGCGCGACGCCATTGACCGCGGGGACATATTCAGGACTGAAGCAGGTTGGGATCGCAAGGCCGTGGCCGAGATCCGCATCCCTCCCAACGTTCGCGACACGATCCTGCAGCGTCTGGAGCGGCTGAGTCGGGAAGACGTCACTGTCCTTTCCGCCGCGTCGGTGATGGGGCGGTCCTTTGACATCGATTCGCTCGCGGAGGTGGCGCAGGTCGATGGAAACGCCGTCCTATCGGCTCTGGAAGCGAGCGTGTCGGCGCAGCTCATCGAAGAGGAGGAGCGCCGGTCGGGGTGCTATCGGTTCAGGCACGCCCTGACGCAGGAGGCGATCTACGAAGACCTCGTGGCGCCACGCAGGCAGCAGCTGCATTCGCGCGTGGCCGATGTGATGGAGTCCAGGCACGATCACGCGCCGGTCGACCAGGCGCACCACCTGTTCATGGCGGGCAGGAATCAAGACGCGGTGGCGATGTCGATGGCCGCCGCGGAGAACGCTCTGCAAGCCCGCGCCTATCGCGACGCGGCCGAGCTGCTCGAGCGGGCCGCGCCGTATGTCGCGGACAGGGCCGAGCGCGCCCGCATGCTCTGCCGCGCCGGCGAGGCTTACCACGACAACGCCGAGTCGCAGAGCGCGCGCCGCCTCCTCGAAGCTGCAGTCCCCGACCTGGAAAGGGCGGGTTTCGCCGTTGAAGCGGCAATCGAGAGGATCACGCTCGGCCGGTCGCTGTGGGAGCTCATGCGGAGCGACCTTGCCCGCGACCAGTTCGAGCTGGCTCGCGTCGTGCTCGAACCGAACGGCCCCAGCGAGGCTCTCGCCAACCTCTACATCCGGATTTCCAGCCTGGCCACGTTCAACGGGGAGCATCTCACCGGAATCGAGTTCGCGCAGAAAGCCGCCGCCACCGCCGAGCAGGCCGGCGCAGACATGCCAAGGGTGTGGTCGCTGACCTTCCTGGGCGGCGCCGAGGCGGGGCTGGGCCAGGTCACGGCCGGTTTTGACCACCTGGATCAAAGCTATCGGGGCGCCCTGGCCGGAGGGTACGACTTCCAGGTCGGCAACGCTGTCTACAACTCGATCTGGCTCGCCATGCACCTCGGCCGCGGCGACCTCGTGGAGAAATGGACCGAGCGAATCGCGACGATGCCGCAGGTCGGCTTCGAACCCTGGCCGACCTATGGCGCGGCGTTCATCGCGTTGGAGCATGGACAGATCGTTGACGCGATTCAACTTTCCCTAGCTGCTGTCCAGAAGGGCCGCGAAGGGGGACACCGGAAGATGGGGTGGCGGGCGGAGGTGCTGCTTGCGCACGCGCTGGCCGAGAACCTTCGCGCGGCCGAGGCGGCGAACCTGATGCCGCCAACTTCCACCCGTGTGGACAGGCAGGATGTCATCTACGACGCGATGCCGCGAGTGCGCTGCCGCCTGGCGGCCGCCGACCTCGCCGGGGCGGAGCATGAAGCGAGGCTAGTTCCGCCCGAAGCCTGCGATCACGGTTCACCCGTCGATGCCGTGGCCGAAGGCACCCGTGACGCTGACTGGTTGCGCGAATTCATGGCGAAGATTCCGGCGAAAGGTGAGGTTCTGGGCTCGCCGCGGATCGCCGCCGCGCGGGGACGTCTCGCCCTCTACGAGGGAAGGTTCGACGATGCGCGTGAGGCACTCGCCTCCGCGGTGGCCGCATTCGAGGGCGGCAAGTTGCAGCTGGACGCGTGGCATGTCGGGTCGGCTCTCGCCGAGGCCGAACTCAAATCCGGTCACGCAGATCTCGCGACGAGCCGCTTGCAGAAAATCGCGACCGACGCCGAGGCGGCGGGGGCACGGCTTGCGGGTCGGGTGGCCCGTGACACGGCAACCCGCCTCGGCCTTGAGGTCGGGCCTGCGCCCGAGACCTCGATCGAGCCGCCGATGGTGCAGCGAGTTGCCGCCGGCGAGCGGATGGTGTCGGTCCTGTTCGCGGACGTGCGCGGATACTCGCGCCTGTCGGGTCAGAGTCCGCCCGCGGAGCTTGCGGACCGGATCTCAACCCTGCAGCGATGGGCGACCCAGGAGGTCGAGCGCCGCCACGGAATCGTCGACAAGTTCGCCGGCGACGCCGTCATGGCGACGTTCAACATCTCGGGGCAGAGCGTCGACCACACGCTGCAGGCGTTGCGCGCGGCGGTCGCCATCATCGACAAGGCGGCCCTCGCCGGCCTCCCGATGGGTGCCGCAGTCGCGGTCGGACCGGCGGTCGTCGGCAACATGGCCGAGGCGGCGAACCTGAGCGTGCTCGGAGAGGTCACCAACCTGGCCTCGCGGCTGCAAGGCGCCGCGGAGGCGGGGGAGGTGATGCTCGCCGAGGAGGTTTACCGGAGGGTCAGAGAATGGCTCGAGGCGCAACAGATTCGCGCCGAACGTGTCGGACTCGAACTGAAGGGTTTCGAGGGCCCGGTTTACGCCTACAGGGTGACGACAGGGATGGTTGCGGCGACCACGCCGTAGCCCTTTCGGTACCCGGGCGTACGGCTACGGAACGTTGCCGACCATGTGTTAAGGTGGCACATTCCCAAGTCCTGAGCGAGTCTTCTCCACGTCGTCGCTCCGAGCTCAGGCCTGAAACCGCCCCAGGGGTAGGGCGAGTCCAAGGAAGGAGCGCAATAGGGGTTGCTGCCGCTGTTCCGCGCGGTGCTCGTGTGGGTCGCGATCCTGGTCACCGTGATCTTGCCGCGTTTGGATCCGCCCGCCCAGCGTTCCGTAGCGGTCGCCGTGACCCAGCTCAGCGCCTTCGATCGCAACTCGGTGATGCAGCAGACCAAGAACCCGCAGCGTGTCCAGGCCGCGCAGATGGCGCAAGTCCAGTCGTGGTCGCTGGAGCTCAAGCAGGGGCTGGCCGAATACCAGGCCAGGCAGGCCGCGCTGGCGGCAGCGCAGGCTGTGGCCGCCGCGATCGCAGCGCGCAACAACCACCCGGGACCGCCGCCGGAGATCGCCAAGGACATCACCGACGCATTCAGTCCGCTCGGAGCCGCGGCGGTGCAGTGGGCCATGAACGTCGCCTGGTGCGAGTCCCGCTACCACCCGAACTCGGTCAACTCGGACAGCGGCGCGTCAGGGCTGTTCCAGTTCCTGCCGAGCACGTGGTCCGGCACGCCATACGCCAAACAGTCGCCTTTCGACCCGCGGGCGAACGCCTTCGCGGCGGCGTGGCTCTATAGCCATTACGGGCCTGGCCGCTGGGTGTGCCAGGGCTGAGGATCTAACTCCTCCCCATGCATGGGGAGGTGGCCCGAAGGGCCGGAGGAGCCCGGTGCCATCGCCCAGCTGCGCCGGGCACTTCCCCACCAGTTGGGAAGAGTTTCGTCCTCGTTATTCCGCGATGACGGAGATTGCCAGCTCAAAGATCGCCTGCGGTCCCTTCGCTCCCTTCAGCAGCATCGGCTCGTAGTCCGACACCCTGAACCCGTCTGGCAACCGCAAACGTGTCGTTTCCGACATCAGGACCCGGGCCGGCCGCACCTTCGACAGGTACGCGCTGTTGTTGACGGGCACACCGATCAGGGTGAACTCCATCCGGTCATCCGACCCGACGTGACCCGCCACGACCTCACCCGTGTCCAGGCCCATGCCGACCGCGATCGCGGATTTTCCCGAGTCGACCAGCTCCCGGTTGAAACGGTCGATCTCCCGGACCATGGCCAGCGCCGCGTGGAGAGCGCGCTCCGCGTGGTCGTTCATCGGGTTGGGCGCCCCGAAGACCACGAGCATGCCGTCGCCCTGGAACTTGTCGATGTTGCCGCCGTGGTCGAGGACCACACGGATCATGCGCTGGAAGTACTCGTTGAGGAATCGGACGAGCTCTTCGGCGTCCATGCTCTGGGTCAGAGTCGAGAAGCCGGCGATGTCGGAGTTCAGCATCGTGACCTCGCGCCGCTCGCCCGGCAGGAATCGCAGCGTCCGGCCGGACCGCGTCAGCACATAGTCGGTGACCTGCTTGTTGACGTGGGCCTCGAACACCTGGCGCAGGAACTCCGACTGCTCGTACTGACGGGCGTTGTCGATCGCGATGGCCGCGAGGTCTGAGATCGCCTGGAGGAACTCCTTGTCCTTCTCCTCGAAGATCGCCGCGCGGAAGGGGCTGTCGACGTAGACCGCGCCGATCACCTTGCCCTTGGTGACCAGAGGCACAGCGATGATCGAGCGCAGGTTCTGCATGATCACCGACTGCTGGCCCTTGAAACGGTCGTCGAGGCTGGCGTCGGTCGAGACTACGGCCTGGCCCATGCGGACGACGTGCTCGATCACAGTCTTGGAGCCCAGGAACTGGCGGGCCTTTTCCTCATCGGCCTCGCCGCTGGACATCTGAACGGACATCGTGTTCGTGACCGGATCGACCAGGACGATGAAGCCGCGGGCGGCTTTCATCAGGGTGATCACGCGGTCCATGACCTTGCGCAGCACGACATCGAGCTCGAGCGATGAGCTGAGGTCACGCGCAAGCTCGTAGAGCAGGTGGTCACGCATGCCGAGATCCACTTCGCGCATCAAGGGCACGACGAGTCTAACGACGGGTCTGGCGATTTCCGTCTCGCTAAGGCGAGACCGGCTCGGGGAGGGTGCCGAAGGCTCAGTAAACTCGTTACTCCCGTGGTTTCCGAGTCCTCTCAAGCCCAGATCGACGCCCTGCTCGAGCGCCTGAACCCTCCCCAGCAAGAGGCCGTGACCCATGGCGACGGGCCGCTCCTGATCTTTGCCGGTGCGGGAAGCGGCAAGACCCGCGTCCTGACCGCTCGGATCGCCTACCTGATCGCCTCGCATCGCGTCTGGCCCGACCGCCTGCTCGCGGTCACCTTCACCAACAAGGCCGCTCGCGAGATGCGCGGTCGGGTGGAGACGCTGGTTGGCGAGCCGGCGGGAAAGATGTGGGTGGGGACCTTCCACTCCACCGCGGTGAAGATCCTGCGCCGCGAGGCGCAGCGGATCGGGATCACGCCGAGCTTTGTCATCTTCGACGAGGACGACACTCGGGCCGCGCTCAAGCGCGTGATGGACGAGCTGCGCCTTGACCCCAAGCGGTACCCGATCGGCGCATTGAGCAACGGAATCTCACAGGCCAAAAACGAGCTCAAGAGGCCCGAGGACATACCGAACCGCAGCTACGCGGACGAGATCCTCCGCCGGGTCTACGAGACCTACCAGGAGGTGCTGCGCCGCTCGGGCGGGCTCGACTTCGACGACCTGATCATGAAGCTGGTCGAGCTCTACAGCACCGACAAGGAGGCGCTCGCCAAGTGGCGAGACCGCTTTCGACATGTCCTCGTCGACGAGTACCAGGACACCAACCGCGCGCAGTACGTGCTCGTCAACCTGCTCGCCTCGGAGCACCGCAACGTCGCCGTGGTCGGAGATGACGACCAGTCGATCTACCGCTTTCGTGGCGCCGACGTGCGCAACATCCTCGACTTCCGCAAGGACTACCCCGACGCGCACGTGGTCCACCTCGAGCAGAACTACCGCTCCAGCCAGGCCATCCTCGACGCGGCGCACAGCGTGATCCGGAGCAATCCGGAGCGGGCGGAGAAGCGCCTGTGGACGGATCGCGCGGGCGGCGAGAAAGTCATCGCCACGCAGGCTTACAACGAGATCGAAGAGGCCGAGTTCGTCGCGGACGAGATCGAGCGCCTGCGCAAGGTGGAGAAGCGCGGCTACTCCGACTTCGCGGTCCTGTATCGGACGAACGCCCAGTCGCGCGCCTTCGAGGATGTCCTCGCGCGGCGGCGCATTCCGTACAGGCTCGTCGGCGGCGTCCGGTTCTGGGAGCGGCGAGAGGTCAAAGACCTCGTCGCCTACCTGCGCTTCTGCTTCAACCCGCAGGACGCACTCAGCTTCGCGCGAATCGTTTCCGTGCCGTCACGGAAGATCGGCAACGTCACCGTCGACGCAATCAACGCGTTCGCGCGGGAAAGCGAGGCCAACATCCTTGCGATCCTTGCCGGTCCCGCTCGAGTGCCAGGAGTGCCGAAGACAGCTGTCGGTCCGCTGCAGGGATTCCGCGCCCAGATCGAGTCCGTGCGGTCGACCATGGGGGTGCTTCGCCCGAGCGAGCTGATCGATCACGTGGTCGAGGTCATGGGCCTGCGCGCGCACTACCTCGACGGCACGCCGCAGGGCGAGGCGAGGATGGAAAACCTCAACGAGCTGCGGGGCCTGGCCGAGAGCTTCGACGACCGCGAGCCGGCGCAGGGCCTGGAGGACTTCCTGGCCGAGGTGGCCCTGGTCTCCGACGTCGACGCCTATGACGAGAACGGCGAAGGTGCCACCCTCATCACGCTGCATATGGTCAAGGGCCTCGAGTTTCCTGTCGTGTTCATGGTCGGTATGGAAGAGGGCTTGCTGCCCCACCAGCGGGCGCTGGATGAGCGCGAGGAAAACCCGTCGCTGGTTGGCGCCGCCACCGAGATGGCGGAAGAACGCCGGCTCGCTTACGTCGGCATGACGCGCGCCAAGGACCGCCTGTACCTGAGCTGTGCCTTTCGGCGTCACCTCTACGGCCGCTCGCAGCCGGCATTCCCGAGCCGCTTCCTGACGGACATCCCCCAATCGATGCTCGCGGCGCCTCGGGGCAGCGCACCGGTCGCCCCGCCACGGCAGGGGTACAAAGAGCGCTACCTCGAACGCCAGGTCGAGGCCGCGCCCGCGGCGCCTCCCGTACAGCGCTTCTCCAGTGGCGATCGGGTCTCCCATCCCGCCTTCGGATCAGGCACGGTGGTCAAGAGCACGCTGACGCGAACGGACGAGGAATTGGTCATCAAGTTCGACAAGGTCGGGCTGAAGATCCTTAGCGGGATGCTCGCGCCGCTGACCAAATGACGAAGCGCAAAAAGGCCATCGATCCCGCGGTCCGCGTCGAGGAGCTGCGCGAGCAGATCCGCCGCCATGAGCACGCCTACTACGTGCTCGACCAGCCGGAGGTTTCTGACGCCGCCTACGACGCGCTCTTCCTCGAGCTGCGACGCATCGAGGACGAGCGCCCGGACCTGCTGACGACCGACTCGCCGACCCAGCGTGTCAGCGGCGAGGCGTCAGACCAGTTCGCCAAGGTCCGTCACCGCTCGCCGATGCTCAGCCTGCAGAACGCTTTCGACGAGGCCGAGATTCGCGGCTTCGACAAGCGCGTTCACGCGGCGGTGGGGGACAAGGTCGTCTACTGCGCGGAGCTGAAGATCGACGGCCTGGCGATCAGCCTCACGTACGCGAAGGGCCGACTGCAGCGTGCTGCGACCCGCGGCGACGGAACGACGGGCGAGGACGTCACGGCCAACGTGCGTACGATCCGCAGCGTGCCCCTCGCGGTGACGCCGGCGAAGGGTTTGCCCGATCTGTTCGAGGTGCGCGGGGAGGTCTACTTTCCGATCGCGGGCTTCGAGCGCCTGAACCGGGAGATGGACGCGGCGGGCAAGCCCCGATTCGTGAACCCGCGCAACACCGCAGCGGGAAGCGTGCGCCAGATCGACCCCAACGTCACCGCGAGCCGCGACCTCCAGACCTTCATGTACATGCTCGACCCGGCGGGTCCGAGCAAATCGCAATGGGATGTCCTCAACGCGCTCGAGTCGATGGGTTTTCGTGTCAACAAGAATCGCCGGCGCCTGGACACGATCGACGAGGTGATCGAGTACCACGCGGAATGGCAGCGGCGCCGGCATGAGCTCCCGTACGAGATCGACGGCATGGTGGTCAAGGTCAACGGATTCGCGCAGCAGCTCGAGCTAGGTTTCGTCGCGCGCTCGCCGCGCTGGGCGATCGCGTTCAAGTACGCACCGGAGCAGGCGGAGACCGTGGTCGAGGAGATCGCGTGCTACGTCGGCCGCACTGGCGTGCTTACTCCCGTCGCGCACGTGAAGCCGGTGGTTGTCGGCGGGGTCACGATCCGCAACGTGACCATGCACAACGAGGCGCAGGTCAACGAGAAAGGCGTCTACGTCGGCGCGCGCGTGACGATCCATCGCGCCGGAGACGTGATCCCGGAGATCGTCAGCGTCAAGAAGCCCAAACCAGGCTGGAAGATGCCCACGAATTGTCCCGTGTGCGGCGGCGACGTCGTGCGCGAGGAGCCATACATCGCGCATCGCTGCATCAATCCCTTCTGCGGCGCTCAGCGGCTCGAGCGGCTGCGGCATTACGCCGCGGTCGTAGACATCGAGGGACTTGGCTACGCGACACTCACCCAGCTCATCGACCGAGGCGCAATCGAAGACCCGAGCGACCTCTACCGGCTGAGCAAGGATCAGCTCGTGGAGCTGGATGGATTCGCCGACAAGTCGGCCCAAAACCTGCTCGACAGGATCGCAGCGAGCAGCCGGCCCGAGCTGGGGCATTTCCTGTACGCGCTTGGCATTCCCCAGGTCGGCGAGGCGACCGCCACGATGTTGGCGGCGGATTTCGGAACCATCCAGCAGCTGCAGAGCGCCACCGAAGAGGATCTGCGCAGGGTCGAGGGAGTCGGCCCGAGCATGGCGCGTGAGGTCCACATGTACTTCCAGGGTCCGGGCGCTAGGCTCGTCAAGAAGCTCCTCGCGGCGGGCGTCGAGCCCTCGGAAGCCGAGGTTCTCAGCGATGGACCATTCACCGGCAAAACCTTCGTGTTCACCGGCACGTTGGAGACGATGAGCCGCCCGGACGCGGAGGCGATGGTGCGCAAGTTGGGTGGGAAGGCCGCCGGGAGCGTGAGCGCCAAAACGGACTATGTTGTGGCCGGACCGGGCGCCGGCTCGAAGTTGGAGAAGGCACAGAAACTGAAGCTCAACGTTCTCGACGAGGACCAGTTCAAAGCCCTGTTGCCCAAATGAGACGTTGGATGTCGTTGGTAGTGATCGCGGGCGCGGCCGGCCTTGTCTGGTGGGGATGGTTCGTGCTGGGCTTTCTCGAGGAACCATCGGCGGTCGATCGGGTGCGTGCCGCCTTGATCGTGATCGGCGGGGGCTCGATCGCCGCCGGCTTCGCCGGCGCGGGCCTTGGCGCGGTCATGTTGATCGCTTCCCGGCCGAGTCAAAAGTCGCCCAGAACCTAAGCTAAACCCCGTGCCACTTTCGAAGGACGAAGTCCGCCATGTCGCCATGCTCGCGCGCATCGGTCTCGAGCCGGGCGACGAGGAGTTCTACGCTGGACAGTTGAGCGGCATCCTCGAACACATCGACCGGCTGCAGCAGCTCGACACCGAGGACATCCCGCCAACAGCGCAGGTCGTGGAGATCGCCAGCCGCCTGCGCGAGGACGAATCGCGGCCATCGCTCACCCAAGAGGAGGCTCTGGCGAATGCGCCGGCTGCCGTCAACGGCTCCTTTCGTGTGCCGTCGATCCAGGAAGAGACGTGACCGACGACCTGACGCAGCTCACGATCAAGGAGGCCTCGCGTCTGTTGCGACTCGGCTCGATCTCCGCCGCCGACCTCGTGACCGCCCACGTGCAGCGCATCGAGCGGCTCGACCAACACGTCAAGGCATTCCTCCGGTTCACTCCGGAAGTCTGGGAGAAGCAGGCGGACGAGGCCGACCGCAGGCTGAGGCAGGGTGACGCGCCCCCGTTGTGCGGAATCCCGCTCGCGGTGAAAGACGTGTTGTGCGTACGGGGTGTGGAGACCACCGCCGGGTCTCAGATCCTCAAAGGTTTCAGGCCTCCGTACACAGCGACCGCGGTGGCGCGACTCTTCGAGGCCGGAGCGGTGATGCTCGGGGTCACGAACTGCGATGAGTTCGCAATGGGCAGCTCGACGGAGAACTCAGGCTACTTTCCGACGCGGAACCCGTGGGACCTGGAGCGCGTGCCCGGCGGCAGCTCGGGTGGAAGCGCGGCCGCGGTTGCCGCGGGCGAGGCGATGATCGCGCTGGGCTCCGATACCGGCGGATCGATCCGTCAACCCGCCGCGTTGTGCGGGGTCGTCGGCATGAAACCGACCTACGGTCGGGTCAGCCGCTACGGGCTGATCGCGTTTGCCTCGAGTCTCGATCAGATCGGCCCATTCGCGCGCAGCGTCGATGACGCCGCGATAACCCTCTCGCTGATGAGCGGGCTGGATCCGCTCGATGCGACATCGTCTGACCGCGCCGGCATGGAGGTGCTGAACAACTTCGGCGCCGGCGTGAAGGGAATGAGGCTTGGCGTTCCGCGCGAGTACTACGACGTCAAGGGGATCGAGCCTGGCGTGAAGTCGGCGATCGACGCGGCGCTTGCGGTTTTGCGAACGCAGGGCGCGGAGGTCGTCGAGGTATCGCTTCCGCACACCGACTACGGACTCGCGGCGTACTACATCATCGCGCCGGCCGAGTGCTCGTCCAACCTGGCCCGATTCGACGGTGTCAGGTACGGCATGTCCGAGGTCGACGCACCGAACATCACCGAGCAGTACCTCGAAACCCGACGCAAAGGCTTTGGCTCTGAGGTCCGGCGCAGGGTCATGCTCGGCACCTACGCGCTCTCGAGCGGCTACTACGACGCCTACTACCTCAAGGCGCAGAAAGTCAGGACGCTGATCAAGCGCGACTTCGACGAAGCCTTCAAGCAATGCGACGCGATCGTCAGCGCTACGTCGCCGACGGTGGCGTTTCCCATCGGATCCAAGACGCAGAACCCGCTGTCCATGTACCTGTGCGATGTGCTCACGCTGGGCGGCAACCTGGCGGGCCTGCCGGGGATCAGCGTCCCGTGCGGCACATCGCACGGCCTGCCCGTCGGGTTGCAGGTCCTCGGTCCGCAGTGGGGAGAGAACGTGGTCTTGCGAGTGGCTCGCTCCTACGAAGAGGCAAGCGGCGTGAAAACGCAGGTGGCCGACGTTGTCTAGCCCCTCCGGCGATGCGCGCCACCTCCCCGCACAGCGGGGAGGAGTTTGGGAAGTCGTCATCGGCATGGAGGTCCATGTCCAGCCGCGCACTCGCTCCAAGATGTTCTGCGGCTGCGCGATCGGCGAGCTCGGTGACGCGCCCAACACGCACGTGTGCGAGGTCTGCCTCGGCCTGCCCGGCGTGCTGCCGGTGCCGAACAAGGCAGCGGTCGAGGCGTGCCTCAAGACCGCGCTCGCCCTGGGCTGCGAGATCCCTCGACATACGAAGTTCGACCGCAAGAACTACATGTATCCCGACCTGCCCAAGGGCTACCAGATCAGCCAGTACGACCTGCCGATGAGCATCAACGGCCACCTCGATGTGGGCGGGCGCAAGGTTCGCATCCGCCGCGTTCACCTCGAAGAGGACACCGGCAAGCTCATCCACGCAGGCGACAAGCTGCACAAAGCGTGGGAGTCGTACGTCGACCTGAATCGCGCGGGCGTGCCGCTGATGGAGATAGTGAGCGAGCCCGACCTGCGATCCGCGGACGAGGCGCGCGACTACGCCATAGAGCTGCGCACTCTGCTGCGCACCATCGGCGCGTCCGAGGCGGAGATGGAGAAGGGGCAGATGCGCGCCGAGCCGAACATCTCGATCCGGCGCGAAGGCTCGAGTGAGCTGGGTGTCAAGACCGAGCTGAAAAACATCAACTCGTTCCGCGCGCTCCATCGCGCCATCCTCTTCGAGGTCGAGCGTCAGAAGCAGCTGTTCGAAGCGGGTGACACCGTCGTGCAGGAGACGCGCGGCTGGTCGGAGGCCGAGCAGCGGACTTTCTCCCAGCGCAGCAAGGAATTCGCCGAGGACTATCGCTACTTCCCGGAGCCCGATATCCCTCCCCTGGAGCTGGATCGGGCGTGGATCGAAGACCTGAGGCGAGGCCTGCCCGAGCTGCCGGCGGTGCGTCGCGCCCGGCTCGTCGCCGACCACTCGCTGCCGCACCGTGATGTGGCGGTGATCGGCGCCGACCGCGAGCTTGCGGATCTGTTCGACGGGGCCGTGGCGGCCGGCGCGCCCGCAAAGCAGGTCGCGAACTGGATCGTCGCGGAGGTTGCGCCAAGCGGCAAGCTGCCTTCGGCGCAGAACCTGGCCGAGCTCGTGAAGCTGGTGAGCGACGGGAGCATCACCCGTGACCAGGCCCGCGAGGTGCTCGTGGAGTCGGTCGAGACGGGGCGCACCCCCGCCGAGATTGCGGCCGAGCACGGACACAAGCAGGTGAGCGATGAATCCGAGCTTCGCGTCCTTGCCGAAGCTGTCATCGACGCCAACCCCAAAGCTGCCGCCGACTTCCGCGGCGGCAAAAAGCAGGCGATGCAGGCGCTCATGGCGGACCTCCGCAAGCGCGCACCTCAGGCGAACCCCAAGGTCGCCAACGAGCTGCTGCTGAAACTGCTCGGCTAGGCGTTACCGGCGTCGTGTACCCCGCGACAGGGGAGTGTGGGCACACATGCCAGGACCTTGATCCACCGGTTGTTTCCGGCGTCGCCGAAACGCAAGACACTTAGTTCGCGGGGCGGCGGGACAGCCAGGCGCTGAACACGTACAGGACCAGCGCCACCACGTAGGCGGCCAGCGCAACGAGGACAAGGATTCCGCCTGCTGTACCGGACACGATCGACGTGAAGACGATGATGAGAATCGACGCGCCCAGCCCGATCGCGGTCAGCCCCTGCAGGCGGGCGACAAACGGCGTCACGCGCACCAAAGGCCACAGCAGCCGCCCGGGCCACCAGCGGGGAAACCTGCCACGCATCAGCAGGTACAGCCCGGCTCCGATCAAGAAGGCGCCCGCAAGGTAGGCCACGGCCTCCACCACGTACCCCACGGCCGGATTTTAGGGCGAGTTCACCTCCCCGCTCGCGGGGGAGGTCGCCCGCGCAGCAGGCGGGTGGGGGCGCCCGATTCACCGCTAGCCTTGTTAGGTGGTCCTCCCTCCTGACCTCCACGTGCACACGGAATGGTCGTACGACGGCAGGCGCGGGTCGATGGAGCGCAGCTGCGAGCGCGCGATCGAGCTGGGGCTCCCGGCCGTCGCCTTCACCGACCACGCGGACTTCGTGAAGGTCCACGAAGACCAGTACTGCGTCGACATCGCGGGCTACCTTGACTCGGTGGAGCGATGCCGCACCAAATTTCCGGGCCTGCGCATCCTGAGTGGCGTCGAGCTCGGCGAGCCTCACTGGTTTCCCGCTGAGACGGCGGCCGTGCTGTCCGTGGGCCCGCTGGATAACGTCCTCGGCTCGGTCCACTGCGTGAAGCTGGAGGGCGAGATCGTCGATGCCAGCCAGCTGCGAGACCGCGAAGGCGTCGACCTGGCTGCGGCTACCCGGGAGTACTTCGGCGAGGTGCTCGCGATGCTCGAGGCGGACCAGCCTTTCGAGACGCTCGCCCATCTCGACTACCCGAAGCGCTACTGGATCGAGGGAGCGCCGCCATATAAGGAAAAGGACTTCGAGCCTGAGATTCGCGAGGTGCTGAAGGCTGCCGCTCGAACAGGCCGCGTGCTGGAGGTGAACACGACGCGCGGCGACAGGCTGTGCCCGGACATGACTGTCGTGCGGTGGTGGCGAGAGCTGGGCGGGCAGGCCGTGCAGTACGGCAGCGATGCGCACAGCCCAGACAAGATTGCCGCCGGCTTTCATGTGGCGACGCAGATGGTTGAGGCGGCCGGCTTCAAGCCGGCGCGCGATCCGGTCTCCCTGTGGCGCCGCTGATCCTGCGGCCATCGTCGCCGGCCCACGGTGGGGCCGCGGTCGCTCGTGACGACGGCAAGGTGTGGCTTGTCAACTACGCGCTGCCGGGCGAGGTCGTCGAGGCGGAGCCGCGCGGCCGCCAGGGCGGTGTCGCTGTCGCGGCGGCCACTCGCGTGATCGAAGCCTCGCCCCATCGCGTCGCCGCGCCGTGCCCTTACTTCGGCGCCTGCGGCGGCTGCCAACTGCAGCATGCCTCTTACGCCCATCAGCTCGAGCTGAAGCGGCAAGTGGTCGAAGAGGCCTGGGCGCGAGCGGGCCTGCGCCTGCCTCCGGATACCGCCGTCCTCGGTATGGATGATCCGTGGCGGTACCGGATTCGCGGTGAGTTCGAGGCTGTCGCCGGCGCGGGTGGGTGGCGGTTCGGCTTTCACCGCCTGCGCTCGCACTCGGTGCTGCCGATCGACAGCTGCGTCATCCATGACGCTCGGATCGAAAGCGCATTACCGGCCTTTGCGCAGGCCGCGAACGAGCTACAGCTGACCGGCTTGCAGAATCTGCTGCTGACCGCTGAGCCGACCGGCAGCGGGCTGCTGTGGAGGCTGCGCTTCCACGGCCGTGAGCCGCGTTGGCCGCGCGACGATTTCGCGCACCGCGTGGCCGAGCTGCTTCCCGGCTCGACGTTGCTCGACGAGGCGATGACGTTGGAGTTCTGGAACATGACGTTTCGTGTCCGTAGCGACACGTTCCTGCAGACGAACTACAAGCAGATGCTCGTCCTGTACCAAGTCGCCCTCGACATGCTGCAGACGAAGAGTGAGGAGCGCATCCTCGATCTCTACGCAGGCATCGGGACGATCTCGGTCGCGGTCGCTCGAAGTGGGGCCGCGGTGACGGCCATCGAAGAGAACCCGCACGCGGTGCAGCTCGGGAGGCTCAACGCGCGGATCAACTCGGCACGAGTCGAGTACCTGCCCGGCAAGGTGGAGACGGTGCTCCGCGCCATCCGGCTTGGACAGCACCAGGCCGTGATCCTGGACCCGCCGCGCGCGGGCTGCGAACCAGCGGCACTCGCGGAGCTGATTCGGCTGGGGCTTGACCGCCTCGTCTACGTCAGCTGCGAGCCCTCGACGCACGCGCGGGACCTCGTGGGCCTGGTGCGCGGCGGTTATAGGGTCAGGCGCGCCGCGATCGTCGACATGTTTCCGCAGACGTACCACATTGAATCCGTGGCCATGTTGGAGCGGAGCTAGAGGAGCAGCCCCAATCCCCCGCCTCCGGCGGGTGCTTCCCCACAAGTGGGGAAGAGTTTTGCCGGCTTAACGTTCCAGCTTGCGGGCGAGCTTGACGACTGAAAGCCGCAGGCGCCCCGGGCCGAGCGACCTGACGACCATCGACAGGATCGGCCTCAGCAGCTGCATGTCGGGCCAAACGAAACGTGGGGTGGGACGGTTACGCCCGAAGTCAACGGCGGCAGCTTAAACGAAACGACCCGGCTACGTACTCCCGTGTACGAATCTGGCCAGCCGGCCGACTCCTTCGCGCAGGTCTGCCTCTGAGCTCGCCAGGCTGATCCGCACGGCCTCCGAGGCCACCTCGCCGAACGCGGTCCCTGGCGCGGCGCTGACCCCCTGCTCGCGGAGCAGGGCAAACGAGAATTCACGGGCAGGAAGGCCCCGCAACGAGACGTCGGCCATGATGTAGAAGGCCCCGGTCGGTTCGGAGATCAACAGCTCCGCGTCCTTCAAGATGTCGACGACGAGATCCCGGCGCCGCCGGTAGGCGCTGACCATCTCGCCGACGCAGTCCTGTGGACCGGTCAACGCGGCTTCCGCCGCGACCTGCGTGATCGTCGAGACGCACGACGAGTTCGACTCGAGGACTTTGGTCGCGGTGTCGATGAGATCGACCGACCCCGCGATGTAACCGAGACGCCATCCGGTCATCGCGTACGTTTTGGAGAAGGTGAATGCGGTCACGATGCGGTCGTCGTCCGGCGCGAGCTTGGCGGGACTCGTCCACGATCCGTCGAAGACGATCTGGTCATAGCATTCGTCGCTCAAGAGCCACAGGTTGTGGCTTTGCGCGAGGTCGATCATCGCCGCGACCGTCGCTTCCGGGTAGACAGCTCCGGTCGGGTTGTTGGGGCTGTTGACCACGAGGATCTTGGTCCGGGGTGAAATGAGCCGCGCCAACGATTCGAGGTCGGGTTGAAAGCCGTATTCCGGCGGGCATGGGTAGAAGATGCCTCGCGTACCCAGCCAGGGCAGCATCATCCGGTAGTTCGGCCAACCAGGATCAGGAAGCAGCACCTCATCGCCTTGCTCGAGAACAGCGGCGAACATCGCCGCGATGGCACCGACACCGCCCGGACCGCAGGCGATGGCCTCGGGTGTCGTCTTGATGCCGTTGACGCGCGCTAGCTTGTCGACCAGCTTCTCGCGCAGCGATAGCAAGCCCTGTGTATGCGTGTAGAAGGTCTTGTTCTCGTCGATCGCACGCTTGCCCGCGTCCTTGACATGCTGGGGAGTGGGGAAGTCGGGCTGGCCGACGTCGAGGCGGATCGTGCCTGGCCGGCGGATGGCCTCGTTGGCGATCTCGCGTATCCCCGAGTGCAGTGACTCGGCAGGTCCGTGGGCGAGGGATGGGATCACGGTCCCAATTCTCGCGGGTGAGGGCTAGTAGAGCCTGGGGTTGTGGTGCAGCTTGACGACGGCGAGTCGCAGGCGTCCTGGACCGAGGGTCCAGATCACCAGTCCCAGGACGATCCGTAGCATCACACCGGCTTAAACGCGGCCAGGGCGGAGTCGGTTACTGGCCCAGGAATCTCGGAGGTCGCTCGGGAAGGTGCGCGGCTCGAAGTAGACTATCCGCCGGGGGCCGCCACACCCAGAATCAAACGATGCGGCACGCCCCAGAAACTTTCGTCCACCTCCACAACCACACCGAGTATTCGCTGCTCGACGGCGCCAGCCGCATTCCCGCCATGGTGTCGCGTGCGGCCGAGCTCGGGATGCCGGCGATCGGGCTTACAGACCACGGCGTCATGTACGGCGCGATCCACTTCTACAAGGCCTGCAAGGAAGCCGGGATCAAGCCGATCATCGGCTGCGAGGTCTACGTCGCGCCGCGGTCTCGCCTGCTGCGGGAAGGCCGCGTGGACCGCGACCCCAACCACCTGACACTCCTCGCGTCCAGCCACGAGGGCTACCTCAACCTGATGCGGCTTTGCACCGTCGGCCAGATGGAGGGGATGTACTACAAGCCGCGCATCGACAAGGAGATCCTGGCCGAGCACTCGAAGGGCTTGATCGCCCTTTCGGGTTGTCTCCAGGGCGAGGCGGCCAGCAAGATCGTCGACGGCGACATCGACGGCGCGCGGGAGTCGGTCGCAACGTATCGCGACATCTTCGGCAAGGACAACTTTCTGCTCGAGGTCCAGAGACACGGAATCGAGAAGCAGGTCGAGGTCAACACCGTGCTCGCCCGGTTCGGTAACGAGCTCGGACTTCGTCTTTGCGCCACCAACGATCTGCATTACGTCCACCGCCATGACTCGGAGGCGCACGACGTGTTGCTTTGTCTGCAGACCGGCGCGCGCTTCAACGACCCAAACCGGTGGCGCTTCTCGACCCAGGAGAACTACCTGAAGACGGCCGCCGAGATGATCGATGCATTCGCCGACATGCCGGATGCGCTGGCCAGCACGCTCGAGGTCGCCGACCAGTGCGACCTGAAGCTGAATCTCGGCGCCACGCTGCTGCCACCGTTCGACGTGCCGGATGGATTGACTCCGGATCAGTGCCTGCGGCAGCTCGTGGTCAAAGGTCTCGAGTGGCGCTTCGGCAAGCCGTCAGCCTCGGTGACGGAGCGAGCGGACCAGGAGCTGTCGGTCATCAGCCAGACCGGCTACGCGTCCTACTTCCTGATCGTGTGGGACTTCTACAACTTCGCGCGCCAGAACGGAATCGTCGTCGGGCCGGGGCGGGGCAGCGCGGCCGGCAGCCTCGTTTCGTACAGCCTCGGCATCACCAACCTGGATCCCCTGCAACACGGACTGATCTTCGAGCGCTTCCTGAACATCGACCGCGTCTCGATGCCTGACATCGACTGCGACTTTTCGGTGGAAGGTCGCGAGAAGGTGATCCGCTACGTCTCGGAGAAGTACGGCGCCGATCGTGTCGCGCAGATCATCACCTTCACGACGATGGCGTCCAAGGCCGCGATCCGCGACGTCGGTCGCGTGCTCGAGGTTCCCCTCCGGGACACGGATCGGCTGGCCAAGCTCGTGCCCGTGTGGCAGGGCCGGTCGAAGACGCTCGAAGACACGGTCAAGGAAGTTCCCGAGTTTCGCGAGGCGTATGAGTCCAGCGACGAGGCCAAACGGCTGGTCGACGTCGCCAAGGCGCTGGAGGGTGTCTCGCGCAACGTCAGCACCCACGCCGCCGGCGTCGTGATCGCGCCGGAACCCCTCGTCCGGTACACGCCGTTGCAGTTCGGCCCGGGCCGCGAGGCTGTGATCACCCAGTACGACATGAAGGCGGTCGGCGACATCGGCCTGTTGAAGATCGACTTCCTCGGCCTGCAGAACCTGGACATCATCGCCACGTGCCTGCGCCTGCTGAAGGAGAGGCGGGGAATCGAGATTGACCTGGAGCACCTGACGTTCGACGACACCAAGACGTACGAGCTGATTTCCAATGCGGACACGCATGGTGTGTTCCAGCTCGAAGGTGCGGGCATGCGCCGGATGCTCATGGACATGCGGCCGCAGAGCTTCGAGGACGTGTCCGCAGCGATCGCGTTGTTCCGACCCGGACCCATGGTCAACATCCCGGCGTTCATCGCGCGGAAGCAGGGCCGGGAGCCCATCGAGTACATGCACGAGCGCCTCGAGCCGATCCTGCGCGAGACCTACGGCGTGATGATCTACCAGGAGCAGGTGATGATGGCCGCGCGGGAGCTGGCCGGGTTCACGATGAGCGAGGCCGACATCCTTCGCGCCGCGATGGGGAAGAAGGACAAGGCCAAGATGGCAAAGTTGCGCACGAAGTTCATCGATGGAACTGTCGAGCGCGGGATTCCAAAGACCACGGCCGAGGCCCTGTTCGACGGCATCGCAAAATTTGCGGAGTACGGGTTCAACCGCGCCCACTCTGCCGCCTACGCGGTGATCAGCTACCAGACCGCGTATCTGAAGGCCAACCATCCGCTCGAGTACATGACCGCGCTCCTGATTCATATGGAAGGAAGCGCCGACCGTGTGGCCACGGCGATCGTGGACTGCCGTCTGCGCGGGATCGACGTGCTGGCTCCGGACGTCAACCAGTCGCGGACCGATTTCTCGATGACCGACGGGCGGATCCTGTTCGGGCTGGCGGCGATCAAGAACGTGGGCCGCCACGCGGTGGAAAGCATTGTCGGCCTGCGTGACGCGGATGGTCCATTCAAATCGCTGGAGGAGCTGTGCGAGCGCACGTCAGCGATTCAGGACGTCAACCGGCGCGTCCTCGAGGCGCTCGTGCAGTCGGGCGCATGCGATTCGTTGGGCGAGCGCGCTCGTCTGATCGCCGCCCTCGACCACGCGGTGAGCCGCGCGGAGCGCGCGCGTCGCGACCGAGAGTCTGGGCAGACCTCCCTGCTCGATATGGTCGGCACGCCCGACGTCGAGATCGAGGACTACGGGCTGACCATCGACGTCGCCCCGATGGCCGGTGACGAGAAGCTGCGACTGGAGAAAGAGCTGCTCGGGCTTTACCTTAGCGATCACCCGCTGCGCCGTATTTCGGCTGAGCTGGCCAAGCTGTCGGACGCGCAGGCCGTCGAGGTCACAAGCGCGTTGCAAGACACGGAGGTTCGCGTCGCAGGCTTGGTGCGCGAGGTGCGGCGGGTGGTCACGCGAAAGGGCCAGATCATGGCTTACGCGACTCTGGAAGACCTCACCGGCACCGTCGACATCGTGTTGTTCCCGCGCGTGTTCGAGCAGACCAGGCTGCTGTTCGAGCCGGACAAAGTGGTCGTTGTGCAGGGCAAAGTGGATGCGCGGGCCGGGAGCACGCGCGCGACCGGCGCGGTGGTCTCGCTCGCCGAACCGGAGATCGAGGCCGAGGTCGAGACTGCGTCGGTGGTCGCCGACATGGCGTGGCTGTGGGACGACCCGGACTGCGTACCGGTGTCGCGGCGCCAGCTCGTCCACGTTCGCATTCCGAACGGTGACGCCGGGCTTGCGGACCGCCTCGAAGCGGTGCTCGCCCGGCATCCGGGGACCGACGAAGTCGTGCTGCATGTCGTCGTCGGCAGCCGCGAGGTCGTGGTAAATGCCGATCGTTATCATGTCCTCGCCGGTCCGGCGCTCGCCGCCGAAATCGACGACTTGGTCGGTCAGGCGGCGACCAGGCTGGAGACGGTCAGGCCGAAGGCGCAGTCCAACGGCAGTGGAAGGGGGAACGGTGACCGAGGACGACGAACCCAGTAGCCGGTACATCGTGGTCAAGGCGCTGGAGGATGGCGTGGTGATCATGGGCTTGACTCGCGGCAAGGACACCCGATCGCATCACTCGGAGCGTCTGGATGCCGGCGAGGTGCTGGTCGCACAGTTCACGGAGCTGACGGCGGCGATCAAGATTCGCGGCAAGGCCGAGATTCTCACCGACGTGGGGAAGGTGGAGTCCGGGCTCTAGGGCCTCACCGGAAGGCCGGCTGCCTTCCAGGCCGCGAAGCCGCCGATCACGTCCGTCGCGTTGACCAGGCCGAGCTCCTGGAGGGAGGCCGCGGCGAGGCTCGACGAGTAGCCCTGGTTGCAGATCACGATGACCCGGACCGCGTGGTTCGTGGCTTCAGGAATCCTCGCCGGCGACGCGGGGTCGAGGCGCCACTCGACGACCGTGCGGTCGATGACCAGCGCGCCGGGAATCTCGCCGTCCCTGGCGCGCTGCTCCGAGGTGCGCGTATCGACCAGCAGCGCTCCGTTGGCATGCTCGGCAGAGGCCTGCTGAGGCGTGACGCGGCGCAGGCGGCGCCGCGCGTTGTCGAGCAGGTCGTCGATCGTCGGCATGATCTGGCGCTCAGTTTGTAGCAGATAGAATCGGACTGAGTCCCGCCCACGTAGCTCAGGCGGTAGAGCATTTCCTTGGTAAGGAAAAGGTCCCCGGTTCGAATCCGGGCGTGGGCTCCAAATTTAATAGGGCCGCCAGGACCAGAGTGTTCTCCTCACTCCTGCATCGCGCCTAATGTTCCCGTCCGGCCCACCCAGCGCGGCACTGCCGCCAGGTAAGCCGTCCCAGCGGCGCAGACGATCACCAGCTCCGCCCAGTTGGCGGCACGGCCGTAGAAGAGTGCCCAGCCGAGCCAGGACCACAGCCTCACCGGCGTGCATCGGATTCCGGCTCAGGCGATACGATGGCATGCCCAGTGGCTGCAGACTTCCGCGGCCCCGAGCGCGCGTTCGCGATGGGCGCCGACTTAAGGGTGCGCGCGTCCACCGGGGACCAGCCCCTACGCCACTAAGCTAAAGCCGTGGCTCAACACCCCTCCTGGAACAGCGTCTACGAGGGATCGCCGCCCTGGGACATCGGCCGGCCGCAGCCCGACTTCGTGAGGCTGGCCGATGCTGGCAAGTTCCACGGACACATGCTGGACGTCGGCTGCGGAACCGGCGAGCACGTGATGCTGGCGGCGAGCCTCGGTGCGGAGGCAATGGGAGTGGACATGGCGGAGCTGGCCATCGAGCGCGCGCGGGCCAAGGCGCAGCAGCGGGGCATCACCGCGACGTTCGAGGTCGGGGATGTGCTGCACCTCGACCGGTTGAGGCGGCAGTTCGACGTCATCACCGATAGTGGCGTGTTCCATGTCTTCGACGACGAGGAGCGCCCGGTTTATGTCAACAGCCTGAGGTCGGCCCTTCGGCCCGGGGGGATGTACTACCTGATGTGTTTCAGCGACCGCCAGCCGGGGGACTGGGGCCCGCGCCGGGTGTCGCAGGCCGAGCTGCGCGCTGCCTTCGTGGACGGTTGGTCGATCAGGTCGATAGACGCCGCGATGTTCGCCGTCACGATCGACGACAACGGCGCCCAGGCCTGGCTCGCAACGATCGAACGCCTCTGATCAATTCCCCTCGGCCTCTTGTGGGGACGGGAATCGGGACTGGACGCCGGGAGAGGCGCGCTTATAGGACATTCGGCTCCAAAATCCCGTCATCACCAGGACGAACAGGAAACCTGCCGTCCCGGTCAGATAGACGCCGGGTGTTGGGATCGCCGCCGCGACCGCACCGAGGGCTCCGATTGCGCCGGCCACTGCCGCGACGATGACCGCCAGCATGCCGGGCAGAGTTTGAAAGACGTGCAGGACCGACCCACGCGCCGGCGCCCATTGCGGAACGGTCGATGCCACGGTGTCGACAGGTAGGCGAACGTTCCCGGCCGGAATGCATAACCGCGCAGTGCGCGTTTCCGGTGACATGAGAAACGATAGGGAAGGCATGGATGCATGAACCGATGAGGCGTGATCTACGACGGCGGACACATGATTGAGCGGAGGAAAGCATGACTGATCACAAGGTGGCAAGCCGGGAGGAGTGGCTGGCCGCTCGCGAGGCGCTTCTCGCGCGCGAAAAGGAGCACACGCGGATGGGCGACGACCTGGCGCGGCAACGGCGCGAGTTGCCTTGGGTCCGGGTCGAGAAGGAGTACAGCTTCGAGGCCAACGAAGGCATCAGGACCCTCGCCGAGCTATTCGACGGTAGGTCACAGCTCCTCGTCTACCACTTCATGTTCGGCCCGAGCTACGAGGCGGGGTGCCCGACCTGCTCCTCTAGCGCCGATGCCGTCAACGGCGTCCTTCCTCATCTCAACGCCCGGGACGTCACGATGGTTTACGTTTCGCGCGCGCCCCTGGAGAAGCTCCTGGCCTATAAGCGCCGGATGGGCTGGAGCTTCCCCTGGGTCTCATCGGCCAGCAGCGAGTTCAACTTCGACTTCAGGGTGTCACGGACCGAGGAACAGACGCGCGAAGCGTTCAAGCCGATGATCGACGCGGGGATCCCGCCGATCGTAGACCACCTCGCGAGCGCCTCCGGAACGGACGTTGTCGGCTACTTGTCGGAAGGCCCGGGCTTCAGCACCTTCGTCCACGACGAGGGTGCCATATACCACGCCTACTCCACCACGGCCCGCGGGCTGGAGTTTCTGATGGGGTACTACCCAATCCTCGACCGCGCCCCCAAGGGTCGCGACGAAGCCGACTCGCCTCTTTGGCTTCGCCGGCACGACGAGTATGCGCAGAGGGCGAAGTGATACTCGGCGAGGTATTGGGGCATTGAGGGCGCCATTGACACCCGCGCCATCAGCTGGATTGATCCTGCCGCCGGCACTGAGAGGCGCGTGGTCGGGTGGGTGATCATCGCCGCGGATATGTTCCGCGACAGATCCGGCGCTAGGCGTTCAGCTCCGGCCGGTGAGTTGATTTTCTAGGAAGCGCTGCTAGGCAGCGATTATTGGCAATAGCCTCTCCATTCGACCTCAGCGGAGCACCAATTGGGAAATAGGTCTCCAGCGTTTCCTTGGTAAGGAAAAGGTCCCCGGTTCGAATCCGGGCGTGGGCTCCAAGTTCAATACCACCGTTTCCTTCCATCTTCTGCCTCGCAACATCTCCCGAGAAATGACGTAAGGAAATGCTCTGCAGCAGAGCTTTAATGCCTCGCGACCCAGCCGGCGATCTGGGCCCGGGAGTTGAAGCCGAGCTTGTTCAGGATGCTGCGGACGTGGCTGTCCACGGTGCGCTCGGAAATGAACAGGCGTGCCCCGATCTGCTTGTTGCTCAAGCCACGTCGGCCTCCCGCCGCCCGAGCCCGCCAAGGGCGCCGTCGCCGGAGCGGCCGGGAGCCGTGGCAGCCTGGCCTGGCTCGCCCAGCGCCAGTGCGATCGCCGCCTCCCGGTCCATCCGCTTACCGGCGCCGAACTCCGCGTCGAACCTCGCCTGACCCAGCAGGGCGATCGCGGTCTCCTCGGTCTGGGCGATCAGCGGGGCCAGCGGCGCCATCACTGCCGCGCCCGCTCCCAGGCGTGTCGACTCTGCCGCCCCCAGCAGCTGGGCCGCCAACCGCCCGTGGCGAGCTAAGGCCGCGTAGTAGCCGAACGCGGCCATCAAATAGGACTGAACGAGCCGGTCGTCGATCCGCCGCGCGATCTGCAGAGCCTCCGTGTAGAGCGGCCGGGATCCGTCTGCGTCGCCCACGTTCAACACCGCGAAAGCCAGCTCCATCAGCATGATCTCGAGCACGTAGAGGTCGCCGGCCTCCCGGCTCAGCCGCACGCCCTCCGTGGACGCCTCTCGGACCACGGCAAGTTCGCCCGTGAACATCCCATTCAAAGCTCGTGTCTGGAGGACCGCCGTCGTGGCGGCCAGGTCGTTGGCGCCCGCCAGCGCCGTCAGCGCCTCCTCATGCAGCGCGTCCGCGGCGCTGCGGTCGCCCGCCAACATCGCCGCGATCGACCCCATCGCCTGCGCCTGCGTCAGAAGCGCCAGATCACCCAGCTCGGTGGCGGCAGCCGCGGCGCGCGCCAGCCACGGTCGAGCCGACGGCGGGTCGTTCTGCAGCACGGCCAGGAAGCCGCGCAGGAAGCAGGCCCAGGCGAGCCCCTCCGGGTTGCCCTTGCCCGGCGCGAGCATCTCCTCCAGCCACCGCACGCCCTCGGTGGTCGCGCGTGTGATCCAGAACCAGCCAAGCGACGCGACCAGGTCGACGCCGCGCGCAAAGTCGCCGCGGGTCACACAGTGCCGGAGGATGGCGCGGACGTTGTCGATTTCGAGCTCCATCCACCCGAGCCACTCGGCCAGGCGATACCGGCCTGCAGGCCCGGTCGCACCGCACTTGAGCACGTAGTACTCCGTGGCGCGTTCCCCGAGGGTCTCGTCCTCGCTGGCCTCCCTCAGCTTGAGGGCGGCGTACTCACGCATTGTCTCGTGCAGGCGATAGCAGGCCTGGCCGCGTGCGTCCTCCTTGATCACGAGCGACCTGTCGACCAACGACGAAAGCGAATCGAGCACCGATGCGGCGGGCAGTTGGTCAGAAGCACAGATGCCCTCGACGTCCTCCAGCGTGAATCGTCCCGCGAACACGCAAAGCCTTCGCAGCAGCGTCCGCTCGGAGGCCGACAGGAGATCGTGGCTCCATTCGATGGTGGTCTGCAGCGTCTGATGCCGGGGCAGCGCGGCGCGGCCACCGCCCACCAGGAGGCTGAACCTGTCGCTCAGGCGCTCGAGGATCTGCTCCACCGAAAGCGCTCGAGTCCGAACTGCCGCCAGCTCGATCGCCAGCGGCAGGCCATCCAGCCGCCGGCACACGTCGGCGACCGACGACTGATTCGACGCGGTCAGCTCGAAGGTCCCCGACGCCGCCGCTGCCCGCTCGACGAAGAGCATCACCGCTTCGTTCTGCCCCAGCCTGTCGCCATCTGCGGTGGGCAGCTCCAGAGGGGGGATGGGGACGAGGTGCTCCCCCGGCACGTCAAGCGGTTCGCGGCTGGTGGCGATCACCCGCAGGCCCGGCGCGGCACGAACCGCCTCGTTGACCAGCTCGGAGACCCCCTCGAGCAGGTGCTCGCAGTTGTCCAGCACCAGAAGCAGCTCCTTGTCCGCGAGGTAAGACCGGAGCAGGGCGAGCGGTTCGGTCGCTGCCTGGTCGCGCAGGTCCAGCGCGGCCATCACGGCGTTGCCCACCAGCGCCGAGTCCCGGACCTCCGCCAGCTCGACCAGCCATGCGCCGTTCCGGAACCCGCGCGCCAGGTTGGTCGCGGCCCGGATCGCGAGCCGGGTCTTGCCCACGCCGCCCGGTCCCACCAGGCTCACCACCCGCGCCGACGCCAGCTTCTTGCGCAGCTCGGCCAGCTCGCGGCGGCGGCCGATGAAGCTCGTGGCTTCCGCGGGTAGGTTCCCCAGACGGCGGGCGGGCTTGGCCATCGTGAGACGGCAAGTTACTACCGAGTCAAGAATCGGTGATTCCACCGATTCCCAGGGCCGCGCGACTGCGTAGCTTGGCTGACGTGACCGGGGTGCCTCAGTTGAGAAAAGTGGAGGTCAGCTTCGTCGGCGCGCCGCCCGCGCATCAGATCGCGCGTGCGTCGGGCGTAAGCAGGGTCGAGACCAATGGCCGGTTCCTCCGCTGCGTCGTGTACGGGAGCTTTCAGCCGTTCCTCGAGGCGTTGCACGGTCACGAGGTGGTCAGCCTCGAATCAACCGATCTCATCCAGGAGGGGTGAACAAATGGTCAGCAGCTATCCGGTCCAGTTCGACGTCGACTTTCCCGCCCGCCCGCTCAGCCGGCTGACGACGGCCTTCCGGCTGCTCGCCGCGATCCCCGTCGTCATTTTGCTCACCATGCTGTCCGGCGAGACCTTTCAGGACGGCCACAACCAGAGGGCAGTTGTCATCGGCGGCGCTGCCGTGTTCGTGCCCCTCGTCCTGATGCTCGTCTTCCGCCAGAAGTACCCGCGGTGGTGGTTCGACTGGAACCTCAACCTGCTCCGGTTCTCCAACCGGGTCACCGCCTACATGGCGCTGCTCGACGACCGCTACCCGTCGACCGACGACGAGCAGTCCGTGCACCTCGACTTCGCGTATCCCGACGCCAAGCAGCTCAACCGCTGGCTGCCCCTGGTCAAGTGGCTGCTCGCCATCCCGCACTACGTTGTGCTGTTCTTCCTGTGGATCGGCGCCGCCTTCGCGATCATCGCCGCCTGGTTCGCCATCCTCTTCACCGGCACCTATCCAAAGGGGCTCTTCCGCTACGTCGTCGGGGTGCTGCGCTGGAACAACCGGGTGACCGCCTACGCCTTCACCCTCGTGACCGACAAGTACCCACCGTTCAGCCTGAGCTGACGCCGATGAAAGCGATCGTCTGCGAAAAACGCGGCACGATGAAGCTCGAAGAGATCGAGCAGCCTGCGGTGCCCGACGACGGCGTGCTCGTGCGCGTGCACGCGTCGTCGGTGAACCCGGTCGATCTGTTTCCCCTATCAGTCGCGGGACGCCTGATGCGAAAGCTGGCCCGTAAGCCAACGCGTGATGTGATGGGCACGGACTTCGCGGGGACGGTCCAGTCGGTGGGCAAGGACGTCACACGGTTCCGGCCCGGCGATGAGGTGTTCGGGGGCGAGCACGGGTCCTTCGCCGAATACATATGCCTGTCGGAGTCCGAAGCGCTGGCGCTCAAGCCGTCCAATGTGTCGTTCGAGCAGGCGGGCTGCGTGGCGGTCGCGGCGCTGACCGCGCTGCAGGCGATCCGGGACCACGGCCAGGTCAAGCCGGGCCAGAAGGTGTTGATCAACGGCGCTTCCGGAGGCGTGGGGACGTTTGCGGTGCAGATCGCGAGGGCGCTCGGTGCCGAGGTCACCGCGGTCTGCAGCCCGCGCAACGCAGACGCGGTCCGCTCGCTCGGCGCGCAGCGCGTGATCGACTACACGCGGGAGGACTTCACGCAGAGCGGAGAGCGTTACGACACGCTGATCGACATTGCAGGGAACCGCTCCCTGTCGGCGTGCAGGCGCGTCCTCCAACCCGGCGCAATCTTCGTCTTGGTGGGTGCGGCCGCGGTCCAGCACACGAGCGAGATGAAGGCTTTCGGTCATTTCATCGGCACACGCCTGCGCTCGATTCGCGGCACGCAGAAATCGGTGTTCTTCATCGCCAAGCTGACACAAAAGGACATTGAGGCCATCGCGGAACTCATGGCGGCCGGTAAGGTGACGACCGCCATCGACAGGCGGTACATGCTCGACCAGCTCGCCGAAGCGTTCGCCTACTTCAACGAGGGTCATGCGAGGGGAAAGATCGCGCTCGAGCCGGTGCGGCCTGAGCCCGCGAACGCAGCGGCCGGCGCGCCGCGGGAGCGAGCCACCGTGTGAGCTGGCGTGTCATCCCCAAAGCTAGAGCGATCGCCATCAGTTGACGCCAATTTCACAGCAGATTGAGGAGAAATTCGCTCGCTGGAAGGAGACGGTGGTCTAGACAAGGATCATGTCAGGAAGATGTTCGCTCCGTCGAGCAGAAAGATTCTTGGTAAGGAAAGGCCCCCGGTTCGAATCCGGGCGTGGGCTCCATATGCCTTAACCCGGTCGATCCCGCCAACGACGACCACAGAATGTGTCGACGGCGGATGAGAAACCGATTGCGAGCCTTTCGAAAACGACGCATTGCGTACGCGTTGGTGGCACTGGTGGTGCTTTGGGCCGTTGGTCTCTATGTCGTTCCAATACTGCCTTTCGTGCCGCGGTCGGTCGCGGATCTCAAATTCAGCGTCATCGACAATGTCGGCGAACCCCTCGTCTGTACTGGTTGGGGCATGCCGAACCCACGCTCTAACCCGTACGGGGAGTATCCGCACATCGTTTCTGATTTGCCAACCTACTCGGCGATCATCAGGCGCGAGCACTTACCGCCAACTCCCCTGAACGATGATCAAGTCGTCGCGGTATATCGGGACTGGTTGAAGCTCAACGCGGTACGACTGGAGAGGGATGGAGCCGTTTACCGCTTCGACATGTTCCCGGGCCCTACTCCGTCCGGAGCCTTGCGTAACGAGCTTGTCGGCAAAGTCGATTTGCTGGGTCATGTCTATGAGGTTCATCAAGGTCCGGGACTGGGTGCGTGTCCAATCTGCCTCGCGGCCGACTCGCTCATCTCCACGCCAACCGGTCCTGTTTTCGTCTCCAAGATTGCAGTGGGAATGCAAGTGTGGTCGGCTTCGCACGACGGCCGGCCAATCGTCGCGGTTGTCCTGAAGATGACGAGTCGGCTGGATGCGCCAGGCAGCGAGATGATTCATGTCGTCCTGGCCGACGGTCGCCAGCTCACTGCGTCCGCACCACACGAGATCGCCGACGGCCGATCCCTCGGAAGCCTGACAGTCGGTGATCAGATCGACGGAGTCACGATCACCGCTCTCGAGGTGGTTGGGGCCTCATCCGGGCACACGTACGATCTGCTGCCTTCCGGGGAGACAGGTGAGTACTGGGCGAACGGAATATTGATGCGCAGCACGCTCAAGCCCGATTCATAGGAAGCGTCGGAATTCGGTGGTGTTCTTGCAGTTTCCGCCTGCTTGCCGAGCGCCAAAACGCGCCAATCCCATGAACCGGGACTAAGAACCTGGTGAAAACCGATAGCGGGGTGCCGCGAGTCAAAGACTGCTGAGCCGCGTTTTCTCTCTGTGCTGCTGCACGCGGCTTTGTTTTTCGGCGTTCTGAGCGCGGTGACCACGCTTGGCGCCTTTGTGCCGGGGGCCGTCCGTGCCCGCGTGTGGGTGGGCTTGCCCCTGGGACTGGCCCTGATCTCGTTGGTGGCATGGAACGCCACCATCCTCAGCCGGGAGCGTGACGTCGAGCTTGGGCTCGCGCTCGGCGCGTTCCTGGTAGCTCTTGCTTTGCGCTTGGCGATGCGACGCTGGAGCTGGCTGGGCGCGCAGCTCTTCGCCGCCGCCACGCTGGCGTCCATCGCGTACCTGCTCTACGCGGCGTCGATCACGTTTGTGGTCGGGCGAGAGCCCTTCTACCTCATCACCTCCACGCTCTTGCTGGTGCTCGAGGTTGCGGCCCTCACGCTTTCTCTCTCCTACCTGTTCGAGATCGTGGACACGACGAGCCGGACTTCGGACCGCCCGCATCCGGTCGACTCGAATTACCTGCCGAGGGTTGCCATCCAGGTCCCGGCTTACAACGAACCGCTCGAGGTGATGACCGAAACTCTCAACGCGCTCGCGCAGCTCGACTATCCGGACCTGATCATTCAGGTGGTCGACAACAACACGCCTGATCGCGAAAACTGGACCGCCCTACAGAAACGCTGCGAGGAGCTGGGCCCTCGATTTCAGTTCATGCACCTGGAGAACTGGCCGGGCTTCAAGGCCGGGGCGCTGAACGAGGCGACGCGCCGGTTGCCGAAAGAGGTCGAGATCGTCGGTGTCGTCGATTCGGATTACGTGGTCAGGCCGGATTGGCTTCGGGCAGTGATCGGACACTTCGCCGACTCCAAAGTGGCCTTCGTCCAGACGCCGCAGAACTATCGCGACTGGACCGACGACCAGTATCTGCGCGGTCTTTATTACAGCTACCGCTACTTCTTCGAGATCACCATGCCATCCCGCGCGCACCGCAACGCGATCATCTTCGCGGGCACGATGGGCCTCATCCGGCGCAGCGCGTTGGAGGAGATCGGCGGATGGAATACCGATGTTGTCACCGAAGATGCGGAGGCCAGCCTGCGCATGCTGGCGCGTGGCCATATCGGCATCTACGTGCCTCGTGCCTACGGTGAGGGGCTCATGCCGCTCAGCTTCGACGGCCTCAAGAAACAACGTTTCCGCTGGGCATTGGGTGGAGTCCAGATCTTGCGGTTGCATTGGCGCCGCTTGCTGCTACCAGGTCGCGGCGAGCGGCTGACGGTCGCACAACGCATTCACTACCTCCTCGGCAACGTCCAGTGGTTTGGCGATGTCCTGATGTTCTGCTTCACCGTCTTGCTTCTCCTGACGGCGCTCTCCACGGCCATGCATCACCAATTGCCGATACGTCAGCTGACCGGCGTTGCGCTTGGGCTGCCGATCGCGTTTCTCGCCAGCGGGCTGCTGAGAGCCGTATGGGCGATGAAGCTCACGACGCGGTGCACCTGGCGCGATGCGATCGCCGGTCTCCAGGTCTGGTTCGCGTTGAGCTGGGTAGTGACGGTCGCCTGTCTGCGAGGCCTGGTGCGTTTTCACACCACGTTCCTCCGCACGCCGAAGTTGAAGGAAGGCGAGGCCTCGATCATCAAGGCTCTTCGGGCTGCTCAGGTGGAGACGTTGCTGGCCTGCGTCGGGTTGGCTGCAGCGATCGTGACGCTCGTCCGCGCTCCCTCGCTGCCCACGATCGCGCTCGCCACCTTGCTCGCGTTCCAGGCGGCCATCTACGCAAACGCGCCGTGGGCCGGCGCCTCGGCCGAAGGCATCCACCTCACTCCTCTGCGTCGCGCCTACAGGGCATCGGCGCAAAGCACCGGCGTGCGGCCGGGATCTGGCGCTGAGACGCTGGCCGTGCCGGTGGCGCTCGCCCTGGTCGCTTTGGTGCTGATGGTGTTCCTCTCGATCGCTGCCCCGCCACCGCCGCCCGAACCCGGATCGTCCGGCCAGGCCGCGCCGGTCACCTCGCCGCATGGAACGCCGTCGGCTTCACCTTCGCCCTCTCCTTCTCCTTCGCCTTCGCCTTCGTCGTCCTCTTTACCGTCGGCGTCGCCGCCTGCCTCGGCCTCGCCGAGCGGATCTCCGCCACCCGGTCCGTAAGGCCGGCTGGGAGATCGGCGGCTCATCGCCGTCGTACTTGGAGCTACCCACTTTTCCGCAGCCGGTGTAGCCTTACTGAGACTTGCAAGAGCGCTCGGACATGGAGTCGCCAGAGGACAAGAACGGGGCGGAGTCGCTGCAGGAGACCGGTGCTCTACGGTCGTGGGTCGTAGGTGGCACCAGACGAACGGCCATCGACCCGCGGCGCCGCTCCGGGGCCAACGCCAAGGCGCGGCGCTTGCTCACGTCAGACGAAGCACGAAGAGCAGGCGTTTATGGGGGTTGGCTCGGCCTCGTCGCCGCCTTGCAGCGTCACACCGTCCGCGACGCCATGGCCGAGATGCCCAAGGAAGATCGCAACATTCTCACATTGGCCTACCTCCATGGCCACACGAACGACCAGATCGCGCAGGCACTGAACGTTTCAGTCAGGACCGTGAGCAGGCGCTTGACGAACGCGCTCGGAAAGCTCGAAGAGCATGTCACCAGCCTGGGTGTCTGGATGCTGTCGGCGGTCCTGCTGGTGCTCGCCTCGCTGCGGAATCTGCGCGAGCACCAGGCGATCACCATCGCGGCGGTGGGTGCGGCGACGGTGGTTGCCATCGGGGTGGTTGCTTCGAACCCGGCAGCGGCGCCGGCAAAAAGTGCCCTCGCCCCGTCGACCGGTCATTCGATAGCCGCTGCCCTGCCCGTGGATTCTGATCCCGCTCTGACGCAAGCAGTGACGAGCGCGAGCGTTGAGCACGCGGCTACCGCGGCGGTCAACGCGGCCAAGCCGGCCCACAAGCCGTCTCAGGAGACGGTGGAGGCGACCAATGGATGCGGAGGCAACCCGACCAGTGCGCCTCCATCGGTTCCGGTCGGACCGCGTGGACCCGGTCCGCACAGTGCCCCTGTAACTCATCCTGGCAAGGGAGGCTGCGGCCCGAACGCGTAGCCGTCTGCTTGGGGCCGCTACGCGGTCTCAGGCGAGACCTTCAGGGCGAGGAAAAAGGTGACGTCGCCTTCGGGCCAGGTCCCGGACACCGCGTAGACGTAGACCCCGGCCTCGTCGTCCTGGACTTGCGGCTGGGCAAATGTCCGCGGAGCCGTGGTCGCGATTGCCGACGGACTTCCCGGACCGTAGACGAGGTCGACCGTGAAGCGGCGCAGCTGAAACAAAGGGTGGAAGACGATCTGTATGTCGTAGCCGCCGGCGGTCGCGTACGGCTTCAGGTCGCCCATCCGCAGCAGGGTTTCCGCCCCCGGGCTGTCGGCGCACGCAGCGTGGCCACCGCTGTTCCAGCAGTAGCTCCCTCGGGGCAGCTCGATCGATGCCCCGTACAGCTCGGCCGTCGCCGTTGGCAGCGGCGACCCGTCTGGAACGCATCCCGCGAGGAGCACCAACGCGATGAGAAAAGGACCCACCTTCATGGCTGAGGAAACGATGGCATGCCGACCTCGTAACGACGAAGGGCGAGTGCTGACTCCAGCCGAGACTAGGGAGCCGCCTCCACCTTCTTCTTCAAACCGGCGAGCACAGCGTTGAAGGTCTTGAGGATCTGGCCGCTCATCATCGGCCCGACCAGGGGGGCCAGCAACCCGCGAGGTTCGAATCCCTGCGTGATCTGACTCCCGGCGCCCCTGGAGCCGATCGTCGCGCGGATCGCCATCTTGGTCCCGGGCAGCGCGGTGCTTTCAAGCTCGAAGGATCGACCCTCCTCGAAATGCGTCACCACGACATCGTGCTTGCCGCCCGACCTCGTGTTGATCATCCCCGTCGCACCGAGCTTGAGGGGCCCGTCGAGGCGGGATTCCTTCATGTCAGGGTTCCACTCCGGCCATTGATTCACGTTTGACCAGACCTGCCACACCCTGGCCGGCGCAGCAGTGGTCTCCAGCGACGCCTCTCGAAACGCCATATCGTCCCTCCTTCCAGCCCTAAAGAAGCCACCTTCAGAATCGCGGTTTGGAATTTACACTCCGCACCCGAGTCATATCCGAAATCCGATGACCAAAAGGGCGATGGCACCGATCGTGCGGAGCAGAAAGCCACCGACGACTGTCATCCGAGCGACCCTGGAGAGGCTGGCCCACCCGCCGGTCATCAATACGGCTGCCGGTCGGAGAACCGCTCCCGCGAGAAGACCAAGGACAAACACCGCGACGCCGAGTCGCACCAGGACTCGATTTCCCTGACCCGGCCCCAGGGCGACAACGAACAGGATTAGCGCCAGCACATACGGAGCGAACGTGGCGCCGAGGATGCCGAAAAGCACGCGCCGTCGGCTGGACCAGTCCACTCTCTAACCTAGGTTCTCAGGAAACGTTAAGGATCCATCGAGTTGGCTCAAAGGTTGCGGGGCCAATCTAGAGCACAAATCGAAGCTTCAGAGAGTTTCCGGAGGTAGACCCAGATGACAGACGAGAATCCACAAGAACCGGGACAGCCGCAGCTGACCCCGCGCGAACCCACACTGCTGCCGCCGCCCAGCTACGCGCCGATGGGACCGCCGCCAAGCTGGGCGCCACCTCAGCCGCCGCCCCCGACCTCGGTCTGGAGCCGGATCGCGGCGTACGTCGTCCTGATCGCCGTGGTCGCGGCTGCGGCCGGCGCCGGAATCGGATGGAGTCTCGCCCGAGCGGTCAATACGCACCAGATCGCGCAGTCCACCACACAGACGCCGGCGCCGATCACTCCGACCACGCCGATCACGCCGGTCACGCCAGGCACGGGTTCCTCCAACGCGAGCGCCGCCGCGATCGCGGCGAGGGTGGGCCCCGCCATCGTTGACATCAACACCACGCTCGGTTCGAGTCAGGCGGCAGGGACCGGCATGCTGATCAGCTCCACCGGCGAGATCCTGACCAACAACCACGTGGTCAGTGGGTCGACGAGCATCACAATCACCGTGGAGGGCCAGTCCAGCACTTTCACAGCGCATGTCGTTGGAGTTGACGTCTCGCAGGACGTCGCAGTGATCCAGATCGACCAGAGCGTGTCCGGACTTCCGACTGTTACGTTCGCCGATTCCTCGTCGCTGCAGGTTGGCGACACCGTGGTCACCCTGGGCAACGCCCTCGGCCAGGGTGGCGCGCCGCACGTGACACAGGGCCAGGTGACCGCGCTCAATCAAACCATCACGGCGAGCGAGGGTGCCGGCAGCGCGGAAACCCTCAGCGGGATGATCCAGAGCGATGCCGTCATCTACCAGGGC
>Ga0209690_1000085_pt1 | contig 41308 bp, 39 predicted proteins | sample GraSoiAngelo_150_FD_186164 | JGI IMG/M metagenome (GOLD analysis project Ga0209690, IMG submission 186164) | Grasslands soil microbial communities from the Angelo Coastal Reserve, California, USA - 14_1009_09_40cm (SPAdes) (version 2) | ecosystem: Environmental > Terrestrial > Soil > Grasslands ... | reverse complement strand
CGCATCGGGGCCGTCTTCGGCATCGATGCGGAAATAACCGCGCAGGACGTCGATTAGCGGCAGATAGGCGGTGGCCTTGCCGAAGGAGACCGACGACGCTTCCAGGATGAGGCAGCCGCCCGTGCGGTCCAGCCCCTTCAACTCAAGAAAGAGGCGCGACTTGCCGACGCCGGGGTCGCCAACGACGCCCACGACCTGGCCGTGGCCACGCTTGGCGAGCTCCAGGTTTTCCTTCAGATGGTCCATCTCACGAGAGCGGCCGATGAAGGGCGTGAGACCGCGGCGGGCACCGGCCTGGAGCCGCGTCCTCACGTCGGAGGCGCCGAGCAGCTCGTAGGCCTCTACGGGCTGGCTGCTCCCCTTCACCGCGATAGGCCCCAGCGCCGACCAGCGGAAGTAGTCCTCCGTCAGTGCGTACGTGCCGCCAGTCACGAGCACCGTGTTGGGATTGGCGAGGCTCTCCATACGCGCGGCGAGGCCGACGGCGTGACCGACCGCCGAGTAATCGAGCCTGAGGTCGCTGCCGATGGAGCGGACGACGACCTCGCCCGAGTTGACGCCCACGCGCACCTGGATGACCGCGCCCTTCTCCCGACGCACCTGCTCGCCGTAGCGGGAGATGGAATCGCGGATGGCCAGCGCGGCGTAGAGGGCGCGGCGCGGTGCGTCCTCGTGGGCGATAGGTGCGCCGAAGAGGGCCATGACCCCGTCGCCCAGGACGTGGTTCACTGTGCCCTCGTAGCGGTGGACCGCGTCCATCATCAGCTGGACCGCGGGGTCCATGAGCCGCCGTGCTTCTTCCGGATCAACGCTCTCCAGCAGTTCCATCGAGCCGCGCAGGTCGGCGAAGAGCGCCGTGACCTGCTTTCGCTCGCCCTCGAGTGAGGCCCGAGAGGCCAGTATCTTCGTCGCGAGGTGCGAGGGCGTGAAAGCGGCAGGAGCGCGATCTTCGGCCTGGAGCGGCGATCCGCAGTTGCGGCAGAACCTCGCGGCGGGGCCAGCCTCCGCCCCGCAGGAAGGGCAGCCGCGCTCGAGCCTGACGCCGCAGGCTTCGCAGAAGGCGGCGCCCTCGAGCGCGGGCGCCTGACAACGGGGGCAGTTCATGCGGCAGCGGCTCCTCATCCTCGCGCCCCGGACCGGCGCGCTGCCACGGTAATTCAGACGCCAGCATTATAGCGCAGTCGAGAGGGCGCCATGCGTCGCATCGACAGCCGTATACTGAGCCCGTGTCTGACGCCTCCGCTGAGCACCACGCCCCGCCCAAGCTCTATCACACGCTCGCCGAGTGGTTCCATCTCCTGACCGCCCCGGCTGAGTATGCCGAAGAGGCCGCCTTCTACACGAAGCATCTCCGCGATGCCTGCGACCGCCCGCCAAAGACGGTCCTCGAGCTGGGCAGCGGCGGCGGGAACAACGCCTCCCACATGAAGGCGCACTTCGAGATGACGCTCACTGATGTATCGCCGGGAATGCTCGAGCTAAGTCGCTCGATTAACCCGGAGTGCGAGCACATCGAGGGCGACATGCGCAGCGTCCGTCTCGGCCGCGAATTCGATGCCGTCTTCGTCCACGATGCGGTTGTTTACATGACGACGGAGGATGATCTCAAAGCAGCGATTGAGACGGCCTTCGTCCACTGCCGGCGCGGCGGCGCCGCGCTCTTCGCGCCCGATCACGTGCGAGACAGATTCGCGCCTTACACCGACCACGGCGGCCACGACGCCGAGGACGGGCGCGGGCTCCGCTACCTCGAATGGACCTGGGACCCGGATCCATCGGACGACACCTACACCGTCGATTTCGCCTACCTCCTGCGAGATGCGGACGGATCCGTGCGCGTCGAGAAAGACCGGCATATCGAAGGGGTGTTCTCGCGCGCGACTTGGCTTCGCCTGCTGACCAACGCCGGATTCGAAGAGGCCGAGTGCGTCGCATTCGATCACTCGGAGCTGGAGCCCGGGTCTTACGAGGTATTTGTGTCGAGCAAGCCGTGACCGTCGAGCACACGCCGACAACTCTCATCGTCGAAACGACCGCGGACGAACCCTGCCCGATCGATTTCCTCGGAGACACGGCGGACATCGTGTACTTCATCTCAATGGCCCACACCGAGCGTTATGGCGCAGACCACCCCCTGGCGAAAGCGGCCGCGATCCTCAAGCGGCAGCTCAGAGTGAACATGGCGCCGCTCCTGAAGTTCGCCGACGCTCGCACAGAGAACGCCGCGGAGGAGCGGATGCTCGAGGGGCTCTGGCAGGACGCTGGGCCCCTAGCTGAGGTGGCGAGCATTGTTGCTGAAGCGATCGAAGGAACTACTGAGCTGCGTGAGCTTACCGGCTCCTTTCCGGAGCTGCCTGAACGGCTGAAGGAGCTGGCGCGCATCGCCGCCTGGGCGGCTGAACGAGGTGCCCAGGTGCGTCTGACCTACGTGATCTAGCCGGGTACCGAGAACTCTGTGTACATCCCCTTGAGGGCGTGCGGGGTCTGCTCCGGGTCGTTGATATCGGGGAAGAAGCAGAAGAGACCGTATCGCCCGGGGTCCAGGGCCTTGGCGAAAACGATGTTCCCGGACTCGCCGGGCTTGTAGGACCCGAAGGCCACGATCTCCTGCACGCCCTCGGGCGCGTTCGCCGCCTGGTTGCCAGCGTGCGCGATCGCCATCACCAGATTCTCGAGCGGGACCCCGTCCGCAATGCGGGCAAGGACAAGCTCGTGCTCCTGCTGTCCCAAATTGTGGACCGCGAAACCGACATCCCCGTCTTTGACGTCGCCATCCAACTTAAAAGCAAACTCTGTCGCCTCGACGCCGATAGTTCTCACGCCGTCTGGAATCTCAACAGGCTGGTTCTTGAAACCATCCACCTTCCACTGATCGCCTTCCTTCACCATCGCGACCTGTTCCACGACCACGACTTTCCCAGAAGTGTGCTCAAAATCGATTGTCGCCGTAAGTCCGGAGACTTGCGTGTTCGAGAGCCGGCGCAGCTCGATCGGCGGATCACCGATCGACTTCGCAACCGAAGCTGTCGCCTGATCACGTGGCACACCATACTGGTCCTGGACAGCCCTGTCGGTGAGTCTGTCGAGGAAGCCTGACGCGTCCTTTGCGTTATAGGACGCCACCAGGCTGCGCACTGTCTGCTCGACCTCAGTGTTGCCACTGCCTCCACAAGCCACGATAACAATCGCTGCGGCGATAGGTCCGATCGAGAGGGGAAGGTAACCGAGCCTTCCCAAGCACGTCCACAGGCTATCCAAAAATCGACCTCACCCAGCTAATATACTGCTGTATCAACCGGCCTCGGCCAACCAGTGGTCGAGGTCAGGCCGACTCCTGGCTTGATACACGATCGAACCGCAGCCAGACTTTATTCCCGGTATAGTCCGTGGCCCTCGATGTACAGCCGCACTGCTTCCGGCACGAGGTAGCGAATAGAGACGCCCCTGCGCACGCTTTCGCGTATGCGGGACCCGCTTATCTCCAAGCTCTCCATAGGCAGCGAAAGCACACGCTCCCGCGCTCCGGGCGGCAACGATTCCGTCGTAAGCCGTTCAGGGCTGCTGTTGCTCCTCGACGCCACTGCCAGCCACGCGAGCGTTGTGATACGGTCCGGCTCGCGCCAGTTCGGTAGGTCTGCCAAGGCATCCTGGCCGATGACAAGGAACAACTCACTATCTGGGTAGTGCTTACGGAGAATCTCGAGCGTATCGACCGTGTAGGACGGTCCCTCTCGCTCCAGCTCTAGCGTCGATATCTCGAACGCAGGGTTTCCTTCAATCGCGAGACCCAGCATCGCGGCGCGGTGGCTCGGATGGCTAACAACCCGGTCACTTTTCCGCCAGGGCTGGCCGGCGGGGATGAACAACACTTTGTCTAGTGATAATCGATCCGCCTCTCGAGCCGTCTCTGCCAGCCGCAGGTGGCCGTAGTGCGCGGGGTCGAACGTCCCCCCGAGCACGCCCAGCCTCAACCCTCGATCTCCAGTTCGACGCTCCCAAGCCTTACGCGGTCGCCGACCCTTGCGCCTGCTCGGCGCAGAGCGCTGGACACGCCCCAACGCTTTAACCGCCGCCAGAGTTCGGCGCGTCCCTCATCGGTTTCAACGGGCATCATTTCGGCGAACGCCACCGCTCGTTCACCGTCCACACGAAAGGCCCCGTCTTCCCGGCACACCCGCACATCGCCAACCGGCGACTGCACAGTGGCGGGACTTGGCTCCTGAGGAACCCGGCCCCCCTCCCCCTCCACCGCAACCATTGCGGCCAGGCTGCGGACCAGATTATCCAGGCCTTCACGACCCGCAGCCGAGACAAGGAACACATCCAGACCAGCCTGCGCGAAATGTTCGCTTATCTCTCGACTCCGCTTACCCACTTCCGGCCGGTCGATCTTATTGACGGCAACAATGCGCGGACGCTCCGCCACCCCCCGACCGTATTCCCTTACCTCCGCCTCGACGGTTCGCAAATCGGCCAGAGGGTCCGGGCTGCCGCCGTCGACCAAGTACAGAATTAGTTTGGTTCTTTCTATATGACGCAGGAACTCCAACCCGAGGCCGGCGCCCCGATGCGCACCCTCGATCAAGCCGGGAATGTCCGCCACAACGAACGTCTGCCAGTCTCTCTCGACCATACCTAGAACCGGCTCAAGAGTTGTAAACGGATAGTCGGCCACTTTCGGCCGAGCAGCTGAAATAGCGCGCAGGAGTGTGGATTTTCCCGCGTTGGGCAGGCCGACGATACCCACATCCGCCAACAGCTTCAGTTCCAGTACCAGGAATGCCTCCTCTCCCCGCTGCCCGCGCTGGGCGATGCGAGGGGCCCGCTGCACCGACGTGGCGAACCGCGCGTTGCCCCACCCACCGATTCCACCCCGCACAACGACGGACGAACTCCCGTCTTCGATGAGCTCGGCAATCAGCTCCCGAGACCCACTCTCGCCCCCACGCCAGATCTCCGTGCCAAGCGGCACCTTCAATACCAGAGTCGCGCCACGTCTACCGTGTTTCTTCCCGCCTTCACCACGCCCGCCGGACTCTGCCTGAAAGACTCTTTTCCGGCCCAGTTCCTTTAACGTGCGAACGGACCGGTCGGCGAGCAGAATGATGCTTCCTCCGTCACCACCATCGCCACCGTCCGGACCGCCTCTAGGCACAAACTTCTCCCGGCGGAAACTCACACTCCCCGCACCTCCAGCACCACCGCTGACGGTTATTGTTACGTTGTCTATCATTCCAATAATTGATTATAGAGAGGAATAAGAATGGTAGTAGTCGTAGTCGTCACGATGTTGAACGCGTGGATTCCGCGTTCGCCCACGATGGGGAAATTATGAGCGAACGCTTGTGCAGGCGAGCGTGGAACGGCTGTTGACGGGTGTTGGTCTAGCGATGTGAGGCGCTGCGTATCTCGGAGAGGAGCGCAGCGAACCGCGGGTCCAACGAGAGCGTCTTTGTGACTTTCTGTATCCCGTGGATAACTGTGGAATGGTCGCGGTGTCCCAGCAGAAGGCCGATTTGCTTGAGAGCAAGCCCGGAGTCCTCCCTGAGCAGAAACATCGCGGTGTGGCGCGCCTCAGCGATCGGCCGTGCGCGGCTCTTACTGGCTAGCGCCTGAATCGGTACACCGTATTGATCGGATACTGCCTGCAGAACCGCGTTCGGCTCGGCGGGTTGAGGGGTGGCTGGTTTAAGTGCGGTGAGCGCTCGCACGGCAATCTCCATGGTTATTGCAGGGGCGCGGATCAGCTTTGCGTAGGCGACTACGCGGTTGAGCTGGCCCTCAAGTTCGCGGATGTTGTCGGGTGCCCGGTCAGCGAGAAGGCGGGCAACATCATCGGGGAGATCGATATGGTGGTGCTCGGTGGCCTTCGCCCTGAGGATGGCGAGTCGCGTCTCCGTATCCGGTGGCTGGATGTCGGCAACCAACCCCCACTGAAACCGCGAGCAGAGGCGCCCCTCGAGGCCGTTCATGGAAGCCGGAGGCCTGTCACCGGCTACCACGAGCTGGCAGCCGTCCGAGTGGAGATCGTTGAAAGTGTAGAAAAACTCCTCTTGAGTGCGGGCCTTGCTCGCCAGGAATTGAATGTCGTCAATCAGCAGAAGCTCAGGCGAGCGGTAGCGTCGGCGGAACTCGTCCGCGCGGCCCTGGGCGATTGCAGTGACAAATTCGTTCGTGAACTGTTCGGACGTGACGTAGACGGCCCTCTTGTTGGCTTCGGTCGCGTGTTGCGCAATCGCTTGAAGAAGGTGAGTCTTGCCGAGGCCCGGCGTACTATAGATGTAGAGCGGATTGTAATCAGTCCCGGGGCTCTCCGACGCCCGGAACGCGGCCGCTGCGGCCATACGGTTGCTCTCGGCGATGACGAAACTCTTGAAGGTGAAATGAGGGTTCAACCTCTGTTGACGCGCCGGGCTCGCGATAACTGCCTGGGCCGCGAGCCCTGCTTTTGTGAGCGTCAGGGCGCCGTTCGTCTGGCCGTTTCCATGGCCATTGCGTCCGATGATCTCGAAAGAGACCTCCATCGGACGGCCGAGGATGTCGCCCAACGCTTGGCAGACAAGGCTGCGCATCCGCGTGGAGAGCCATTCCTTTATGAACTCGGACGGCACCCCCACGACGAAGGCGCCGGCGTCAATGCGGACCCCTTCGGTGTTCTTCAACCAGGTGTCGTAGTTGGGACGCGTGACTCGTAACTGTAGCTGTCCCAAAGCAGTATTCCATATACGCTGAGCAGTGGGGTCGGCCATCGGAACCCTCCCGGTGAGCGGCTTTGGTTAGGTCGTCGGGGAGCGGATGGCGGTACACTAGCAGGGGGCAACGCTGGTCGTCAATTCACTTATGTCAACGGGGAGGGGCGACTTGCCGCCTTTTCTAACTCAGAAAGAAGGGGCCTCGCCCGCCGCATTTCCGGTGCGGCGTCGCGGCCCCATATAATCGCAAGAGGGACCGGAGCAACGGCATGTTTCTGGCTATTGACGTAGGAAATACCAACGTTACGCTGGGGCTTTTTGAGGGCGAATCACTGCGCGGCACCTGGCGTCTGGCCACCGATATAGACAGACTCGCCGATGAATATGGCAGTTTGATCTTGAGCTTGGTACAACATAATGGCCTTTCGACCAATGATGTCAAGGAAGCGGCCATGACATGCGTCGTTCCGGAGCTCGAGCCTGTCTTTCAAACGGTGTGCCAGCGCTATTTCGGCGTGACGCCGCTGCTTGTTGGCGTTGGAACGCGCACGGGACTCAAGGTGCTCTATGACACTCCGCGGGATGTCGGCGCCGATCGTGTCGTCGATGCCGTAGCTGCCATCCGGACACATGGGCCGCCACCACTGATAGTCGTAGATATCGGCACGGCCACGGTATTTGATGCAGTAAACGCGGAAGGTGAGTACCTCGGCGGGGCTATCGCGCCCGGTCCCGGCATCGCCTTCGAGGCGTTGATCCAACGCGCAGCCAAGCTATACCGCGTTGAATTCGCGCGGCCGGAGTCGGCGATCGGACGTAACACCGTCGCCGCATTGCAGTCGGGAATCATCTTCGGGTATGTCGGGCTTGTGGAGGGGATTGTCGCGCGGATGAAGAAAGAACTTGGCGGCCAGGCGAAGGTCATAGGCACGGGCGGCTACGCGGCGAGTATAGCGGCGGAAACGAATATAATCGAGGAGGTGGATCCCGACCTCACCCTGCGCGGGTTGCGCCTCGTCTTCGACATGAATCGCAGCTAACCGTGTACAACCTGACGGACCGCAACATCGTACTTGGGGTAACCGGCAGTATCGCCGTGTATAAGGCCGTTGATCTCGCGAGTAAACTCACCCAGGCGCGGGCCGTTCTCAATACGATAATGACCCCCGAAGCTTCCAAATTCGTCGCGCCGATCACATTCCAAGGAGTCAGCGGCCGGCGCCCGTATTGGGACATGTGGGATGCGAACAACGACCTCGCCGAGGCACATATTGCGCTGGCTAGGCAAGCGGAACTGCTCGTGATCGCGCCGGCCACTGCCACAGTTATAGCGCGGCTGGCGCTCGGCCTCGCCGAGGAGATGGTAAGTCTCACTGCGCTCGCTACGCGTGCACCGCTGATGGTTTGCCCGGCGCTGGACTCGCAGATGTTCGAACACCCAGCAACACAGGAGCATCTAGACACGCTTCGCAGCCGCGGGATCCAGATCGTCGGGCCAGAGGAAGGTCGACTTGCCTCGGGTCAAGTGGGTAGGGGACGACTTTCCGAGGTTGACACCATTATTGGGTGGATTAGGCATGTTCTTGGCAAAGACGGTGACTTAGCAGGAAAAAAAGTAGTGGTGACGGCAGGCGGGACCCATGAAGCGATCGACCCGGTCCGCTTTGTCGGCAACAGTTCTTCCGGCAAGATGGGCTTTGCCCTGGCCGAGGCCGCTCGAGACCGAGGCGCCAATGTCGTCCTGGTCTCTGGCCCCAGCGCGCTGCCCGATCCCGTCGCCGTCGAAATTGTCCGGGTGCGCCGGGCGGCCGAGATGCGGGACGCCGTTATCGCCGGTTGTGCGGATGCCGATATCCTGGTCATGGCTGCCGCTGTGGCCGACTATCAACCCGCGGAGACCGTCCGCGACAAGATCAAGCGACGACAAAGCGAGACGCTTTCTATTCCTCTCGTGCCGACGCCGGATATTCTGGCTGAGGTCGGTGTCCGAGCTGGGCTGATAAAGGTGGGCTTTGCCGCGGAGAGCCAGGACTTGCTTGAGAACGCCCGTCAAAAGATCGAGGCCAAGCACCTTGACCTAATCGTGGCGAATGACATTACGGCGAGCGATGCGGGTTTTGCCACCGACAACAACCGAGTCGTTATTCTGGACCGCGGCGGCCGCAAAGAGGAGCTGCCCTTAATGCCCAAATATGACGTCGCTTGGCATATACTAGATAGGATTGTAAGCCTGCTTGCTGGCAAAAAGTCGCAACCTGAAGCTTAGGAGGCCCGAATGTCGGACGGGTTTACGTTGGAAAAATTTGCTCGCCACCCGTTCTATCAGGAGGTCAATCGAAGGCTCGTCGCCATAACCGGTCTGCACCGCGGGCAGTGCGTCGTTGATCTGGGCGCCGGCACGGGGGCGGTCACCCGGCTCCTGGCAGAACAGGTGGCATGCCCGGAGGCCGAAGTAATTGCCGTCGAGCCGTCGGAATCGGCGTTAGAGGCGGCCCGCCGCAACCTGGAGAACATGCAGGATGCCGTTGTCCGGTTCGTCCAGGGGAGCGCCGACAAGCTATCTCAATTCGTTAAGAAACCCGTCGACGCAATCTTCTTCTGCAACGCTATCCACCTCGTGCCGGAAAAGGAGCTGGTCTTGAAAGAGATTCAGCGAACGCTCCGCATAGACGGCACTTTTTCCTTTAATACATCTTTCTACGATGGCGCAGAGCCGCCGGAAGCCGAGCAGTTCTACCGCAAATGGATGGTGAAGGCACTTCGAGCTCTTAAGAGCCGTTACGGCATTATGCCCGACCGGACGCGGGTCGAGGCTCGGCATCGGCTTACCGAAGCCGAATACATCCAGCTTCTGGAGGAAAACGGTTTTCGTATCCAGAAGAAGGAGGTAATGACGGTCCAGATGCCGTTGGGGGGTTTCGAAGACATAAGCAGGTACAACCTGTGGATTGAAGGCGTGCTACCCGGCGTTCCACTGGAAGCCGGGCGAGACTCGCTGATTGTCGGCGCACGCGAGGCGTTCAAGGAACTGGGCCTGAAGACTTCGCCCCGAAACTGGCTCTTGGTCGTCGCCGGCCGCGCCTAAACGTCTGGCACAAAATCGCAGAAGGAGGTCCCCATGCAAGACGTAGATTTCTCCGGTAATACAACCGTCTCCCAGATAGCGGAGCGCCTCAAGAACAGCGCGCGCGTGGATGTTGTCTATGGCGAAGAACGCAAGATCGGCGATAAGACGATTATCCCCATAGCGGTCGTTGCCTACGCGTTCGGCGGGGGCGCCGGCGGAGGCGTAGCTCCGGGCGAAAACGGCGCGAGCAATCTGACGAGTGGTGGTGGCGGAGGCGGTGGAGGCGGAGTTCGCGTGCAGCCCGTTGCCGTACTCGAGGTAACCGGCGACGAGACTCGCGTCCTTCCTGTGCTCGACTGGACGCGCATCATTACCACTGGCATAACGATTTTCGGCGCCTGGTTGCTCGTCCGCTCGCTCTTCCGGCGCGGTCGCTAGCTCTCACCGCATCGCCAGCGACGGCGCACCGGCTTCCCGCCCTCGTATACGGTCGACGCCGCCTCTTCGACGCTCAGCTCGAAGAGCACGTAGCGTTCCTCGGGGTCATAGGGCGCAGCCTTCCCTGCAGAGGCCCGCACCGTCGCATCGTCCACCCCCGTCGCTCGGCCGCTCACCCAAAACTCCCCCTCGCTCCCGTGCTGGTCGGTTACCAGCGAATGGATGCTGTACCGCGGGTCCCGCCGCAAGTCGTGACCCTTTGGTGATGTCGGCTCCATGAACGCGAACAGCCGGCCATCACAAAGAATCGGCGTGAACGGGTGTACCCGCGGCGATCCATCCGCCCGGACGGTCGCTAGATAGGCCACCTCCGCCGCCCGGAACCGCTCCTCCCCAAACGCCGCCAGCGCCGGCGCAGCCTCTGCGAATTCTCCCCAGGTTGTCATATGGACGCCGGTCAACTAATCGTTAACGCTTACCTCTTCGCGCCATCTCGAGCACCAGGTTGATCAGGGTGCGCGTCGGGATCCCGGTAGAGCCCTTCACGTAGATGCCCTTGTCCTTGTCCGAATCGTCCGTGCCTGCCATGTCAATGTGCGCCCATGGAGTATCTTCGGCGAAGAAGTGCAGGAACTTGGCGGCGCTGATTGCCCCGCCGTTGCGATTGCCGGTGTTCTTGATATCGGCAACGTTGCTCTTCAACCCCTCTTGATATTCGTCGATGAGCGGAAACCGCCACATCAGCTCGCCTGATTCATCGCCTGCCTGAGAAATCGCGTTGGCGAGGCGGTCATCGTTTGCCATGAAGCCTGTCGCCCCCGGACCCAGGGCGATCTGCATGGCCCCGGTAAGAGTGGCGACATCCACCATCGGCGACAGCTTTTGACTGCGTGCGTAGCAGATCGCGTCTGCCAATATCAAGCGGCCTTCTGCATCGGTGTTGATTACCTCGATTGTCTTACCGTTCATCGCCCGAAGGACGTCACCGGGACGGATGGCCGTGCCGGAGGGCATGTTCTCGGCCGTCGGGATGAGTGCCGTCACGTTAATTCGCGGTCTCAGTTTGCCCAGCGCCCACATTGCCGCAATAATCGCTGCCCCGCCGGACATATCTCCCTTCATCGCCTCCATTCCTGCGGCCGGCTTGATCGAGATGCCTCCCGAGTCGAACGTTATGCCCTTTCCGATGAGCGCCATTCCGTTATCGGCTTTCCTGCCACCCCGGTACTTCAGGATGATGAAGCGCGGCGGATTGTTCGAGCCGGAGCCCACGCCCAGCACGCCGCCCATCCCCAGCTTCGCGAGTTGCTTTTCGTCCAGCACTTCGCACTCCAGACCGGCCTCGGCAGCCAGAGCCTGAGCGCGTTTGGCCAGCTTCGCAGGTGGGAGTTCGTTCGCGGGCTCATTCGCCATATCCCGCGTGTGGTTGGCTGCCTGGCCAAGGACCTGACCGCGTTCGACGCCCCTCCGCACGGCGCGCAGTTTGGACTTGTCCTGCTCGACAATCGTAAGCGTCTCAATCTCCCTGGGCTCATCTCCATTCGAGTTGTCTTTGTACCGCCGAAAACGGTAGGCCCCCATGACCGCTCCTTCGGCGATCGCCTGAGCGCACTGTTCGGCGTCCAACCCGGCGATGCCCGCGCCGTGGAGAATCGTCGCCACCGTCGTGGCTCCGGTAGCGCGGGCCCTGCGCAATGAGGTGCCAGTAATGTCGCGGATGACGTTAACACCGAACTCGTCCTGTTTGCCGAGCCCGCCGACCAATACGCGCGGCGAAGGGACCCGCCCGAGACTGTGGACGAGTGTCACCTCGCCCCTTTTGCCCTTGATTTCCCCTTCTGAGATGAGTGCGCTAATACCGCCGCCGAGCGCCTTATCGACCGCCCCGGTGGCCCCGCCCGGCTTCTTCACACCCTGGAAGAGGTTGACGATGATCGCCTTCGCTGAGTGCTGGGTGATGTCACCTGATTCGACCTTGATCTCCACCGCAATTCTCCTTGTAGTAGACAGCTTCTCAGGCACAAAGATGATAGCGAGGGTGGTGGCGGGGGGTCAAAGATGAGGGATTGTCAGCGCACCGCTATGAGATAGACGCACGGACAGCGCCAGACGCGCCACTCGTCGCCAAGCAAGCGCTCGCCGTGACCGAGGAATTCGTCGGCGCGCTCTGGCGAAATTCTCGCGGTGAGAAGCATATCAAATGCGTTATAGCCGGCGGGCGCGCCATAGCGGAAGCCGTGCGCCCATTCCTTGCCGCGTACAGGAAACCGGCTATCATCCTCCACGATCTCGACAGATGTGAATCCCGCCCCGCGGAAAGCCTCGACGAGATCGTCTTCGGCGAAGTTGGTGAGCGTGTTCTTGTCCATTGCTGCTTGGTAGGCGTCCCGGACGTCTTCGAATCCGGTCATGTCTACGATCTGTTCCATGCGGCGGTTGATCGGCTCGTAAGCCACGAAACGTCCGCCCGGGCTAGTCGCGCCTGCTGGTGATGCCGTCTATCTCCGACATCTCTTCCGGCGTCAGGCGCCACTCCGCGGCCTTCACGTTCTCCTCAACCTGCTCCGGCTTTGTCGCCCCGGCGATCACGCTCGGCACATACGGCTGACTCGCCAGCCAGCCGATCGCCGCATCTACGACAGTCTTCCCGCGAGCCTGCGCGAACTGCTCGAGGCCGCCCAGAATGGCGAAGTTCCGCTCTGACAGCACCTCTTCGCCGCGCGGGCCCCAGGCGGCCAGCCGCGTGCCTTCAGGCGGCTTCTCGCCGGGGCGGTACTTGCCGCTGAGAAAGCCGCTGGCCAGCGGAAAATAGGGCAGGATACCGAGCCCGTACTCACGGCACGCCGGCACGAGCTCCCGCTCGATGCGCCGGTTCAGCAGGTTGTACTCGCTCTGCGCTGAGACGAGGGGCAGGAAATGCTGCGTCCGTGCCGTCCACTGCGCGTCGACCACCTGCCACCCTGCGAAGTTCGAGCAGCCGATATAGCGGACTTTGCCTTGACGAACGACGTCGTCTAGCGTGCGCAGCGTCTCTTCGATCGGAGTAGTGACGTCCGGGAAGTGGATCTGGTAGAGGTCTATCCAGTCGGTCCCGAGGCGGCGAAGGCTGCCCTCAACCGCATCGAGGACGTGCCGGCGAGAGGCGCCCCGGTTCAGCGGCCCTTCACCCACCGGACCGACGAATTTCGTCGCGACAACGACATTCTTGCGTCGGTCTCCCAGCGCTGCGCCCAGGAACTCCTCGCTGCGCGTACCGCCGTAGATGTCCGCTGTATCGAAGAGCGTTACGCCAAGCTCGAGCGCGCGGTGAACGACGGCCGCGGTCTGTTCCTTGTCGATCCGCATGCCGAAGTTGTTGCAACCGAGGCCCGCCACCGACACCTGAAGCCCGGAGCGGCCGACATTACGGTATTCCATGAGTGGCTCCTTCTAAAGCTCGGAAGATAGGCTTGTCCCGCTCATCCTGAGGTATCGGAGGAATGAACGGAGCACGGGTTTTGAATTGCGTTCGCCGCTAGACTGCGACCGCTAGGTCGACGTGCTGCCGCTGCACCTCCGCCATGATGCGCTCCGCCGCCTCAGCGTCAGGGGCAGCGAGCGGAAGGCGCGGAGCCCCCACCTGGAAACCGATAGCATTGAGGGCGTGCTTTACGCCCGGAGGATTGCCGGCGGCGGTCATGAGGACCGTCATCAGCGGCAATAGCCGCCGGTGCGTGCGTGCCGCCTCGTCCACATTCCCACTGAGGTACGACTGTACTATCTGTCGCATCTGAGCGCCGGCCAGGTGCGACACGACGCTGATCACGCCGTAGCCGCCTATCGCCAGGATCGGGAGCGTCATCTGGTCGTCGCCGCTCCAGACGCGGAAGCCTTCCCGCGCCTCGTCGACGACCTGGGCAATCTGTGCGAGGTCGCCTGATGCCTCCTTGACACCGAGCATGTTGTCGATGTGCGAGAGGCGGACCTGGGTCTCGGCTGTCATATTCACGCCGGTGCGGCCGGGAATGTTGTACATAATGCACGGCAAGGAGACCGCTCGTGCGATAGTCTCAAAATGGCGGTAGAGCCCCTCTTGCGAAGGCCTGCTGTAGTAGGGGCAGGTAAGCAGTACAGCGTCCACGCCCAGTCGCTCCGCCTCGCGGGATAGCTCGACGCTTTCGGCCGTGTCGTACGTCCCGGTCCCGGCAATTACGGCGCCACGCGAGCCGAGGGCCTCCTTTACCTCCGAGAACAGCCGCATCTTCTCGTCGTGCGAGAGGGTGGGCGACTCGCCGGTCGTGCCCGCGAGCACAACTCCATCGCTCCCCGAGTCGAGGAGTGCGAGGGCGAGGCGCTTGGCCTGGGCATAGTCCACCGCCCCGTTCGCGTCGAACGGGGTCACCATTGCGGTTAGCAGGCGGCCTATCTCCATGGCGGGACCTCCCGTGTGAATGTGTGGGGAGATGATAGCACAGCGACGACTGACCACCGTGCTATACTCGTCGCATCTTTGCGCTCGGTGTCGAGTCCTAGCTCCTTGCTGCGCCTCCTTCTGTTTCTCTCAGTCACCCTCCTGGCCGTCGGCGCCGTCACATGCGGAGGCGACAATGGTCGGCCGAAACAGGAAGTAAAGGCCGCCCTCAGCGCCTACTTCGACAAGTACCTCGCGGTCCACAAGGACGTAAACGGGCGCATCGTTGCCCTCAAGATCAAATATCCGAAAGGCTATCTGGACCTGACCGACAAATCCGCGGCCGATCTCCAGCAGACCAAGGACTCATACAGAGACTACGCAACGCTCTTCGACGAATTCGACGGCCGAGTGCGCGCTCTCGATCCGCCCGCCGAGATCTCAGACCTGGTGAAGCAGGTCCTCGACGCCGACCAGGCTGTAAGCGCGATCAACCATGACCGGTTAGCCAAGCTCGAGATTGCGTATTCAACCGCTGACCTGGACATGATCTTCGCACCGGACCCCACGTTCACGTCTGCTGTTGACCGGACCGTCGAAGTTTGCGCGAGCATGATCGAGCGGGCAAAGCAATACGACTTCGAGCTAGACCTGCCGTGCAGAGGGTAATCAGACACGGTGCGCCCCGACCGGCGCCTACATAAGATTGCGCACGATAAGCTCTTCGGCGATCTGTATCGCGTTGAGGGCCGCGCCCTTACGCAGGTTGTCGCTCACGAGCCAGAAGGCGATACCTGTCTGGCCCACAGAGGCGTCCTGGCGAATACGGCCCACGTAAGTGTCATCGCGGCCGGCGACTGACCAAGGCGTGGGATAGAGGTTTACCGACGGCTCGTCCTGGACGGTTATGCCTGGGGCTTCGTGCACCATTTCCGTGAAGTCCTCCGGGCTTATTGCCTTCGAGAATTCAGCGTGCACCGCTTCCGAGTGCCCTACATAGACCGGCACGCGCACACACGTCGCCGAGACCGCCAGCTCCGGCTCGTGCATTATCTTGCGTGTCTCGTTGATGATCTTCCACTCTTCCTTCGTGTAGCCGCTGCCTAGAAACACGTCAACCTGGGGAAGGAGGTTGAACGCAATCTGATGCGGATAAACATGAGACTGCGCGGAATTGCCCTCCATCACCTGCCGTGTCTGCTCAGTCAGCTCCTCCACCGCCGCGGCGCCTGTTCCTGACACAGATTGGTAAGTATCCACGACAATGCGCTTAAGCGGGTTCACCTTGTGCACCGGCCAAAGCGTCTGACAAAGAGGTGTGGTTGGGCAGTTTGGGATGGAGATGATGCCGCGATGCTCCTTCAAGTCCTCCGCATTTACTTCCGGCACAACCAGCGGCACGTCCGGCTCCATCCGCCACGCGGCGCTGTCGTCGATACAGACGGCGCCGGCCTTCACGGCTGCCGGGATCAGCTCTCGGGAGACCTCGGTGGTGGCGGAAAAGATCGCAAGATCGATGCCCTGAAATGATCTCGGCGTCGCTTCTTCGACCTCGATTGCCCACTCCCCCACGGTCATCTTCCGGCCCACCGAGCGGTGCGAGGCGAGCAGACGTAGCCCCTTGATGGGGAAGCGTCGCTGCGCCGCGATCTTAAGGAACTCTTGGCCGACGAGCCCTGTGGCGCCGACCACTGCTACGTTGTACGTGGACACCCTCTCCTGCCCCTGGGGTTGAGTCGTGTAGGCGCTATGGTAGCCGATTGCCCAGGCCACCTTCAACGGCGGTTTCGAGTCGCCGATCTGCCTTTGGGCCTTTGGTGATGCTGGTCGGCAAGAAAATTCTTACGCAAAACTGTTATCCACATACTGGTATCTATGTGGATAACTAAGCCTATACTGCGGGAAAGCATCGCCGATTATGGTCAAGAAAATCTTTGCCAGACAGTCCCTGCGTGCCCGCCGCGGACGCAAGACTCCGTTTGGCTTGCTTTTTATCCTCGTTCTTGCACCGCTGTTGCTGCGGTCTGCGGTCGGTGAGTTGAGCGGACCGAATGCCGCGGCCGTCTCGAACGCCACGGGGGTGGCTCCCGGGACCTTTACCTTCGCAGCGGCGGGCGATCTGGGCGCGTCGAGCGCGAACGCGAGCCTCACGGCGTTGGACCGTTCGGGCGTCGCCTTCTATCTCGCTCTAGGCGACCTGGACTATGACCAGACGCTGACCGATGAGGCGTGGTGTGATTACGTGAAACAACGGCTCCCCACCCTTGGCCCGTCGTTTCCGTTCGAACTGGTGTCGGGTAGCCATGAGTACCAGGGCGGCCCCAATGGATACATCATGAACCACGCCGCATGCCTACCGGACCGTCTTGGCTCGACGGGGCTCTACGGCGCGCAGTACTACTTCGACTATCCGGCCTCTTCGCCGCTTATGCGAGTAATTATGATCTCGCCTGACCTTCTTATTGAGAACTATAACTACACCTACAGCGTGGGCAGCCCCGAATACAAGTGGCTTATCTCCGCGATCGGTGGCGCGAGAAACGCGGGCACGCCGTGGATCGCGGTGGGAATGCACAAGGTGTGTATCTCCACCGGAGTCAAACCCTGTGAGATCGGGACGGATCTCATGAATCTTCTGGTTAGCAAGCACGTAGACCTGGTGCTTCAAGGCCACGACCATAACTATCAGCGTGGGAAGCAGCTCGCGCTCAATGGGGCGACTTGCCCGTCAGTTCCGGCTGGGACATTTGATGCCGACTGCGTCGTCGATGATGGGTCGGACAACAGCTACGCAAAAGGCGCGGGCACTGTGTTCCTGATCTCGGGCAGCTTTGGTCTTTGCTGCTACAGCGTCGATCCCACCGATGTGGAGGCGGGGTACTTCGCTCGGGTGGGGGCCACGTCGAAGGGCTTCACAAAATACACGGTAGGTCCGGGTCACATCACGGCACAGTTCGTCAAATCGACGGGTGACCTCACCGACTCCTTTTCGATAGTTAGCAATCAAGACTCGGATGGCGATGGTTTCACAAATGGCGTCGAATCATTCGCGGGCACGGATCCCTTTCTGGCTTGCGGGGTCGAAGCCTGGCCTGCAGACACTAACAACGACACTTTCTCAGATATGTTTGACATCGTTTCCTTGACCAACCATTACTCGCAGGCCGTGGGACCTCCGCCCAACTCGCCTGCGCGTTACGATATCGCGCCCAATGCGCCTGACGGTTTCGTGGATATCTTCGATATCTCGACGATGACAAGCCGGTTTGGGCAACGGTGCCAGTGAATCGGACGCCTGCTTCACAGACGATTTGTCAGAACCAACGCCATAGCCAGAGACGCTCGAAGCCTACTTTTGCCAAGTGCCAGCGCCTGTTCGGTCCTCGTAGCTCGACGTCCGGCGCCGGCTCGGCGAAGAAGTTGCCCGTGACGAGCGCAGCTTTCCGAGCTTCGGTGCTGAAGAAGCAGTTGCCCTGCCCGCCGAACGCCCAGATGGGCTGAGCCCCAGCGATCTCCGCGGCGAGGTTACGGGACACGACCTCCGCTTGACCATGCGCGAATACGCCGGTCTTCGGCAGCACATTGTCACCACTTAAGTGAATATCGGTAGCGTCGCCGATTGCATACACGTCCTCAAACGCAGTCGCGAGTGTCTCCTGGTCCACCGAAACCCAGCCTCCGCTTCCAGCCAGCCCTGAGCGCTGGAGCACCGTGGGGCAAGCATGGATCGGCGTCGCTATTAGGAGGTCGAAGGGCGCAGTCGTGCCGTCGCCGAACCGCATCTGTCTCGATCGCTGATCGATTTCGGCTAGCTCGCAGTGAGGCGCAAATCCGATTTCCCTGCTCGATAGCAACTCCAGGACTCGCTCGCCGGCTGACGGCCCCGCCGACGGGAGTGGAGCCCCCTCCGGGGTGTAAACGTGGATGTCGACGTCCTGCCGAATCTTCCGCCTCCGGAAATAGTCGTCAAGCAGCAGGGCGCCTTCGTACGGTGCGGTTGGGCACTTCACCGGCAATGCACTTACCACCATGGCCACCCGGCCCGAAGCGAAGGTCTGAATGCGCTCGGACAACCCTTCGGCACCGTCCAGGTGATAGAACGTCCAGCACTGTCCGAGGCCGGGAATTTCGTCCGAGGAATAATCCACGCCCAAAGCGACGATAAGATAGTCATAGTCTAGGCGCCGGCCGCCGGCCGACACGTGCTTATTAGCGGGGTCGAGTTCCTGGACCTCTCCAAGCAGGAATTCGATGCCTTTCTTCTCCACGGATCGGAGGTCGCGCGAGATTCGGCGGGCGTCGCGCATTCCCAACATGACCCACGTGTAAGCTGGGGCGAACGAATACACCGGCGAGCGGTCGACGAGGATGACCCGGTGCTCTTTGTCCAGCATTCGCCGCAGCCGGTGCGCGGCGACGATCCCGCCGGTTCCGGCGCCGAGGATGAGGACCGTCTTGGCCGCCACGGCCCGCTACTTGAGCCCGATTAGTTCTTCCAGGCCCACGACCAGCCCCGGGGTGTTCATAACGTGACGGATCGCCATTATTACCCCCGGCATGTACGAGTCGCGGCCCAGGGAGTCGTGACGGATGCGGAGAGTCTCCCCCGTCCCGCCGAGGATCACCTCCTGGTGCGCGACCAGGCCGGGCAGGCGCACGCTGTGAACAGTGATGCCGTCGACATCCGCGCCGCGCGTGCCGGGCACAGTCTCTTTCTGCGCGGGTGTCCGCTCAAACCCCTTGTCACGTCCGGCCGCCATCGCTCTGGCTGTGGCGATCGAGGTGCCGGACGGGGCATCGGCCTTCCCTTCGTGGTGCAGCTCGATGATTTCGGCATAATCGTAATACCTGGCGGCAAGCGCCGAGAAATGCTGCATAAGCACCGCACCGATCGCGAAGTTTGGCGCAACCACAGCACCAAGGTTTCGGCGACTGCATTCCTCCTCGAGGTTGTTCAGGAATGCGTCCGGCAACCCGGTCGTCCCGATCACGAGGCGGACGCCGGCCGGCAGCGCAGCATCAGAGAGGCGGGGCGTCCATTCAGCATTGCTGAAGTCCACCGCGACGTCCGGTCGGGTCTCTTTGATCATCGCGACAGCATCAGTACCAAACGGGACAGCGCCCGCGCCGTCAGGCAAGGATACGTTGTCACCCTTCGCGAAGAGATCGACAACGCCTACCGGCTCCAGGTCCTCTTCGCGGCAGACAGCCGCGAGGACCTCGCTGCCCATCTTGCCGCTTCCGCTGATTAGGACGCGGATACCCATCGCGGCCTCAGTCTAACGTATCGCTCTTCGCCTCGCGAACGACGTTCACGTAGGCGGTCGGCGCCGCGAGGCCGAATCGCTCGCATAGCAGGCGAACGTTGTGGCGGTCTTTGGCGGTTGGCTCATAGCCCATGTGATGCCGGAGTAGCAGCGCGGCGGTCAAGCACGCGACCGGCCGGCCGTAAACCGTCCCCTTCCCGGTCAGTCCCTGGGCTGGGTAAATGGCATCGCCGCCGTTAGGCCCGGCTCCGATCTGCCTGCCGTTGCCCTGTTCATCGAGGACCAGCGGATGGAAGTCGATATGTCTTCCGTCGTTCGCCGCCAGGACTAATCGAGTGGGCCGGTCATCTGCGTCGACTTGAAATCCGAGGGACGCCAAAGCGGCAATAATCGAATCCGTCTTCTCGAGCTCGACGGCCGCGTCCAAATCACTGTGCGGACGCGTCTCTTCGCCGACGAGCGCGTCCACGCCCCATCCGCCGTCGAGCCAGATTCGGATACCGGCGCTCTCCAGGTAAGCGACGATACGTGCGACCTCGGCGTTGGTCATCGAGAGCCGAGTGCGGAGGCTACCAGCGCTTCATCGGCGCGGGAGGTGGAGGTGGGGGAGGGCTTCCCGGATCGCGCCGAAAGCCGCCGCTGCTGGAGCCACCGCCGCCGCGTTGCTGACGACCTCCGCCGAAGCCGCCTCCACCGCCGCGGCCACCACCACCGCCGCCACGGCCACCGCCGCTCCCGTAACCGCCGCCTCCGCCGCCGCGGCCTCCGCCGTAACCACCGCCGCCGCGTGGACGTCCGTTGCCGCCGCCGCGTCCGCCGCCGCCGCGCCCTCGGTCGAAATCACGCCGGGGCGGTCCGCCGCCGCCACGGGCCTCTCGGCCCGCCTGCTGGTCCCGCTGCGATGCCGCGAGCGCCTCTTGCGGGTTAAGCCCTTCAAGCACGGCCCTCCGTGATAGGTTCACGCGTCCCATGCTGTCCACTTCGATCACCATCACCATCACCTCGTCGCCCACCTTCACTACATCCTCGGGACGCCGCGCCGGGAAGTCTGCAAGGTCCTCCAGGCGTACGAGTCCGTCCTTACCGGGTAGGATCTCGACAAATGCTCCGAAGTTCGTAAGCCGCGTCACCGTTCCGGTGTACGTCTCGCCGACTTCGACATCCTTCGTGAGGCTCTCGATGATGCTGATCGCCTTCTGCGCCATCTCCTCGCTTGACGAGCCGACGAATACCGTGCCGTCGTCTTCTATATCTATTGAGCACCGCGTCTCCTCGATGATCGAGCGGATCACCCGTCCCCCCGGGCCAATAACGAGGCCGATCTTCTCCTGCGGAATCTGGATCCGGTACATCCGAGGCGCATACGGCGAAAGCTCCGCCCGCGGAGTCGGGATCGCTTCCAGCATCTTGTTCAGGATGAACAGCCGCGCTTCACGGGCTTGCGCCAGCGCCTTCTCCATGATCTCGGAGGTCAGACCGCCTATCTTGATGTCCATCTGGAGCGCGGTGATCCCCTCCGCTGTTCCCGCTACCTTGAAGTCCATGTCGCCGTAGTGGTCTTCCATCCCGGCGATGTCCGTCAGTATCTTGTAGTCCTCGCCCTCCTTGATCAGACCCATAGCGATACCTGCTACGGGCGATTTGATCGGCACGCCGGCGTCCATCAACGCCAGCGTGCTGCCGCATGTGCTGGCCATCGAGGTGCTGCCGTTACTCGAAAGCACTTCCGATACCAGGCGGATCGTATACGGGAACGTGTCCTCGTCCGGGATCATTGGTGATAGCCCGCGCTCGGCGAGCGCGCCGTGGCCGATGTCCCGCCGGCTGGGCCCGCGCAGCGGCCGCGTCTCGCCCACTGAGAACGGTGGGAAGTTGTAGTGGTGGATAAACCGCCGCGTCTCTTCCGGCTCCAGTCCGTCCAGCTTCTGCTGGTCGCCCATGGAACCGAGCGTCGCGATCGTTAGAACCTGCGTCTCACCTCTAGTAAAGAGCCCCGAGCCGTGTGTCCGTGGCAACAGGCCCACTTCAGCGCTGATCGGGCGGATCTCTTCGGGCTTGCGGCCATCCGGCCGCACTCCCTCTCCGACGATACGCTTACGCACCAGGCTCTTCAGATGGTCGTCCAGCGCGGCCTTCAGATACTCCGGCGGGTATTGCTCGCTCAGCGCCTCGAGCACTTCTGCTCTCACCTGCCGTATCAGCTCCGCGCGCTCGTCTTTCGCCGCGGCGACCAGGTCCCAATCCCGCGAGGCAACGAACTCCGCGACGGCTGAACTCACGTCATCGGGGGCGGCCTTAGGCTCGAAGACGTACTTCGGCTTGCCCACGCGTTTCTGCATCTCGTCTTGTAGCTCGATGAGCTGTACGTTCACTTCCTGCGCCTTGCTGATCGCCTCCAGGATCACGGCCTCGGACACCTCAGTCGCGCCGGCTTCCACCATGACGACCGCGTCTCGCGTTCCCGCGACGACGATCTCCAGCGCGCTGTCCTTCAGTTGGGCGAACGTAGGATTGACCACGTACTCCCCATTGATGTACGCCACGCGCGTTCCCGAGACCGGCCCGCCGAACGGAATATCAGATATCGTGAGCGCTGCGGACGCCCCAATGACGGAGAGTACGTCGGGGTCGTTCTCCTGGTCCGCCGATAGCGTCGTGACCGTGATCTGAACGTCGTTCCGCATCCTCTTTGGGAAGAGCGGCCGCAGTGGCCGGTCTGTGAGGCGCGCCGTGAGGATGCCGGCGGTGCTCGGCCGGCCTTCACGCCGGAACCAGCCGCCCGGGATTTTCCCGGCGGCGTACAACCGCTCCTCATAGTCCACGGTCAGCGGGAAGAAATCGATCCCCTCCCGCGGCTCCGCGCTCATGACGGCGGTGACCAGTATTACGGTGTCGCCGTAGCGCATCGTCACCGCTCCATTCGCGAGGCCGGCGACCTTGCCTACTTCGAGGCTGAGCGTGCGCCCGCCGATTTCCCGTTCGAAAACTTCTGATGTCAAGACTAAACCTCCAACTGCTCAATTGCTTCGGGCATGGCCAGCGTCACGGAAGAGATTCCGTTTCCATGCCTCTATTTATTTTGGGGAGTAGCCGCTGGCTGGCTGCATTGGGCTCCCGCCTTATGTCCCGCCTCGGAAGGCGAACGCCGGGGTTCCCGGCCGTATCGGGCGCAATTGCGTTGCGCCGACTACCCTCTATGAACGAGAAAGGCCTTCGCTGTTACTTGCGGAGGCCAAGCCTTGCGATTAGCGCCTTGTACCGGGCCGGCTCCGTCTGGCTAAGGTACCGCAGCAGTCCCCGCCGCTGTCCCACGAGCATCATGAGACCGCGCTGGGAGTGCATGTCCTTGCGATGTCGACGCAAGTGGTCCGTCAACTGACTGATTCGCTCAGTGAGGATAGCCACCTGAACGTCTGTTGAGCCGGTGTCTCCGGGATGCAGCTCGTTGGCGGATGCTAGCTCCGCCGTCTTTTCTTTTGTCAGCATCCTGTACGCGGCATCGCTGTGTCGTTCTTCCCTCGCGAGTATAGCACGGCCCCTTCGACGCGGCAATGAACCGATATACTGGCCCTAACCATGCCCCGGATCGCGATCGTTACCGATAGCTCCGCGTGTCTTCCAACAGAGCTTGCCGAGCGTTACAACGTGCGGATCGTGCCCCTATCCTTGCTCTTCGACGGGACCGTATTTCGCGACGGTGAGCTTTCCCAGGACGAATTTTACGCCCGCCTGCGCGATCCCGAGCAACGCGCGACGACCGCGGCGCCAGCGCCGGGCGAGTTCCTGGAAGCGTTCCGCGCGGCGCAGGCCGCCGGCGCGAGTGCCGTTCTCTGTCTGACGCTTTCTTCGCGATACAGTGGGACACACAGTTCGGCAATCAACGCTGCAGACCTCGCTGTGCGCGAGCTTCCAGGCTTTGAGGTGCGTGTCATCGACACCGGGGGCATAGCCATGGCCCACGGCTTAGCGGTACTTGACGCTGCGAAAGGGGCCGCGGCCGGCGGATCGCTCGACGAAACCGCCGCCACTGCTTGCCGCGCGGCGGCCGGCGCCAACCTCGTGGGCGTCCTGAAAACCACCCGCTATCTGGCCCGGAGCGGCCGCGTCCCGTGGATAGTGCATTTCGTCACTTCGCTTTTGCGCATCAAGCCTATCATCGCCGCCTCTGCTGGAAAGACCAGGGCCGTCGGCCGGGTCCGGACCATGACCAAAGGGATGGAGCGAATGATCGATTTCGTCAGGCGGAACACCGCGTCGGATAGACCGCTTCGCGTGGCCGTCATGCACGCGGACGCAAGTGGCCAAGCCCAGGTGCTGGCCGAGCGTGTGCGCGATACGCTCGCCCCGGCGGAACTGCTGATTACTGAGTTCACGGGCGTGATGGCCGTACACACAGGCCCCGGCTTTCTCGGACTTGCCTGGCAAGCCCCGGAACCGGCTCGTTTCCCCGAAGACGTCGCTATGCGCAGGACTTCGCTTCTCGCCCGCGACGTGGTCACGCTCGAAGCTGCACTTCGCGAACTTCCCCCTCCGGCGGAAGACCCGCCTCTTATCGTCCTCAGCGGCCTTCCCGGAAGCGGTAAGTCGCACCTCGCGCGGGAGATCGCCCGGCGCTATCCGATCGCCGTGCTCGAGAGCGACGCCCTCCGCAAAGCCCTCGTTGAGCGGCCCTCGTACTCACAACGGGAGAGCGCAAGGCTGTTCGCCGTCTGCCACGCATTGCTTGAACGGCTCCTGCTGCGCCGCATTCCTGTATTGTTCGACGCCACGAACCTCAAAGAGATACACCGAAGGCCCCTCTACGACATCGCTGAGCGCACCGGCGCCCGCTTGCTGGTCATCGAGGTGCGTGCCGCAGAGGACTTGGTCCGGCGCCGTATGGAGAGCAGGCTGGCGGCCGGGAACCCGCTCGACCGCTCCGACGCCACACTGGAAGTGTACGAGATGATGCGGCGTGAGGCCGAGCCAATAGAAGAGCCGCATATTGTTGTCGACTCGGCGACGGGTGATGTTGGCGGCGCCATGGAGCGAATACTTCTCGAATTAGAACGAGCCCGGGCATGAGCCGCCGGGCCGCCCGATCGCGCGCGGCCGCGGCCCAACGCCGAGCGCGTCGGCGAACGTTCCTGGCGGTGATTGCCGTCATTGTCGGCGTCCTCGTCGCCGCCGCCGCTGTCCTGGTTCTGCTCGGCGGCAAGCGCGGTGTAGACACAGGGGCCGCGGCCGTGCAGGGGTACCCCTATTCGTCCTTGCAGATGTTCCTGCCGGACCCCGGTGGCCGCAGGCACCTCGCGGCGGGCGAGTCCTACGACAACTACAACAGCAACCCGCCCACCTCCGGCCCGCATACCATCGGGACCGCCGAACCCGGCGTCCACGATGAGCCCGTCGCCAAACAAATGGCAGTGCATAATATGGAGCACGGACAAGTCGTGGTCTGGTATAACTGCAATGCGCCTCAGCCTCTGAACGCAGACGCTTGCAACACGCTGAAACAGTCGCTTGCGGCCGTTGTCACAGAGGCGAGTAACCGCGGCAAGAGAGTTGTCATGACGCCCTATCCGGCGATGGACTATAGAATCGCCCTCACGGCTTGGCAGTTCCTGGATGGCTTCGACGAGTTTGACGCCCAGCGCGTCCGTACTTTCATTGATACCTTCTACTGCCATACCAACCTCGAGGGATTTTGCTGAATGAGTAAGCCTTATCTGGTCGTCCGAGCGAGCATCGAACCTTCCGTTATGGAGGAGTTCGTGAGGTGGTACGAGGGCGTTCATCTGCCCCACGTTATGGAGATCCCCGGCATTGAGCGCGCTTTTCGGACTGATTGTCGCCGTCGGGGCGTGAATTGGACAGCACTCTACGAATTGGCTGATCAAGGCTCCATTCAGGTCGCATTCACCAGCGGCGAGGCGGAGCGTGCCCGCCGAGACTGGGAGCGCTGGCTCCCGCACGTGAGCGAGCTAAGCGTCGAGGTCTACGCAGCGCTCAGCGCAATTCCCGGCTACGAGCACTGGAACTGAGCAATCTGCCGGACCCGTGGCGCTCAAGTCAGCGCCAGCGGCTGGCTCGGGCACTCTCCGGCACGGCGTCAACGGGCAGAGAAAGCCGCCGGCCTCCGGGTAGCGGGAGCCGCCGCAGCCAGCGCCCGGCGACCGGGTAGACCCAGCGCTCAAGCGCCACTGCCACTCCAATGCCAAGCAACGCTACGACTCCTCCCGCCACGGCGTCTAGCAGAAAGTGGTTCGCCGTCATGGTAATCGCGAACACCTGCAGAGTGGGCAACATTATCCCAATTGCCACCGCTAACAAGAACCACCACCGCGACAAGTCTCCCTGAGAGCGCGTCTGGGTGCTTGAATCACGTTTCGACGGCCAGAACGCCCAGATGATTCCGAGACCGAGCAGCAGGTCCCACCCGAAGTGCAGGCTCGGCATCGCTGCGTAGGGGTTCACAAACGCTCGTGTTGACTCCGTGTCATACGCGTAGCCCAGCTTCTCCTGAAGCGTGTCGACGAAGCTATAGACGTAAGAAGGAGCGTTCGGATCGAACTGCTGGGCCAGCTCGGGTAGCGCTCGCGGGGGCGCCACCGGGTACAGCCAGTAGACGATGAGGGCAATTGCACCAGAAGCGAGAAAGGCGTCTCGGGTCAGAGTGTATTTCTCGCGCCGGAAGTAGTAGAGCCAGATCCCGAAGACGATAATCAGCGGGAAATGCAGGTAGAAATACGACAGGTTCATCGCCTGCGCCCAGAACCAGCGGTCCTTGACCCAGGCATTCAGGTCGTCTTCCCAGAAGAACCGGAGCGCCCGCTGCGCCTTAATGATGTCGACCGCGTGCCAGTAAGCAGACTCCGGCCGGTCGATGACGGCGCCGCGCACTCCGAAATAAAGGAGAAACGCCACAGCCACGATCGCCCCCTCGAGAAGGTCGCGTTTGCTGAATCGAGCGGTAAACCGCTGCCAGAGCGCCCCTGCTTCGACCCCGAACTGCGCCATTAAAGCTCATTATGCCGGATTCGTGCCCTCATCGTTGACGCCTGCCCGCCACTGCGCTACAACCGGCACGTGGACTTATACAACAACCGTCTATTTGGAACCATATTCGGATTGGCTATCGGTGGGACGTCAATTGTCCTAGGCTACTTCTTCGCCGGTGGACCCATTGGAGCTTTGTTGATTGGCGTCTTGGTTGGCCTGTCGGCAGTTGTGGTTACTAATCTGCCGAGATGGCTAAGACGCTGGCGCTCTGGCCGCTGGGATGGGAACGAAGAGTAGGACACAGGGTCAAACTGACCCACTACCCATTCACCTTCGCAGTTGCCGATTTACGAACGATTCTGCTATACTTCCTGAGGATTTTTCGTCGTCGCTCGTCGGGGGGCGGGCGGGAAAGGAGCCCCGGCAAGGCCGGGGTTAATCTATGCCAGCGATAGTGGTTGTGGGCGGCCAGTGGGGGGACGAGGGCAAGGGCAGGATCGTAGACCTCCTGGCACAAAAAGCGAATATCGTCGCCAGGTACTCGGCTGGCAACAACGCCGGGCACACCATCATCAACGAACTCGGCGAGTTCAAGCTCCATCTCGTTCCCGCCGGAATCTTCTACCCCGATAAGCTCTGCCTTATCGGCAATGGCGTCGTCGTAGACTGCGCGGAGCTGCTCCGCGAGATCGAGGACCTCGAGAGTCGTGGAGTAAGCGTTCGCGGCCGGCTATTTCTTAGCGATAGGGCGCACGTCATCATGCCGTGGCATCGCATCATCGATGAGTTGGACGAGAAGCTGCGCGGTGAGGGCGCGATCGGCACGACAGGTCGTGGTGTTGGCCCCGCCTTCGTCGACAAAGTGGCCCGCGCCGGCGTCCGCATGGCCGATCTTGTCGATCCAGAGGCTTTGCTCAGCCTTCTCTCTTTTCTCGTCCCCTATAAGAACGCCGTTCTGCAGAAGCTCTACAGCGCGGACCCTCTGGAAATGGAAAGCGTTGCAGACGAGTACCGCGATTTCGGCGCCCGACTCGCGCCCTACGTTGCCGATACGTCGTCGCTCGTCCATCAGGCGCTGAAGACCGGCGATACTGTTCTTCTCGAGGGCGCACAGGGCTCGCTGCTGGACCTCGACTCCGGGACCTACGAATACGTCACGTCTTCTGTCCCATCCTCGCTGGCTGCCGGTGCTGCCATCGGCATGGGCATCGGCCCCACGCAGATCCAGTCGGTCCTCGGCGTTTTCAAGGCCTATAACACGCGCGTCGGCAACGGCCCGATGCCCACCGAACTGCTCGACGAGACCGGCCGCCTGCTGCGCGAAGGAGGCCCCAAACCCGAGTATGGCTCCACTACGGGCCGCCCGCGTCGCTGCGGCTGGTTCGACGGTGTCGCCGCGCGCCACAGCGTCCGCATCAACGGCCTTTCCTCCGCTGTTCTTACGCGCCTCGACGTACTGGATCCTCTGCCAACCATCAAGGTCTGCACCGCTTACCGTGTTCATGGCGAAGAGACCGATTCGATGCCGGCCGCCGGCGCCGCGCTCGCCGCCGCTCAGCCTGTATATAAAGAGCTTCCGGGTTGGCAGAAGCAAACTGCCGGCATAAGAAGGTTCGGGGACCTGCCCCCGGAGGCGCAGTCGTATGTTCGCTTCATACAGGATATGCTCGGCGTGAAAATTTGCCTCGTCTCCGTGGGCCCCGAACGCGAACAGGCGATCAGGCTTGAGCGTATAATCTGACGGAATGTCAGACGCCGTAACTCCCTGGCTGCACATCTTGGCGGTAACAGTCTGGGTGGGTCCGCAGTTCTTCCTCTTCATCGCCGCGCTTCCCGCGATCCGCACCATCGAGGACCGTCAGGCGCGGGCGCGCGTCATGCGCGTGATTGTCACGCGCTTCGGCTGGCTGGCCTGGGCGGCGATGGCAGTGATCGTCCTCACCGGCATCTCGAACCTCTTCCAGGTCGGGGACGACACCCCACTAAGCTGGTCGACCGCCTTTGATTTCCGCTACGGCCGCATTTTCGCCGAGAAGATGGTTCTGGTCGGGATCACCGTCGCCTTAACCGCGGTCCATACGTTCGTCGTCGGGCCGCGGCAGTTGGCTCTGAACGAACAGATGGACGCCGACCCGACGCAGGTCGCGCGCTTGCGCCGGGTGTCGATCGCCATCAGCGTGACCTCGCTCCTCGCCAGCGTCCTCGCAATCTTTATGGGCGCCCTGCTCGCCAACCACACCTACTCCTTCGAACCCGATTGACCGGCCCGCGCGTCGAAATCACCTATTGCACGCGATGCAAGTTCCTCTTACGCGCCGCCTGGCTCGCCCAGGAGCTGCTCACCACATTCGAGTCCGAGCTGGCGGAAGTCGCTCTTCGGCCCGGCTCGGGTGGGGTATTCGAAGTGCGCATGGACGGCGAGGTCATTGCGTCGAACGCGAACAGCGGGGCGATGCCGGATGTCGGCGAGGTGAAGCGCCTCCTGCGCGACCGTATCGCGCCCGGCCGACCCATCGGCCATGACTAGCCCCCGCCGGAATTATAGGAGAGGTCCAGGTCCCGTTCGTCCCGAGTGTCCTTCTCTGAAGGACGTATAGAGGGACATGAAGCGGCAGGTGCGCTTGAAGCTACCTAGAAGCGTCCGGGCGGCGACTTAAACCCCTCGAACGGGCTCTCCCGCTTTGCCCAGCGCCGCCGCCGCAGGATCTTGCCCACCTCGTCGGCGATGTCCGCCGGATTGATTTCGTGTTCCATGCCGTTCAGCGAGTCGGGCTCCCCGTCGTCTTGCGGCTCCTTCGCGAAAGCGCGCGGCACCTGTACTCGCGACTCCGCTTCTGCGCGCAGAAGCTCCTCGATGGGGTTCGGTTCGAGGGAAGGATCCGCGATCGAGCCCGCCACTGCCTCCTTGACCGAAGGCTCTTTCTGATCGAGGTGGGCTTCCTTCTCCTCTTGCGCGAGGATCGCCCGCTTGGCAGCTTCAAACCGCTGTTCCGCTTCTTCCTCCAGCCGTCGCCTGTCTTGCGCCTCGGCTTCGACACGTGCCCGCTCTTCGGCTTCAGCTGATAACCTTCGCTGCTCCTCGGCCTCTGCTTCCAACTGTGCGCGCTCCTCAGCCTCAGCCTCGAGCCGCCATGTCTCCGCTTCCTCCTCGAGCCGTCGCCTTTCTTCCGCCTCGGCTTCGACACGTGCCCGTTCTTCGGCTTCAGCAGATAACCTTCGCTGCTCCTCCGCCTCCGCTTCGAGAAGCGCCCGCTCTTCGGCCTCTGCCGCGAGGCGCCGTTCTTTCGCCTCCGCTTCGAGGCGCCGTTCTTCCGCCTCAGCTTCGAGGCGCGCCCGCTCCGCGGTTTCTGCCGCTAGCCGCTGTTCTTCCGCCTCCGCATCCAGCCGCCGCTGCTCCGCCTCCGCTTCAAGACGCGCCTGCTCCCCGGTTTCTGTGACTGGGCGGCTCTGCCCCGCAACTTCGAGCGAAGCGTGCTCTTCCGAATCGGCGTGGGGGCGCCCATGTCCGATCGCATCGCCCGCGATCCATCGCGGATGCTCGGCTGCCCCTTTCTCTGGCCGCGTTTCTTCTGTCGCGAAACTCCTCTGTCTTTCTGCCTCATCTTCGAGCCGTCGCTCGAGCTCTTCTTCGACTTGCCGTCGCTGTTTTGCGGCCTCTGCTTCCCACGTCTCGATATCTTGTACTTGCTCAGCCGAGATCTCGTGAGCGGAATCCGATCGACGGAGTTCCTCGAGCGCTGCTTGGCGCACCTCGATCTCCTGCAACTCCGCTTGGAGCTTCCGCTTCTCTTCGGCGGCGGCTGCTAACTTCTCCTGAGTCTCCGACTCATCTTCAACTTTCTTCCTGTCAGATTCAGAGGCCAGACGCTGCTCCTCAGCAACCTTCTCGCTCTGCTTCTGCCGTTCCGCCGCTTCAGCGCCCAGCCGCCTGATTTCCTCAAGCTCGGTCTGCAGGCGGGTCAACGCTCTTGTCTCGGCCTGTAGCCTGCGTTTCTCCGCGACGTCGGCATGCAACTGCAGCATCTCTTGCTCAACCAGGCGAGACTGTTCCTCAGCCTCTGCTTCCAGCCGTCTTCGCTTCGCCTCCGCCTCGGCACGCAGTTGCTTAATTTCGTCCAGTTCGGCCTTGAGGATCCGCCGCCTCTCCTCTGCCTCAGCCTGAAGCCGTTTCTTCTGGGCTGCCTCGCTCTGCAGCCTCTTCAACTCCTCAGCCTCAGCGTGCAGCTTCTCCATCTCATCGAGTTCAGCCTGTAGCCGCTTCTTCTCCTCCTCCGCCTCCGCCTGCAGCCGGCTCACGTCAGAGCCGGCGCGCTTCTGCGCTGCGCCGGAGCGGGCGCCCGCGTGGGTCTCTTTCCAATGACCCTTGGTCACGACGGGTGGGAACTCCGGTATCAGTTGGACGCCATCATCGCTAAGGACCAGGTTCACCATGCTCGCCCAATAGATGAGGATCAGATTGAGGTGCATACCGCGCTTCACTTCAAATCGCGCGAACGATTGCGCGGAGTCGATGTCAACAAACGAGACTACGTAGACAAGGTCTGACTCCTCGGATGAGCGGATCAATACCATCGCCTCGCCGCTGTTATCTTCAGTGTCGAGGGGGTCGGCGGGCTCTGCCTGCAGCGCCCAAAAGGCGTGGGCGCGCTCACGCTGCGGCCGCGACAGCGATTGGATGAACCGTGCAGCAGCTTGCGCGTCGGGGAATTTGGAAAGCCGAAATGAGCTCACCCCGGCCACGTCGGGGATCATCACCACCAGCGGCGGCGTGTCAATACTCGGAAGGATCGGCGCTTGCGCTTCCGGTTCCTCAGCTTTATTGCGGGACCTGCGGAGCAAAGCTCCCAGCCGCACCATTTAGCGACTCCCTCTAAACATTGGCCGTTACCTCCCCGTTCCTACCGCCCACACTCTGTAAGACAACGTTTTTAGTCGTCACGTTACGCGCCGGACTCCCTCGTTCGTGTTGGATCGAAGTCGGGCGTGTGGACCTCGGCGTGTTCACCAATAAAGACGCAGGTTATGTTCTCTCCGCTACCGATTTCCGCAGAGACTTCCCGGCTTTTTTCACCCCAGCGCCGGGCTCTGGCGGCGACGGGCGCCTCCCGGCTAACCTATGAGCAGGGACGGAGTTTGTTATGACTGAACACGGGACGGCCACAAACCCGGCGACTTCTGAAAATGGCGAAGCATCGGCTACGGCCAAGGAAGTCTTCTCCGATCGGCTGCTTGGCCTCCTGGACGATATACTGGCCGGTCAGGCGCCCAATGCCGGGCGTTTTTGCGGCTATTGCTATCACCCGCTGGCTCCCACCAGGCAGACGTGCACCCACTGCGGCCGCCCTCTTGCCGATTGGCCGGCAGTTGCCGCCGTTCCCCGAGCGGTAATCGAGATGCACCGCCGTCGCCGCAATCGCGAGGGACTGGTCGTGCGAACTGTGGCCTGGGGAGGGCTGTCGGTCGGCGTTATCGCCGCCCTGCTGCCTCTCGCACTAGGAGATGTCGCGTTGTGGAGTGTGATCGCGTTCTTCGGATTGCTGGTGTTCTTCTATCTGCTTTCAGCAAATCTCGCCAACAGCCTCGGCGACTCTTTGGGCTACGCGTGGGGTCAGTCGCTGGTGCGGCGCGAGTGGGCGCGATTTGTCAAGCAGCGGGGCTCCGAAGTTAAGCCTTAATACGGTTGTAAGCCCCGCAGTTCGTCATCGCTAATCTGGACATGGATCACGCCATCCAGGATCTCGGTGACATAGTCCACAGGCAGTACGACATCTTGGTGGAAGACGACGCCGCGTCGAATCACAAGGTCCCGGATTTCGTCCGTGTCTTCATCAACAAGCACGCGCTCCACATCGCCGATATGCGAGTGCGGCTCCAGCCGCCAGATGGGAGCGTCGTTGAGGATCTCGCGCCCGAAGCTTGCTTTCCGCACGGTCTCCGCCGGCACCGCGATGCCTGTAAGCGTATTGGCGAAGGAGGCAGCGAGCGCGACGCCGATATTCCATATGCGGTGCACCGCGTCTGTCTTCTCGGGCTCCATGGAAGGAGTCGAGGCAGGCGTAAAATCGGTCTGGACGTGGACCGGTAGCTTGCCGAACTGCTCGCGAGTGCAACGGAGGATCACCTTCTCATCTCCGGCGTCCTCCATCAGGTCAATCGGGACGTCCTTCAGATCCGGTGCGCCGAACCCCGGCTCCGGAAAATGCGGCCCGGTGTTCACGACGATATGCGTCACCTCATTGTCTCGCGGGTCGATCACTACGGAGTGCAGGCGTCCGACGTCCTTCCCTTCGACGCTCTCGACGTGCGCCCCGTGGTGAAGGTTCTCGAGTAGAGGCACGCCTACTGCCCCTTGTACTCCGGCTTCCGCTTCTGCGCGAACGCGGTCGGCCCCTCACGCGCGTCCTCAGACGGGAAGACCCGGCCCGCCATCTGCGACTCAAGCTTCAAGCCGTCTTCCAGGGACATCTCTCGTCCTTGCATGGCCGCTTGCTTGATCGCCCGGACCGCGAGCGGTCCGCATTCGAGTACGCCGGCCGCAATCTCCTCGGCCGTAGCCATCAGACGGTCGGCCGGCACGACCCGAGATACAAGCCCGAAACGCAGCGCTGTCTGCGCGTCGAAACGGTTGCCTGTCAGGAGCAGTTCCATCGCGAAGGCGAGCGGGACTGCACGCGGCAGGCGTTGGGTACCACCGGCGGCCGGAATAATCGCGCGCTTGGGCTCCGGCAGCCCGAAGCTCGCGTGCTCCGCCGCAACTCGGATATCGCAAGCCAGGGCCAGCTCAAGCCCCCCAGCCAGGCAGTAGCCATTAATCGCCGCAATGATCGGCTTCCAGCATTCAAAGCCACGGGTGATTCCGCCGAACGGCACGTCGTAGCGCGGCCCTTCGGCGCCGCCCGCGAACGCCTCCGCCATAGCCACTAAGTCCGCCCCTGCCGAGAACGCCTGTTCGCCGCTCCCGGTCAGTATCGCCACCCACACGTTTTCGTCAGACTTGAACGCCTCGAAAGCATCGCGTAACTCGCGGCTCGTATTCGGGTCGATGGCATTGCGACGGTCCGGCCTGTTTATCGTCACGTAGGCCAGTCTTCCTTTTGTTTCGTAGGTGATGTTGGCGTAGTCTGCCATGCTTCTCTCCCTCGAACGCTCGTTGTAAGCGTGGAGCCAAGTATAACTTGCCCCGCCATCCGGCGAATTGAAACCGCGTCAGCGCCCGCATTAGTACTACAAACGTTAACAAATGGTAAACGCCGTAATGTGTCGAGCGCCGTGTTGTTATTGAGGTTGGAGGAGGTGCAGTTCTCATTCACCAGTTGCGGGGCTGGTGATGGTCGCCGCTAGGCGACCGGGGTGCGTGCAGCGCCTCCTCCGCGATTCCGACTATCGACTCACGGGGTTGCGGCGGGAGCCCAGAACGGGTGCGGCGAAAGAGGCCCTTCTTTCAGGAAGGGCCTCTTCCCCATTCTCTGGCGGCGGACATATGTCATTCCGAGCTCGCGGGGAGGGGCCGACAAACCGCCCTGAGCGCTGCGAAGGGGCGGTGGGGTGGCGAGGAATCTCGGCGCTTCGCGAAGCGGGATCCACCGTTCGTGCCGAGTAGACCACACGGCTTATCGGCCATCCGGCGGGCTGTTGAGAGGCTGCGCTACGTGGGCGGGGCAGGGTGGGAACGGAGAGAGGGAATCTCACAGCGAACCATTTCTCTTTCACGTGCCTATCATCTCCTCGAGAGCGTCTTCGCTGATATCTGGCCCCACCACTGACAGCGCCGCTCGCTCACGGCGTAGCACCCGCTGAGCCACTCGCGAGACATCTTCTGTGTTTACTAGGCGGAGTTTCCCGACCACGCTGTCGATGGGTTCGATCTCACCCAGCGTCAGCAAGTTCTCACCCGCTCGCTGCCCGAGTGCCATCGGCGTCTCCAGGCTTAGGCGAAAGCTTCCCACCGTATAATCGCGGGCCTTGGTTAACTCTTCATCGCCCACGGGTTCTTGTGTCAACTTTTCGAGCTCCGTCAGGATCACCTGTACCGCTTCCCGCAGATTTTCGGGCGAGACACCAGCGGAGACGGCCAGCATGCCGGTATCGGAATGCCGGCTTACCGCAGACCCGACCGAATAGGCGAGACCCCGACGCTCGCGCACCTCCCTGAAGAGTCGCGAACTCATGCCCCGGCCGAGTAATGAATTAAGCACCATCAAAGCGTAGCGGTCAGGGTCCCCCCGAGGCAGTGCCGGCATACCGAGGGCCACATTCGCCTGCGAGATCGGCCTCGCCTCGCCTATCGCTCGTCGCGACGGGATATCGTCATCAACGGAGACAACGACAGGCGCCTTAGCCGCGTGGCGATTTTGGAAGTGACGGACCACCAGTGCATTGACGCCGTCAGTGGAGGCGTTCCCGGCGACGCTCACCACGATGTTCGGCGCTCCGTACCATTGGCCGATCCACTCGCGGAAGTCGGCCTGTGAAAGAGCGGCGACCGTATCCTCCGTTCCCGCTGTCGACCAACCCATCGGATGGTCGCCGTACATCGCGCGACCGAGAAGCTCTCCCGCCCAGGCGCCCGGTTGGTCTTTCGTCCTCTTGATCTCCTGCTGAACGACTGACCGCTCTCTGTCGATTTCTTCCGGCGCCAGCAGCGCGTTGTGCAGCATATCAGCCTGCACCTCGATACCTGTCTCGAGCCGGTCGTCGGGGACCTGGTCCCAATAGCAGGTCATCTCTTTCGCGGTGTAGGCGTTGAGTACGCCGCCCGCCCCCTCGATCGCTTCCGCTACCTGGATCGCGGAGGGGCGCCGTGGCGTGCCCTTGAACATCATGTGCTCCAGGAAATGCGCTAGGCCCTTCGTGCGTGGCTCTTCACCGCGTGATCCCGCGCCGACGAAGATGTTAATGCTGACGGATTGCGCGGACGGGATCGATGTAGTAACCACACGAAGTCCGCCCGACAGTTCACTGACCTCGGAACTTACTGACAATGCATCCTCCAAACGAATCGATGGACGTCGCCGAACAGTATATCCCGCACGGCAGCCGGGAATTGCGATCGAGGCGGCGGCGGTCGAAGTTACGGGGTGTAGGTCACGCTCAGGCTCGGTCGCTGGCTCGACGACGGGTCTTCGCGTGTCGCCCAGTCCACCTGCGGCGGTGACGGGTTCGTGTCGGCTATTCGCCAGCCCCAGTTCCCAGCGCCCGCGATCCAGGCCTGCACATCCGTTGTCACATCCGCCGTTACGCATCCCACGGACGAAGGGACCGACATGCTGGCGTCGTAGGAAGACGCGGCAGTCGGCGCGTTGCTCCAGTCGAGCCCCGACTCGGTCCAGCCTGAAGTAATTGGGCGAAGCTCATGAGTGCGCGCGCCCCCGGAGCCGTTGGTCCGGCAAAGCCGGAGCGAGGCCGAACTCACAGTCGCGCCCCCGGAAATGCTGGATACGTCGAACTGCAGATACGAATACTCCTGCGGTCCGACCAACATCGTGGTCTCCGTGCCGTGATTCGTGGCGGGTTGCAAGGACCCTGCCCACGTATCAGCGTTGGCACTGAACGTGACGGTGCCGCCCCCCGTTGCCGTCGGCGTCGGTGTTGCGGTCGCAGTGGGTGTCGGCGTAGGCGTAGCTGTTGGCGTCGGCGTCGGGGTTGGCGTCGGCGTAGGCGTGGGCGTAGCTGTTGGCGTCGGAGTTCGCGTTGCCGTCGGTGTTGGTGTGGGCGTGGGCGTCGCGGTCGCAGTAGCCGTCGCCGTTGCTGTGGCAGTAGCAGTTGCAGTCGGCGTGGCCGTTGCCGTCGGCGTGGGAGTTGCCGTTGGGGTCGCAGTCGCTGTGGGTGTGAGGGTCGCCGTTGGCGTAGGTGTTGCTGTCGCAGTCGGAGTAGCCGTGGCTGCGACATAAGTAACGGTCAACAGCGGCCGCTGCCCGGTCGCCGGCTCCTCGCGAGTCGCATATTCAACCTGCGGGGCCGACGCCTCGTTCTGGTCTGTGATCCGCCAGCCCTCATTTGCCGCTCCGCCTACCCATGCTTGCACTCCCGACGTCACATCGAGGTGCACACAGTCTAGCGCAATAAGAGGCACAGCATAGGTGACCGGCGCTCCTGCGCTACCCCCAGGCTGGTTGTTCCAGGTGACAGCTGATTCCGTCCACGCGCCGGTCACTCTGTTTAGCTCATGGGTGCGGCCTATCGCCAGCGGCAAAATCGAAGTGAAACAGAGTCGGAGGTCGGCGCTGGCCACATTCGACCCGCCTGGAATGCTCGAAAGGTCGAACTCCAGCAGCGAACGGTCGACGTTGCTCACGCGCATAACCGTCGCCGTCCCAAAGTTCTGGAGCGGCGAAGTCGAGTTCACGTAGCTATCTCCAATTGAGTCGAACGAGGTCGTAACTGATCCCGGCGTGGTTGGCGTTGCCGTCACCGTTGCCGTAGGCGTCGCAGTGGCTGTCGCCGTCGCAGTGGGAGTCGGGGTAGGCGTAGACGTTGGTGTCGGCGATGCGGTGGTGGTGGTCGTCGCGGTGGCTGTCGCGGTCGCCGTCGCAGTAGCCGTCGGTGTGATTGTGGCCGTCGCTGTAGCAGTCGCAGTGGCTGTCGGCGTCGGAGTGGGCGTCGGGGTAGGCGTAGACGTTGGCGTCGGCGATGCGGTGGGGGTGGCCGTCGCGGTGGCTGTGGCTGTCGCGGTGGCTGTGGTCGTCGCGGTGGCTGTGGCTGTCGCGGTAGCTGTCGGCGTCGGCGTGGAGGTCGCCGTCGCCGTTGACGTGGCTGTGGCCGTTGACGTGGCTGTGGCCGTTGCCGTCGCTGTGGCCGTAGCTGTCGGTGTGGCAGTCGGCGTCGGTGTGGCCGTGGCCGACTGCGTAGGTGTTGGCGTAGCGGTTGGCGTGGCCGTTGCCGTCGCCGTTGGCGTCGGTGTAGCCGTCGGCGTATCGGTGGCCGTGGCTGTCGCACTAGGAGTCGGTGTCGGGGTAGGAGTAGCCGTGGCCGTCGGCGTAGCGGTGCCGGTTGGCGTCGCTGTCGCGGTCGGCGTAAGAGTCGCCGTGGCGGTGGTCGTGGCCGTGGCTGTCGATGTGGCTGTTGCGCTAGGAGTCGGTGAAGGTGTTGGCGTAGCGATTGGCGCAAGGGTGGCGGTGGGCGTGGCCGTCGCCGTCTGTGTGGGCGTCGGCGTAGGCGTTGGCGGCGGGGCCGGAGTCGGCGGAGTCGTCGGTGCCGGCGTCGCCGCCGGCGGGGGAGTGGCCGGTGTCGAAGTGGGGGTGTCCTGCGTCGCGGGTGTCGGCGCGGGCGTGGCGGCCGGGCCAAAGCTCGTCGGCGGCGGCACAGCGGTAGTGGGCGATGGCGAGGGCCCGGGAGGGGTAGTGGGCAGACTGCTGTTCACACGGAAGACCTGGACCAGCTCAACAGAACCGTTACTGCCGCTCTGCCGCTCCAGGTTCCGGGAGTCCCGTCGCGACGCTTCGATTATCTGTTCGCTTAGCGGCGCAAGACGAATGCCGCTCGGATCAGCCGAATAGTCGGCGGAGAGTCCGGATTTCAGGCTCGCCCTCAGCGTGCCGGTGTGCGGCCGCGCTAGTGCCCTGCTCGACGCGATTCCGGCGAGCAGCACAGACAATGCCACCACCAGGGCGACGGTGACCAGAGATGAGATGGGTCGCCGCATCGCTCAGGTCCCGCTACACAGTGACCTTGGGCAGGTCCAGGTCGGGCAGCTTGAAGCCTCGCAACGCCGGCTCCCGCTTTCGGCGCTCCTCCCACTCATCCACCACCTCCGACATCGCGACCACGACGCGTGGGTCAAGAAAGCGCCCGGTCTCCGAACGCAGCAAGTCCACTGCCTCACCCGGGGTCATCGGGCTCCTGTACGGCCGCTCGCTTGTCACCGCGTCGTACATGTCGGCGACCGCCGCGATGCGCGCCTGGATGGAGACCTCGTCGTCACGTAGACCGCGCGGGTAGCCGCTGCCGTCGAGCCGCTCGTGATGGTCTTGGACGAACTCGATGACTTCCGGAGGAAGGTCAACCGCCTGGAGGATCGCCAGTCCGATCTTCGGGTGGTCTTCGATGATCGTGCGCTCGTCGGGTGTGAGTTTCCCCGGCTTCAGCAGCACAGCGTCGCGGATGCCGATCTTGCCGATGTCGTGCAGATAGCCACCGATCTCTAGGCGCGCCAGCCGCTTGTCCTCCATGCCCAGTTCCCGGCCGAGCATCATCGCCAACTGCCCGACGCGCACAGAGTGGCCCATCGTATACGGGTCCCGCGCGTCGATGGCTGAGGTCAACGCGCGGATGGTCGATAAGTGCTGTCGTTGTAGACGCGCGGTCATCTCATCGAAGGACGTCGCCAGTATCCCGATCTCATCACCCGTGATTACGCCGCTGCGCACCGTGAGGTCGCCCGAGGCGACCATTCTCGCCGTTCGCACCAGCCTCAGGATCGGTTTCGTCAGTTGATGCGTCAGGTATAGGCCGATCCCAAGGACCGCCGCCATCCCGACTCCGAATAGCAGCATTGCGTTCCTCTGAGTATCTCTGCCGGCGTTGAAGATGAAATTGGTCGGGAGTCCCACAGAATAGAGGCCGACCACTTGTCCCCGAAGCTCCAGTCGGCCGTAGAGAAGGTCATAGCTGCGACTAAAAAGCGATCGCTGCTCGCGAATCACACTGCCGTCGACGCTGCCCTTGATGGAGTTGTCGACAACGGCCGGCGACATATCGAGACTCGCTTCCTCGGTGGACGTCCGTTCGTTGATCGGGAACGTCGACGTTAACGGGTTGCCGGAGAAGTCGTACACCGTCACGTCTGCCAGCGCCTCGGCCTTAGACTCGCGCACGAACGTCTCCAGACTCGTCCCAACGAGCACGACGCCAGCGCTGCCGCTGTCGGTGACGATCGGCCCGGCTGTCCAGAGCACGAAGCCGCTGTTCGTCTCGATGATCTGCGCGAACTTGTCCCCCCGCTCGTCGGATTGTCCCTGGAGGACGCGCTCGACGAGGGGCCACGACGCGGGCACGTCAGAATCAGATACCTGCTCGTAGGTCAGAGCACTGGCGTTAGTAAGCCGCAGCGCCGTCACTCGGTTGCCCTGCGCATCGAGCACCTCGAGCCGTTCCACGCGGGCATTCGTCGCGATCGGCTGGACGAGCGAGTCCAGGACTCCGCGATCATGGCCCTGGACGGCGCCCGCAACGCCGTCGGTGAATGCGACCGCACGCACCGTCTCCAGGTGATCCCGCTCCTTGCGGACGACCTTGTCGGAGACGACGCCCCCGGCCTCCTTCAGTTGGTTCTGAAACCGCTCCTCCAGCGACGACGTCGTGAGTTCTGTGAACACGTAGCTGCCAATGAGGGCAAGCAACGCCGTCAGCAAGACGTACGGAAGCACGATCTTCCAGCGGATGTGGCGAAACGGCCACGAGAGGACGCGCAACGACACCCACTGCGACCCAGCGCTAGCAGCAGACATCTCAGATGTAAATGATGGGCGCGTTCGCCACTTTGTTACCGAACGTCTAACCGTCCTGCTCTGCACGCCGCCGCTCGCCCCGAGTAGCCCGACTTGTCGCGGCGTATCGAGGGGTCGCCGCCTCCGTTCGTCCTGAGGAGCCGCGGGCGGGGGAGGTGCAATGGGTGTGCGGCGTCTCGAAGGATCGAATGGGGGCTACTACGCCTCGCGCCGCCGAACCCTTGCCCGCCTCTCGCCGCTCCGCTATCATCGTTGGTGGGCGACGAAAGCCCCCTCAGATTGGGGGTACATGACAGCCAAGTACATCTTCATAACGGGCGGCGTGGTTAGCTCCGTCGGCAAGGGCATCACCACGGCCGCCATCGGCAGGCTCCTCAAGGCCCGTAACGTCCCCGTCGTCATCCAAAAACTCAACGTCGCCCCCGGCACCATGTCCCCCTACCAGCATGGTGAGGTCTACGTCACCGCCGACGGTGCCGAGACCGACCTCGACCTCGGCCACTACGAGCGCTTTCTCGACCAGGACCTCACGCGCGCCTCCTCCGTCACGACCGGCCAGATCTACCAGGCGGTCATCTCACGCGAACGCCGCGGCGACTACCTCGGCCGCACCATCCAGCCCATCCCCCACGTCACGAACGAGATCAAGGAGCGCATTCGCGGCATCGGGCGGGATTCAGGGGCCGAGGTGGTGATCCTGGAGGTTGGCGGCACGGTCGGCGACATCGAGGGCCAGCCGTTTCTCGAGGCGATCCGCCAGATGCGCAACGAAGAGGGCCGCCACGACACAGTCGCCATTCACGTCACGCTCCTCCCCTACATCTCGACCACCGGTGAGCTGAAGACGAAGCCGACCCAGCACTCGGTCCGCGAGCTGCGCTCCGTCGGCATTCAGCCCGACATCATCGTCTGCCGCAGCGACAAGCCCATTTCGGCCGAGATCCGCGACAAGATATCGCTCTTCTGCGACGTCGAGCCGCGCGCCGTCATTCCCCTCCTTACCATGCCCAGCATCTACGAAGTCCCGC
>Ga0209690_1000083_pt1 | contig 41420 bp, 56 predicted proteins | sample GraSoiAngelo_150_FD_186164 | JGI IMG/M metagenome (GOLD analysis project Ga0209690, IMG submission 186164) | Grasslands soil microbial communities from the Angelo Coastal Reserve, California, USA - 14_1009_09_40cm (SPAdes) (version 2) | ecosystem: Environmental > Terrestrial > Soil > Grasslands ... | reverse complement strand
GTCGATCAGCTCGACGATTACTCTGACTAGTACGTTCAACTTTGTCGGTTCTGTTGCTCTCTCTGATACTCCTCTTCCTGCCGGTTTGACCTGTAGCGCGTTCACCGTGACTCCTGTGTCGCTTACCGCTAACGGTACTGGTACGTCATCGTTGTCCTGTTCTTCGCCTACTACTGGCACGTTCTCTGTGACTATCGCTGGTGCTGGTTCGCCTGGTACTGCTTCTCACTCGACCTCTGCCGTGTTCACTTTCACTGTTGGTGCTGACTTTGCGATTACGGCTTCGTCGCCTGCTGATTTCAATACGGGTGCGACTGGGAGTTCGACGATCACGATTACTCCATCTGGTGGGTTCACCGGTTCAGTCGTCCTTACCACGGTCGTCTCACCTGCTACTGGTCTTGCTGCCAATTGTCCTCCTAGTCTCACGGTCGTCTCAGGCGCCGTTACTGGTACGTGTGCTCCGTCTTCATCCACGCCTGGAACCTATCTTGTTACGATTACTGGTACGGGTGGTGGTCACACTCACAGTGCAAGCTTCGTCTCCCACGTGGGCGACTTTTCGATCTCCGTCGGTAGCCCTGTGAACTTCAACTCTGGAGCCACTGGCTCCGTGATATCTGTGAGCTTGACTAGTACGTTCAATTTCGCGGGTACTATTGGTCTCACCCCGATCGTGAGTCCCGCAGGTTTGACTGTGACGTGTCCTGCTCCGGTTAGTATTACCGCGAACGCTACGGTCGCTGCCTCATGCACCTTGAGTTCTACTACCGCGGGGACATACGGTGTGAGCATAACAGGCGCAGGTTCGCCTGGTGCAGCTTCTCACTCTGCTGCTTCTACGGTTCATGTGGGCAACTTTACGATTAGCGTGGGTAGCCCTGTGAACTTCAATTCCGGCGCCACTGGCTCTGCGATATCCGTCAGTTTGACGAGTACGTTCAACTTTGCTGGCACCGTTACTCTCGCGGCTGTTACTAGTCCGGTTACAGGCTTGACAGTCACTTGTCCTGCTCCTGTCAGTATTACTGCGAACGCGACTGTAGCAGCTTCATGTACTCTGAGTTCGACCACAGCAGGAACCTATGGCGTTACAATCAATGGTACTGGCTCGCCTGGAACAGCGTCTAACTCTGCCGCTTCAACAGTCCACGTTGGTAACTTCACGATCAGTGTCAGTACTCCGGTTAACTTCAACTCCGGCGCTACTGGATCTGCTATCTCTGTCTCTCTGACGAGCACGTTCAATTTGGCTGGTACTGTCAGTTTTGCCGCGGTGACTAGTCCAGCTACTGGATTGACAGTCACTTGCCCCGCACCTGTTAGTATCACCGCGAACGCTACGGTTGGGGCGTCCTGCACTCTGTCATCAACCACTGCTGGGACCTATGGTGTTACCGTGACTAGTACTGGTTCGCCTGGTACTGCGTCTCACTCTGCTGTGTCTACCGTCCATGTTGGTGATTTTACGATTAGTGCTACGTCTCCTAGTGGTGCTGCGGGCTCGTCTATCTCGTCAACGATTACTCTTACAAGTACGTTCAACTTTGTCGGTACGGCCGCTCTCTCGGATACACCTCTTCCTGCTGGCTTGACATGTAACGCGTTCACCGTGACGCCTGTGTCGCTTGCTGCCAATGGAACAGGCACTTCCTCGTTGTCCTGTACTTCGCCTACTACGGGTTCGTTTGTCGTGAACATTAGCGCTGCGGGTACGCCGGGTACAGCGTCTCATCCGACCACAGCCACGTTCACCTTCACTGTTGGTGCTGACTTTGCGATTACAGCTTCGTCGCCCGCTGATTTCAATACGGGTGCGACCGGTAGCTCGACGGTCACGATTACTCCGTCGGGAGGGTTTACCGGTGCTGTTAGTCTTACCACGGTCGTCTCTCCCTCGACTGGTCTTGCCGCCAATTGTCCTACGAGTCTTACGGTGGTCTCGGGCGCCATTGCCGGTACGTGTGCTCCTTCGTCTTCCACGCCTGGAACCTATCTCGTTACTGTAACTGGTACTGGTGGTGGTCACACTCACAGTGCAACTTTCATCTCTCACGTCGGCGACTTCACTATCAGCGTTGGTAGCCCTGTCAACTTCAACTCTGGAGCCACCGGCTCTGCAATATCCGTTAGCCTGACTAGTACGTTCAATTTCGCCGGTACGATTAGTCTTGCGGCTGTCACGAGTCCGGCCACTGGTTTGACTGTTACTTGCCCTGTGCCTGTGAGCATTACTGCGAACGCTACTGTCGCCGCCTCATGCACATTGAGTTCCACTACTGCTGGGACATATGGTGTTACCCTGACTGGTACTGGTTCGCCTGGAACCGCGTCTCACTCCGCTGCTTCTACAGTTCATGTTGGCAACTTCACGATTAGCATCGGCAGCCCGGTCAACTTCAATTCCGGCGCCCCTGGCTCCTCGATATCCGTCAGTCTGACTAGTACGTTCAACTTTGCTGGAACAGTTACTCTCGCGGCCGTCACGAGTCCAGTTACTGGTTTGACTGTTACTTGCCCTGCGCCCGTTAGTATTACTGCGAACGCTACTGTCGCCGCTTCTTGCACCTTGAGTTCGACGACTGCGGGCACCTATGGTGTGACAATCACTGGAGCTGGTTCGCCTGGTACTGCTTCTCACTCTGCCGCTTCAACAGTCCATGTTGGTGACTTCACGATTAGTGCTACGTCTCCTAGTGGTGCTGCGGGTTCGTCGATCAGCTCGACGATTACTCTGACTAGTACGTTCAACTTTGTCGGTTCTGTTGCTCTCTCTGATACTCCTCTTCCTGCCGGTTTGACCTGTAGCGCGTTCACCGTGACTCCTGTGTCGCTTACCTCAAACGGTACTGGTACGTCATCGTTGTCCTGCAATTCAACCTCAGCGGGCATGTTCCCCGTAACTATCGCCGGTGCTGGTTCGCCTGGCACCGCGTCGCACTCGGCCCCTGCCGTGTTCACCTTCACTGTTGGCACCGACTTTGCGATTACGGCTTCGTCGCCTGCTGATTTCAATACGGGTGCGACCGGCAGTTCGACGATTACCATCACTCCCTCGGGAGGTTTCACTGGTGCAGTCAACCTTGCCACGGTTGTCTCGCCTTCGACTGGTCTTGCGGCTAATTGTCCGACAAGTCTCACGGTCGTCTCAGGCGCCGTTACCGGGACATGTGCTCCTTCCTCTTCGACTCCTGGAACCTATCTGGTCACTATCACCGGCACGGGTGGTGGTCACACTCACAGTGCAACTTTCATCTCTCACGTCGGGGACTTTTCCATCTCTGCCGGTAGCCCTGTCAACTTCAATTCCGGTGCCACTGGTTCTGCTATCTCTGTCTCTCTGACCAGTACGTTCAACTTCGCTGGCACGATCAGTCTGACTGCGGTTACAAGTCCGGCTACTGGCTTGACAGTCACATGTCCTGCTCCTGTCAGTACTACTGCGAATGCTACTGTTGCTGCCTCGTGTACTTTGGCCTCTACGACTGCCGGAACGTACGGTGTAACTATTACTGGTGCGGGTTCGCCTGGTACAGCTTCTCACTCTGCTGCGTCAACAGTCCATGTTGGTGACTTCACGATTAGTGCTACGTCTCCAAGCGGTGCTGTGGGCTCGTCGATCTCTTCGACGATTACCCTGACGAGTACGTTCAACTTTGTTGGTACGGTTGCTCTCGGTGATACTGTTCCTGCGGGTCTTACATGCCAGTCGTTTAGTCCCTCCGCCGCAGTCTCTCTAGCAACAAATGGTACGGGAACCGCTAATCTCTCGTGCACTTCGACGACCGTGAACGCTTTCAATGTGAACATCAGCGGTGTGGGTTCTCCTGGTACTGCGTCTCACTCGACCACGGCCACGTTCACATTTACTGGAGTTGTAGACTACACTATCGGCGTTTCTTCCCCAGCTGATTTCAACACTGGTGCGACTGGCAGTTCGACGATTACCATAACTCCGCTCAACGGTTTCATGGGTACCGTGACTCTGACGACTGTTATCTCGCCATCTACCGGTCTCACGGCTAATTGTCCTACGAGTCTGACCGTGACAACCGGCGTGGTGACTGGTACCTGCAGTCCGTCCTCTTCTGCGCCTGGAACCTACGGTATCTCTATCTCTGCTAGTGGCGGCGGTCACACTCACACTAACAGCTTCGCCTCACATGTTGGTGACTTTTCAATTTCCGTTGGTGGCCCTGTGAACTTCAATTCCGGTGCTACTGGTTCTGCTATCTCCGTCTCTCTCGCTAGTACCTTCAACTTCGCTGGCACTGTCAGTCTGGCCGCGGTGAATATTCCAGCTACCGGTTTGACGGTCACGTGTCCTGCGCCTGTTAGCATTACTGCGAATGCTACTGTCGCCGCTTCCTGTTCTCTAGCTTCGACAGCTGCCGGAACCTATGGCGCGACTATCACTGGTATCGGCTCGCCTGGCACCGCGTCTCACTTTGCTGTTGCAACCGTTCATGTCGGTGACTTTTCTATCAGTGCTACGTCTCCAAGCGGTGCGACGAGCACATCGATCTCTTCCTCGATTACTCTTACCAGCACGTTCAACTTTGTGGGCTCTGTTGCTCTCGGTGATACTGTTCCTTCTGGTCTGACCTGCCAGCCCTTTAGCCCAACGGCCACCGTTCCGCTCTCAGCGAACGGTACGGGCATGGCCAGCATCAGCTGTACTTCGACTACCGCTAACGCTTTCATCGTGGGCATCAACGGGGTTGGCTCGCCTGGTACCGCGTCTCACTCGACTACGGCCACGTTCACATTCACAGGATTAGTGGACTTCACAATCAGTGCAACTTCGCCTGCTGACTTCAACACTGGCACAACAGGCAGCTCAACGATCACTATCACTCCGATTGGAAGCTTCACTGGTGCTGTTACTCTCACCACTGTCGTTTCACCTTCCACCGGTCTTACCGCCAACTGCGCTACGAGTCTGACCGTGACTTCTGGAGCTGTTACTGGTACTTGCACTCCTTCCTCCTCAACCCCAGGAACCTACACTGTGTCAATCACGGCAACCGGTGGCGGTCGCACTCACACAGCTAGCTTCGTATCCCACGTAGGCGATTTCACGATCAGTGCTACGTCTCCTAGTGGAGCTACCGGCACATCAATGTCTTCGACGATTACTCTGACTAGTACCTTCAACTTTGTTGGCTCTGTTGCTCTCTCTGATACTCCTCTTCCTGCTGGCGTGATCTGTAACGCGTTCACCGTGACGCCTGTATCTTTGACGGCTAACGGAACAGGCACTTCTCAGCTGTCGTGCACTTCGCCTACTGCCGGCGCCTTCTCCGTAACTATCACTGGTACCGGCTCGCCTGGTACTGCGTCTCATCAGGCTACTGCCGTGTTCACGTTCGCAACCGTCGACTTCTCTATCTCTGCGACATCTCCGGCTGACTTCAACACCGGTGCGACAGGCAGCTCGGCTATCACCATCACTCCGATTGGAAGCTTCACTGGTGCTGTTACTCTCACCACTGTCGTTTCACCTTCCACCGGTCTCGCTGCTAACTGTCCTGCCAGTCTCACCGTTACGTCAGGCGCTGTTACTGGAACGTGCGCTCCATCCTCTTCCACGCCTGGAACCTACCTGGTCACTGTTACCGGTACCGGTGGTGGTCATACTCACAGTGCAAGCTTCATCTCGCATGTCGGCGACTTCACCATCTCCGTCGGTAGTCCAGTGAACTTCAACTCTGGAGCCACTGGAGCCTCGATATCCGTCAGCTTGACAAGTACGTTCAACTTCGCTGGCACCGTTGCTCTAACACTTGTCACAAGTCCATCTACGGGCTTGACTGTGACATGCCCTGCTCCTGTTAGTATTACTGCGAACGCTACTGTTGCGGCGTCATGCACTCTATCATCCACTACTGCAGGAACCTACGGCGTAACCATCACAGGTGCAGGATCACCAGGAACCGCATCTCACTCCGCAAGCTCAACAGTTCATGTGGGCGACTTCACTATCACTGCGACTTCTCCTAGCGGTCCTGCAGGCTCGTCGATCAGCTCGACGATTACTCTGACTAGTACGTTCAACTTTGTTGGCTCTGTTGCTCTCTCTGATACTCCTCTTCCTGCTGGTTTGACCTGCAACCCGTTCACCGTAACACCCGTATCGCTCGCTGCTAACGGTACTGGCACCTCCAGTCTGTCGTGCACTTCGACTACTGCGAACGCTTTCACTGTAACCATTACCGGTACTGGTTCGCCTGGCACCGCGTCCCAGTCGACCACGGCCACGTTCACATTCGCTATCGTAAGTATCGGGCAGCTGAGTAGTGTAGTGACTGATGGTAGCCTGTGCGGCTTCGGCGACCAGTTCCACTTGATTTTCGTGCAAAGCAACGCCAAGAGCAAGTTGGCTTCCGGGTTTACGCTGGCAGCGAGTAATCCAGGCCAGTTTGCCTACAATGTTTTCTTCAACGGGACTGCAGGCACGCCCGTCACGTTGTCCATGTCTGTCCCGTATCCATTCGTGACACAGGGCACAAACCCTGTCCAGGTCTTCTCGAACTTTGGTCTTCAGTCGGGCTGCTTTGTGCCGATCAATAATGTCAGCAATAGCTTTGCAATAACTCCAGCCGCGATTGCTCTTACGGACTACAGCGCGCAAGCTCTCGGGTCAACAGTGACGATAACGGTCTCAGGCAGTGTTCCATCATCTGGAATGGTTTACCTGACGGTGCATCTGAACTATGGTCTGAAGGGCTCGTCGTTCGGAAAGAGTGACGACAACGCCACAAATCCGGGTACGGGTCAGGTGGTAATCCCCGATGACGCCACATACTCCTTCTCCGTCAGCGCCAGCTCTCTTACGGACACCCAGACTATCGTGAGCGACAACGTGTTCAAACAGGACCGGGTGGTCGCGGGCATTATCACTGACCAGATGGGAAGTCCGGTGGCGAACATATCCGTCTCGCTCTTTGATTCGGGCGGAAACCTGGTGGCGATGGCGTTCACGGACGCCGATGGTTTCGTTGGGTTTCATCCTCACATTTCAGGCAAATCGACGTTCACGGTTGAATCCTCGTTGCCAGATGGGACGATCATAAGTCAGGTGGTCACCGTAAGGCATCATCATTTGGAATTCTCGTCCTTCTCCGTCACCGTTTGACCCATCTTTTCAGCACCGAAGCCGCGCCTTTCCTGTTTCTCCCCTCGTTCAAGTCATACTACTGTCATTTCCCCGCCCCTGACTTCCCGTCCGGTCGACTTGTTCTAATTCTAGAATCTGAGGAGTGATAAACTGTCACGAGCGTTTGGATAAACGAAGCTAGTTCGAAGACCTTTCAGATCTTGCGGCTAGGCGAGACTCTCAAGATCTCTGGGATAAACGGGTCTGCCAAACAGCATCCGAAAGCATCGGAGTGCCAAGTTCTCGATAAGCCTTTTTAGAGCGAAACTCTGCCTCGTCCTTCGAATTGCTAGCGTCCCAAGTTGTCAAGCATGCGTAACCTCCAACTTTCAACGATACGAGCCGTGTCGCTGGCATGTCTGCTCGTTCCGGCCTTATTCCTCGCGCCTTCGTCAACTCCTCTTGCGCATGCTGCAGGCACCCTATTCTTTTCTCCTGCTAGCCAGGGGCCCTTTGCAATGGGAACCATGATCACGTACCAGGTCAACGTCACCGGCATGGATGCTTTCAACGCGTGGGACGTCAGCGTTGAAACAGATCCGAGTGTTCTGAATCCTGTTAGCATCAGCGTAGCCGGGGACATCCTCGGATCCGTCTTTCAAGTCGCAAACTGCATCAACGGCTCGGGAACAGGCTGTAGCATTACCGACGGTGCGGGGGTAGCGCATTCATCTGCGGCATCAGGCACTGGCATAGCCGTCGGTGGAAGTGGTCTTCTCTTCACAATAACGTACCAAGTGGCAGGTAGCGGGTTTAGCTATCTTACGATTCCTCCGGGTTTGGATATCTTGGCAAACAGCGGTAGCACCGTTTCTCACACAACAGCCGAAGGTGTCTATGGGATCGCACCAATAATTTCCAAGCCCGCATTCTTGAACATCCCAGTGGGCTCCTTTGGGAATTCGACAATTACGGTCAATAGTATCAATGGTTTCGCGGGCAAAGTGAACGTTACCGCAGTCGTCTCTCCCATTCTCTCCAATGGACCTTTGGCATTGCTGACCAATTCTACTCCTTTCACCGGTCCGAAGGTTAGCGTCCTTCTCTCCGCAGGTGGGACGAGTAAGGTTAGCTTGAATGTTACAACGACAACCGCTACACCTCTCGAAACCTTTACCATCAACGTTACTGAGGCAAGCGGTATCCTTCAACGCTTTTTCTTGGTGCCCGTGAACGTGGTAGACTTCAGCATCACGGCTAGTACCACATCGCTGTCTTTCGTCCCGGGTTCTTTTGGAACGTCATCGATTGGTCTGACTAGTCTGAATGGTTTCGAGGGCAATGTTACATTGAGGCTCGCAGTTTCACCCCTAGTGGCTAGTGGTCCCGTTGCAGCATTGACTAACTCTTCTTTCACAGGAACCAGCGTCATAATCACACTAGTGGGCGGAGGGAACGCGGGTACTGCCACTCTGAGTGTTACGACGACAGCCTCTACGCCTCTTCAAGCCTACACCGTCAACGTTACAGCGATTAGTGGTCCTCTGCAACACTTTCTCCTCGTGAGTGTGAATACGGTCGACTTCAGTATCACGGCGAGTAATCCCTCTCTGTCTTTCGCGGCTGGATCTTCAGGCGTCTCCTCAGTCACAGTTGGTAGCGTTTTCGGTTTCGCCGGCAACGTAACCGTTACCGCCTCTGTATCGCCGGTTGTAGCTAATGGTCCTCTGATATCTTTGAGCAACTCGACCTTCAGTGGTACCAGTCTTATTGTCAGAGTTGTGGCAGGCGGAGCGACCAGTGCCACGTTAAATGTTGCAACGACAACCTCCACCCCTGCGGGCGTCTATCTTGTGGTTCTCACGGGTACCAACGGTTCGCTGCAACATTCGCTGCTAGTGTCGGTCAGTATGATTAGTAGCTTCACATTGACAAGCACTCCTGTCGTTCCTAGCTCCTTCATCGCGGGCGGTTCCGCCACATCCACCATTACGTTGACCAGCCTTGGCTTGACGGGGAGCCTGGCCCTTGTTGCATCCATTTCTCCCGCCGGTGCTAATAGTCCTTCAGTATTCTTGAGCAATTCCAGTTCTACTGCGACCGTCGTCATTGTCAAACTGATCTCCGGCTCAGTTGGCAGTGCTGTCCTGAGAATCGGTTCGACTACCTCGACGTCCCCTGGAACATACACGATCACGGTAACTGCGACCAGCGGTGCAACGTCCCAGAATTTCGTCGCTACGATCACCGTATCTGCAGTGCCAACGATCAGTGACATCACTCTTTCCCCTCGCGGTACCGCGACTACAGGCCACTCTGTCACAGGAACCGTAACTGTGTCGAACACTGGAAGCGTTGACGCAAGTTTCAACATAACGGTGAAATGGGGAACTACTACCATCGCTCAGATGAGCGAGACGCTCCCGGCAGGCCAACAAAAGTCCTACCCGTTCTCTTGGGACACTACATCGTCAAACCCCGCAACCGATGTTGTGACTGCGACGATCTCGAACGGCAATGCTTGGAGCAGTAACAAGACTGGTGGCGTGTATTCTCTCTCCTCCACAGCACCCACCAGCAATCTCACCACGGCGATAATCGGAGGGCTCATAGCTGTTGTGATTGTGCTTTCTCTGCTACTAATCCTCAAACGACGAAAGGGGCCTTCACCCGCATACCGGCCCGCATGATTCTGAATAGAGTTTTTTGGAAGGTTTGGCTCAAGTGGTGCGGGGGGTGGGATTCGAACCCACGAAGGCCTTCGCCACAGGGTCCTAAGCCCTAGGCGGGTGCTTTCCAGTGACCCTCTGCCCATTTGACCTGGCTATGGTACCCCCGCGTGATGGTGCTCCGGGCGGGACTCTCCGCGGCAAACGACCGCTTTTGAACCCGCGATCAACGGCTCTGGAGGTTTCGATTCTCCGCCGCTGGCTGGTTATTCGCTCGAATGGCCACCCGAGCTTCATTGTCGGGCTAAGGCCGCTATGCTAAACCGGGCTACACCACCGGAGCATCGTCCGGGACTCTGACTCATAGTCTATTACCCTTTTTGTCAGCCCAGAGCATTAGCTAGCACGGGTTGGAGTTCTCCCACAGGAATTCGAAGTAGCTTTTTCCGAATCTTACCAGTCCCGCGTGATCAGATGATATTGCTAGGGTCAGTCCTCTCTCCGGCTCTTCTCCGAGCAGAAGGATGATCTCGTTACTGTCGGAGATAATTCCTCCGCCGAACATTTGCTCGCGGACCCTGACCTCTGCCAGCCCTTTCAGTTTCCTCGTTATCTCTTTGCTGATCAGGCTCGGAATCATGACTGAGACTTTGACACCTCGACTGTTCATGAGGGAAAGTAATGGTGTCGCCATGGAAATCACCGAGTCGGGAACTATCGGCATAGCAACGAGCAGTTCTCTCTTTGTTCTACCCAGCGTCTCTTTGATTCTGTCTAGAATATTGTTTTGTCCTCTAACGATCCATATGTCCGGTCTTTCTTGGACTCTTTTCTTCTCGTAGAGGGGCTGTAGCTCCGACATCGCGTCTGTCTGGCTGGACTTGAGCGTGTTCTCCATTCTCACCCTGGAGGATTCGAGGGCTGCACTGGGAGGTTTGGGGAAATACTTACTTGGTCTGCCCTGTTCGCTTTCCACCCAGCCTTTTCTCTCCAGATTCCCTAGTATTTCGTATATCTTCGAGTAGGGAATCGCGGCAGTAGTACTCAGCTGGCTCGCGGGCATCGGTCCAGATTCCACTAGGGCAATGTATGCTTTGACCTCGTATTCTGTGAGCCCGAATTCCTTTAGGGCTCTTCTAGTTGTTTCGGAGACCATCATCAGATCTTCTTTCTCTTCGAGCTAAGCAGGCGACCTTACGTTACATCTTTGAAGGAGGGTGTAAATAGCAAGAAAGGCTTCATGATAGTGTTTCGAACTGTGGGCTATCGTTTGGTCGATAAGAACCTAGTCTTGGAAAAGCTGAGGGGCGTGCTGGACCCGGAGATTGGCCGGAGTATCGTTGATCTGAAAATGGTCAGAGATATTTCGGCTAGCGATGGGAATGTTTACGTGAAAATTGCCCTGACCGTTGCGCACTGTCCGCTTGCAAAGACCCTTCAGGCAGATGTCGAGAAGGCAGTGCGAGAACTCGAGGACGTAAGATCGGTGAAAGTCGAGACAACGACCATGTCGAGAAAGGAGCTGGAGGAGTTGAAGCAACAGTTGCAACCAGGAGCAGTCTCCTCAACTCCGTCAAAGGGTGGACCCGGGCTTGGACCTGGGATTGAACGTCTCGGAAAGCGGGGCGTCCGCAGCATTATCGCGGTCATCTCAGGGAAGGGAGGCGTTGGAAAATCCTTCGTCACCAGCATGCTCGCGTCGGAGCTAAAGAGAAGTGGATACGAGGTAGGGGTCCTAGACGCGGATCTCACTGGTCCAAGCATCGCCAAGGTGCTTGGTGTTTTCGGTAAGCCGTACAAGGGCCCCGGAGGTGGAATCGTGCCTCTTAGGACGAAAACTGGAATCAAAGTCATGTCAATCAACCTTGTTCTGGAGGACCCTAGCATGCCGGTTGTCTGGCGAGGTCCAATCGTTAACAGCGTAATCCGACAACTTTACTGGGACGTCGATTGGGGCGATCTTCATTATCTTCTCGTGGACCTTCCACCAGGGACCAGCGATGCCCCTCTAACCGTGTTCCAATCTCTTCCGTTAGACGGCGTCATCGTAGTTTCCTCCCCACAAGATCTCGCTTCAATGATCGTCTCAAAAGCGGTGAATATGGCCAAGAAGATGGACGTCCCAATACTTGGTCTAGTTGAGAACATGAGCTATCTCAAATGTCCGAGTTGTGGGAAGACGATGAATGTTTTCGGAGAGCCGAAGGGAGAGAACCTGGCTTCAAGCCTAGGAGTGCCATTCCTAGGTGCCATCCCCTTAGACCCCGCCATTGCCAAATTGTCTGACGAGGGCAAAATCGAAGAGTATTCCAACTCAATAATCGGAGGCATTGTGAGCGAGCTCAGAACCCGAGCCGCCAGACAGGTTGAACAGCTAACCCAAGGGCTTCCAATCGCTTGGTCTATCGAGCCCTGACGGTAACTCGCCCTCCTCCTTTAGAGTGGGTATTCTGCTGCTGCGAATCTTTTAACGCAGGTTCTACCATACATGGGTAGTTCGGGGGCTATAGGGCATGGCAACAAAGCGTCGAGCTGTTACTCGAAGGGCGAATAAATCAGGGAAGAAGCTTAGGCAGGCAAGAACTGGGAAGGCTGGTCACTCCCGAAAGAGAGTCGAAGTGAAGAAATCTCCACCCGTGCTCAAACCAGTCGTGTTGCCGCCTCTTTCCGTCGAGCGACCAGTTCGGGAGCGGTCAAGGATAACGGTCGAAAATATTCGTGGCGACACCGCGATCGGAGACCTTCTTGTTACTTTCCCTCGAATAAGGGATGTTCTGGTTAGAAAGGGTCTGAGGCTGGAAGCGGAGGACGCCGGAGATATCTACATGACCCTTGATGCTTTCTCCGCCATGAACGGGTTGAAAGCCGAAAGTCTTGTCCAGGAACTCGTTGAGGCTGCCAAGGAGCCTCCACCTCAGCAAGCGGTGACCCAACTCGTCGCACCCTCCGCCGCCTAGCTCAACTTTCTCGTTTCCGGATATCTTCTCACCGGCGAAAAACTTTGTGGTCAAGAGAGTCATCAGTGTTTGAGTTTGGATGCTTGCGCACGAATTCTGATCTCTGGACTTGTGCAAGGCGTTTTCTTTCGTCGCGGGATCGCCGACTTGGCAAGGCAACTGGGCATCACAGGTTGGGTGAGGAATCTTCCAGATGGTGGTGTTGAGGTGGTTTGCGAGGGAGACATCGGGAAGCTTGACAGGGTCATCCAGTTCTGCCGTGTTGGTCCTTCTGGGGCGAGAGTGAGGAGTGTTGACGTGGACTGGTTTGATTTCAAGGGCGAGTTTCGAGGGTTCAGAATAACTGGTTAGATCTGTTTGCGTCGTGTGCTACGATTGTGTGCCCAATGAGCCAAATTCGTCATAATACTTTCGAGCTATGCTCACAGCCTCATCACTCCGTTTGAGAATAGCTTGGTACTCAGGATGTGAGTCGCCGGCGAACGAGGCTGCCTTTTCGAAGTACTTCTTCACTCCATCGAGGTCACCTTTATACAGAGAGATTCCGCCGGCTATCCTATACCCCACTTCAGCTCGCAACTTGTTCCCTTGGGCCTCGAAGGTTTGAGTCTCGGCTAGCACACGGTCAATTGGCGTTGTGATTTTTTTCGGGTCGAGGAACATGAGGCGGGACATTGCTCTGTATAAGTCGCCGTCGCCACCGCAGAGCTCTTTTAGTCTGTTGGCCACCACGGACTGGGCATTGATTTCGAGAGAGGGATCTTTCTGTTTCGGCTTGCCAAAGCCTAGCTTCAAGCTACTCAGGGTCTCCGGGAGGGGTCGTAAGCTCTTTAGTGAACAATTTAAGAATTGACTCTTTTTGGAGACGGGGCAGGAATGGACATTGGGAGGGTCGATAAGTGAGTGTTGAAGACAAGATGATTCGGGGAAGAGAGTCTAAGAATAAGGCCCGTAGGCGGAAGAGAGGGCCCTATAGGAAATCCTCCAGCGGAAGGGTCATCAAGTACTAAAAGCGATCCCGCCGCGACCGAAACTTCGTACGGTTCATTCTCAAACAGGTCAGTATCTCGCGGGCACTGGAAAACCGTTGAAAACTCAGATTCCGAGAACGAGGATTATTGAAGCCGAGTGAGCGATCTAGTCCTGGATAGGTATCCTTCGATACTTTGCGATGCTGCTGGGTTCAATACTGACAGTGTCGGCGCAGCTGTGTTGCCCGAAACAAATCGTGCAATGTTCCACATCCCAACTAGGATCCACCTTCCTGCAAGTCTCGCACATCAGGCCTAACGCACGAATGTCGGTACAGGCCTGGCAAAACCTTCTTGAGACGTTCAGTGGGCTCGGGTCCCCGACCAGTGCGGAAGCGATATCCTTACTAATCTGCCGGACCTCGGCCGCAGATTCAAGGTCTACTGCTTCTCCGCGAACTTGGTGCCTGTACTTGCTGACGGCCGCTTGTGTAACTCCTAGTCGCTGTGCGACTAGTTCCTGTTTCATCCCATAACCCTCTATTAGCTCACGGGCTATCATGGCGCGCAATGCCGGAATGACGGATTTCGCTGCGACTTCGCAGGGAATGATCAATAAAAGGCCAACATGGGAAAGTCCTGGAATCTATTTAAACATGACTTACGTCATAATCCTTGATAGACGACTCCTCCGGACGAAAATCGCCCATAATCGACCCTGATCTCAATTCTGGCACCCCGCGGAGCAGACGTCGAGGCAACCGAGGAACCTATAAATCAAAACACGCGCATTTAGATTAAGGAAATATGGTTACCGTCGAAGCGATCGAAAGAGAGCTTGAGAAGGTTGTCGACCCAGAGATCGGGCTTCCGATCACAGAGATGCATCTCGTGGACGAGATAAACATTCAGGACAACGGGGAGATCCTCATCAAGTATCATCTGACCGCGCCGTTCTGTCCGCCGATCTTTGCAGAAGACATCGGAATGAACATACGGATGTTGACATCCAAGCTTGAAGGAGTCAAGAAGGTCACAGTTATCCTCCATGGACACGCTCTCGCAAACGAGATCAACCAGAGAGTAAACCCCAGCTACACTCCCCCACCCGCTCAGCCAGCTTCACCCGCTCAGACAAAGGCATGAGTCGGTCATAACCTCCCGCTCATCAGACTCTGGTCGTCGAAGAAGTTCCCGAAGGAACTTTCAAGCGTTTCCTCATCTAGGCAAAGGAAATTTTACTACCTAAATTCGAAGGCCAATAGTACGCTTTGGAGGAAAGGTACACTCGCCGGGAGGACCCCTCTCTGCGGGCAATGGAAGATCAACCGATTACATCTCCTCAGCATTTCGGCTAGTTTAACCAAGCAACAAGATTGCCGGTGCAAGCTGATCTAACTATGCCTCTTAGAACACATGCGGTCAGAGTGGAGAACGGCTCTGTCTTTATGCCAAATTCCTCGCTAATGCTCTACCTAAAGGCATCATACAAGAAGGCTCCTAGCAAACCTCCAAGGACTGGTCCTACGACATATATCCAAAGGTTTCCCAGCGGGGTCAGACTAAAGACTGCTGAAGCTAATGTGGGTCCCCATGTTCTAGCTGGGTTGAGAGACGCTCCGGAAATTCGGCCGAAAATCCAGACGATGGCCGCTAGAGCGAATCCTATGGTGACTCCAGCCCGACTCGGGTCCGCAGTCTTATCCGTTGCCCCGAATACGGTGAAGACGAGAATGGCAGTACCAATCACCTCGGCTAGAAGTACGGCGCCAACGCCGAATTCGGGGCTTGGAATGGTATCTCCAAGAAAGGTTGAATGAGCAGCCTGAACGAGTTCTCTGTTATTGCTAGATGTCCACAACGCCAGCTGGACGAACCCTGCAAGAGACGCGCCTCCAAGTTGGCCAAGAATGTAGGGCACCACTTTCTTTGTCTCGATCCTCCGGGTAGCCCAGTGAGCGATTGTGACCGCAGGATTGATGTGAGCACCAGTCAGCCGGCCTATGGTATAGACTGCCAGTAGCAAAGCCACCCCGTGGGCAAGACCGATAAAGCCCAGACCTGCACTCGTGATGGAGCCATCGAGAAACGTCACCGCTATAATTGTCCCAGGACCAATCATGGTAAGAAGAAACGTCCCGTAAGCCTCAGCCAAGGCCGCGCGTCCCATCCGATTCATTGCGAAACGATTTCACGATGGACTCTGTATATAGCGCTTGTTTTCCAACGGGGCTTTGCTTCGCAGACAGCCCAGACTGGCGCTCATTCTCTAGGACCGCGAATCTCGTGGGGCAAAGAATTTTCTATAGTTGACGATCACTTAATAGTGCAGGAATTTGACGGTAACAAACAGTTTCACCTGGATGATAGGCGGTCCCCAGGGCAGCGGGATCAACTCAGTTGCAGAGAACTTTGCAAAATCATGCATACGAGGGGGGCTTCACATATTTGCCAACATCGAGTACCATTCCAACATCAAGGGGGAGCATAGCTACTACAGGCTCAGGGTAGAATCAAAACCGCCTCGCTCCCACGTGGACTGGGTAGACCTGCTTGTCGCCCTCGATCGAGAAACAATCTTCGGCGACATGAACAAGGTACACCCGACACATCGAGGTCACAGACACGAGGTCAGCCCTGGAGGGGGAATAATCTACGACCGTAGTCTCAACTTAACACCGGAGTCTTTTGGAAGAGACGACATCAAACTCTTTCCCATCCCATACATGGATCTCCTTGTTGACGCTCTGAAAGAGTTCGGAAAGGACAAGGAACTCAGCAAGTACCAAGTAATGGTCAACACGATTGCCCTAGGCGCCTCGCTGGGCCTTGCTGATTACGACTTCGACCTCGCCACCGAAGCTATCAGAGAAGGGTTCACGGGACGAAAGGCGGCGCTCGGGGACCTGAACGTTAGTGCTGCGAGGCATGGGTATGACTACGCGAAGAAAAGCTTCGGTGAAGACGCATTTCCGATCAAACTGCGAAAACAACCATTAACAGGAAAACGGATGATGATCAGAGGTGTCCAAGCAGTTGCAATCGCGAAACTTAAGGCTGGATGTGGCTTCCAAACCTACTACCCTATTACGCCAGCTACTGATGAGAGCGAGTACCTGGAGTCCCATCAAAAAGACTACAACATGATTGTCGTACAGGCAGAAGACGAGATTTCTGCCATCAACATGGCCACCGGTGCCGCGCACGCTGGCCTCCGATCTTCAACCTCGACATCCGGGCCAGGGTTTTCGCTTATGGCGGAAGGTTTGGGATGGGCAGGAATAACTGAAGCCCCTGGGCCCGTCATCATACTATACCAGCGAGCGGGTCCCGCTACGGGCCTGCCGACTCGGACTGAGCAGGCGGATCTAAGATTCGCCCTCCATGCAGCTCACGGAGAATTTCCCAGAATCATCATTGCACCCGGAGATGTGGTCGAAAACTATTACGACACCTTTGACGCGTTCAACTACGCGGAACATTACCAGGTACCCGTGATACTGCTAACTGACAAATTCCTCGCAAGCACATACCAAGATGTTCCTCTATTCAATGGTGACAACCTGAAGGTTGATCGAGGGGACATTGTGAGTGATTCAGACCTTGCTGGCGCCACGGATTACAGACGATACCGCTGGACAGAGTTGGGCATTTCGCCTCGAGCAATCCCGGGCCAGAAAGGCGGAATATTCTGGACCACCGGCGACGAACACGACGAGTATGGACACATCACCGAAGCAGCGGATATCCGAATCAAAATGATGAGAAAGAGAATGCGGAAAATCGAGCTTGCAGGTCAAGTCATTCCAGATTCGAAGAAAGCAACACTGCACGGACCCAGCTCCTCTCGAATAACCCTTGTCGGCTGGGGATCATCAAAGGGAGCTATACTCGACGGAATGGAAGAGCTTAAGAGCGATGGAATAGAAACAAACTTCCTTCAGGTGCGATTCGTCAACCCCTTCCCCACTGACTACGTCCAACAAGTACTCGGTTCTGCCCGGAGAAAAATAGCAATTGAAAACAATTACTCGGCTCAGATGGCGGGGTTAATCCGCGAAAAAACCGGGATTGGAATGGATAACACTATTGTGAAGTTCGATGGAAGACCATTTTCCCAAAACGAAATCTATGAAGGCGTCAAAGACATAATAAAGAACGGAATGAAAGAGGTTACTGTATCTCATGCTTGAGTTAAAGACGTACCGAACACAGGTTCACAACGACTGGTGCCCCGGTTGCGGCGATTTTGGAATCGTCAACGCGATTCAGATGACCCTTCTGGAAATGCAGCTAGAACCCCATAGGATCGCAATCTTCTCGGGAATCGGATGCTCTGGTAAGACTCCACACTTTGTAAACGCCTACGGATTCCATACCCTCCATGGCCGAGTACTCCCAATCGCCACTGGTGCCCGTCTGGCCAATCCGGGATTGACCGTTGTCGCGGTTGGCGGTGATGGAGACGGGCTGGGCATAGGCGCCGGACACTTTGTCAACACGGGTAGGAGGAATCTGGACTTTACATACGTCCTTTACGATAACGGAGTCTACGGTCTGACGAAAGGTCAAGCATCCCCTACTTTGCCTAAGGGTGTTAAGACGAAGTCTATGCCCGCGCCCGCCATTATTGAACGTGTGAATCCGATCGCGATGGCTGTAGCCTCGGGCTATACGTTCGTGGCGCGAAGTTACGCTCTCGATGTTCGCCACTTGAAGCAGACTCTTCGAGCGGCGATTGAGCATCGGGGAAGCGCTTTCGTGGACGTTCTGCAGACATGCCCGACCTACAATGACATAAACACAAAGGAGTGGTATGGTGGCGAAGACCTTCCGGTCAAAGCACCGAGACTCTACAAGCTGGAGGATTCAGGATACAATGGTTCGGTGGTCGATCCCTCCACAGACGAGGTTAATGCAAAGAAAGGAAATGCGCTTGTGAAATCGTTCGAGTGGGGCGACAAGATACCCATCGGCGTTTTCCTCAAGATGGAGGTACCAACGTTCGAAGACCAGTTGGCTCTTCGAATGCCCGCGCTGAAGGACAAACCCTTCGTTGAACAGGACATCTACAACCGCGACATTACGCCCTTACTGGATGAACTAACATAGCCGCCGAAAAAATCTCAGCTGTACTCGAGATTTACGAGCCCTTTCAGTCCACCTTTCAAGGCATAGAGTCCGTCCCCCATTACTCTGGTGAGGTCAAACCTTACGGCTCATTTTGAGGTCCTGCCACTCGTCGAAACGACCGCGACGAACTACGCCCATGAATGTTGGTATCAGACGTCATCCGGCGAAATCGTGTGTGGTAGCCAGAGACCTAACCATGGTTCGGTAAGAATCGCCCATTTTCAGCCCTGATCTTGAAAAGGGGGGGTCCCTAGATTTCCCTGTAATCGTTCGGGATGTAACCGATGAAATCCCATTATCCGCCCTGGCATCCAAGCCCAGTCTAAGCCCTGAATCGCGAGCCTCGCCCAAAAACCCTGCCAGACAGCAAATGGTCCTTAGGGGGAGGGGGGTCTTAGCGACCGAGTCTCGCGACACAAAGTGCCGAGGGACGGGACCGGAGCCTACAAAAGCGCCTTATGACAAGTTTATCGAGACATTCTTGGTCCGCGTGTAGAATTCCAACGAGCGGATTCCATTCTCATGCCCGATGCCGCTGTCTTTGTAGCCACCGAACGGGGTCTGCGGAAAAGTCACCAAATACTCGTTCACCGCCAATCCACCGACTTGGAGACGAGCCGCGAGTTCATGAGCTACTTTCAAATTGCTCGTCCAAACTCCTCCATAGAGTCCATAATCCGTCTCATTTGCCATGGCAACAACCTCATCGAGGGTCTTGAACTTGGTAATGCCTAGGACAGGCCCAAAAATCTCGTCACAGCCAATCTTCATCTTCCCGTTGACACTCTCGAAGATTGTAGGTTCGAGGAAGTTTCCCTTCTGCAGTCTCGGATCTGCGGGTTTCTTCCCTCCGCAGAGTAGACTCGCTCCTTCTTCGAGGCCGTCCTTGACAAACCCTAGAACCGCGTCTTGGCGAGACTTGGACGCCAAAGGCCCCATCTCGCTCGTTTCATCAGTGCCGGGCCCAACTTTGATCGCTCGAGTCTTGGCCACGAGATCCTTGACGAAGCCGTCGTATACACTCTCGTGAATGAAAGCTCTGGATCCAGCCCAGCACATTTGTCCAGCGTTGGTAAAGATCCCCTCCTTCACACTCTTGGAGGCTCTCGCCAAGTCGGCATCAGGGAAAACAATGTGAGGATTCTTCCCTCCTAGTTCCAATAGAACTCTAGTAACATGCTTCGCGGCGGATTCCATTACCTGCTTTCCAGTCTCAGCAGACCCGGTGAAAACTATCCCGTCCGCTTGCGAGTCCGACACAAGAGCTCCGCCAACTTCAGCGCCTGATCCAGTCACAATGTTGATGACTCCTCTGGGGAAGCCGGCCTTTAGCGCCAGATCTCCCAGCATGATGGCTGTAAGTGGCGTAATTTCAGATGGCTTCATGACGACAGTGTTCCCCGCCGCAATAGCCGGTGCCAAACTTCTCGCAGCCAGTGCAATCGGATAGTTCCAGGGAACAATGTGCACCGTTACACCTAACGGCTCTCGGAGAGTGTAATTCAACCTCCTCGGAGGAACCGGGATGGTCTCTCCTTCAACCTTGTCTGCCAATCCGGCCCAGTACTCGAATGCCCTGGCCGCCCATGCAACATCGCCCTTTGACTCTCGGAGAGTCTTCCCCTCGCTCAGAGTCTCAAGCCTTGCCAGCTGCTCCGAGCTCTCTCGGACTAGGCTTGTGAGCTTGGAAAGAAGACGTCCTCTCTTACTGGGATCGATGTCAATCCAGCCCGCCGACTCGAGCGCCGTCTTCGCACTCTCGACTGCGGCCTTCGCATCTTGTTTTGTGGCTCGTGGAACTTCGGCGACAACCTCGTTGTTCGAAGGGTCAAGAACTGATGAGACGGCACCGTTTGAGCTGTCCTTCCATTCTCCGCCAATCAGCATCTTGTACTTCTGAATCTGAACGGTCAAGTCCGCATTCCAAACTGGATGAGACTATAAAAGAGCGTTTCCCCAGGCGGGAATCGTCGTCATCTTCATCTCACGGGACATGTCGATCAATAGTTGGATTCTTCGGTCAAGGTCGGGATACCTGCTGAGCAAGCCTCTTCCCTTGTGGCCCACAAAGAATCCGGCACCTGGTCCGGGTGAGCCGGCTTGAAACGCTGAGTGAACCTTGAGCAAAGCGGATGCCAGAGCCAATGGCTTTTGAGTGTACTTGACCGAGGACAGGTCGGCCAAGAGCTCTCGTTCCCTATGGACTGCCGCCTCAACAAGATGCACGATTGGATCAAAAGCAAGCGCCAATTTGGCCAATCTAGCTAGTCCCTTTTCCAGAGAATCGTTGTTCTTCAAGTGGGAGAGTTCGTGAGCAATGACCGCCTCAACCTCTACCGGGGACATTGACGAGACCAGTTCTGGAGACACCGCCACGACTTTCAATCCCTTGTTATCCAAGGAAAAAGCGTTTCCAACTGTTGCTTCTCTTAGGTCGACTCCTCGCATGTTCATTTTTCCGCAGAGATCTGCGAATGTCTCGCTCAGTAGCGAGCCTGAGGATGTTCCTGCAATCATGCCTTCCATCATCCGAGGGAACGCGTATCTTCGCGCAATTAGCGACAATAGAGACGCGATTCCTATAGATGCAAGCAGCGAGCTTCCAAGCACGAGTTCTATCACTCGTTGCGGCTGCCACTCATACGTGTTGAGGAAAAGAGTGCACACGACAAAGCTAGTCCCAAGAAACGACCAAAAGAAAACAGAGGAGGATAAAATCGGATAGAGCAGTCTGGATCTTCGCAAAGGATTCCCTGCATTCGATCGGTAGGCAAGGAAAGAGAGGGCTTGGACTACTAAGACGGCGGCTACGATTCCAAGAGTCGCTCTCGAAAGAAAGTAGACAGAGTAGAGTTCCAGGCTTATCGTTGCCCGGACTCCCTTCGAACTTTTTCTTCCAGCCTCTTCAGTTCATCTTTCGGAATTTCATCCATGTAGTCGTGCAAGGTGGAGATTATGCTCGGTCCGAAAGCTGTGAGCAACCTATCGACAAACCCTTTGACGACCCGACCCTTCACCTTGTCCTCCGAATAAAGCCGGTAAACGTATCGGGACCCTCCTCTTCCAACGGCCTCGTCGCGGGTCAGAATACCCTTCTTGAAGAGCCGATCTAGGGTAGTACTGATAGTAGTGTATGCAAGCCCGCGACTGGAATGAAGGTCTTGAGCAACCTCCCTGGCAGAGGCTCTGCCAAGCCGTACAACGCTTCCCAGAACCGCTGCTTCCAGGTCTCCTAGTTCCAAGGCCCGACGGAACTTCTAATGCAGGTCCTCAATATCTAACTTTCTATTCAGGTCGGAGCTATCCAAGAAATCTGGGCGGATGCTTCCAACCAGTCCTGATATCCCTAGAAGAGCCGGTTCGAAAGGCTAGAGAATACATCCCGCAAATTGTAAAGCAACTACCCTCACCACGATCAAAACCACGTCAACCGTTCGTGCTCTCTACCTTTCTCGCTCCTACAGACGCAGCTAGTCCAAAGTACCCTTCCGACGAAGACGGAAGAGCTAGCGTAATCTAAGTCGGGAAGACTTCGTCTTTCGAAAAGGAAGAGAAGGAGGAATATTCTTCAAAAGAGCGCGATCGCACCACTCAGAATCGCTAGAGGCCCACTTTCGAGGGAGGCTGATTCCGACTCACAATACAGCCCTCCCGAATTTCGGGCGCTCGAAGTTGATTAACTCTAAAGGACTCTAGTACCCTCACCTGCCATCGCACGGTTCAAGACGTTCTAAACTCAGTAGTTCGAACTTCCCTTGACTCCAAGCGAGGATTATCATGAGATCAAGAGGGACTATCACAGTTCTCACCCTTATCGTCGCAGCTATACTCGCTCCTTTATTCATCACAAATGTACACGCCATTCAAGGGTGTAAACCGGGAACGCCGCCCACATGCTATCTATACGCTCAGACCAATGTGCCAAGTGCAGAGGGTTCAGTAATAGTTCGACAGGACGGCAACAATGCTCTAGAATACCCTCTGCCACACCTGTTCGCGTTTACAAATGGAACGACCCATTCACTCGAAGTCCTCACTCTAACGGTCAGCGGCACGCCATCTGGTGCCCGCTACCTCTGGGATTCCAAAGCCGCCTGGACTTGGCACACGCTGCAGTATCCCAATGCGAACATGACCACTCCTCTGATGATATACAACTACACCTTACCCAACGACCAGTTCACGGCCCAGTTTGACAAGCAATTCCAATATACGCTAACATTTACAGACTATAACGGAGCCGCATTGAGTCCTGCTCCGGCCAGCATTACGCTGTCAGGTCCCACTGGCGCTCTGACGACCTCCGCCTACTCTGGTCAGTGGTTGCAAGCCGCAAGCTGGAGTGTCGTAGATGCGAAATGGGAAGGGATACCCGGTCTTGTAATAGGTGCACAAACGATAGACCTTACCAACGGTCCGGTGACAAAGTCGATTCAACTCGCAGTCTACCCGGCTAGCGTAAAAGTCGTTGACCTAAACAATAATCCAGTGTCTGGTGCGAATGTAACCGTTACTTTTGCTCCTCCAAACTCAACCAGTGTAAGCCACCTAACCGGCAGCCAGGGAACGGTCGGCCTTGGAGACATTCCGCTCGGACCTTACACAGCTCGCGTCACGTACCAAGGGCAGGATGTAAAATGGTCTGAAGATGCATCAGCAACACCTGGAGGTGTGAGCACCATCACTCTGAACATAAGCGGCACAACCTCTGCTCCCGTCGTCTCCGCGGTCGTGCTACTGACGATATTCGGAGTGGCGCTTTTCCTAATCCTATTGGCCATCAAGGTACGAAAGCCACCGCCGCCACCAACGATATAGCATCGCGACGAATCTGATTTGCCGTAGGTTCGCTTCTTTGTCAAGTTTCCAGACTTTGGTTTCGATATTCGAAGAATGATAATCCTTATACTAACACCGGACAAGCGAACACACGCGTCGAGATGGCATGGGAGAGCGAACCCCCAAGCGGATATTTGCGGCCGAAGATCTCGACGACATTGCCACTCTGATTAACCTACTTGAGCTACATGCGCGCCTCATAAGCGAGTCGAGTGGCCTTGAGAACGAGTTCGACTAAAACTTGCCCGGACTTAGAACGTTATCGCACATTTTTCGCAGCAGTTCCCGCACTAAATTAACAAACAAGAACTGTTAAGACAAAATATCGCCCGCAACCGACTTCTGCCCATCTTACGAGTACCGGGAAACAAGCGAGCCTTATATCTTTCAGACTCCTTCCATCGCCACCTCTACTTTCTCTTGAAAACTGCACCAGAATGTTCGACACAATACGCATCTGAATTCCGGCTCCTTGTCGCGATGAACTTGTAGCAAGTGTGGACAAGCTTAGGGCTTGAGTGAACTCATTTTCACGAGCTCGGTCACTCAATGCTAGGTGTACAGGTTACAATCCCCATTCATATGCCGGAGCATCCTAACGGGAAATAGTGGCTTCGACGGTTAATTTCCCCTAGGTGAACTTACAACTGGAATACGGGTCCTCGCCCTTCAAAGGATTCTATGAGCTCATAGGAGGAAGTCTACCCGACTCGTCCTCAGTGCTGGTGACTGGCGACCCGGGAAGTGGGAAGACCACTCTTGCACAACAAATTCTGTATGAGGAGCTCCAGAGATCGAGACCATGTATCATTGTCACATATGACACGTTCCCTGCCAACATCCTTGAGAGGATGGGCCAGTTTGGATGGGACCCCAGAAAATACCAGCTGCTGAACAAGCTGAGCATCGTCGACTGTTACTCGGCCACTGCAGGCGTGACTGAAGGAGTCGTGCCTCAACCATTCGACCTGACCAATGTGAGCATCTACTTGACGTCAGTTATGGAAAAAATGGGGAACCATCAAGTTACTATAATAGTCGACTCGTTGATGCCCATCTTCAGCGAGACGGAACCGAAACACGCGGTCAGCTTCCTCCAGAGTATCGCCGCCAAAGTCAAGAAGGCGGGTGGAAAAATGATAGCCACTCTCTCTACGGGAAGTGTCCAGCCCGAGCTATTTCACAAGGTCGAGAGTCTTGTAGATGGTGTAGTCGAATTGCGAATGGTGGAAGAACATCAGGTGCTACGTCGATACCTGCTCGTCAGGAAAATGGATCGTCGCCAGATCATCCCACGACTGGTACGCTTCGATATTATCAGTGGAATAGGTATCCAACTTCATCTCCCTCGATTCGGATTCCTGAGAAATCGGCCGAGCGCAGGGACGACCGGTCGAATAAGCTAGGCTGAACACATGTTTTCCCAGAATCAATCAAGTCTCAACTCTCCACCAATTTGTCTGGGTAGGCGTCAATGTCTACTCTGAAGTTGATAGATCTCGTGAGTGCTCTTTTCTTAGGTCCCTGCGTCCTATTTTGTTGAGACTCCAATCAGCTCTCTATTCGAAAGACCACAAGATTGGCGCGGGGGTGAAGCCCATATCTATTTATTCCTCGGTGGGCTATGTTGGAGCAGAAGCTGCATGGCCGAGCAGAACTCGCCAGAATATCCTCCTGCATTAGACCTCGAAAGGGAACTGACCCGAAAGGAGCGGCAGATAGAGTATCTCCAGACCGAGCTCCGCCGGTACCACAACCTGATGGAGGAGCTGAAACAGGGTATGCGTCCGATAGGGACTATTGAAGAGGTCAAGGGAGACATGGCGTTGGTCCGGTTATCGGGCGGGCAGGCTTTCCAGGTTAGCATTCCTCCAGAGATTAGAGAAAAAGTGTCGACTGAAGTGGATGCAGTCCTCTCTCCTACGAAGGGGGTTATTGTCGACGTAATTGACAGGTTGCGCGAGCGCTCACTCCTAGAGTATCAGGTCGAAAAATCGCCCAAGGTGTTCTACGAGGATGTTGTTGGTCTCGAAAAGGAACTGCTTAGTCTGAGACAGGCGGTCGAGTGGATACTTGACCCTCAGGTCCGTACTCGGCGGGAGCAAATTATCCGCGACCCAAGGATGTTGGAGGAAGCCGGGTCCATTCTGTTGTTCGGTCCGCCTGGTACGGGCAAGACCTACATGGCGAAGGCTGTAGCGGGGACGATTGGGCAGCGGGGTCAAGAGACTAGCTTTCTCAAGATAGAGAGCTACGAGATAGTGTCAAAGTGGCTTGGCGAGTCGGCGAAGAATGTCAAGGAAGTCTTCAAGCTGGCTCGGGAATCAGCTCCTACGGTTCTTTTCATCGATGAGGCTGATGCTATTGGGCGTGCGAGGATGGAGGCGACGACGGATGCGGGGAGAGATGTTCAGGGAATGCTGAACCAGATTCTTACCGAGCTTGGAGAGGGGTTCCATGTCAATAGGAACGTGTCTGTGATATTTGCCACAAACTATCCGAGCGTCATAGATACCGCGCTCCTGGATAGAATCAAGCGGATCATCTATGTTCCGCCTCCGAGATCGATGGAGGAAGTGAAGAGGTTGTTGGACTTTTACTGCTCCAAGGTCGAGTTGGATCCGTCTATCTCGAACTATCGGGGAGGATTGACTGACGAGGCGTTTGGGGATATCTGGCGGACGATTAGGTCTAGGAAGCAGTTGTATGAGGCTTCGATTCCTGAGCGAGGGGTTACTGTTCGTGAGCAGTATGTTGTGACGCCTCGGGATCTGAAGAATATTGTTCAGGAAGCGGCGAGCGAGGCTTCTTTTGCGAGTGAGCGCTGGGTGACGATGGAGAGGATGCTTCCTCTGTTCAAGAGCCTCCTCACAGAAGATCGCGGCTCACGTATCGTCAGCTAGACCAAGTCTCTCGGCTTATTACACTGGCCTGAATGTTGAGGGCGCTATGTCCTCTAGGTTCGGCGACGATTCTTTCGCCATTCGGGAGCCAGAAGAGACAGTAAGCCGACTTGAACGATTTCTCAAAACTCACCTAGAAGAAACCGGTGCAAGGCGCCTCGTCGTAGGTATGTCCGGCGGCCTCGATTCTAGCGTCACTGCAGCTCTTTGCGCGCTCGCTGTCGGTGGCGAGAAAGTTCTGGGGATAAGTCTGCCGGAGAAGGAGACGAGGAACGATAAGGCTCTGAAAGATGCCAGACTGGTGGCATCGAAATCTCGAATACGTTTCAAGATAATTGATATTACGCCGATTGTCGAATCTGCTCGGACTACGCTCAGCGCTAAGATGGCGAAGGGAATTCCCTGGGGGAATGTAAAAGCACGGCTCCGGGCCATGGTTCTGTACTACTTCGCTAACTCCGAGCGTGGTCTCGTTGTGGGAACCGGTGACAAGAGCGAGATCATGCTAGGCTACTTCACCAAGTTCGGAGATGGGGCCTGCGATATTCTGCCTTTGGCGGACGTCTACAAGACATCAGTACGCCACCTCGCTAGACAATTGGGTATTCCTGAGAGGATCCGCGTGAAAGCCTCGAGCCCTGAGCTATGGCCCGGGCAGACCGCTGAGAAAGAACTGGGACTCAGCTATGAGAAGCTGGATAGGATTCTCTGGGGACTCGAAAGATGGATGGCACCAGAAGAAATTGCGAAAGAAACAGGATTGGCGCTAGCGTTGGTTAGGAAAGTCCGAGAACGATGGTTGAAGTCGGAGCACAAGAGACGTCCTCCTTTAGCCATGAAGCTGGGCTATCGAACTGCGGGCGATGATCTCCGATTACCTCGGCTCGAATAGCCCGGAAAGACCACTCTTGCGTCGCGAGGTCGAGTCGCTAAGACCCCCCCGGTCTGGAGAGGTCATTTGCTGTCTGGCATGGATTCTGGGCGAGGCTCGCGATTCAGGGCTTAGACTGGGCTTGGATGCCAGGGCGGATAAAGTGATTTCATCGGTGCATCCCGAACGATTACACGGAAATCTAGAGACCCCCTCTCCTTTTCAAGATCAGGGCTGATAACGGGCGATTCCTTGACTGTCTATCGCTCGGGCAGGGAATAACCCTGTTCCTTACCTGAGTTTCCACGAAAGTGAAACGGTAATCTTGCATAGGGAAGGCGTCTCTATTCAAGCCAGTAGTACAAGTTGTCACGCGAGCCCTTTGCAACTTTCAGGTTCAGCTCGAGGCCTGGTTTCAGTTGCTCCTTGTCTACGGTGGGACTGATGGGCGCGAAAACGCGCGACCCACTCACGAGTTCTGCCAGCCCTAGTAGGTACGGGGTTTCAGGCTGAAAAACGGGTGGCGCGAAGAAAACTTGGGTGAAAGTTATCAGGTTGCTCTTCCCGTCCAGCACGACCCACTCTATGATACTATGGCGACAGTCCAGGCAGTCAGCTCTAGGTGGAAAATACTTTCTCCCGCATTTCTTGCACCTTGTGGCAGCGATCTTCCCTTTTTCAAGGTAGGATAACAGAGGATTGACCTTGGTCTGGGAGACGTAGCCGAATCTGCCAAACTTTTCGAAACCCAACCAGGCTACGCCCTCAAGATCGTAACGGCTGAGTACATGCCTATTCCTCCGATGTTCTGAGCGAGCCCTAACTTAGCTCCATCGACTTGAGTCGAACCTGCTTCACCTCTGAGCTGCCTGGTCAAGGCGAAGAGTTGGGAGGCGCCCGTAGCACCGACGGGATGGCCCTTCGAGATGAGACCCCCATCAATGTTCACCGGAATCTTTCCTCCAAGCTCAGTCTCCCCTTTTTCAAGAAGTCTCGTTCCACTTCCAGGTTTCGCAAACCCGAGATCCTCATAGTTCAAAATCTCGGTGATCGAGAACGAGTCGTGAACCTCAGCAACATCGACATCGTTTGGACCCACTCCGGCCATCTGGTATGCGGCTTTCGCGGCGTTCTTCGTGACATCGAAGCTTGTCAACGGACCCGTTCGTCCCGCTAGAGACATTGGGCTCGAGGCGAGACCCAGCCCGGCGACCCATACCGGTCTGTCTGTGAGCTTCTTGGCTTTCTCTGCGTTTGCGATGATGAGGCATGCTGCACCGTCAGCGTTCGCACAGCAGTCGAAGAGCTTCAACGGAGCTGACACAGGCCGTGACTTGAGAACTTCCTCCGTGGTTATGGGCTTCTGAAACATCGCGTTCGGGTTTTTCGATCCGTATTTTCGATTCTTCACAGTCACTAGTGCCATCTGTTCTTCTGTGGTTCCGTATTTTGCCATGTGGGCTGTCGCGTACATTGCGTAGTACGCGGGCATTGTCGTCCCGAAGGGGGATTCCCACATGACATCTCCCGCTCTACCCATGAGTTCCTGGATCTCCTCCGAGGAAAGTTCGGTCATCTTCTGCACTCCTACGACCGCCATAACGTCGTGAAGTTTTGATGAGACTAGAGCCCAGCCGGTCCGGAGGCCAACCGCACTGGAAGCGCAAGCTGCTTCGACGTTGAACGTTGGTTGTGGGTTGAGTCCGAGGTATTCCGCCACCACGCCTGCGGGTGAGCGTTGTTTGTCGTAGTGGGTAGCGGAGCAAACCACTGAACCGTCTATTTTCGAGGAGTCCATGTCGGCGTCGTCAAGAGCGGAACTGTACGCTTCGAAGGCCAGTTCACGGAGGGACGCGTCACTCCTCTTCCCGAACTTTGTGTGGCCGACTCCGATGATTCCGATACGGCCCATAGATTCTAAGCTCCCAGGCTAGAATCGCTTACGTCTTTACTAGAAGAACGTTTTCTGCAGTTGTTTCAGGTAAATCGGAAAAAGGGCCGGAGGCGTGCTAGGGCAATGCTTCTTTTGATTCCGCGTAGAGGAACGTTATGCCGCCTGTGGCGATCTTGACGCTGTGCCTGCCTGATTCGCGTCCAGTTGGGCTCTCCAACGCCTTCTTTAGGCTGTCCATGTCTTCGAATTCTAGCTCGACAACTTGGTAGTAGGCGGGTTCTCCTCGCGGTGCCCCGACGATCTTGTGAACCGTGTATTTTTTCAGTCCTGGCATTGCCTTCGCCATTGGAACATGATCTTTCCAGTATTGCTCATCGAACAGCCTCGGGTCCTTCGGCTGTCCGAACAGAACTATGATCTTTGCCACTTTTCGCCGTCTCCTAGAAGCTTGTAGCTATGGTTTCGTTCTTCTTAACCTGAACCACTTCGCCCTCAACTCCCAGCTCAGGTATGGCTGGTACTTTGATTCCCATCTCTTCGATCTCTGACCGTTTCTTCTCAATCGCTTCTCTCCAGAACTTCACTTTCTCCTCGAGAGTGAGCACTCCTAGCCCCGCGTCCCTGGCAGCTTCCTCCATCTCTTGGTCGACCTTGTCGAAGTCTGCGGGGAGGTGCCAGAATTCGGGCTTATGCTGGTAAAGGAGGGGTGAGAGAAAGATGAAACCTTGTTTCATCTGGCGCGTTATGGTGAGCTTTTGCTCCTCCGTGAACTTTTCGGCCATGGCTCGGAGCAGGGCCATGGTGGCTACTAGGTGGCGTGTCTCGTCTCGTGTTATGTTGCGGAAGGTTTGTTGGTAGATTCCTAGTTTGCTGGTCTGGCGCATAGCGTTGAAGATTGTTTCTGCGCCTATTTCCGCGAAGAAGAAACCTGCGAACAGTATCTCAGGGGGCAGGTATTCCCATGCCTTTAGGAATCCTTCCCAGTAGCGTCTACCATCATCGTATAGTGCTTGGATGTTTCGGAGGGCCCTCGCTTCGAAATCTGATTGTGGCTTGTAGCCGTACGGCCAGTTGGGGCAGAGCTTGTCGCAGGCTCTCCGGCAGACCTCGTCATGCCGGCACTCGTCATACGTGATGGAGGCGAGCATCTTCTTCGTAGGGTCATCCATGTTCAGCTCTGCTGCTCTTACGGCGCCGAAGCCGAAGGCTCCGATTCCGGATTTCTCGAAGAGGGCGAGTTTTGACATCCAGTAGGCTTGCGCTATTCGTTCCTTCGAGTCGAAGTTTTTCTGGTCAAGTTCGTCCCAGGGAAAGGTGGCCGGGTTCCAGTTTTGGGCGAAGGACAGGTCGAAGGCCTTGAACATTTGCTGGTTCGTTACGGTCCAGTTTCCGGGGAAGATGTTGAGGTCCAGCTTTGGTCGTTTGTTCTTGTCCTTGCCCGGCACGGTTTTTCAACTCTCGCGATTGAGGAGCTTGTTACTTAAACGTGAAACTCCGAGAATGTTCTGTGTCTCATTTTCCTGAGAATCTGGGTTGGCGTTTTTCTAGAAAGGCTTTCACGGCTTCGAGATGATCGCTCGTTCGTCCCGCTATATCCTGGTTGTACGCTTCGTACTCGAGGGCTTCGGGAAGTTCGAGGCTAGTAACTCGGTTGACGATTCGTTTGGATAGTCCTAGCGCTTTTGTTGGGCCGGTTGCAAGCCGATGGGCTAGCTCGTCCGTATGCTTGTCAAGTTCGGTGGCCGCGACGACTTTGTTGATGAGTCCCAGCTGTTCGGCTTCTCTGGCGGATATTGTTTTTCCGGTCATGATCAGTTCGAGGGCTCTTCCGAGACCAATCATTCGCGTCAGGAGGTAGCTACTTCCAGAATCTGGTACCAAGCCTACTCCGATGAAGGCTTGTTTGAGGCCTGCCTCCTCTGAGGCTACTCGGATATCGCAGGCGAGGGCGAGGCTCGCTCCGCTTCCTGCTGCGATACCGTTCAAACGGGCGATAATTGGTTTCTCGATATTTCGAATCCGGGTTATGATTGGATGATATTTTTTCCGCAGATGATCTCCCAGTGAGGGATGTGTTCCTTCGCCGTAGCGGTCTTTCAGCCCCGCTACGTCTTCGCCTGCCGAGAAGGCTCTGCCGGCGCCGGTTATGATGAGGCAACGGACTGTCTCGCTCTTCTCCGTGTCTTTGAGAGTTGCAAGTAGTTCTTCTCCCATCTTGTCGTTTATGGCGTTTAGCGCATTCGGCCTGTTCAGGGTGATTTTGGTGATATGGTCGTGTTCTTCGACGATGAGTGTTTCAGGTGCCAAGCATTATCGTCCTTTGAAGCTTGGAGGACGTTTTTCCGTGAAAGCTTTCATCCCCTCTTTCATGTCCTCGGTCGAGAACAGGAGGTAGAAATTCTTCCTCTCAAACTGCAGTCCCTCTTCGAGCGGCGTGTCGAAGGCTTTCAAAACTGCTTCCTTGGCTAGACGAGTGGCTATGGGGGCTTTCTGGGCGATTTGCATCGCAAGCTTACGCGCTTCATCGAAGTAAGCCTCTACGGGAACGATCCTGTTGACGAGTCCATGTTTCTCCATCTCTCTCGCAGTCACGGGTTGTCCAGTTAGAACCATTTCCATTGCCCTATACTTTCCAATAGTTCTTGTGAGACGCTGGGTCCCACCTGCCCCGGGCATTATTCCAATGTTAATCTCGGGTTGGGCGAACCGGGCGGTCTCGGATGCGACGATGATGTCGCAGTTCATGGCTAGTTCGCAGCCGCCTCCATAGATGTAGCCGCTGACCGCTCCTATGATCGGCTTCGCGATCTTCTTCAGCCGATCCCAGAGGGCGAATTTGTTCTCCTCGATCAACGTGACAGGCGTGGCTTCGGCTAGTTCTTTGATGTCGGCGCCTGCGGAGAAGGCGTCGTCTCCTCCGGTTAAGATTGTTGCTTTGATCTTGTCTTCTTTGTCGAAAGTCTCGAGTGCGTCCACTGTTTCTCGTATGAGTTCGAAGTTGAGGGCGTTGAGGGCTTTCGGACGGTTTAGTCGAATGATTCCGATTGGTGGCTCAGTCTCGACTAGTATGTGGGCGTAAGGCAATCGTTATCGGTGTTTCGTGGTTTGTGTTCTGTATAAAGTGTTAGGATTTTTTCAGCGTTTGACCTGGAGGTACTCGTAGTATCCTCCCTTGCTCGTCGCCTTTCTTGTAGGATCGCCGAGGTATCCTTGTTGGACCATTTCTCTCAGAAGCTTAGGTGGTATCCATTTACTGTCACTCGTCGCCTTGTAGAGGGATTCTATGTTCCGTAGTCTAGTGTCCAGTCCGACGAAATCTGCCAGTTCGAAGGGTCCCATTGGATGGTTGTAACCGAGTTTCATGCAGGTATCGATGTCCTGCAGGCTGGCGAGCCGGTCCTCTAGGAGCTTTGAAGCTTCCATGTAGAGCGTGAGTCCGAGGCGATTGGCGATGAAACCGGGTTCGTCTTGGGCGAGGATGGGAGTCTTGCCGATCTCGCGCACAATCTGAGACGCTTTCTCGACCATCTCAGGTGATGTCGTCGTTCCTCGGATGATCTCGACGAGTTTTGTTACCTGGGCTGGGTTGAAGAAGTGCATGCCGACCGTTCTATCTCTCACTGAGATTTTTTGGGAGATCTTGTCGAGGCTCAATGTCGATGTGTTTGATGCTATTATCGCGGTTGCAGGTGCAACGGATTCGATTTTCTGAAAGAGATTCTGTTTGAGCTGCAAATCCTCGAAGGCGGCCTCAATTACCAAATTCGCGTTTCTGCATGCGTCGTCCAGCTTGGGACTAGTCTTGATATTGGCTAGAGCCTTGCTTGCCTGGTCGGGAGTCAGTTTGCCCCTTGAGACGGATGCGTGAATTCCATATGGTCCGTTTGCTATTTCGTCGATCCCTGTTTTCAGGGCTTGTTGATCTTCATCTGTGGCCTCTACTTCGTAGCCATGTTGGGCGAATACTTGTGCTATCTGTCGTCCCATCATGCCGAATCCGATAATTGCGACCTTCGTCGTTGATCTACCTAGGCCTTGCCTTTCCTTTTCCGGTCTTGTAGGATCTTGAGACGCTCAGCTCTCCGCTGTTTTCCCTCCCTCCATCGTATTTTCTCTTCAGGCGTCTCAGGGACGACATCGGGGATTTCGACGGGGCGTCCGTTTTCATCAATAGCAACGTAGGTCAGGTAGGATGAGCCAGTGTGTGTAATCCTACCCGTCTTCAAATCCTCAGCTTCTATTCGGACCCCAACTTCCATCGAAGTTGTTCCAGCGTAGTTAACGGAGGCTTTGAGGCTGAGAAGGTTTCCAACATAGACCGGGTGGTAAAAGTCCATACGGTCGATACTCGCCGTGACCACAACGGATCTTGCATGCCGGAGGGCTGTGACGCCTGCAGCGACATCAACAAGTTTGAGGATTGTGCCACCGTGGACGTTTCCCATCGGGTTCGCATCCACCGGCATCATCTGGCTGGAAAGAGTGGTCTTGGAGGCGCTTACCGGCTTTGACGGCCTGCTCATATTGCTCAGCTCACGGAGTAATCTAGAGAGACTTTAGCTTTCCCGGAACAAAACCTATGTTGAGGCATTCATGTTCTCAATCGAGACTTGAAGCTCGCTGTTGGAAGCGACGAGAAGACTGTACTGACCGACTTTGTTGTCGAGGAGTTGAAGCGACGTGGTCATGATCTCACTCTCTCTGGTCCGCTTGAGGGAGAGGCAATGGGTTGGCCTGATGTCGGCGAAAAAATAGGCGCGGAGGTGAGTAGTGGGAAAGCTGACCAAGGTATTCTCTTCTGCTGGACTGGAACTGGCGTCACCATCGCCGCTAACAAGGTGCCAGGGGTCCGAGCCGCTCTTTGCTGGGACGCGGAAACGGCCAAGGGTGCTCGCATGTGGGACGATGCGAACGTTCTAGCGATGAGTTTGAGATCCACCTCGCCAGCGGTCGCAAAGGAGATCCTGGATGCATGGTTTTCTAGCGACCCCGTAAAGACTGGGGTCGATGCGGAGCTTATCGAGCGAGCCAAGAAGCTCGATTCAAAATACCTCAACGCTCAGAAACCGCGAAAAACGGCCTGAGATGGGCCAGAAATCCTAGCCGGTTGCAGTTCGGTGCCGGGGTTGACTGAATCGGTTGTCACCGTGTTTTCCATGGTAGGGTTTGACTTGGCTATTATCGGGAGCGCAATCCGTCAAAGGGGAGGCATCCTCTGTTGTCGCAACCCTCTGACCCTAACCATCCTTACTGCCGGTACTGCGAAGAAGCGACCTACCATGAGTATGACCCGTATTTCCATGCGTGGGTGTGTCAGACTTGTTTCGGGGGAATGATTCGAGCAGACAAGAAAGACCCACTGACAGTTCTAAGAGCCGAGCTGAACACTCTAGCTATGAAGATTGCGAAGGACGGGTACACGGCGGCCGTAAAGGGAAAGCTCAAAGAGCTCGCAGGGCTGCTCCAGCAACTTGCCGACCGCCCCTAGTCACCAACGATCTTGCACCCTACCAATACTACGTCATCGAACAACAAGGACGAAAGCCGGACTTAAGTCTGCAGGATTCGTCGCCACTTTGGTGGGGCCGGTGGGATTCGAACCCACGACATCCGCCGAGTCTCTCGTCTACGGGTATCTTCACGCGCTCCTGAATTTCCTCATCCCTCAATTTAGGTCGGTATGTCCTGTTGTAATGGATTCTGGAGCCCGTCGTCATTCCTTTCTAGGACCCCGCGCTTTCGATGGGTCTGGCTAGACTACGGCCCCGTGCTGTAACGAAGGCTCTATGCAGCGCCCCACCGAAAGGCGGGTGTCGGAAATTCTTGGTATAAAGCTTAGTCGAAAGATAGGGACGGAGTCGGCTTATTCTTCTTTCTGCGCGATGTACGTTCTTGTCTCGGGCACGTACCATCTTGTTGCTTCTCGGAAACGGTGCCAGAAGTCGTGGAATGTGGATAGGTCGCGTGACTCGATGAGGATCATGCCGTTGTAGGTTGTTCCCCAGATGTGGGCGTATTCTGCTACTATGGCGAGGTCTTTGGACAGTGTCTTCTTGAAACGTGCCCAGTCGGCTGTGGCTTTCTTCTTATCTGCTTCGGATAGGGGTCTTACTCGGTAGAAGATTAGGAAGGCGAATATCAGACAGGGTGCACCTTGCTCGGGCGTTGTGCCAGGTCTAGATTAATCTAGTTTTCGGCTTAGCTCCAAGGATCTGAGGCATACCTGCGGTTTTGGAAGCGTGAGTTACATGTCTCTTTAGTCATGGACTCCACGAATTCTTCCATGGAGAAGAGTGCTAGACCAGACGTTGTTGTAGGGGTTTCGCTTGAGAAGGGTAGCAGTTTTCACAATCTTTTCTCTTTTCATACTGGCCATCGGAATCCCTAGCGCCGGAACATTTCGCCCTCAGCCTTATTCCGCTGGGCCGTTGGGATCGACTGATTATCCTTGGACGATGTTCCACTACGACCAATTTAGGTCCGGCGCGACGCTGGCGAGTGCGCCAGGCACTGCGAACCAGATGTGGAGGTTCGCGACCGGGTCTTTCGTTTATTCGTCTCCCGCTGTTTCAGATGGGCTTGTCTTTGTAGCCTCATGGGACACTAACGTGTATGCGATTGACGAGTACAGCGGCCAGCAAAAATGGTCGTTCAACACCGGAAGCGTCATCTTTTCCTCGCCTGCAGTCGCAAACGGTATGGTGTATGTTGCGTCCAGAAACGGAGGGATTCTATACGCGCTCAACGAGCAGACAGGCTCCGAAGTCTGGGGCAGAGGCACTCTCAACTATTTCATCGCATCATCTCCTGCCATCGCAGACGGGAAAATCTTCTACGGTAATTGGTGCGCCTCGGGCTGTTTCCAGTTCGGACAGTTTGTTGCCTTAGACGCAAGCACGGGTGCTGTTGTCTGGGCAAACGCAACACTTCCTTCCGCTCCCGTAGCCTCCTCGCCGGCGGTGGATAGAGGTCGGGTCTTCTTTGGACTGGATGACGGATCTGTTACCGCTCTCAACGAGACTAATGGCAAGGCAATATGGAGAGTAGTACCAGGCGGAGCCGTAGCTGTCAGAAACGCGTTGGCGATAGCTTATGGACGGGTTTACATCGGCACTGCAACCAAGTTTTTCGCGCTGGACGAGATGACCGGGGCGACTGACTGGTCATTCAATACAGGCAACTCGAACTCTACCTCCGCCGCAGTCAGTAACGGGGTCGTCTACTTCGGAACAGGGAAAGGCAACGTTTACGCTGTCAATGCTACTACCGGGGTACAGAAATGGGTCGCTACAACCGGGGCGTCGGTCTCTTCCTCTCCCGCTCTCTCCCTGGGCTCCAACATGGTCCTCGCCGGATCCAACGACCACTATCTTTACGCACTAAACGCCACGTCAGGCGTTAGACTTTGGAGGTACTTGACCAGCGCGCCAATCTGGTCATCGCCCGCTGTCGCTGATGGCAGGGTATTCTTTGGCTCTAACGACTACAACGTGTACGCGTTGGGCGTAGTAGCCCCCAAGTTGCAGGCGACAGTATTTCCAAGTGTGACGAGCCTTAAGCCGGGGCAAATATCAACACTAACGATCACCGTGACAAACGGGTCAGCTCCACAGACCGGAGTCACGCTTGCTCTAACCTCCTCGGCTGGGGGCGGTTTCACTCAACCAGTGCCCGGTAGTCCGGGCTTGTACTATTCCAATTTCACAGCGCCTCTAGTGAGTTCCACTACCGGTACGATAATTCAGGTCGTGGCTAGCGAGACTGGCTTTCTGAGCGGTTCCGCCCAGACCACGATCACTGTGAATCCTTTCCCACCTTTGACGGTCGCCACCGCGGCCAGTCCAACATCTATCACTCCAGGGGGCGAGATCGTCCTGGAGATTAGAGTCACAAATGGAACTAGTCCGGTGATGGGGGCCACGATCTTCCTCTCCTCCTCAGCAGGAGGGGCTTTCTCAGCCCCGACGGATGGAGGCAACGGAAACTACACCGCCGTCTATAGTACACCGCTTCAGGCTTCAAGCCCAACTGTCACGATTCAAGCCTCGAAACCCGGGTTCTCCTCGGGACAAGACACTGTGACAGTTACGGTGAACGGGATTCCAAACCTGACGAACTTGAAGGTCTCTGGGATTCCCTTCATCTTCATTATCGCCGGAGCAGCTCTGCTATTCCTAGTTGTTCTGATCGCGCTAGTATCAAGGAGAAAGAGTGAACCTTCCTCACCATATTATCACCCGGTTGAAGCGCCCCCGACGTATGCTTCGAGGCCTGATTTCAGAGAAGGCTTATCTAGCCGATTCCGAGGTGGATTGTTCACGGGGTTGGCGGCCATAGGTGGGAGCTAGGACCCGTACCCATTCCGAACACGGAAGTGAATCTCCCATGCGATCTATGTGGTAGTGTGGTGCGAAAGCCCACGCGAAGCTTGGACCGCTGCCAACCTCATTTCTTATCTCGGGAACGGGCGGTTTCTTTCCTGGATATCTTTCGGATCAGTTTGAGCTAGTGCTGTTCAGTCTTAGGGATCAACGTTTATAATGTTCAGACCGGAATATTGAGCATATTCCGGGGCCCAATCATTGCTGCCTGTAATTCTCCACGAGAGCGATATCTTCAGCTCGCTGCTGAGCAACTTGGGCACAATCAGTCAATTGCTCTTTACTGTTCTTTTCATCGCGCTGTTCTTCGGTTTCGGCCAGAAATTGCAAATGCGCCAGTTTCTCTGGGATATCGACAAGGGGTTGCGGAAATTGGACATGTTCCGGAACTCCGCGAAGGATCTAACACTCAAGACAGTCAAGGAAATAGGAAAACCCTCAACTGATCCGGGTCCACAGATCAACGTGTTGATGGAGCAGTTTCTGATCTCGCCGGTCGATATGGATCCGGCCGGAATCGTCGGCAAGATCGATCATCTGCTGGATGTTCGGGATGAGAAGTTCAAGGAGGATGTTCGCAGGATTGCGCCGGGCGCTGATTCTTCTCAGGTCATGAACCTGGAGAACTTGGTGGAGGCGTCTTGGGCTCTCAACACTATCTACCGGATTATCCGACACTTCTACTTGATGGGAAAGAAGACTAACAGCATATTCATCATTATCCAGCTTCAAGCGTTGCTTCCGTTGATAATCCAGGAGGCTGAAGCGTATCTCGGTGCGGCGAAGGCTTTCGCTGAGGGCCAGCCTATCGGGGACGGTATCGGACCGCTTGTTGCGTCGCGGTTGATGAAGGACAAGGAGAAGCGGAAAGTCGAGAAGGACGTGGTTGTCGCGGAGACGATGATGGAGGACCGTAGAGTGATCGCTTTGAAGGCGGAGGGTCCTGGCGGAAACGTCGGGAAACCGGGGGACGCCATCAAGACTATCATCGAAGAAAATATCGGAAAGGTCTCGATGGTGGTCATGGTGGACGCGGCGGTGAAGTTCGAGGGCGAAAACTCAGGCGAGGTCAGCGAGGGAATTGGGGCGGCGATCGGCGGCATCGGCACGGAGCGCTACAAGATTGAGCAGGAAGCGACGGTCCACAAGATTCCGGTCTACGCGGTTATCGTTAAGGAGAGTCTTCAGGAAGCGATTACTCCGATGAAGAAGGAGATCATGGAGGCTGGAGAGAAAGTTATCGAGAGGATCAAGAGCCTCATTCTGGAACGGAGCAAGCCGGGCGATACTATAATAGTCGCCGGTATCGGCAACACCATCGGTATCGGGCAATAGAAGGACAATCGTAGGTGTCGCAGCCGAAGCCACGTAGTGGCTCATCAATAGTTATCACCATACTAGCCGCCATAATGGCGGTTGTCGGCCTCTACTTCATCGGCCTCGTCTTCGGCGGAGATATCACGGACCCAAACATCGCCATACTCTATGTCACTATTGCTGTTCTCGCCTTCACGTTCGTTCTTCTTACCTTGACGAGGATGAGACGGGGAATCAGGATAGGCGCTTACACACCTGTCAAAGTACTCTCAATAGTCAAGTGCGGCCAGTGCAGCTTCAAACAGATCAAGAACTTCGCCATGGGAGACTTTGTCTTCAAGACGCTCGGCAAGTGCACTCAGTGTAACACCGGTGATCTCAGTATCAACGGGATCTACACTGAAGGTCCGCCGAAGAAGTAGGACTCGGAGCAACCACTCATGCGACGCGAGACTCGGTCGCTAAGACCTCCTTATCTCTAGAACTCTCGCCGTCTGGCGCTGATTCCAGGCGAATCAGGCGGTTCAAAGCACAATTTGGGCTTGGATCGGTCGAGAATTATCCACGTTTCCAGCGTGGATCATCCCCCTTTCTGGACGTGCCTGTTCAGATCTCGAATCAGGGTTGATAATAAGCGATTTCGCGAGTCAGAGTGTTCCCTCGACCACTTTGCGTCGCGAGTCGCGTTCGCTAGGACCCCCCTCCTGGAGAGGTCACTTGCTGTCTCGCACGTATTATGGGCGAGTCTCATGATTCAGGGCGCGTTCCGGGCTTGGATCGGATAATGGATGATGGGATTTCGTCGGGGGGATCCCGAACGTTTGGAGGGAAGTCTAGGGACCCCGTTACCGCCGCTGGTCCGTGCCAAAGTATCCCGACTAGGTCCAGGGGGAGGCTGACCTTGACGAACATGTAGGCGTCCTTCGGGCGCCCTTTCACTCCTCCCCAGAGGTACCACAGTTTGAGGATGAACTCCAGCACTTTGCGGTAGTCCTCCGCCGTTATCTCGGCCTCCGGGTTGGGCAATCTGCCCGAGGATTATGGCGGGAGGAGGTCAAAACAGTTTTGGCGGAGTCTCGCCGAGATTCAGTGGCTTAGGATTTGTCGTTGCGCTTTTGGCTTTGGAGGACACGTTGGATCCGTAGAATTTCTGTTACGGTCCTTGCCCTGTGTCTGGTGATAATTCCGTACTTTGCCGTCCCCGCAGGGACTAAGTACGCATACTTCGGTTGGACCGGAGAAGGCCCGCCGTACGCGGGCGAGGGGCTCAGTGTGGCGGTAGTGAAGCCTGTCTTCTCGGCGACCGCGTATTCCGCAAGCTTTGGCGGCCCTGATTCCTTCTACCAATTTTATCCCAAGCACGGGAACGATTCTAAGAACGTGACAACCGACCTGAATCTGCTGAACGTCTCGGTCGTTGACGGTTGGGGTTGGAGCCGCGATCTCGGCAAATACATTTCTTCGTACGTGGGTGACTACGGGCTCGGATCAATAGCAGCCCGTAGCTTCACAATTCTTTCAGATATCGACGTGACAGAGGGCGGCCTGTTCAACCAATCTGGCTCCAGCAGATTTGACGTGGTGGTTCTCGGTTTCACCGAGTACGTGACGTCGGAGGAGTACCACGCCTACCAGCATTTCGTCGCTTTGGGCGGAAGACTCGTCATGATGGACGCCTCAAGTTTTGTGGCCGAGGTGAAGTACTACCCGCAGACCAACCACTTGGCACTCGTCAGAGGCCATAATTGGGGCTTCAACGGCAAAACGGCGTGGCATGATGTTTGCTGTAGGTGGGAGAACGAGAATGCGAACTGGGTGGGAAGCAGCCAATGTTGCACAACCTATACTGACAAAATGCCGTGCAGCGCGTGGTGGGTGCAACGAAAGTACGACGGGGCCAACATCACAGGAAATTATTCGATTAGCGCTGAACTCAAACAGAGATTCGGTCCTGTGGCATTTCGATGTTACATGGGCCACGAGGAGAACAGCGTGAAAAACATGACTGACACGACCATTCTGGCGCTGTGGCAAGCGTCGAACCCCAGCCCGCAGAATACTATAGCAGCGTACCTCCACCGCTATGTCAACGGAACAGTCGTAGACATCGGAGTAATGAGCAGTGACGTAGTCGACCAAGACGTGTCAGCGCAATTCTTCTTGGTCAGCTCCATTGAGGACTTTGCATCAACGTAAAAGCCGCTTTATGTCACCGAACCTTCGAAATCAGCCTGACTCCTATTCTTTGAGTTACTGCGCGGATCAGGGCTGATAATGGGCGATTTCGGAGATGGTCATTCCCCGGTGAGCACGGTACAGTCATCCCGCCCAACTAGGACTGTGTGTTCTGACTGGGCGACGGGTCTCCTTGTCTCCTCTACGAGGA
>Ga0209690_1000081_pt1 | contig 41539 bp, 47 predicted proteins | sample GraSoiAngelo_150_FD_186164 | JGI IMG/M metagenome (GOLD analysis project Ga0209690, IMG submission 186164) | Grasslands soil microbial communities from the Angelo Coastal Reserve, California, USA - 14_1009_09_40cm (SPAdes) (version 2) | ecosystem: Environmental > Terrestrial > Soil > Grasslands ... | reverse complement strand
AAGTGTTTCCGTTCTGATTTTCAGCTGACAATACTATTCCACTCCCAGGACTCAACTGGCTCCTATCGTCTACAACTTCAACTTCTATTGAGGGAGACGGTAACTTTGCTTCTTCGAGCCATTTCTTGGCTGAGGTTGCCTGTCGTTCTGCCACGTGCTTTGGTAGAGCTGTTGCGTGGCTGATACCATGGATTCCTGTTATGGACTCTGACTTGTCGTTCGTTAGTGGTTGCAGCTTCGAGGGACCTTGTGTCGAGAATCTGACCAACCCTCCGCCCTTCGGATAATGTCCCCTTCGCACAATTTCCAAATCGCCATGGTAGCTGATTTTCCTAAGGATCGGCAAAGTAACAAGACGGAGATAGTCGATTGGTGGGCTCCACTTCACGTCAGTTCCACCCGTGATCTCTAAATGAACGCCTCCAGGTGCAAAGGCCAAGATGGGCATTAGCGTTTGGAGGACGAGAGTTACGCTTCCAGCGGTTCCCACGTCAAATCGGAAGTTTCCAGATCTCAGTTTTCCCGGTTTGAAAACAAATTCTGTAGAACCAACCTCCAACCCTTCCAAATGTCCTGAGCAGAGTTCAGCTGCGGCTTTGACCCCCGTCATATGTTGAGGTCTAATTCCCGGTTCGGCTCTGCCTGATCTGATATTGAACACGTGGATCTCTTTCGATAGTACTGTAGCGAGGGCAACTGCGGTTCGGAGAACTTGTCCTCCTCCTTCACCGAAACTCCCGTCTATCTCAATCATCTTGCGCCCAGCGTTAAACGACTATTCTTTAAGGAGAGCAGCTCTCAAGGAAAGAGGCGAAGCAACAAATGGAGAAACTGACCCTCTCAACCAAAGAGCATGGCGAAACCTGGTTTGGCGTGCTGATCGGTAATCAAAACAAATTACTCGCCTCATCATTCTCAAAGTCACAGAAAAACCTCGTAAGACACCTTCGCGCCGACGCTCCCAGAAAGCCCGCTCAGAAGGTCACAAACGAGTCGAACGTCGCACTGAACGAGATGATCGACCTCTATGAGGGAAGACGGACGACCAACCATGTAAGTCTTGACTGGGAACGTGTGTCAGAATTCGAGAAGAGCGTCTGTCAGGTCATGAAGGAGATTCCGAAGGGCAAGGTGGCGAGTTATGGAATGTTAGCCAAACGAATCCATTCTGGTCCAAGGGCAGTCGGGACCGGTGTCGCTAGAAATCCCTGGCCCCTGTTCGTCCCATGTCATCGCGTTGTACCTTCGAGCCTGGAGATTGGCAATTACTCTATTGGCGGGGCGCTTTCTGATTATGGTTGCGAGGTTAAGAGGGAGCTTCTGGAGCGAGAGGGCGTATTGATGGAAGGCGATAAGATCGCTTCGAGGGCCCTTTGGATTCTAGATGGAGACTGAGATTTGACGACTGGCCTCTATGTGGGCCGGTTCCAGCCATTCCACCTCGGTCATCTTGAGGCTGTAAAACACAGCCTATCCAAGGTAGACGAACTAGTCATAGTTGTAGGAAGCGCCCATGACAGTCATACCGTCGAAAACCCGTTTACCGCTGGCGAACGGATTACGATGATTCGACTGGCTCTAAAGGAGGCGAAGATAGATGCAAACCGATACACGGTATTGCCTCTTCCCGATGCCGAGTTCCACAAGGTATGGGTCTCCCACCTTCTCTCCCAAACACCCAGCTTCGACCTAGTTTTCACGAACGAACCTCTGACAGGCAGGCTTCTCAAAGAGGCAGGAATGCGAGTCGAGAAGATACCCATGTTTAACCGAACCTCGTTTACGGCAACAGAAGTCAGAAAAAGAATCATAGAAGGAAAAAACTGGGAAGAACTCTTGCCGAAATCTGTTGCCGCCTACATCAAAGCGATCAAGGGAGAAGAGCGAATGAGAGAGATCGCCCAGACAGACAAAGCGAACTAGAACCGAAGTTCCAGCTTGTCTAACGCCTTTACGTCGAGTTTGTGTCTCGCGTCTCCTTCTCTGATTGCAATTTCCAAGAAGCCTTGACTTCCGAGTAGTACTGCCATGGCTCCCTTGTCAACTTCGTAGTAGGATCTCGCGTACTGAGCTTGTAGCTTTCGGGTTCCTGTTCGGATTTCAACGCCTTCTCCAAACTTCAGAAGTATCTTCTGAAACATCTCCTCACCGACATTGGTGATGACGTTTCCAAAAACATCTACGTGCAACACCTGACAGCTGAGATTTTTCCCAGACAACTTCGGCTGTGATACGTCGAGTTTTTCCAGTTTGGAGATTCTGGGTCCCACTTCCTCGGGTCTCCGACCAGAAGCTATCAGGCCGGCAGCGTAAGCGAACACGTCCCTCCCATGAAAAGTGGATGAGACCGAGGTTCTCTGAAACTCCTTTTCTCGAATTTCATAAATCGACTTGAGACCTAGCTTTACGCTTGCGCGGGCCATTAGCCCATTGTCGGGTCCAATGAGTAAGCCAGCGTTGCATTCGATAACAATTGCCTTTCTAGCGCTTCCAACTCCGGGATCGACGACTGCCACGTGTATCGTGTCTTGTGGAAAGTAGGGAGCGGACGTTTCAAGAATGAATGATCCCATCGGAATGTTGTGTCGTTCGACGTCATGGGAAATGTCCGTGACGACAGCATTCGGGCAAAGGTCGAGGATCGTTCCTTTCATCTGTGCAACGTAGCCGTCTCTTGTCCCGAAATCGGAGAGAAGGGTGACGACCCGCATCAAGAAGAGCGAAGGAAAGAGGGACTTAAAAGCTCGGATCAAAACGCGAGGTTGGTTTCTGGCGCACCACGTAATCATGAGCGGTTACTCGCTCATGCCTGGTTCTTGGATGTGGAGGTTTCTCCGTGCCCGAGCAGATGTGAAGCAATCCAATGGTCATCTTTTTTTCGGAGCTGCCCCTACTAGGCAATAGAGGGCAGACCTTGCGTTGGCGCTTGGGCTTTCAGCTGGGATGGGGAGCCGGATTCGTGGGCGGTGCATGGAAGTGGACTGGGTTCTACCCGCTTTTCTCCGCAGTCGTGGCATTGTACGCTATTAGCCTCATTTTGTTGGGAGTAGCATTCTACAAGAATCGACTTACGGCGAAACTGGAACCAAGTGAGCTTATTCGGACAGCCATCCCTATCTCCATTGGAGCCGCCATCGCTTTTCTCGCGACGCTGTACTTCATTCAGCTGGTATTCTTGGTTCTGATAGTAACAGCCCCGATCATTGTGGTATACCAACTGATCAAGGCTAGTCGCTTTATGGATTCCACACCTGCACCCCTTCGCCATCTTGTCCGGAACATGTTCCGCATAATCATCGTTATGGCACCGCTCTTATTCATTGCAGCCTTCGTTATCGGCCCGGCCGTCAATAGCATATTTCTTGCGCTCTTAGGCTGGGCCCTCGCAAACTCGATTCTTGGATTGATAGCCTTCGCCAGGTTTCTCAAGGAGAGAAAACTCCTTAGCCTCTAGGCTGTCAAGCTCAACCAGTCTGAAAACATAGGTTTCTGTCGCGGTGTTCTATGCCAGTGAAGCCAACGCGGTAGCTAGATTCGCCAGTCTTGGGGGCGTTCGGATAGGCTTCTTGTAATCTGATCGTTGGTAGCTTTTTCAGGCCCGGCTGTGGTCAAGCAACCATTTGAGGGTACCCCCAGCAAGCAGATATGCAAGAACGCTCTATCACTTCCTCCCATGAGCGAACTCCTCGTCAAAGAACTGATCCCATCTCTAAGGGACGACTTCCTGTTGTTCTAAGCGCCCTGAGCGGATACTTCTCACACTCGAAGGAGCAAGTCTCGTTTTGCCTTCAAATAGCAACAATCATTGCAAACGCCCCTGTTAAGCTCAGGAGCCTGATAATTCGAATTTGTGGCTGGAGCGATTACTTTCTCTCGTAGCACCGTCAGAAAGTCGTTCTTGTTGTTGATGACACCGTCAGAAGCTTGACGCTTTTTCCTAACAAAGTTGGCCAAGTCTTCCGATGTTAGGACTTTATTCATCAATTCTGCCAGCTTCTGCGCCTTCTCCAAAGTCCATTTGCGAGTCTCAGGCGGTCCAAACAATGCATCTAGAACTTCTGTATCAATGGCGGGATATTCAACAGTCGGGTTACCGAGGGTTTGGACTTTCATCATAGTCGCTTCAAAATCCCGGGCAATTAGCCCTCTATTCCTGTTATCTACTCGGTCAATAATGTCGGTTGTGAATTTATCTACCAAACGGCATGGAGGTTCCACCTCGTTCAGCGGGCTGGTGAGAAACTGGTTAACCAACCAACGTGCGCTCTGTTCGAATTTGCTCGCCTTCTCATACATACTAGGGCCTTTCGAATAGATGTCCCAAGCCTCGTTAAACGCCTTCAGATGCTCTTTGTCCCCTCCTAGGTTAGGTGGGTTACTTTGAAGAAGGCCGTAAAGGACACCTTTCACGGAAATCATCTCGCCTTCCCTCGGAAGGTAGTCCCATTGTTTCATTCTATCGATAACCGCTTTATGATGAGCATCGAGGTCAGCCGTGACCTTCCCCAGCTCGCTTTGTCGGATCAGCCCCTTTTCGAGCGAGTTTGAATTTTGTTTGGGCTCCGAGGATTGAACGTGAGGAAAAGACATGGGTGCATCGCTTCTGCTCTTCGATGTTCGAAGGAATCTCTCGGGAAATATGATCAACTGGAACGCTATCGTTACCAAGACTCCAAGAGCCAAGAACCACAAATCAACTACGGATTCAGACAACCTGACAACTCCATAGGCGTTGAGCAACAGGATTGCCAGAATTATTGCAATAGAGAGTACAGCACCCAGAAGCCTCGCGATTCGCTTCGACTCCATACTTCGTTCCGGTTCGGCCTCGATACTTAATCGCTACCCCGACTGGTTATCAACAGGACAGGTGGGAGATAATCAGAAAAATACGAGACTCACATACTAAGGCTTAAAAGAACCACGGCTTCGCTTCGCGAAATATTAGCAGCAGGGTTACTTCGTGAGTGAGACCCAAAAACTTCTGATGTTACCAGGTCCCACCAATGTCCCGCCTCGCGTGATGAGGGCAATGTTGAAACCCCTTATCGGACACAGAGGTCCCGAGTTCAAGGAGCTCTTCAACAAGCTTCTCGGTAAAACCAAGAAGGTCTTCGAGACGAACGGTGACATGTTCATTCTTACTTCCTCGGGCACCGGAGCCACGGAGGCCGCGCTTCAAAACATAACAGATGATGGCGACAAGATAATCGTTAACGTAAACGGGTTCTTTAGCGAAAGGCTGGGCGAAGCTATCAAAGCCTATGGGGGGAAACCTGTCGTTTTGGGCTCAGAATGGGGTAAGGCGCCTCGAGTCGAGGATTTCGAGAAGATTGTCAAGGCAAACCCTGACGCGAAGGCGCTCGCAGTCGTTTACAATGAAACTTCTACGGGGGTGACGGTCCGGGCACTTGAACGGCTTGGAGAGATGTGCGCCGACCGCGACATGCTCTTGATAGTGGACGCTATCTCGATTCTTGGTGGTGATAAGTTGCCTGTGGATGATTGGAACGTCGATATCTGCGTGACCGCGAGCCAGAAATGCTTGATGACCCCGCCGGGATTGGCCTTCATCTCGGTCAGCGACAAGGCGTGGATGAAAATCCAGTCGAAGAAAGTCAATCGGTCTTACTACCTTGACCTCCTGATGTATCAGAAATACATCCAGGACGGCTATACGCCGTTCACACCAGCTGTCAGCCTTCTGTACGCGTTGAACGAGGCCTGTGACATGATACTCGAAGAAGGGTTGCCCGCTCGTTATGAACGGCACAAGATATGTGCGGAGGCGGTCTACAACGGAATGGAAGCCATGGGACTCGGACTGTATGCAGACAAGGAATCCCGATCCCACACGGTCGCCGCTGTAAACAGCCCTATGGGAATGGATGAGGGAAAAGTGAGGGAACTCATAAGAACGAAGTATGGAATAGACTTCGGCGGAAGCCTCGGGAAAGCGAAAGGAAAAATGTTCAGAGTCGGAATAATGGGCAACGTCGGATCAGCCGACATAATGACAACAGTCAGCGCAATAGGCTCCGCAACATCCGAACTAGGTTTCAAGGCCAAGATCGACGAAGGGTTAGAAGCAGCAAGAGAAACCCTATCAAGACTACCCGAAAGGTGAACTGAGAACCATGGCAGTCAAACCAGGAGACTTCCTCCTAGTCAACTACACCCTCAAGGTCAAAGAGAGCGGAGAAACAGTTGACACCACCTTCGACTCTGTGGCCAAAGATGCGCACATTCATCGAGAAGACTCAACCTTTGGTCCAAAATTCATCATCCTAGGAGAAGGATGGCTACCGAAAGGCCTCGAAGAGTCTCTAGTCGGTCTAGATCCAGGCACAAACAAAACGGTTGAACTGACCCCTGAGAAGGGCTTCGGCGCTCGAGACCCCGGAAAGATGCGGCTGGTCCCACTGAGAAGATTCAGAGACAAGGAATATCCAACGCCCGGCCAACAAGTCGAGTTCGATGGACGACCCGCCGTTGTTCGTGCCGTAGGAGCAGGGAGAGTCCAAGTCGACTATAACCACCCACTTGCCGGCCGAACCCTAGTATACGATGTATCTATCGACAAGGTCCTTGACAATGAGAACGAGAAGATACTCAACCTAATCGCTCTCAGAATCCCTGAGGTTCCGAAAGAAAAGTTCGCCCTGAAGAAGCATCAAAGTGATCTCACAATCGAGGTGCCCGAGGAGGCCTTCTACCTCAGCGGACTGCAAGTAGCCAAGAAAGCTGTCACATCAGACCTGCAAAAATTCTTTCCCGACATAGATACTGTCGCCTTCCAAGAAGTCTTCAAGAGGTCCGAGCCAAAACCAGAATTGCCGACTACCACCGCGAAATCAGCAGAAGTTTCTCCAGAGAAAGAAGAGAAGGCAGAAGCAGCGCCGGCGTCCGCCGCTAAGAAACCGAAATCCCCGGCAAAGAAGAAAGAAGCATCAACGAGGAAGCCTTCCACAAGTACTTCTCGCAAGCGCGCTAAGATGGGATCCGAAAACCAAAGATAGAGAGTCTTGATTTACAGACCACCTTTTTTTCGAATGACTGAACGGTTCTTGAGCGCTAGTATCTTCTCTCTACTTGAGAATGGCCTTTTGCAAGCACAATGTAGATAGTTAGTAAGCCCGAGAATATCGAGCCAACAGTTCTCTATGGTACCTGGTGCCTTCCGCGTCCATAAGCACTTCTGAATAGTTCTGCGGGAGGTAAATAGTTGGCAGTTGTCTACTTGAGCAAGTCCCAGTTGTTCCAGTACTTGTCTATCGTTTTGCCCTCATCCAACGCGTCGATCCTATAGCTGAACTTTTTGCTCGGACCATGGTGTCGAATTTGCAGCCTTCTTCCGGCGGGAAAGTCTCCTGAGAACTCGACGAAATTGCCTTGACAGCTTCCAGTGAACTGTTGTTGAAACAACTCCACCATGTCTTCCACCGGAAAAACCAAGAATTGACTTGGCGGATGCCCCTCAGCCAGCACATAGAACATGTCGGACTGAGTGATGTCTTCCTTCAGTTTCTCTTGGAAGATGTCATGAACCAAGTTTCACCATTTGGGTAGATTTTTGATGTCTTAACCTGAACCTTCCTCAACTTCTGTTCCTTAGTAAGAAGAATCAAGTCAACGCCCGTATCTGCCGCCGGACTGTAGACATTTGCTACCCAACTTTTGGAGAGCAATTGAGCCATGACTGCATACTCTCCCATTTTCCCCAGTTGTTGGGATCTGCCTTTCCCGCTGAGAGTGTCTTTCCTGCTCACGGTTGACAGCATGCACACTAGGCCTAATCTGTTCTTGGCTACTGCGAGCCATTCTATCCATCTATTTAGACTGAACTACCGGAGGTAAGTTTTTTCTAAGTTCAGCTCGCCTCTTGTTGTATGACAAAACACGGACTGGACAAAGGGAGCATCTTCAAGCCTCTTGCTCAATTGAGAACCACTGGCTCCGCGATCTCAGGCAAGATGTATGTTTGCAAATGCGGAATGATATTCGATAGCGCAGACAAGTTTAACGAACATTTGAAAGAAGCTCAGAGTACGTGATTATTCCCAAATGAGGAGAATAGTTCTGAATACTTCTCTGTAGTTCCGCGGGCCTCGACCCAACTCGACTAGTTTTCTATAGCTCACTATCAGGTGAGTTTATAGGTCAGAATACTGGGCCTATATATTGAGCTTGATAGAAAGATGGACAAATCTGAGCTTCTCTTAGGGGACATTCGAAGCTACCTCAGAATTATGGCGGCTACGACGAAACAATCCGCCGCCAAAGAGGTTCTCGATACCTATGAGAAAGCCTTGCTATTCAGCAAGCTCGACGGGAACACGCCACAGCTAAGACTCCAAGAGTTGACCAGTGTTCCACAACCGACCATCAGCGTTTGGATGGGCAAGTTCATAGAAGCCGGCATTGTGACTCCACCCAGCGAAGTTAACCGGAACTATCGTGCTCTATTCACGCTTCAGGAGCTGGGCATCAACATTGGAACGCTCAAGAAGAGGAGCGGGTCTGAGAGAGTTGTTGAACCGCAGGTTGTTCAAGCAACCAGTCCGGAGGCTGCATAGTTGGACGAGAAACAGTTTGTCGTGATCGTTGACAAGCTCGACAAGATACTCAAACTCATGGCGCGGAGAGAGGTTGGGGGTATGCCGAAAGAGCAAGACAAGATAGAGGCTCTTGATTCGCTCGACTTCAAACCGGGCGAGATTGCAAAGATGCTCGGCAAGTCTCCCGAAAATGTTTCCGTGGTTCTCGGCAACATAAGAAAGAAGAGGGCTTCTCCGACAGCAAAGACCGTTGACCAATCGGGGACAACTGGCACTTCTCAGGAGGTTGTGACATGAGCGGAGAAACAGAAGAAGTCAAACTGCTCAGGGAGATTTTGAAGTGGAACAAGTTTGCGGGAATGAATCAAGTGCAGAGCGTACTAGAGAACGCTATGAACACCCCCGAAAAGAGACTTGCCTACCAGCTGAGCGATGGCACAAGAGGAACAGTTGAGATAGCCAAGCTCTCCAAAGTCGGAAGCACCTTCAAGGTGAGTACTTTGTGGAAGGAGTGGAAGAGAAAGGGGCTCGGAGACTCTTTTAGCGTTCAGGGTGGCGAACGATTCAAACGGACGTTTGACCTTGAGGACTTCGGAATAGAAATTCCTCAGGTCCCTACAGCAGGTCAAGCGAGTCAACCTCCCCCTATCACTGTTGGAACAGAAGGGACTGCCAACGCCTGAGGAAACCGAGAAGGATGTACTCAGGAAGATACTTGGGACACTGACCGAGATCCGAGCCATTCTTGCTCTTACTAATGAGGACAAGCTAGCTCAAGCTAAGAGTAGGCTGCTTCCTCAAAATTCCTTGAAGCTTCAAGTCTACAAATTGTGCGATGGAAGCCGGAGAACTCAAGACATAGCCACCGCTACTCAGAAACCGGACTCTACGATTAGAGGTACTCTGAGCGACCTCAGACTTGAGGGACTCGTTAGAAGCTACGAGCGTGAGGGAAAGCAGGTTCACGAGCAAATCTTCTGAGTGAATGGTCCTTGCCGGAGACCGTTGATACAGCCGGGGAGATCGTGAAGATCAGACGCGAGATAATGGACATAAAACAATCCCAAGAGGCAGACATGCATCTCAACCGGGAAAAATACCAGAAGTTGGTGGATTCTGTCTTGAAAGGGCGACAGAGCAGGATTAAGATTTTCCTTGAGATTGACGGGATGAAGAGTAGAAAGGAGATTCAAGTTACTGTCTCAGGAGATCAGGGAAATACTTGGCGTACCATGGACGCTTTGGAAAGCGTGGGACTGATTGTCAAGCTTGAAGAAACGAAAGGAGGTAGTCCAATCTACGCTAAGCCGAGATGGGCTCGGGCTCTCAGAATAGACGACTATGTTAGGGAACAACTTCTCACACCCGTAGCACAACCGCCCGTCGTAGAACAGCAGGGCCAAACAGGAATTGGAAATAGCAATAGTCAACCGAGTGCTTAATTTCGTTCTCGCTAGGGGCTGGACAGACTATGACAACTTCAGTTCCAAACTCGCTCATCGTATCGCGGAGAGCGAGCCCAGTAACAAGGCTGAGATCGCGGACATAGTCCAAAAGTTCTCCAGCCCATTCTTCGATTTGAACAGCGTGGAGAAAGACGCTTTCGCCCGAGCATTTCCTCACGAAGAAATTCTATCGGTAATCCGAAGCCAAAAGCCGCTAAGACCCCTAACCTTCATTGATGTTTTTGATGAGACCAGTAAGATAGGTCTAGAAGAGGGAAGAAAGCTACTCGAAAAACTGGAAGGTCTTGATGAACGCACTATTCAGAATGCCTTGAGAGACTCCCTCCGAGAGAAGAACGCTACTAACGCGGTAGAGAGAAAGCACGATTCGTCCATCGAGGTTGCAGACTTAGAGCATTTCTTCCTTAGAATAGGGGAAACTCCGAGGTCATTTGCTGTGGTAGTCAAGGGCTACAAGAGCGTAAAGGGTAAGACGATTAATTGGGAGAAAATAGCGCACCAGGTTTTCAAAACCTACCAAAGGACGAACCCCGATTTCGTAATTCTGGTCTTGGCGAAAGACCCAGCCGATACGGTGATCTCCGAGTCGGTTGAGTATGGAAAGTCTGTGAGGAAGGTTGGGCTCGTCATATTATGTGACCCAGTGACACTCTGTAGGTTTCTCAGAGCAAGAGGCGTTCTCTAGACCTCTCTTACTTAACAAATCTCCACCGCCTCACCTAACTCATGCAATCTGGCTGTCACTTTGAGGATTGCGAGCGTGAAACGATACTATTCTGTTTTGGCTGTCGAAATTGGTTCTGTAAGAGACATTACTCCGGGCATCAAGAAGCACTCCGTCAAATGAGGCGCAGTGTCTCTTCCCGACTGGGGACGAAAGCACTACCACGAGCATAAGTGACCGTTAAAGTAGTCGTAATTCCTAAGTTGCTGGGTTCGTTAGAAGCCAACCTTCTGCCAGATTGGCATTATGTATATGAGAAAAAAGAAGAGGAATCCCAGAGCAAGAGCTACTCCTACGACTATCAACTTGTCCCCCTGACCCATCCTTTTCACTACGAATAACGGCTTGTCAGAAGATCCGGTCTCGACCTTTGGTCTACTTTCGACCATTGGTCCCTTGGAGTAACCAACAGCAGTAAACACTGTTCCTATGATCATGGCAAGCACACCACCACCAATCCACAGAAAAGTCGAGCCTGCTAACGGAAGCAACCCACTTGGAGAGCAAGAGTATCCAGTGAATATGTCAAAAGTACAGAGAGAGCCAATCACGATGCCTGCTACTATTAGGAGAAACCCTACGACCATGAGAGCTACACCCGAACTCATCATATTGTTCAAAGGTGCCTCGCTCTAAAGCAAAGAACCAAATTACGGGTTCTGTTACCGGATGACATGAAAGGATCGAAACAACTCAAGAAGATCGCTAGCAAGGCTATTCCGAGCGAAGCAGAGGTCAACGCGAGCTATCCACCACCTAAGGTAAAGGTCGGGCTGAAATGGAAGCGGGATATGGACGATCTGCCCGGCCATGTTCGCAGGGCAGAACGAGAGTCCTAAGACTGGTAAATAGAGAATCTAGCTAGTAGCCTCGCGTGGTCGGCAGCGTGCTGGTACTCGACACCTGACTCCGCCGTACCATTTCTTTATGGCTTAGCCTCACTTTCCCCATTCCGAGGTTAAACGAATGAAAAGCTCAGAAAATGCATTAAATGACTCGGTGTACAGAAATGTCAGCCAAACGCCCATTTACAACCCTGACCTCGAATCTGAGATGGGCTCGCTAGATTGCCCTGAGAGTCGTTCGTGAATCGTCGAGGATTTCCTGACTTTTTGCCTTTCCATCTAGGCTTGGATTCTGCCCTGAATCGCCTGTCTCGCCTAGAATTAGGGGCAGACAGAAAATCTCTTCGTCAAGAAAGAGAGGTATGTTTCAACGCTCCCGCAACGCGTGAGCGGATAATGCAGATTGGGACAAGAAAGCTGTCATATCAGACCTGCAGAATTCCGCCTACCGGTATCGAAACCGAGTTCTGAGTGATTCGCGTTACTCGCAGATTCAGTTCGATCGTTCCAGTCCAGGCCCGGTCATAAGCGGCCTTCAATCTCTCGCACAGCCTCCTCCATTCGCGGGAAACGAAACTGGAAGCCCTCTGCCAGCAATCGACTTGGCACAACTCGGCGGCTCTTGAGTATCAGTTCGGCCTCGGTCCGATGAACAAAGGCCGCAACCTCAAGCATCCTGCGCGTCGCAGGCAATCCGAAGGGGACGCCGCACTCCCGACGGATGATTCTCATCATCTTGCGTTGCGGAATCGGGTTCGGCGAGGCCACATTGACCGGCCCACTGAAATCGTCCCGGTGGATCAACCATTCGACAGAGTGGCAGAAATCGACTTCGTGAATCCAGGAAATGAACTGGCGCCCGCCGGCAATGGTGCCTCCCAGCCCCCATCGCGTGAGCCCTCGCAGGGTCCGGTAAACGCCACCCTTGCTCGCGGCGAAGACCATTGCCGTGCGCAGCGCGACCTTCCGCGTAACAGGGGTGTGCGCCTCGTAGAGCGTTTCTTCCCAGGCGCGTGCGACTTTGATGGAGAATTCATCCTTGGCCTCCGGGGTCGCGCCAAGTTCACCGGTGGCCTCATCCATCTGCCGGTCAAATGTGTGCTTGTAGATTGTGGCAGTGCTGGCGTTCAGCCACACCTGCGGCGGTTGCCGACACCGGGCGATGGCGTCGCCCAACACCTTTGTCGATTGAACCCGCGACTCGAGGATCTCACGCCGGTTGCGTGCATTGTATCGGCAATTCACTGATCGCCCGGCGAGATTGATCAGTGCGTGGGCGCCTTCGAACTCTCCGGCCCAATCTCCCAGGGTGCGCCCGTCCCAGCGGACTTGGCGAATGGCCGTCTCGCCTTCGCCAGGCGAACGTGTGAGAATGACAACCTCGTAGTTTCCTGCGACAAAGCTCTTCACGAGCAAACGACCGATGAAGCCGTTGCCGCCAGCAAGGACGATGCGACGTGTCATGCGACGATTTCTCCGAAGAGCGACTTTGCGTCAGCCAGCATGGACATCGGGACCTGTGAACGGAGTAATTGGATGATATGAGAAGCTTCTGCTCTGTGCGCGGACTTCTAGCCGGAGATGCCGGTAGATGGTGGCGAGTGATTAATTCGCACTAGTCAACAAGCTAGGAATCGTCCTTTCAGCAAATCTTAACTCGATGAGGGATTGTGGAGAAACATATCATGCAAGCTGTGACGAGTAAAGTCGAGATTCGCGAGGCAGCAACTGGGTTGTGGAAACACGTCCACTTTTCCACCAATCTTCATCCTTCTTCGGTTGGCGAATGACTCGGACTTTTTGACAGACGTGATTCACAGGGTGGCTGTGCCCAGTTACATGACGATTGAATACGTAAAGCTCATGAGCCAGAAAAGGATGAAAACTGAATACCAAAGCAATTGCAATACTAGTGAGCGCAATCGCGGTAGGAGCAATCGCACTCTTCTCAACCGGAGCACTCAGCCCTCAGCTAACCCCCACGTCCTCTTGCAATACTGAAAACTCGAACCTTCTAGCCGGAAGCTTCACAGCAAGCCAAACCACACCCTATACCTACACAGTCAAAGTCCATAACGCACAATCAGAGGCGGTGAGACTCACATCTTACATGCTTGGGACCCAGTCGTACAGCATCGACGTAGCAATCGCGGCAGGACAGAACGGAACATTCACGACAGTCCAAGATCCTAACTCCGAGACATGGATTCCAGTCAAGACATCGTGCGGAAACCAGTTCACGACCACGTTTGTTGTACCATCGGCTTACGTGGAAAACATAGCTCCGACTTCCGCTACGTTCCAGGATTCCACGCAGGTAGCTGTCGATCTTCAGAACAATGGCACCGAAACTGCGACACTAACAAGTTACTATGTCACGGACTCAAGCGGCAACGAATACACATTCGCAAACTGGAGCGGCCCTTCACTAGTACCGAATGGCGTTACGACTACAACGTTCAGCATCGGTTCGAGTTGTCCACAGTGCACTCTCCATGGTTCAGCCTTCACTTTCACGAGCGGAAGTCAATACACAATTGAAGTCGTAACGGGACGCGGCAACATCTTCACGTTCGCGGTAACCTGGATTTCTGGTCACCACTACTCAATAGACCTTCAGATTGGATTCGGGAGCACTGCTCACTAAGTCAGAACTGGCTGCTAAGGGGCCAAGTACGCAGTCATTGACTCCTGATTGGAATCGATTTGTCCGAAGCCGAATCTAACCATCTGAATAGATGGACAGATTCGTTGCAGGGTTCCGCCTAGCTGTATCGAAGCCTAGTTGTAAGTAATTCGTGCTAATCGGCACGCCCGAGATCATCTTTTCAGTAAATGTTAACTCTATGAGCGATCATAGAGAAACACGTTATGCAATCCGTGAGCAGTATGGTCGAGCTTCGAGATGTAGCAAATGGCCTGTGGATCTGGCGTGCGGAACATCATCACTGGAAGCCCGGCGACGACTGGCAGCCGATTGTCACCTCTACCTACGTTGAGTCGGGAGGCGAGAGACTGGTGATCGATCCCCTCGTCCCGAAAACAGGTGCAACAGATTTGTGGAAGCGCCTAGACAGCCGGCCACCTACCATGGCCGCTGTCATTATCCCTGACCACGTGCGGGACATCGACGAGTTTGTCCGCCGCTACAGGGTCCGTGCATTCGGTCCGAGGCTCTACTGGCCCGACGACTTGCCCAAGAACAAGCTGGAGATGATCGAATCGGATATTGTGCTTCCCGGGGGCTTTGTCGCCCTTTACGATGGAAGAGGGCGCCTTGAGACGCCTCTCTGGCTGCCTGAGCAGAGGGTGATAGTCTTTGGAGATGGACTAACGGAGCGTGGAGGCGACCTTCGGATCTGGGGCTCGCCGTGGCACCAGAAACGAGCACTGCCAGCGATGCGAGAGTTGCTGAAGCTTCCGTTTGAGAAAGTCATCATTTCACACGCCGATCGCGAGCCAGTGCACAACCGCGCCGCCTTTGAGCGCGCGCTAGAACTTCCTCCGTGGGAGGGCTAGGAAATACGCCCTACTTTGTGGTGATCGAGGAGGCGGGACCCCGTTGGGATGATAAGCGGTCTATGCGTGATCAGAGAGGGTGGCCCGAGCATGCCGTGTTCATGGAAGCTCTCGCCGACGAGCGCTTCGTGATCTTGGGCGGTCCGCTGGGAAATTATCGTAAACACAGGGCCATGCTCATCCTTGACACGCCCAATGAAGGGATTCTCCGAAAGAGACTTTCCGAAGACCCCTGGATGCGCGACGAGGTGCTTCGCACTATCGAAATCTATCCCTGGGAGATTCTCCTCGGAAAGCTGACGTGAGTACGAAGCCTGGCCAAAGAAGCGATGACTCTTGCGACTAGGGAATCCCCGCTTGGCAGGGCTAGCATTTCTCAAATGAGGGGTATTGGGTTTTCACTGACGAAAGCTTAAGCCTCGGTTAGCCGTTACTCCACAACGAGCATCTTGTCAGAGTCGACTACTCAAACAAGTCTTGCCATAAATTGTCCAAGCTGCAACACGGCCATGGCTGACATGGGCGACATTCCATTCAGGACAGGAGGATCCAGCGGTGCTGCACATCTCCTCTTCGGGAACTGGGCAGAACTCGGAGAAGGTCTCCTCCACCTTGACGCGTTCGTCTGTCAGAGCTGTGGAAGGGTCCAGCTCTTCGCAGACTCACAGACCAGAGATTCGATCCGCTAAACGCTAATTCCAAACATAAAACAAGGGCAGGCCAGTACAGTTTAGTGCGTCGACCGTTCCGTTGAGATGAGGATGCTACTTGGGGTTTCCAGCCTTGAGCCAATCAACATAGTGTCGAATGGCCGACTGAGTATCGAACTTGGGCGTGAAGCCGGTGTCTTGTTGTAACCTCTTGGTCTCCATGAGGGGCATTGCTGGAAATGGAAAGTGTCCTGGAGGAAGATCCACTTTGAAGTTCGGAACCACGCTCTTGACCGCTTCCACCACTTCCTTATTCGGAGTGAGCTCGCCTGAGCCTATGTTGTAAACGTCATACTGCAGCTTCTCGGCGGTATGAACTAGTGCGATGGCGCGTGCCAAGTCCTTGATGTAGCACAGATCCCCCGTGTCTTCAGCGTTACCGAAAAACACGTTCTCAAGGTTTGGTGGTTTCCCGCTTACGGCCGCATGAACTAGTCGTGCCTCGAGGCCGAGCTGATTACCGTCAAATGGGCCGTACATTCCCATTAGTCGAGCGCAGATGGTGCTGATGCCGGTCTTCTTTGCGAACTGGTCTGCGGCCACTTCGACAATCTTCTGATACGCTAGAATGGGGAACATGCTTGGGAGAGAAATGGGAGCCTCCTCGTTTACTGTTCCTTGAAGCCCGAGGTACATTCCACCTGTACTCGAAAAAGTCACCCTCTTGACCTTCCATTCCTGTGCCACTCGGAAGGTGGCGTCGAGCATGTCGAAGTATCCCTTGAGACCACGCACCGGACCCTCTCCTGAGGCAAAACCTCCCCCAACGTTGACGATACCATCGATCTTGTGCTTCTCGCCGATCCTACGCAAGTCCCCAACTGAGGTCGAGTCGGCAGGCTCGACCATCACACGCCGATGATCGATATGCTTCTGAAGGAAGCCAGGGACCTCTTTGTTCTCGTGGCGTGTGACCACACAGTCTTTACCCAGGTCCACTAACGCTTCTGTTGTGTTTGAGCCTATGAAACCGTTCAAACCGCCGACGACAAGAATCATCGCCATCTCTCCGTCCCGGAAGAAACGCTTGTGTCGTCATGATCCATAGTGATGACTATTTTTCCTCTGGTATGTCCCTCTTCAAAGTAACGGATTGCTTGCGCAGTTTCACCAAGCGGGTATCGTCTGTCGATCAGAGGCATAATCTTTCCTGCTTCCATCAGCTCCTTCAATGTTACTAGATCCTCCGAGTTTGATTTCGCTACGAAGAACCGGAATTTTTTGTCTCCCCTTGACAATCGTGCGCGAATAACGAAAGAGAGTAAACGCCTGATGATCACATCTCTCATACCGACGAGGACGAAGATACCGTTAGGATTCATTACGCGTTTGTATTCAGAGATGGAGTGACTCGCGCCGATATCGCAGATCAAATCGTAACATTGCCCCTTCTTGGTGTAATCCTCCTTGGTATAGTCAATGACGTGGTCTGCACCGAGAGAGCGAACCATGTCCAGGTTCCCCGTATTGGTCACCGCGGTAACTTCGGCCCCGAAGGATTTTGCTATCTGCACCGCAAATGATCCGACACCTCCACCTGCACCATTAACCAGCACTTTCTGTCCGGGCTTGATGTGTCCATGGTCCCGGAGAGCCTGTAGTGCAGTGAATCCAGCGATGGGAACGGCGGCAGACTCCTCAAAAGAGCGATTTGTGGGTTTCAGGGCTATTCTGTTTTCTTTGGCAGTCCCGTACTCTGCGTAACCAGCCATGCATACCCCGTATACCTCATCGCCTGGCTTGAACTGAGTCACGTTATTACCGACGGCTTCTACTCTGCCGGCAATGTCGGTGCCAACTCCTGGCTCCTTTGGCTTGCGCACTCCCATATTCATTCGGAGCAGGGGCAGGACAAGTCGCAACATGAAGGGTGGTCCCCTTATGTTATGCCTATCTGCGGCATTTACGGAGGACGCATAGATCTTCACAAGTACTCCACGAACATCGTCCGGAGCAGGTTTCTCCAACTCCTTCACCTGGAGAACGTCCGGTGATCCAAAACCTTCGCGAACAATCGCTTTCATGCGTCCCGTTTCAACTTGTTTTGGTTCTACAATCATTGCAGATTCCTCAGTCATATTTCGCGAGAACCTCCTCTGTGGTGTTAAGCATCTCGACAAGATCGATAGGGGTCTCCTCCATCACATCCCTCACCTGCTTCTTCGCTGTCTCAGTAAGCAACGCCCGCAGATCGTTCGCCAGAGCCTTCGAGTCGGTTCTGCTAGTCTTGTTTTCAGTCCTGAAGACAACGGTGTCCCCTGAAACTTTCAGTGTGAACTTCCGCGTGTCGAGTGTAATCTTGTCCTCGGTGACCTGGAGCGAGTGAAGCGGCGATGCTGTCTTCACCTCTCTGGGAGAGTAGGAGAAGCTGTCGGATCCAGCCGCGAGCTCCATCGAGCCATCCCCTAGCGAGAGGCTGCTTCCATTCCATTTTGCAGTTGCTCGGTGACCGTTTGTGGTGACGTAGGCTGTGCCGGTTCCTTTCGCCAGCCATCTTTCTTGTGGGTGATGTTCGCCGTCTCCGTCCCAGTCGAAGATGAGCGGGCCGATCTTCCATCGGTCTCCCATGCAACCGTCGCGGAGCCTTATCCTTCCTACATCCAAGTCTTCGGCCCGCGAACTTGCCTCTCCAGCAAGCTGACTCGGTGATTTCCCGGTCATCTTCACGACCTCGTCGCCGGATATGGTTCTCCCTTGGAATGGGACTCCGACTGTGGTAACTGGGCCTGGGAGCGATGCGCTCACCATCCCCATTGGGGTCTTGAACGAGCTTGAGACTTCACCCAGTAGTACACAGCCGACGGTTCGTCCCTCGCGCCTGATCGGCATCCCCACCGTGTCATGCTTCACCGCTAGTTTAGTTCCTTCCAATGTCGGCCCTTTGCCTTCGGGGACGATGAAGGGGGTCGCCGTCCACTTGCGCGTCAGACCGAGCCTTTGCACGGCGTATGCTCCTAGACCGGCGGTGATCGCTGCAACCGCAAGAACAGGGACCCGGCCTGAAATGACAGTTGGGTAAACGTCAGACTGCAAGGACGCCACCCAGCCGAGAATCCAGATCGACAATATAATCCCGACAAATGCGATTGCGAGGTTTCCGAGGAGGCTGGCAATTGCTCTGCCCGCCCCGGAGTTAGTCTCGGTGCGGAAGACGCGGCCCACGAAAAACAACCCTATGCCTGCGAGGAGTATAGAGGCGGAGTACTGCTGTATTCCGAGTGGTCCCCTGATTAGCCAGACTAGGGCGAGAATCGCTGACATTCCACCCAGTGTGGTTGCGATTCGCCTGGTCGCCAACGATATCCTGGGATCGCGTCCTATCTCAATCAATTTGTTCTCCTCCGAGAGCTTCGCTCATCAGCGCTAAAGTCCTAGTGAGGATTCTCCCCCTCTTCGTAAGCTCGTAGCCACCCTCATCGCTGTGGGAAACCAAGCCCATGTTCAACAGACTCTTCAAGTGATTGTTGACAGAAGCCGCTTCGAGGCCGATGACGGTTTTGAAGTCTGAGAAAGTCTTTCTAGTCGAATACAGCATTTTGACCATCTTGAGTCTGTCAGTATTGGCGAGCGACTTGAGGAGGTCAGCCGCAGTGGTCTCGGGCATGCTGTCGACAAGCTCGTCTACCGCAATTTCGCCCTTTGTGGCGAGGCTTGATTTCACGTTCTCGCGAATCTGCCTGACAAGGTCTTTAACGACGACGAATGACGGCTCGGATTGGGCAACGTCGTCCTTGTGGAGGTCAACCCTGATCGAACCGGTTCCAGAGCTCTCGAGAGCTTGGGACACCTGATGCCGTATCTCATCCTTCAGGGACCTGATTTCCTCCCTAAGTTCTTCTCTTATGTCATCTTTTGGTTCGGTCAAGTAAACGTCTCTATACTCCATCAAGCGTAGAAGTATATATAATTTTACTTTTGGGATAGGTTAAGTAAAAATGGTTTTCCCTAGTCTCTTCACCGAGGACCTATAGCCCCTTCCACCTAACCAATCGGCTTTCGACTGGACGTTTTTACATCAAGCACCGGAAGTGGATGATCGAGTTCTAAGGTCAATTGACGGTCTACGGAGTGTTCCGGGACCATTGGATAGAAACCTCACTTGTGACCATAATCATTCTTGAAATTGTTGCACTGACAATTATTCTTCTTGCAAATGGACAGCCCCCGCCCCGGGTCCAGGGCATACCGCCGCTACAGCATATCGCGAGAACGATATGAAGGGCTTGAAGCTTGCTTAGGCTGTTCCAGAACCGTGTCAACCGAAAAACGGTGATCATTGGACTCCTCCTCGCAACCGTAATCGTCGAATCGTCTTTACTCGTAGCGTTCACTGTTCCACCGATCCTCACACAATTGCTGGCACCATTCTTCGGATCCAACGGAGACTTTACCTTAGGATGCTTAGCCCTTCAGGCTAAATCCGCATACAATGAGTCCCTCGTGCGCTGGCTCACGCTCACGTGCCCCAACGGACCTGCGCTTAACCTTGTTCCAAGCGGAAACTGCGGTGCCCATGAGCCTGGATGCACCATAATGTATCCGACCTTTACGCCTCCATCGGGACTCGTGGGCCTGTACCTCTATGGTCACGGTGAGTCGGATTGTCCTTTCATACAATCTGGTAGCCCCAGCGGGATGACGCCGTTGCAAAGCGGTGTTGATGTTATGTATTTCAACGGAGGCGGCTTTGACTATTGCGCTGTCGTAAAACAATCGACGGGCACTATCGATGGATTCACGGTGGAGTGGACGGCAGGTTTCTCGGGAGGACATGGCAACGGAATTACAGCTTCGGTAACCAATGCGACGATCACGATAGGAAATAGCGCCATGCTTACATTACGAGTTATGAATCAGTACAGCTTCGACGTCACCTTGCAGTTCGCAGAAGGTATGACCTGGCTGACTCCAAACTATAACTTTACGTTTGCCGCGATAACTTTCAATCCACCTACTGTCACGCTGAAAGCCGGTGGCTCAAACTCGACTACAGTAACCGTAACAACATCCCCCAGACAGGTCCCAGGGAATTACGAGATCGGACTAGATGCCAATCCAATCTACGGACTGCGTTTCTACGGCGATTACGGAGCAACACCTTCCTATACCGGAGGCGGTGCAATTACGTACTTGAAATTGACCTCTTGAAGCTCTAGCCCCTCGAAAAATCGCCCACTATCAACCCTGATATCGAATTTGGAATCCTCCTCGTGACTCTCCCGAGATTCGTTCGGAAATGTCGCCTTCTTTCCAATTCCATCCCAGCCATAATCATGCCCTGATCAGCCCGTTTCGCCCAATATCACCGCCAGACAGGAATTGTTCCGGGAAAAATAGGGGGTCTTAGCGATCGAGCCTCGCGCCGCATGAGTGGACGATCCGGACAGGACACCAAAACTAAACAGGGATTAGAAGACAAAGTAGATGTAGAAAACAGCTGGCGAAATGGTGACTTGTTTGGACCTATTTGTGGGCGAAGTAGATTGTTAATGGTTCTTCTTTGGAGTCGATTCTTCCGAAGCCGAATCTGACCATTTGAATGATATTCCCTACATGTTCACCGAGCAGGTTTGTCTCTCCGAACCCTTTGGTCCTTGTTGCATCTGGCATAACTACTTCACATGAGATATGTTGGTCGTCAGGAACCCATTGTATCAGAGGCGCTTTGAGTTCTCGAGCCTTCGCGTATTCTTGACTGTGAAAAGTTGCTTTGACCAGATCTGGATTTGTTGAATGAATTTCTACATTGAACAGTTCCATGAGCCTCACTACCGTGTCGAGGTACAACTTTCAATGTCCGGTTTCCGAGCGATGGAAGTTCCGGGTGAAGAGGCAGATGGGCTTCGAACGCTTGTGAGACATGGTCCACGTCCATCGGGACTGGATTAGGGATGAAATTGTATCTGTGAGCTAGCTTGTCAATTTCCTTACGATTAGTAGCGTTGATATTGTCCCAGCTCAATGTTGCGTCAACCGGGCGAGCGCCCATCTCGTGGACGATCTTTCGCAGTGCGTCAGGCGAGTATCCCCTCCTCCTGAGAGATGCTATGGTTGGAATTCTGGGATCGTCGAATCCATCGACCAATCCTTCTTCTAGCTCTTTCACCATCTCTGATTTGCTGAGCTTGAAGCCTATCATCTTCAAACGACCGTACTCGATCGCTTCAGGATATGACCAACCCATGTGCTTGTAAAGGTAGGTCTGTCTGACCGCGTTGGTCAAGTGCTCCTTTCCACGAATGATATGAGTAATTCCCATCAGATGATCATCTACGGCAGCAGAGAAGTTGTAGAGAGGCCAGACCCGATACTTGGACCCGACTCGTGGATGCGGATACTTCTCGGGATCAATTATCCGAAAAGCTGGCCAATCTCGAACCGCTGGATTCGGATGAGTCGTCTCTGTCTTGACGCGAACCACTGCTTCTCTTTCTTTCAGCCCTCCACTCAGCATCTTGTGCCACAGTTCGAGATTTTCGGCAGGACTCCTGGGCCTATGAGGACAAGCTCGGCCTGACTCGATTATCGCCTTAAACTGGTCCGGCTCACACGTGCAAACAAATGCGAATCCTTGTCCAAGCGCTTTCTCTGCATACTCGTAGTAGATTGGGACTCTGTCGCTCATGATGTACTCCTCGTCCCACTGGCAACCCAGCCACTTCACGTCATTCTCGATCTGTCCATAATACTCGAGAACAGATTTCTTCAGTCGAGGGTCCGTATCTTCAAACCGGAGGATGAATTTGCCCTTGTACATCCTCGCGTAGTCGTGAGAAAGGAAGACGGCGCGTAGAGACCCTATGTGCAGTACGAAGTCAGGATTGGGGGCAAAGCGAGTTACGATCTGGGAATACTTGTTCGCATTTGGTAGAGGAGCTAGACTCTTGGCATCGGTCAATCCAACAGTGGGCTCTTTCTGCGATGACATTCGAGCTTCTTGTTCTCGCTCACTCAAACCGATTGAGTGGTTAGAAAAGGTGCTTGTCGATGATCTCGGCTGGTCCACCTGGATCTGAGACCAAGACATTGTCTGTAATCTTGCTGAGATTCCTTCGAACGGACTGGGCCGCGTCTCGCGTAGTGTTGACAAAAACCGACGGGCCAGTGTCCAGAGAGAACCATGCCGGAAGTTCCTCTTCCGTTCGGAGCCTTCTCACTTCTCTGATGATTTCGATGGAGCATGGACTGAGAAGAATCAGCCCCTCTCTACCCGTCATCGTGACTGCATGAAGGTTGAGAGTGTCTTCCTCAGCTAATCGTCCAATGGACTGCACGTCCTTCCGTGAAATCGCCCGTTTCATTCGTGGAAGAATACTTCGAAGGTAAGCTAGCCTCGGCTTGAAAAATGGAGACTTGACAGCATCAGCATGAGCCCTATCCGTTTTGATCTCTGACTCTATCGGAACAATTATCGTTCTTAGTTTGATTGAGCTGGCAGATGCAAGCTCCTCGGCATAAGACCGACCGTTTCTGTTCGCGTACCAGATGGAGAAGGCCCCGGTCAAGCTCCGTGAAGCAGAGCCAGCGCCCAATCTAACAACTTCGGACAACCCCGGCGTTCTGATGTCCAGCTCCAACGCTCTTGCTGTTGCGAGTCCCAGCGCGGCGAACCCGGAGGCCGAGAAGCCCAGTCCCTTGCCTTTGACATCGGGATTCCTGGATTCGATTCTCGCTTTGAGGGGCCCCAGACGAGACAAATGTCGGAGATGGTTAACAACCGCTAGGACTCTATCTTGTTCCTTTTGTGATGGCGATTTGCCGTTTATCTGGATACGATCATCTGCGAACTCTCGGCTGAACGCCACCGTTGTAACAGTTGGAAGCGAGTTCATGCATACGGATATACTGTCGTGAAATGGTAGCCGCAGTCTCTCGTTCCGCAGACCGTGGTATTTCACGAGCCCCTGAATCGCGTAGGCTCGAGCGGAGGCCTTCAATGCCCTATCCAATAACGCCAGTAGTCCGAGCGACTTTCTCCGCAGCCGCTTCAGCCACACCCGTCTCTCCGAGAATTGTATATCGTTCGGGACGGAGACTGTGAGCCATCGTTAAGGCTCTCACCAACTGTTCAGGGGAGACGTTAAGCTCCTTAGCGGTTGAAGGAGCTCCGATCTCTTTCAGGAAGGTTCGAATTGCTTCCCAGTTGGATCCCTGGAGGTAAGCGCACAAGATTGCGCCAACACCGGTTCTCTCGCCATGTAGACTTGTTTCGCCGGCCACAATGTCGAGTGCGTGGCTGAACAAGTGTTCTGATCCGCTGCAGGGTCGGGAGCTTCCTGCGATGCTCATTGCTACCCCGCAGCTTATGAGTGCCTCTACTACTGTTCTGACGCCTTCGATGTTTCGCTTGAGGACCTCCTTAGCGTTCTTGGTAACAAGCTCAGCACTCATCAGTGCAAGATCGGCAGCATAGTCGCCGTAGTATTCGTTCTTCAGTTTGTGGGCGAGCTGCCAGTCCTTAACGGCCGTGAACTTGGCAACTATGTCGGCACAGCCAGCAGCTAGCAGGTTGTACGGTGAATCGGATATGACATCAATATCAGTGAGGATTGCCACAGGTGCTTGAGCCCTAATCGAATAAGGCCTTGAACCGCCCTTGATCGAAGCATAGGGACTTGCGATTCCATCGTGGCTCGCAGCCGTCGGAATGCTCATGAAGGGAACAGAGGCCTTGGCTGATGCGAGTTTTGCTACGTCGATATCTTTGCCACCACCGACGCCTAAGACAATAGAAGCCTTTGTCCGCTTGATCGCTCCTATGACGTGGTTTACGACTGCCTCAGTTGATTCTTTGACGATAACATGGTCAACTTTCAAACCGGCCTTTACAACAGATTTTGCGACTGGCTCGCCCGCGAGAGGGTAAGTCACTGGTCCCGAAACTACGAGAGCAATACCAGCATACCCGAGTCGTGCGCAAACCTCCCCAGTTCGGCCGAGGACATTCTTACCGACTACGACCTCTCGTGGAAGCTGCATGTAATGTAAGGATTCATCAGCTTCCATGGCTTTCACGGGAAGAATAGGATGATCAGAGTTGCCGCAAGGGCTAGGGCTTCAAGCGTGTAGAATTGGCGTGCAACTCGTCTCGCAATGCGGCCCACGAAACTCGTGATTGTCTGGAATGTCTCTGATCCGAGGACCCGTACTTCAATAGCGAATCTGGAAAAGCCTGCGGTCGATTCCTCCATCGTCGCCATGGCGCGCTGAACAGTTTCTCTCACCTTTTGGGTCAACAGTCCAATGTCGAGATGGGCCCCAACTGGGTAGTAACCAAGAGCAGATCTGACAAGCCCGGTTACGAGGTGCGTGTCCGTAGTCATTATTTCACCGTCGGATACTCCGATCGCTTCAAGGTCTTCCAATATGGCCTCTCTCACTCCAGTGCGCATATTGTTCCCATCGATGGTAAGATAGGCGACGATCTGGTTTCCGCTTTTCACAACTAGGGAGGAAAGCCCGCCTGGACCTATCCCGTCTTCAAGCCGAAACTCCGCTAGAGAGTCGGCAGCGGACCCAGCTCTAAACGGCGATTTTCGGGCGAGAGCCAACTGGTCCAGCACTTTGACGGACGCCTCAACGAGCTTTCGTGCCTGGTCAGAGGTTATTGAGGTTTGATTTGACATACTATTGTGGGCATCTGCAATAATGGCCGTCAAACAGCGCGATTGCGCTTCTCGCTCGATCTCACGGGAGACCTCGGAAGGCAGGTCTTCCATGTCCGTAGGGGATAGCGTCAACGTGAGAAAAGCAACATTACCAAAGACTTGACCGGATGCTTTAGCCTCATCTACAGTTGACCTAATCATGACGCTAGAGTCGTGAATTGGAGTTGAGCCGGGGTATTCTGCTACAACCTTCTCTACGACCCTCTGCACATCCTTTTGCGAAACGACGTTCAGCTGGTGGTTAGAGACCCCATGTGGGACCTGGGCAATCCCACCAACCGATTTTTCAAGGGAGGATTTGAGACGGGATGGGAGACCTGCGCTTCCAAGGTCACGATAAGGCCCCGGATGAAAATTCGAGACCACAACGCAACCAACACTCGCCTTCATGCCCGAAAAGGCAAGAATCGAGCCCTCGATCATTCCCTGGGCCCCCAACGTCCCGAGTCGGCTTTCTAGAGGCTCCGGGTCAGACCTAAGCCAATGTTGAAGGAACACCCTGAACAGTGTCAGAGGAGAATCCCGAACTTCTGGCGTGCCTGAACGTTCCACGTCCCGTAGTATCCTTGAGACGCCAACAGCCGAAAGAACGATGCCTAGGATGAAGGCGGTTGTTCCACGGATCACAAGGGCACCGGTAACATTTGTCAGACCAGTAGTGAGCGTGATGATCGAAAATGAGATGATCGAGAGAATCGGTGGCAAAGCGGACGCTGAGAATTTCTTCCAAGACGGCATCGATGAGATCGAAGCAATTGTGAGAAACCGTATGGGCAAAGAGAATACTAGTACAGCGAAAAATCCATCAGCCCATAACGTCGTATTGGAAACGGCCGTACCGACGATCGCTCCAAGAGGCAGTGCTGCTACCAGCAAGAACCACGATAGGATCTCCAGTCCGATGAGCCTTCGAAAGTCAAGAACCTTTTCTCCATGAAGAATCGTTGCCGAGTTTAGAGCTTCGCCAATGAGGGCGGGAATCACGACGGCAATTAGGGGGAAGAATAACGCAGCCTGGAGACCCACTCCCGCTAATGGAAGAGCAAGAATCGACGCAAGTAGTGCAAGAGTTAGGAAAACGGAGAGGACTTCAGGCGTTGATGGGAAGCCAACTCTTCGGATGAAATTGAATGCTCCAACAGTCCCACCTACACCCCCAGTAGCCTCTCGAGCCACGACGCATCCACTAGGCGCGTCTCACAGCGGATACGATACTTTTCACTGGACCGGGTCCTTTCTGCTCGAGGAGGGTACCCGTCACTATTGCCGAGGCTCCCGCTTTAGCCAACGCTCGCGCCTGATCTGGTGTTCGAATACCTCCTCCAACAATTATCGGAACGTCCAAGTCAGCGGAGACCTTTTCGACCATCCTCGTTTCTACCGGATGTTCCGCTCCACTTCCCGCCTCAAGATAGACAAATCGCATCCCCAGATATTGAGCGGCAAGGGCGTAGGCAGCTGCCAATTCCGGTTTGGAGTACGGGACTCTGTTCGCTCTTCCGACAGAGCTAACAGCGGTCTTCGAGTCTCCGACTACCAAGTATCCTAGCGGAATCGGTTCGAGCTTGAACCGCTTGACAGACGGCGCACCCTTCGCTTGGGCACGAATCAGAAATCGCGGAGTGGAAGAGTTCAGTAGAGACATGAAGAATATCGCATCGGCGAAACGACTTACGCCTGTGGGACCGTTTGGAAAGAGAATGACTGGGAGGCTGGTCAGCTCCTTGATTTTCTTCACAGTTCCGTCGAGTTGATCGACTGACCTGACGGTAGAGCCGCCCACCATTATCGCCGCAGTTCCCCAACTCTGGAGATCCTCTAGAGATTTTGACAGGCGTCCTGTAAACTTCTCAGGATCAAAAAGCGATAGGTGAATGCAACCTTGTTCTTTGATCCCCGCAAGCAATGAAGATTCTACCGGTCCCATTTGTCGCGCCTTCTATCCGGTCAATAGTTGATACGCGACCTTCATCGCGAGAAGCGGGTGTCGGGCCATCAGTCCTACTGCTTTCGTAGGACTGAAACCGTTTGCCATCTCGACCAGATCCTGCCCCTCTAAGAGACCTGTAATGATGTTGAGTTCATGATCGGAGAATCTCTCGAAGGAGTCTAGGGCTCTCAGACTGTTGGATATGCGTTGGCCCCACAGCTTGTCGAATCTATCTCGGTAACGTTGCAAATTCTCCGCCGAGGTATTTCCGCTAAGAGTTGCGATAGCTGCTTCTTCGCCAGCGATCTTTCCAGCTACCAGCCCTGTGTGGATTCCCGCACCGGTAAGCGGTATGACTTGCCCCGCAGCATCACCGCAAAGCATCATGTTGTCTGCAACGTAACTCTCCACTTCTCCCCCAACCGGAACAGGCGCGGCAAGGGTCCGCTCTATCTTCGCAGATCCAAACGCTGTCGGATGTTTCTCGATGAACTTGTCGAGAAGCGCTTTAGCGCCGGCTCCTTTCACGCCGATGCCCACATTCGCGTCGCCTTTTCCCTTCGGAAATACCCAGATGTAGCCAGCGGGAGCCTTTTCGTGTCCAACATAGATCTCAAGTTTTGTCTCGTCATCCATCTTACAATTCGTCATCGAGTATTGCAATGCCGTGATCGCTTGGTAGCTCTTTCTCGGGAAGAATCGCCTGGAAATAATTGACCCTGTCCCATCGCATCCAACGACTAGCTTGGCCCTTATTGTGGCAGGTTGCCCGTTTCTCTTGCACTGGATTTCTATTAGGCCGTCTTGTCGTTCGACATCCTCAACGGACGTCTCGAATCTTGCTTCGGACCCCGCCTTCACAGCTCGGTCGGCCAAGACTCGAAGAAAGGCAGGCTTATCGAGGATGTAGCCTTTGCCTCCGACGTTGACTTTCTTTGCTTCGTCGGGGGCGTAGAGGACCGCGCCGGATATGTAGTTCGATACAAACTCGCTCGAAGGCTTGAGCTCTGCGTCGACAAGAGCGTCTGCGAGCACTCCCTCAGCACAAACCTTCTTTCCCGGAGAGGGTTCCCGCTCTATCATCACCGTCCTCGCGTGTGACTCTGCTGCTTTCCATGCCGCCATCACTCCTGCGGGACCAGCTCCGATGACGGCTACGTCATAGGTTTCCAAAATTCTGTTTTTCCTGGAATAGTGACTCAGGTTTTGTCCATAGTTGGGTCTATCGGTTGCTGGGCAGCGAGGCCGGCTTCGATTTCTATATGTTTCCTTGACGGGCTAGGCAAATGCACCTTCACATCGCTATCGACAGTCGTCGTGGTCTGATTTCGCCTTTCCGTCTCCACATCGACGCGGTGAAGGAACCATAGCGAGTACATAGACAAACCGAAAGCGGTTGTCACAATCTTTGTCGCGAAAACTAGATTGAGAGGACTCTTGAGGTCGAAAATGCTTGCCACTTTATCAGGGTTGCACGGGAATGGTAAGCAATTAGTCGTTAGAACTTCGAGAGCCAACCAGACCATGAAGTTGTAGAAAATCTCGTAGAACGAGGCAAAGGCAACCAGGGCGGTGCCGAGGAACAGCATGTTTCGAACCCTCGGGGAAAGCTTGAGAAAATGATCCTTGTTCGATTCGAGGCCCGCAGCCCAGTAGACGAAGCTGAAGTAAGCGAACCAGGTTATCGGTTTCGCATAGAAATAGGGAAAGATCGAGGGATCAGGCCATTCTGACTGTACGAACTGTATTCCCACTTGGGGGTTCGTTGTTGCCTGCAGTCCGTAGAATACGATGAAAGCAAGCGCGGTTAGGCCGGTTGACCAAGACAAGACGGACCAGGGTCGTCTTTCGATGAACGATCGAAACTCAGCTAGACCAAAGCGGGCTGGCTTCCCCTCTGTCATAGGAAACTCGTTCCCCTAGCAGGGAATGGAGCCTTTAGGCTTTCGTAGAAACTAGAAATGGGGGATTTAGGAGAAACCGTGTTTCTCCCTACCTCTTATTGGGCATCCTTATTGGATGACTTCGCCTGAAGCGAAGCGGTTCGAAACCCGCGTGATCTTTATCTTGATGTGATCTCCGGGTTTGGTGTTTGGTACGAAGACAACAAGACCTTCTACGCGCGCGATTCCTTCACCGCGGCGACTGATCTCCTTGATGTCGACATCGTATTCTTTGCCTTCTTCGACCGGTTTCGGTCCGAATCTGTTCGCACCGCCACCACCGCCATAGCCTCTCCTTTCATAACCCATAGCATCTTCCACCTCCGTTCATCGTTTCTTCCGTTCGTTCGGTTGCTACGGGAGAAAGCAGCAGTCGTTACTAACGGCCACCGGACGATCTCCGGCCAGTCAACCTGACATCAGGAAAGCGGACACTTCAGAATATAAACATGCTTTCGTCCATGGGCGACAAGATACGTAATTCTCTCCTAAAATCGGGTTTGTATACCTCATACAACAAGCCGGCTCGTATGCCCGCCCCGGTGCAGATACTTCCCCTAAGTGGACTCCCTCTAATCAAGCCAGGTGATGATTTGCCCCGGTTGATAGTTGATAGCGCCCGCAAAGTTGGATGGGGGATTCGAGAAAAAGACCTACTTGTTGTGGGTCAGAAGGCCGTTTCGAAAGCCGAAGGCAGTCTCGTCAACCTTGGCTCTGTCCACCCGTCAAAGAAGGCCTTGGTCCTTGCCCGAAAGACTGGACGGAAACCCGAGTTCGTTCAGATAGTCCTCAATGACTCCAAGAGAGTTGTTAGAGCTGACAAAATGGCCTTGATAGTAACAACAAAACACGGCTGGACCTGTCTCAACGCTGGCGTTGACAAGTCGAACGTGAAAGGGGACCAGAATTACGCGCTACTTCCCACAAACCCAGACGCTTCCGCGAGGAGGATCAGAAGCAGAATAAGGCGGCTTACGGGTAAGGAAGTTGGCGTCATCATAACCGATACTCACAGTCGACCGTTCAGACTGGGACAAGTTGAAGAGACAATAGGAATCGCGGGCCTCAAACCTCACGCTGACTACCGAGGCCAAAGAGATCTCTTCGGGTATCAATTAAAATTCAAGAACGTAGCTTTAGCAGACGAAGTGGCCGGTGCGGCTGAACTCGTCATGGGACAAGGAAGGGAAGCGATTCCTGCGGCTATTGTCCGAGGATTAAAGAGAGTTCGATTCCAGGACCGAGCAAAGAGTTCTGACCTTACGGGACCCGCTGGAGAAGACCTGTTCAAGGGGACATTGTGAAAAGACGGGGCTCGGGTTCAAAGCCGAGCAGAACCTCTGACAAGGTCGAAGTCACCTATCCTATCTCCCAGTGGGCAAAACTGGAGTCTCTAAGAGTGAGGGCTGTCCGCGTCATCAACGCTCTGGCTGCATGGAGCCAAATCGCTCTGACCCATGGTAGCGTCGCCAGGGGAGACGTAGATGACAAGAGCGATGTCGACGTGTTGATTCCATCCAATGTCAACACGCAACTCGTAGAGGCCGCCCTAGAAACCGCCGGCTTCACCATCTTCTCAAAAGAAATCGCCCAAGCTACCCCATCCCATTCTCCTAAGGCTCATCTGCATTTGGACCCTGAACAGACAACATCGGTCACAGTACCGCTGACGCCTTTCCGTTCGTTAGAGCTGGAGTTCTACTCCTTTGGAGGAACAGTAACGCTCCCGCAACTAGGCCAGAAATTTCGGAGTCCAGGTTGCACCAAGAAACTGCTCCTAATCGAGCCCATTCCCGAGGGCCATTTTGAATCTCCCGTCGTTGGTAGAGAGAGCGAAGTCGCCAGATTGCTGGGAGTGAGTGTCGCAATCGTTGTCGAACGAGTACGGGTCCTGACTCGCAGAGACACCGTAGGAAGAACCGGAATGTATCTCAGGATTCCTGTCCGAGAGGGAGAATCCTTCGATGAAGTACTTCGAACACGTTCGGATTCAGATCCGGCTCTGCGACGAACGCTCCGAGGCAGAAGCTGAAAAGGTAATATGAAACCCGCTTGAGCCGAGCCTAATTCCCGGACACTGAGAGAAGAGCCTCTTGAGTCTACTCGACCCCTACATCCCGTTACTCTTCTACCTCGCCGTTTGGGTCGTCATTTACGCTCTGGCAGTGCTCTTGAAGGCCGACAAGCATGGGATCATAGCCAAGCCATACTATCTCATGCTGAAAACCGTAGTTTTCAACAGCTGGATAGAGAGGATAGGCAGCCGATTTCGGAGGGGCTGGCTCGCCTTCTTCGACATTGGTGCGGCAATGGGAATCGGTCTCCTAGTATTCGTCATTTACAGTTTCATCAACAATGCTGTTGGGTTGTTCAGGCACAGTTCAAGCGCTGGACCGACTCTTCTGATAATTCCGCTCCCTGGATTAACAATCGGATGGGATATCTTTCCGTATATCCTTCTCGCGATAGCCGTTCTTCTCATTCCGCACGAATTAGCCCACGGAATAGCCAGTGTCCTCGACAAAGTTCCCCTGAAATCCTCGGGGGTCTTCATGGCCATATTCCTCCCAGGGGGGTTCGTGGAAATTGACGAGGAAAATCTGGCCAAACGCAAGGCCAGAACAAAGCTGAGAGTCTTTGCGGCAGGATCATTCACCAATGTTGCCACTTGGGCACTAGTGTTGCTGCTGCTCGTGGCTCTGTTTCAGCCCTCCCCTACTGGTGTCCTCGTTACCGGATTCACGAGCGGAAGCCCAGCACAAGCACAGGGGATGCCGCAGTGGTCCATAATTACTCAGGTTAACAACAATACGACGCCTGATGTTCAACACTTAGGGACATACTTGGCGAGTCTAGCTCCTGGAGCGATCGTTACTGTTCATGTGAGCAATCCTTCACAGACCCTAACCGTGACCACGGGAAAGTCGGATACTAACGCTACCAGAGCAATACTCGGGGTGCAGACAGCGAACTACGTTCCGCTTAGATACCAATTTCTACCAGTTACCTCAACATACCAGCTTCTCACTGCGTTCAGCTGGATGCAGCTGATTCTGCTTGGAGTTGCCCTGGTCAATATGCTGCCTCTCTTTCCGTTTGACGGCGATCGATATCTGGATACCCTGCTGGGAGTTTTGGGACTGAAGAATACCAAGAACGTACGGACAGTCGCCAGTGTTATCTCTCTCGGTCTTTTAGGCTCCAACATAATTCTGTCCTACATCTTGTTCGGTACGATATTTCCGAGATAGATCCGATGGATCTCAGATCCTGCACGGTGTGCAAACGCAACCCTGCGTATTTCCGAAGAGAGTACGAGGGGAAGATTCTATGCAAGAGCTGCTTTAGAGACTCGTTGGAACGAAAAGTCCGTCGAACTATCAGTCACTGGGACATGTTCAGCCCCGATGACCATGTTGCTGTGGCGGTGTCGGGAGGCAAGGACAGCCTCACACTTCTCATGATTCTCCACAAGCTCGAGATGCGATTCCCCCGCACCCGTATTACCGCGGTCACCGTTGATGAGGGCATTGCGGGCTACCGAGAGGAGGCAGTTGATCTTGCGACGAAGTACTGCAAAGATCTCGGGATTGAGCATGAGGTCGTTTCGTTCGAAGATCTATACGGGTACGGGCTAGATGACTTTCTGAAGAGCAGGCAGGAGAGGATGACCGCTTGTTCCTACTGCGGTGTTTTTCGCAGAAAAGCCATCAACCTAGCCGCGAGGAAAGTGGGAGCAAACAAAATTGCTACAGCCCACAATCTTGATGATATTGTGCAGACCTACATGCTGAACTTGTTCCAAGGCGATGCTGAGCGATTCGTCCGGTTCAGCCCAGTTCTCAAAGATCCCCGCGGCCTCTTCCTAACCCGGGTGAAGCCGTTGTGCGAGATTCCTGAGAGAGAGATTGTCATGTACGGCTATGCCGAGGACCTGCAGTTTCAAACAGCCTCGTGTCCCTACATGACCGAAGCTTTGCGAAACGAACTCCGCTCCGTTCTGAACAAACTGGAACTGGCTCATCCAGGTGTGACATTCTCTGCCTACCGGGCGATGCTCCGGCTTCGATCCCTCGCGGAACCAAATCTCGCGCCATCTCATCTGCAACCTTGCAAGTCCTGCGGAGAGCCAACGACATTCGAAACATGCGAGGCGTGCAAGATGCAGGGGATAAACTCAGTCATTCCTGAGCTTCCTGCTTAGAGCGGGATTTCTAGAATTGGAAGCAGCTCAGTAAGGACCCGGTATGTAAAACCCCAGACGATCTTTCCTTCGACAACAAAGGACTCCACACTCCAAGGTTGGTTTCTGATTGTAATTTCGCTCATTTTCTTCGTGGAAGGTAGATGTGCTAGGTTCGCCCAGAAAGAGCTGGCAATTTCCGAACCGATACTGATCCTAGGCATTATCCTCAAACCGTAGACCCAGGGCTGAACCCTCATTTCCATTCGCCTCATAGGATGACCGACCGAGAGGCTGCCGAGTTCCACACCGACTTCTTCGAGCTTGATTCCAACTTCTTCATCGACCTCCCGATGAAGGGCGGTTCTAGGTGTTTCGGCGCCTTGTTTGACTCGACCGCCTGGAAGTCCAATCTGGCCCGACCACGGGTCCCCCTCTCTTTCCGCCCTCTGTACTAGGAGTGTCTGCAGCCCTCTTCCAGGCTCGTCCCAGAGAAGAATCGCAACCACAGCCTCAACGTGGTCCCCGTCGTTTGATCGATTAATTGACCCGAGTTTGTTCTTTAGATGGAGGAGGTTTGGACTCAGGTCTGGGTTGGGCAAAAGGCTAGCACGCTACTTCTGGATTCATTGACGTAACGGGGGCCCGGCATCGGTTTGTGTTGCTGGGATGTTTAGAAGGCGATTGGTCGTTCTTCTCGCGGTTTGCCACCAGCCTCTTCAGCGATGATCTGGTATTTTGCCTTGACGAGTTCCATGAAGGGTCCCAGATCCTTCGAAGACTGGAAGGCGAAGCCTGCCCAAGTCCGCTTCCTGATTTCGTCACGCAAACGCCAGTCGATTGCCTGGTTTTCTGTGAGACGGAGCCTGGACTTGAAGTCGGTATGGAATGTTGCGCTCATCTCGCCCCCTCTCAGGTGGAGATGGTAGAGTTGACGGCCTTCATAGAAGAATGCTGGAGTGGATTCGCTGCTGTGCTTCTCGTAGAGGACCTTCATAGAGACGCCTTTCAATTGTCGCATACGGGTTCTGAGTGCTTGGAAGAGAGACCAGGTTTGTGGATAGACGCGGTCTGCTATCATGGAAAGATCGAGAGTTTCTTTCCGAGGCAAGCTTGGAACGCCTGATATCCATATTCTACTAAAAAAGGTTAGATGAGAAACAAGAAGACACTGAATTCAGTCTCAACCTATCTCGTGGGAAAATCGCCGCGAGTTAGAGGAATCGCCCATTATCAGCCCTGATCCGAAATCCAGGCCCGCGATTTCTGGAACGCGATATTTCACGCTGATCCCAAGGGGAATGCCCGGGGATCGAAAAACCGGAGACAAGCCGATAACACGCCAGTCTCAAAGAAACAAACCCGAATCCGGTTCAGACAGGAAGAGGCTCTCGAAAAGAAATTCCTATAACTTTTGCGGGACCCCCGTGTGCGAGAGTGGGACAGTCCGGACAGGACTCCAAAACTAAACTCGATTGAACGACACGTTATCCCGTTGTTTCCCGGTGTTTCTTCGCCCACAGAAGTGTCCTCTTCATGTCCAACACATACAAGACCCTGTGAAAGGGAATCTGAGTCTCCCCATCCCGCAATAGAAAGGACCCCTTTCCCAGCCGAGCTATCTCGGAAACCTTGATGATCAGCTGATCATCTACCGCACCTCGATGAACGTAGGCCAGCTTGAACTCTGAGGCATCGCTTCCGCCGTGCATGATCCTCGAAAGGATCGCTTTCAGAGGATGCTCCCGCATAAGCAGACAACTGAACGGTTAGAAGATGGGTTTTTCGATCGTCCAACAACAAGGCTAAATCGCTCCGTTAGATGGAAGCCATACCTTCCATACAAGAATAGTGAGTCTCGTGGATCAAAAGATACTTCGAAAAGAGGCTATCACATCAGCGCTAATCGCAGACGTCTGGACAATCTGGACAACCAACGAGGGAATCACCAGCTTTCTCGCCCCGAAGGCGAACATCAAGCTCGAAGACCAGGGACCCTACGAGATATTCTTCGACCCCGAAGCGCCGTTAGGCTTCAGGGGAACAGAAGGCTGCAAAATACTCAGGCTCGACCAGATGAAGACGCTATCCGTAGAGTGGAAAGCCCCACCCCAGTTCCCCAACGTACGAAGACAAAAGACCCAAGTCGACATCTACTTCGAAAGAGTCGAAGCCCTAACCAAAGTCCGCGTCGCACATTCCGGCTGGGATTGGGGAGAAGAATGGGACGAAGCATACGAGTTCTTTGACCGCGCATGGGACCTGGATCTCGCGAGAATGCAGCAGAGATTCTCCTCCGGACCCATCGACTGGGCGAAACCCTACGTCCCAGCCTGGCTCGGACTACGCGAACAACGAATCCGCGATCACGTCCCGGTCGAAACCCACTAGGACAGATTACGGGAACACTCCAACCCGAATCTCTACCAAGCGCTAGCTTTATAGCAAAACGGCATGAGGTCGAACGATTGACCCGATTATGAGCGAAGACATCTACATGCCTGGAGCGACAACCGTTGGACTCGTGTGCAAAGAAGGAGCCATCCTGGGCTCCGAACGAAGATATGCGTACGGAACATTCGTCATGAGCAAAGTAGCCAAGAAAGTCTTCAAGATAACAGACAACATAGGAATAGGCTGCGCTGGAATAATAGGAGACATGCAAGTCCTATCGCGAGAGGCATTAGCCTACATGAACATCTACGAGTACGAGCGAGGACGAGCTGGAACGGTGAAGAACGCGGCCAAACTCATGGCCAACCTCCTATCAGCGAGACGCCTCTTCCCCTATCTCGCCCAGACCATAATCGCAGGGGTAGACAACGGCTCACCAAGCCTATTCGTCATGGACCCAATCGGATCCGTGCTCGAAGACAAGTTCGCCGCAGTCGGCACCGGCGCTGAAGTCGCGATGGGAGTCCTGGAATCAGAATACAGAGAAGGATTATCGGTTGACGAAGCTCGCCCACTTATCCTACGAGCCATAAGGTCCGCTCTAGCTCGAGACATCTCCAGTGGAGATGGAGTCGATCTGCTCGTCATAACCGAAGGTGGGATAAAAGAAGAATCCCACAGTTTGGTTAAGGCAAAATCCGAATAACGAGAACCCTGTTATAATACTAAGAGACCCAGCGGAGCAGAAGCTCACGACATGCTAACAAAGAAAGACCTGACCGCAATCCAGAAGGACCTGTCCCAATTCGACCGTGCCCGCGAAAGAGTCCTCGACCTCTCTAGAGCCGCCACGAGAATGGCATCATCATCAATCCTCGAGATTCACAGAGGAAACCTGAAAACAGCCAACTCGACACTCGAACAAGCCCAGAAGACCCTTCAGGAAATAGAAAAGTTGTCCGCTGATGCTCCAGAGCTTCGGAGCTCCAATGGAGTCATAGTCGCGTTCCAAGAATATGTGGAAGCCGTCACTCTCCGGAAAGTTGCGCGAGACGAAGGGATAGTGTCGATGGCCGAGTCTGGCGCCGACCACCGAAGCTACGTGCTTGGACTACTGGACGCAGTTGGAGAATTCCGAAGAATGGCACTGAACTCTCTCCGAAAAGGTGACGTCGGAAAAGCAGAGAAGCTTCTGGACGCTATGGAAGGAGTATACGATGATCTCCAAACCCTAGAACACACTTCGATCGTACCCACATTCAGAGTCAAAATGGACGCAGCGAGACGAATCATCGAGACCACGAGAGGAGACGTGGTTACAGAAGTCAGACGCTTCTCACTCGAACAGGCCCTAGACCGGCTCGGAAAAAAGATAGAAGATCACTGAGTGGTTCCTGATCATTCCTTGAGAAGGCGCGTCTGGAATTGAAACCCTCTCATCTTCTAGCTCTCTACAAACTTTCCGAGATGGGCGCCACCGACAAAGAAGTCGTCTGCAGCACATCAGTCGTCGCAAAAGGAATTGGAAGCTCTCAACAAACCGCCTCCCGCCGCCTGATAGAGATGGAAAAGCTGGGATTGATCGAGAGAACTCGAAACGGACGAGACCAGAAGGTGAGAATAACCGGCGAAGGACTCCGCCAGTTATCCGACATGTACCTCAACCTGAAGCGAGTCTTCGAAGCGCCCAAGAAAGATCTAGTCATCGCGGGAACGGTCTTCACAGGTCTCTCCGAGGGTTCATACTACATGAGCCTCGACGGTTACCGGAAACAGTTCATATCGAAACTAGGATTCGACCCCTTTCCCGGCACCCTAAACCTCAGAGTTAGCAAGGAAGATCTCAGCGATCGAAAAATCCTAGACACATACCCGTTCGTATACATCGAAGGATTCGCCAATGAAAAGCGAACTTACGGACCAGCAAAATGCTTCAGAGCAATTGCCAATGACGAGGTCAAGAGCGCTATAGTCCTCCCGATCCGAGCTCACTACGGTGAAGATGTTGTCGAGTTGATCGCTCCTGTATCTTTGAGAAAGCAATTCAAACTCGTTGATGGAGACAAGGTCCGCGTCAGAGTCCCGATAAAACCCTAAGCAACCGACAATGCTTTTGCAACCCTATTCTTCAGCTTCGTACTACTATTGAATCCGATGGGTCCAAACCTTGGTATCCTGATAACTCGGATCGGCAATCCCTGTTTCCGGATAAGTCGTGTAACAGCGGCTCTTATCTCATCTTGGTCGTAGCCAACACAGACGATATCAGGTTTGATCTCGTTGAGGATGCCGAGAAGATCAATTTCTTCCCTTCCCAGAATTGCCCGATCCACCACTCGGAGGGCTGCAACGAGCTCCCTCCTTTGATCCTCAGGGATAACCGGACCCTTCCCTTTCCTTCGAAACACGGTCTTGTCGCGCGCAACTATAACTACGAGCCTTGACCTTGGACCGCCCTTTCTCTTGGATTCCTCAAGGAATCTAAGATGCCCAAGATGCAAAAGATCGAAGACACCAGTGGCCAGCACTGTCTTTCCCGCGGGCAAGACCAAAACGGGATGAGCCTGCTAGTAGAGAGAATAAGAACGCTTCTCGACGAGGCAAGAGGCTAGACACTTAGCCCCTTCTTGAGATCTCCTTTCGGTTCATACTTCAGCATCATCGCCTGTTTCGATGAAGCCTCTGGAGCTTCACCCTTCTTCGCTGTGATGGTGACAGGAGTGTACCCGCTTATGACAGCATAGACGAAGGAGTCATCTCCTCTCTCCGTACAGTGTAGATGGAGTTTGTAGAGAGTCTCTCTGTGGGTGAACACCATCTTCGTGGTCTCAGCGTCCGTGATGATGACTCGACCACCGCAAGTTGGACAGGTAAGTGTCTCTTGTCTTGCTATTTTGAGGCCGCAGTCTGGACACCAGACATCCTCGTCTCTTCGAGCAATGAATATCGACTGCCAAACACCGAGATGTTTCCTGGGACTGCACTCGTTCCACTCGGACATCGTCAGTCGCGTAGCCCTGAACGCCCAAGCCGCCTCCTCTTTCCACTTGTTCACGTGCTCGGCTCTGTCCTCACAAGTCTTGTGGAAGAAGCTCCTCTGCCCTTCCTGGCTGAAAGAGGCCGAAACAGGCTCGTCCCTGTGAATCGGCGTGCCACAGCCTGCGCAATTCTCCATGAATCTCGACGATAATAGAACTGGCCCGCGATATCAGGGCAGTGTTACCGTAACAAATCGAGTCTCGCTAGAACTCGGCCAAATCGAGAAATTTTAGCGCATCTAGAAGACCCTCTGCGTAGGCGATGCACGCGAGCGCAGTGACTGGTTTCCGCTCGCCCACGTAGTGTTTCGCGTCTCGTGCATAACCCTTGGCAAGTTCCAACACATGATCCAGCAGAGAAGATGGGACAGGTGTTTCGCTCTTCTTTTTCTTCAAGATTCGCAGTGACTGGGACGTCGCCTCAAGATACTTGGCGGCCCGCTCTCCCGCACGCTCTCTCATTTCAACGCCTCCAAATCCGCGTCACTCGCCCCGCCAAACGCCTTCAAAGACTCAACCTCCATGAAATGAAGCCTCCCCGGAATCACGAGGGAATGAGGGATCTTCCCAAAGTCTTGGTTCTGAAGCTTTCCAAGCTTGGCTGATAGCACGAACTGGTCTTCGGATCCTATCCGTGCCACACCGATTCCCAGCCAGCTACCGAGCGCTGGATCAGCAGTTACTAGTTTCGTCGCCGCTTCCCCTATCGCCAGTTGTTTCGACAGCTCTGGTTTAACATCGAGAAGTATGAGCGTGTGAAGCCCTCTCGTCTTGTTATCACGAACACTGTCCAGCAAGGAACCTGGCACGCCAGGCTCTTGCGGCAGGGTTACAGACTTTCCGAACTTGTAGCTTTGAAGACCCGTAGCACCGCAGACCGCAGACGCTATTGACGGGCCATGGATGATCCTTGAAGGGATGCCTTTCTTCGCCAGTTCCAGTCGGATAGAGATGTGGGTCGTAGCGATCATGGGGTCTCCGGGCACCAGGAACGCAACTCTCCCCCTCTCAGCCGCCTCGACAATCTGCTTGCCTCCCTCATCTTCTAGCTCGAATCGATTCAACACGACAATCCTCTTTCCGAGTAGAAGCTCAAGTTTCCTCCTGTCCAAACCGGGCATTATGTTTGTATAGAACTCAGCGAAAACGTTGCTCGAACGTCGAGCCTCCTCTAGCCCTTCGATAGTGAGACCTCTCTCATTGTTCAGGCCTAGACCGATAAACGCGACACTCATAGCGATAAAGAGAAGGACCGTTTGCTAAAAGCTCGTTTTCAAAAACCCTAGCGTTGTCTTGTCCCAGCGCCCTTGGACGAGACCTCAGGGGTCTTTCCCTCCTTGCCTTTCTCATCCACGTGCTTCCCCTCCGCCTTAGCCGGTGTCACTGAACTTGGAGCCTGTTTTTCAGGTGACTGGCCGGGCCTGAGTTTCAACTGCAACAGCTTCCCCCGCAGGATTCCGAAGCGCGAGACCCGAAAGACCAAACCTCGCCCCCTAGCTATCTCAAACGAAACCGTGTCCGACGCGATCCGTCTCCGCTCCATTTTCAAAACCGACAGATATCTAACACCCTTCCTTCCCGACCGCACCAATGTGAGCTCGATAACGCCGTCTGCGATGCTCTTGATCTTCGCGATCGAATCCTCCGGTATAGCCCCCTTGGACGCAGTCAGGATAAAGAGACCGCCAGTCTTCTTCACCTTCGCCCCGACAGTCTGCAAAAAGTTGATAGCCTGCTTAGCTTCGACCCCGTTAAAGATCGGCGTAAGCGAGTCGAGAATCAGAGTCACAGGAGCATTCTTAGCCTTCGTTATGAACGAAGTGACCTGAATGTTGAGCTCAGTGAGATCCGACGGGTCCCTAAGAGCGCCTTCGCCCTGCCCCGCGAGCCCGGAATAACAGTCGATTATCTTCAATCGCCCCTTTCGGAGGTGGGAAATAATGTCCCACCCGAACTCACCCATACGAGCTTGAACATCCTCTGGAAAGGCATCATATGACAGCAGGGCACAAGGTCTTCCCGCCTCAAGCTCGTCATGCAACAGCTCGTAGGATAGAACGGTTTTTCCGCTTCCCGGATCTCCGAGTAGCAACAGACTGGACCCTCGTGGGATTGGCCCTCCGATCATCTGTTCGAGATGCTCGAATCCCTCAAGGGACGTGTCGTAGCGCTTCAACACGAGGACCCCCCCGAGCAGCGCGACTACTCCGCCGATTACGAATGGGAGGTAGCCTAACGGGGAAGTCACGATGTCCACTCTTACGGACGTGTCGAAGTTGGGTCCAGTGTTCCCGAAACCATCATTGAGGCTGTTCGCGTCGATTACAATCGTCCACGCACCTCCGGGATCGAACGTAGAGACAGAGTAACCGGTGGGGGTATAGAATCCAAGACGGTTTGCGTCATAAACTGCCGTGAGGTTAGCAACAGTAGCTCCCGAGGGGTTCTTGACAGAGACTACGTACTGGCCGGTCGTCAGAAAAGTTCCACTGGAGCCTGAGTACTTTATCCGAAAGTAAGGGTAGACCGTGTCCCCTGTCGAAAAACTGGCGGCTGGAACG
>Ga0209690_1000069_pt1 | contig 44224 bp, 38 predicted proteins | sample GraSoiAngelo_150_FD_186164 | JGI IMG/M metagenome (GOLD analysis project Ga0209690, IMG submission 186164) | Grasslands soil microbial communities from the Angelo Coastal Reserve, California, USA - 14_1009_09_40cm (SPAdes) (version 2) | ecosystem: Environmental > Terrestrial > Soil > Grasslands ... | reverse complement strand
GTCGACTGGTCGGGGACGCGGGACTTTCGCGCCGCCCGATGGACCGTGTCATCGCGCCGCTTTGTGAGATGGGCGCCAGTGTTGTTGCCGAGGGACCTGACGGAACGGCGCCGCTGCGAATCCTCGGCGGTTCACTGCGTGGAATTCATTATCGCCCGCCTGTGGCAAGCGCACAGGTGAAGGGTGCGTTGCTGCTGGCTGGTCTTTTTGCCAGAGGCAAGACTACCGTCGAAGAAGCCGTACCGACGCGAAACCACATGGAAAAAATTCTCAATTATTTCCTGGTGCGAACGGCAGTTGAAGATCATGGAAGTATCACTGTATTCGGTGACCAGGTTCCAGAATCGCGCGACTTTGCCATTCCTGGTGACATCTCTTCAGCGGCGTTTTGGCTGGTTGCCGCTGCTGCGCAGCCGAGAGGCCATTTGCTCATCCGCGACGTTGGCCTCAATGACACACGGACTGCGTTGCTTGCCGTTCTGCTCCGCATGGGTGCGCAAGTGCGCGAGGCTGTTGAAGACATCGATCAGCTTGAACCCCGGGGGATTGTCGAAGTGACCGGTTCCACGCTCAAGGCAACTGTCATTCACGGCAAGGAGGTACCACAGCTCATTGACGAGCTACCGATCTTGTCTGTTGCGGGCGCCATGGCACGCGGCAAAACAATCATTCGGCAGGCAGGAGAGCTACGAGTAAAAGAAACTGATCGGATTGCCGCCATCGCACACAACCTGCGCACCATGGGCGTTCATGTGGCCGAGCTGACTGACGGCCTCGAAATCCATGGGCCCGCGCCGCTGCATGGGGCGCGTGTGGCAAGCTTCGGTGATCATCGCATTGCAATGGCGTTTGCCATAGCGGGTCTTTTTGCGGACGGCGAAACTGTTGTTCAGGATGCCGAATGTATTCGCGAGTCTTACCCGGGATTTGAAATGGTACTTGAAGAATTCACGAATCTGAAACGGATGCAGGTTAGCACGCCTGTGATCGGTTCGCTTACTCCCACCGCACCGGAGACAAGCTAAGGCGGCTGGGCGCTGCGCTCCGCACGCCGTGGAGGCGCGACGACTTCAACCAAGCCACGCGTTGCAATTCCGCGGGAGAGACGACTAAACTGGGAACCTCGGTTTCATGCACTCCTCTCAGCAAATTTTTCAGCAGGTGGTCGCGATTGATGGTCCGGCTGCCTCTGGCAAGAGCAGTGTCGCGCGAGAACTCGCCCGGCGGCTCGGTTTTGTCTATGTCAATTCCGGTGCCATTTACCGAGCGATCACCTGGCATATCCTGCAAAAAAGGATCGATGTCGAAGATACCGACTGCATCGCCGGAGCCCTCGAATCAGTAGCGATTACGAGCAGTCTTCGGGACGCCGAGTTGTGCATCCTGATCGATGGCATCGATCCTGCAGAACATCTCCGTGATAATCGGGTGAACGAAAATGTTTCTCGCGTCAGCAGGCTGCCGATGGTTCGGCAAATTGTCGGGCGCAAGCTGCATGAGTATACAAGCAACAATGATTTGGTCGTGGAAGGACGAGACATCGGTTCGGTCGTTTTCCCCAATACTCCTTACAAATTTTATGTTGATGCCTCTCCTGAAGTGCGTCTTCAGCGCCGGGCAGCACAGGGCGAGCGCGATGAAATCGCGCTGCGTGATCATGCCGATTTTTCACGGCCTGTCTCACCCCTGGTTATTGCGAAAGACGCACATGTTATCGATACATCGCATTTAACCATCGAAAAAGTCATCGACCGGATTCTCACCCGGCTCAAAGAGATAGGTCTTGGGCCTTCGCGGTTTAACGATTAGCCGTTCAGTAAAACAAATCGCTAAATCAGTAAATCGGTCACTCAATGAACTTGTATTACTGGCTTGGCTATCACTTTTCTCGTCTCGCCGGGAGACTGTTCTTTCGATTTCGCGTGATTCATCGGGAACGCATGATTCAGAGTGGACCGGCGATTCTGGCAATGAACCACCAAAGTTTTCTCGATCCGCCACTTGCGGGTATCACGTGCGATCGAGCGATTTATTTTCTAGCCCGGCGAACGTTACTGAACGTGCCGCTGCTCGGCCGGCTTTTGCCAAAGTTGAATGTGATCCCAGTCGATCAAGAAGGCGTGGACCGGAGCGCTATCAAGGCATTGATCCGTGTTCTCAAGGCCGGGAACGCGGCGCTCGTTTTCCCCGAAGGCTCGCGCACGCTCGACGGCAACTTGCAGCCGGCCGAGCCGGGATTGGGTTTGGTGATTGGGAAAACACTCGCGCCAGTCGTACCGATGCGAATCTTTGGCGCGCATGAAGCCCTGCCGCGGGGCGGTGGCGGTTTACACTTTGTGCCAATTACTATCGTAATCGGAGAACCGATTTTTTTTACTCAAGCCGATCTTGGGCCGCCGATGAAAGATGTCTACATCCGATTAAGCGGGCGCGTGATGGACGCCATTGCGACGCTGCGCCTTGACTGAGAGCGACAGACCGCGAAGAAAACAACCCAGAGGCGATTCAACGTCGGAGAGACCTGCATCTCGGGATTGCGCGCGCGAAGTGGCCACGGATACTAAGGCGTGAATTCGCCATCTGCGTCTTCCGAAAGGCATCGACCGTTGCGAGCTTCAAAAAGCGCTATTGTTATGATGCTCGTCGGCATTGGGACACTGGCGCTATTGGCTGTCTTCGCCAATGTCCAGCGCTTTCGGCGCGGCGAAGTGGAAACGGTCGTGGTGAAGGTGGCAACTTCACCCACACCGCAGCCGCATTAAGTTTCATTTGACTAGCTGTTGTCCTTCCAGTTTCTTCGTCCGAATTACAGAAGACCCATGACAATTTACTTTTGACATGAAAAAATTTTTTGTCCTCTCGATGCTCATCTTTTTGGCGCTGATTGGCTCCTGCCAAAAGCAAACTTCTACTGCTGAACAGCAACAACTTGCTCAGCGACAAGCAGAGCTGGATGCACGCGAGAAAGTATTAAACGAACAAGAAAGAGCGTTGGAACAAAGAGAAAGACTCTTAGCGCGCAGGCGATTGCCTCCCGCAAAACCGCAGGGCTCCGTTGCTGATGCCAACCAGGCAAAGGAGAAAGCCTTGGGCGAAAATGAAAACGCAACGACACCCAGGGCAACGGTTCCTCCAGAGTTTCAGGGCCTCATTGCTGATCCCGGGCGGGGAGATGAAACGGAGCAAATAATTCAGCAAAGACTCGCTCAGCGACAGCGTAAGATGGAGGAATTACGTGCAAGAAGAATGGAGCACGCGGTCGTACGCCCTGGAGAGGAGACGCCTTCGCCAACTCCCTCGCCTACGCCGCAGTAAATGCGGTGCCTTAGGCGACCTCGGGAGAAACTGACTGCTGAATTTGCGCGTCGCGCGCCGCGAGCTCGTGGGCGTACTGAAGCGTATCGATTGAATCGACGTTTTTGTCGCGCCGGATTGCCTTGATTCTTGGAAAACGCAACGCCAGTCCACTGGCGTGCCGAGCGCTTGGCTGAATTGAATTGAAAGCCACCTCAAGCACGATATCCGGTTTCACTTCACGGTACCGGCCATGATCAGCGAGCGTGTTCTGCTTAAAGTGTTCAGTTAACTCGGCAATTTCGGCATCGGTCAATCCGCTGTAAGCCTTGCCAATCCGCAAAAGGCCGCCGGTAGTTTCATCTCGCACAGCGAACGTGTAATCGCTTAACACATTGTTACGCTTGCCGTGACCAAGCTCAGCCGCGACGACCACCACGTCCAGCGTCGCCAGTTCTTTCTTCAGTTTAAACCAAAACATCCCGCGCGTGCCTGGTAAGTAGAGGCTTTCCGGGTCTTTGATCATCAGGCCTTCGTTCAAATGCCGCCGAGCCTGTCGAAAAGCTTGTTCGATCTCAGCGGCAGAACGGGCCGAGACTACTTTCGCGATTTGGAATTGCGGCGGTAGTCGCACCTCGCTCAGGCGTGCTCGCCGCTCACGCAACGAAGTTCTCAACAATGACTCTCCGTTTAGCCAGAGAAGATCAAAAGCGACAAACGCAACCGGGACGTCTGCCGCAGCCCGCGCGAATAAATCTTCACCGTCGCTCTTGCGGCCGAGCCGCTTTTGCAGATCGAAGAAGGTGAGTCTGCGGCCTTCTTCAAACGCTATGATTTCGCCGTCGACAATCAGCTTTTCCTGGAAGTTTGTGGCCTGATCGACCAGCTCCGGAAATTGCCCGGTGATGCGTCGTAAATCGCGGGAGTAAATTTCAACCCGATCCGCACTGCGATGAAGCTGTGCCCGGATACCATCGAATTTATCTTCCAAAAAAATTGCAGGCTGCGTGGCTAACGCCGAACCCCCATCCACATCTCCGACATCAACAAAGCGTTGCCACACGGATTCGGCGCTCGGAAGAGGAGTCGCAAGCATGCATTTAATCGGCCGAAAAAGCGACAGCTGTGCTTGATGTACTTCGTTGCGCAAGGCCAGAGCTGCCGTCTCGCCGATGTCGCCCAGCAACATGTTGGCCTGCTTTACCTGATCGAGAGGAACATCGAACGCCTTCGCAATTGCTTCCTCGACCAAACCTTCGCGTAATCCGATGCGAAGGTCACCAGTTAGGATCTTGACGATGTACTGGCCTTCTCGAGCCGACGAAATCGAAAAGCGGTCTTGGAGGAGCTGCGCTTTCGCGAGCGGGCCGCGCGCCCGATGCAAGCTTTCAAACAGCTCCCGGGATTCCACGATGGTGAAGGGCCGTGGGGTTGTGCGAGCATCGAGAACTTCAAAGGCAGTTTTGCCCGTGTCACCGTGACGCGCTGCGATGCTGTGAAATGCCGCGTCATCAATTTTCGTTGCTCCTTGAAGCGTGCGGACAATCACCGACCAGCCGACCTGCAATGTACGCGGGTCGCTCTGCGCAAAAGCTCGACCGGTAAAGTAGGTAGTTATGACTGGCAATTGTTCGCTGGTAAGCTCACGAAGATAATCAGAGAGGAGCCGAATTTTCTCCAGCTTTGCCGGAGTCGCGGCGATCGCTTCACCAACCTTCGCGAACGCCAGGAATTCGGATCGGGTATCGGAGACCTGTTTGTGAAACGAACCTTGTGTTGATTCGGCGGTACGCGAGACCTCCGCGCATGGGTCAACCGGCAACGCGTTGTCCGCAGCTGATAAATGCAGTTCCATTTGGTTCTGTTCAGTCAGTGCCCAGGCTTCGACGCCGCGCGCGCGCAAATCGCAGGCAAATGCAGCGGCGAAGCCGTGAAGCGTAAATACTCGGCGTGGCCTAACAAAGTCGACGTACCGAATCAAATCGTCGTAATCGGCATGGTCCGAGAGAGGAAATGCTGCGTCAACCTGATAGCGATAGACGGCATTTGGGTCGACGGCCCAGCCACTAATCATCGCCACGCGTTTGCGTGGAATTCTTTCCAGCATGTGCGACCTATTCGCGCTGGGCGGGCAGATCAGAACTTTTCCTGCAACATCATTCGCCCTGTAACGCACGTATTTACAAAACGATTGCCCCAACTGTTCGTAGATGCGCGTCATCTGGTAAACGGAGCCGTGGAGCATGGGAGTCAATCCGACACCGTCGAGTGAACAGAGAATTTCCTGCGCCTTTCCCAGCGAATAGCCCAGGAGGACGGGCACTTCGCCAGCCTCGATTGTTTCGCGGCAGAAAGAGACTATTTGATCAACCACTTGTTGTGTTGGGGGAAACCGATAGCGTGAAAGGCCGAATGTAGTCTCCATGATGAGCGTATCAGCCTCGCGCCACTGCACCTGTTCGGCGGACTTCCCCGGCCGCAGTTTGAAGTCTCCAGTGTAGAGGAGCGTTTCGTTACCGAGAAAAAGAAAACATTGCGCCGAACCGAAGATATGTCCGGCGGGCAATAGCATAAGATCCAGGCCGTGTACGCGCCGTTTTTCACCGAATGGCAGAATGTGTTCAATCCGACGACCTGGCAGCCGGCTTTTCAGCAAACGTGCCGTTCGCTGCGAAACGATAATCTCCTCGTGAGGTGCTACGTGGTCGTTGTGTGCGTGCGAAATAAAAGCGAAAGGCTTCGCGTCCCACGGATCCAGCCACAAGTTTTGTTGTGGCAAATAAACGCCGCGCTCGTAGCGAACTTCAATCATCGAAGAAAACCTACTTTCAGATTCGCGCTGGTGCCACAGAACGTGGAGGAACTATGTGCGTTGACACCGGGTTCAAAAGCCGCCTTTATTTAATTAATGAAGTTTGGGATCGCGTTCTTCGGTTTCATCTTGGCCCTCAGCGCTTCGGGTAAGCCACCGCTAGAGGAACCAAAGATTGTCGAAAAAGTCACGCCGCTGCCGGTGGCGTTCGATAAAGATTTTGAGTTTCGAAAAACGAAGCTTTTCTTCCTCAGCGAGAAAGGACAACCGACAAGTGGGAGCGCACGGCAGACGACGAGCACGCTACACTCGAAGTCGACTTCACCGAGCCAAAAAACTGCGACCCTTCAGGACGCGCCGATCACTTTTGAGCGCCAGTATCGGCTCTTCGGCGCCGTCACCGGGCTGGATCAGCGCCAGCGGTTCGGTAATTACTTCGATTTCTTTTGGCGGGCCAAACGTCCCTCCGATGTCACAGTGCGCTTGGAGTATCGCCAGGAAAAATTACACGAACACGTGCAAGGACAGGAGATTACGTACCGGAACGTACGTGGCACTCATAAGACGGAATTCAAGGTTATTGGAGACGACTATTTTGACGACGGCCGTGTGATTGCCTGGCGGTGCCTGTTAATTGCAAATGGCCGGATCGTAGCGGAAAACCGGTCGTTCATGTGGGACTAGGATCGGTCAGAGGCGGCGTGCCAATTCGCCCTCGGGCGCCGCAGGGGCGAAGGTTTTCATCAATGCGGCCCTTCCTGGTCTGCAATTCGAATCAGCTTCTGAAACTTCTGGAGTCCCGCGAGGTTTGACAGCATGCCTTCTGGACTGGTATTCTTGAGGAGCTAACTGTGGATTCATCTATTCAAGTAGGGGTCAGAGGCCCGACCGTGTGGGTGAAAATTGAGGGGAAAGGTAGTTTTCTCAATAGCGGCAACCTGAAGGAGTTCGCGCGCGAAATGTTGGATCGCGGGTATCGCGAATTTGTGGTGGATTTAGCGGAGTGCGCCATGATGGACTCCACATTCATGGGCACGATGGCCAGTGTGGCATTGCGATTGAAGGAACTTGGTCACGGTCACCTCCACATCATTCATTGCGGTAATCGCAGCCAGGAGCTTCTTTCCGGATTGGGCCTCGATCAGATATTTGACATTCGTGCCAACGGAGAGCGCCCGCCGGAGTGCGAAGAGCTCGAGCGATCTGGGACACGTCAATTGCCAGAAACTCAAAAAAAGGAGCAGGCAGAAACAATGCTGGAAGCGCACGAGGCGCTTTGCGAGGCAGCACCGGAAAATATCTTTCGATTTAAGGACGTTCTCGATTTCTTAAGACAAGACCTTCATCGCGAGACGCCTTCGAAGTAAGCTGGCCTCTGCATGATGTGGCCGACTCTTCTCCTCGGACTGCTTGTCGCGTCTGCTGCCGGGTGGATTGCTACCAGCTATCTTCAAGCGCAGCGGATTCGCAGGTTAGAAAGATCTCACGAAGAGATCCAAGTCGAAGAAACGCTCGTTTTCGATTTTCTGCACGGCCTCGGCGAAGCGTTCCGGGAGAGCATTCGACCTCAGGAACTTCATCGGTTGATAGTCGAAGGCGCTACGCGCATCCTTGATGCCCAGGGTGGCGCCCTTTATGTGAGCGATCGCACCGGTGCAAAACTCACGCCCGCTTTTATTTCGAAGGGCTGCCCGCCACTAGTCGACATTCCGCCGAATATTTTGCAACAAGCGGCCGCTACTCCTACCGGCCTTGAGAGGTTTCTACGACTGCACACAGTCGCCCCGGGTGAAGGAGTGATCGGTCGCGTTTGGCAAACAGGGCAGTCTGTTTACCTGAGCGAGTTCTCGGATGCGCCGGAGTTAGCGAAATTGCGCAGCAGCGCATTTGGCACGCGGTCCGTTATGGCGGCGGCACTCCGGTATGGAAACCAGGATCTCGGCGTATTGGCGCTCGCCAACGGCCCGATGGGTGTGCCGTTTTCGCAGGGGGACTTCGTCGTTTTTAAATCTCTTGCCGAGCAATCGGCCTTTGCGCTCTACAACGCGATCATTTACTCCATGGCTAACGAAAAGAAGCGTCTGGATCATGACCTGGAGATCGCCCGGGACATTCAACGAATTTTGCTCCCTTCGGAAGCGCCGGCGATTGATGGATTTCAGATCAGCGGCATCAATGTGCCAGCCCGCCTGGTGAGCGGCGACTATTTCGATTATATTCGCGTAGATGACGAGCGGTTGGGCGTGGCAATCGCAGATGTTTCGGGCAAAGGTGTGCCGGCGTCGCTGATCATGGCGATTTGCCGCAGCGTGTTACGCGCTGAGGCGGCTCGGAATCCATCTCCCGCTGACGTATTGCGAAAGGTCAATCGACAGCTTTACCCAGACATCAAGGAAGACATGTTCATTAGCATGGCCTACCTGATTCTGGACCACCATCGCGATAGCATTACCCTCGCGCGCGCCGGGCACGATGCGCCGTTGCTCTACAAGCAGCAATCGCGAACGGTTACGCCCGTGAAATCACCTGGAATGGTCGTTGGAATTGACAGTGGGAACGTGTTTGATAGGCTTACAGTTGACTTCGCGATATCGCTCGAGCGCGATGATTGCTTGGTTCTCTACACCGACGGTGTCACCGAGACGCTCAACGCTGAAGAAGACGAGTTTGGCTTGGATCGCGTGATCCAGGCCGTCCGCGCGAGAGCAAATGATGGCGCGCAGGCGATTGTAAAGAAAATCATACAGGATGTGCGCGACTTTACCGGTTCGCTTCCACAAAACGATGACATCACCTTGATTGCCATCCGAAAAACATGAAAAAGATTCCTATCGCTGAACAAAACAAAGAAACGAAAGGGTCGGCTGCGGCAAGACAGATGCATTCAGCCGATGCTCCAGCCTCTGCCGGCATTGAGCAAACTGATGCCGAAGATCCAATGGCAGGCCTGCAGGCTGATCTCGACCGTTTCCGCGACCTGGCACTGCGCAGTCAGGCTGATTTTGAGAATTATAAAAAGCGCTCTGCGCGAGAAAAGGAAGAGGCGATCAAATACGCCAATAGTTCGTTGCTTCAGCGATTGGCCGCAATTCTCGATAATTTTGAGCTTGGTCTTGCAGCTGCAAGAGCCCAGGGCGAAGAATCGCCGATCTACTCCGGAATGGTCCTCGTCCAGAAACAACTCAACGATTTGCTTTCAGAACACGGGCTGCAGCCGATCGAAGCGGATGGCAAAAGATTCGATCCGAATTTGCACGAAGCAATTGCGCATGAGCCCAGCGATCAATTTCCGGAAGGGACTGTGCTCCGCCAGACTCGTCGCGGTTATCGGTTAAAAGACCGATTGCTTCGGCCTTCCAAAGTCGTTGTTTCCAGCGGGCCAGCAAAGCAGTGAGGCGGCTTTCTTGCTTCACGTTCTAGTCCGCAGGTTACGCAGGACTGATTGGCCACATGGCAACTGAGAAACGCGATTACTACGAGGTGCTTGGCATTGCGCGAAACGCCACCGGCGAGGAAGTCAAACGCGCCTATCGCAAACTCGCGGTTAAGGTTCATCCCGATAAAAATCCAGACGACCCGCGCGCCGAAGAAAAATTCAAGGAGTTAGGAGAAGCGTATGATGTGCTGATGGATGCGGACAAACGCGCTGCCTACGATCGCTTTGGTCACGCAGCATTTGCGCCAGGCGGCATCGGTTTTGGTCGCGAAGCTTTCCATGATCCATTCGAGATTTTTCGCGAGGTGTTCAGTGGGACCGGATTTGGAGGCGGGATTTTCGAGACGTTCTTCGGTGGTGCCGGTAGCGCACGCACTGAAGATCAGCGTCGCGGATCGGATTTGCGCTACGACATGGAAATCAAACTGGAAGAGGCGGCTTTTGGCGCGACCAAGCAGATCGAGATCGCAAAACTGGATACCTGCGATGAGTGCGGCGGCAGCGGCGCTGAAGCAGGCTCGCACAGGATCGGCTGCCCCACTTGCGGTGGGCGGGGTCAGGTCGTCAGTTCACGCGGATTTTTTCACATTTCGCAGACATGTCCTCGCTGTCGCGGCGCCGGGGAGATCATCGAGAAACCATGCCAGAAATGCCGCGGCGAGGGACGCGTAGAAAAATTGAGCCGCGTTAAGTTGCAAATTCCTGCCGGAATCAGAGAAGGCACGCGGCTGCGTTCGTTAGGCAACGGGGAAGCGGGCATGAGTGGTGGACCGCCAGGCGACCTTTACGTAGTCGTCCACATCAGGGAGCACAAAATCTTTCAGCGCGACGCCGATGATTTGTATTGCGAGGTGCCGATCCCGTTTTCCGTCGCGGCGTTGGGAGGCGAGATTGATGTCCCCACACTGGAAGGCAGGGCTCATTTAAAGGTGCCCGACGGCACACAAAGCGGACAGATGTTCAAACTCCGTGGCAAGGGAATCGTGAACGTCAACGGGCACGGCCATGGCGATTTGTTCGCGCGCCTGATTGTTGAGGTGCCGTCGCACCTGAATGCGGATCAACGCCGCAAGTTGGAGGAATTCGCAGCGCTTTGCGGTGAGGACAACACGCCGATGCGTAAAGGCTTTTTCGAGCGCGCGAAGGAATTTTTCAAATAAATGCCGCAGTGTCCGTCGTTTACAACCCTGTGAAGTTGATCGAATGCCCGCGCGATGCCTGGCAAGGGCTCAAGCGACGAATCCCGACGGAGCTGAAGGTGCGTTATTTAGGCGCGCTGATCGCGGCAGGTTTCAAGCACATCGACGCTGTGAGTTTTGTCTCTCCTAAAGCGGTCCCCCAGATGGCCGATAGCGAAAAAGTGCTGGAGCGGATTGAACTGCCAGATGACGTCGAAATCATCGGCATCGTGGTGAATGAAAAAGGCGCCGAGCGCGCCATCGCCACGAAAGCAGTTGGCACATTAGGTTTTCCCTGCTCCATCTCAGAGACCTTTCTGCGCAAGAACCAAAATCAGACAATGGAGGAGTGCTACAAAGTGCTGCAATCAATTAATGCAAAGGCAGACGCCGCAGGGATCCCGGTAGTCGTTTACATTTCGATGGCGTTCGGAAATCCGTATGGCGATCCGTGGGACGAGAACGAAGTGCATCAGGCAATAACGAAACTGACTCGCATCGGTGTTCGATCTATTTCGCTCGCTGACACAGTTGGAGCTGCCGACGCCGATTTGATCGGTCGCGTGGTCGAATCAGTGATGGGCCAATGTCCTGATTACGACATCGGCGTGCACCTGCACAGCGCGCCTGGGGAAGCCGAAGCAAAAGTGCTTGCCGCGTACGACGCGGGCTGCCGCCGGTTTGATTCCGCCATTGGCGGGCTTGGTGGATGCCCATTCGCGCAGGACGCGCTGGTGGGAAACATTCCCACGGAAAGCGCGATCGCCGCAATCGAGAGGCGCGGTGTAGCGTTGGAAATGAGCAAATCGCTCGCAGATGTGCTGACACTAAACGCGGAGATCGCGTCGAGTTACGCATAGGGAACAAGTCCCAACCGTCCTATGCATCGTTTCTATGTTTCACCGGAAAACTGGGACTCTCGCACGCTCGCATTGCGTGGCTCCGAGGCGCACCACGCTCGCGACGTGCTGCGCATCAAAGCCGGGGAGAAGCTCGTGCTGTTCAACGGACAAGGGCGCGAGCTCACGGCGGAAGTTATCGATCCCGGCGGTGACGAAATCCGGCTGCGAAAATTACACGAAGCGGAAACAGCGCCGCTGCGATGCCGGATCGTTCTTGGACAGGCGATTCCAAAAGGGAAAAACATGGAGTTGATCGTGCAAAAAGCGGTCGAGATCGGCGCAGCCGAAATTGCGCCGATCATCTCCGATCGCACTGTCGTGCAGCTCGATTCCGAATCGGTCGCGCAAAAACAATCGAAGTGGCAGCAGATCGCCGTTGAAGCGGCCAAGCAATGCGGTCAGAACTGGCTCCCGCGCGTGCACCCGCCAAGAAAACTGGACGAATTTTTTTCTGGAGCGGTCGACGGAGCATTTGATCTTCGTCTGATCGGTTCCCTCCAACCCGATGCGCAAAACTTCAAAAAAATTCTGGCGGATTATTCAAGTGAACACGGCAACCGACCATGCAGCGCGCTCATGCTTATTGGGCCCGAAGGTGATTTCACACCTGCGGAGCTTGGGCTTGCGCGCCGCCACGGCTGCCAGCCGATCACGCTTGGCCCCATTATTCTGCGAGTGGAAACCGCAGCAATCTATTGCCTGAGCATCCTCTCCTACGAACTGCTGATTTAGACGCTCAGATTACTCGGCGACTGCTGCTTCTACAGCGGATTCGCTCGGAAGGTCGGGTGCGGACGTGGTTTGATCCGGTGGCGCGGCTTGGATTGAAGCAATCGTAAATTCAGCTGTGCCGTGCTCGGTGTTGAGCGAAACCGTCTCGCCGATTTCGTGTCCTAGCAGGGCTTGGCCAATCGCGGTTTGGTACGAGATGACGTGACGGTCGGGATCGCCGTCCCATGCACCGAGGATCGTATAGGCTTCTTCCTTGTTCGTTTCCACGTTGCGCACGGTTACAACGGTGCCAATTGAAACGCGCGACGTATCCGGATTTTCAAATGCAGTTCCACGCGCGTTGTGTAGCATTTGTTCAAGCTCCGCTTTGCGACGCGTCAGAACGCTTTGCATCTGCTTTGCCGCCTTAAATTCAAAATTCTCGCTCAAGTCGCCATACGACCTGGCAAGCGCGATTTCCCTCCTGTTCTCGGGAATTTTGACTTTGACGAGTTCTTCGTATTCGGCCTTGCGTTTTTCCAAGCTGCTCCAGGATACAATCAAGGGCGCTGCTTTTTCTTCTGCTTCCACTCCCGCGATCACGCTTTCCAGTTCTGGATAAACTTTCACGATCCGCGCCAGGAGCGAGCGCTTCGTCAACTCATCGAATAGCGGGCTTAATTGGAGCCGCCGCATCGCATCACGCGCAACAGAGATATCGGAGTGCTTGAAGATGTCTGCGAGCAATTGTCGATCTTCAACCAGAGCACGTTGCAACCTGCTGGCGCGACCGGGAGTACTGTGCTGCTCGCGGTCCAGCGCAGCAACAATCGCCCCGAGTAAATCCGGCGTCACCAGCTCACCCCAGTTTTTCCGGTCGCTGCACAGCCAGATGAGCATCTCGCTCGTTGCTGAGTGTTCGCGAATACCACTCTCGAGCATTGTCCGCAGTTCGGCAGCCTCGCCAGCTTCACTCAAGATTCTCGCTGTTTGAGTTACCACCCGAGCGTGATTTGCTTGCATCAAAAGCAAGGCGCGCTCTACCCAGCGCGGGCCGAGCGCCGACGACAACGCTTGCAAAATTCTTTTTTCTTTTGCAGCGGGCAGCTTCGGCAGAATCGACGCCAGGCGCTTCTCTTCGTCGATGACCAATTTGGAGAGCGTCAAGCCGATATGAGTCATGTGCAGTCGAGGCTCGCGCTCGAGCAAATCGTCCCGCGCCACGATCAGCTCAAATGCGAGTTCAGGGTGTATTTTCTGATTGCGCGCCGCGGTGTTCTCGATGTTCGCGATGATTGGTTGAAGCTGTTTTTCGGGCTCTTTGAATTGCTGGTGAGATTTTATGATTTGCTCGAGCGCCACGATTTGTTCTTTCGGGTGTCGCGCTTTGTTGAAAGCGGCGATCAGCTCGTCAGCTTGCGATACGCCTTCGCCGCGGATTTGGATCGGATCAATTTTTTTTGCGGGAATTGAAAAAGCGCCGCTCGCCTTTAGTGCCTTCTTAGTTGTTTCCCACCACCGTTTCCATTCCGCTTCAGTGAAAACATCGCCGATCAGCCATTCACCGATCTGCTGCGTGGTCGCTTTGCCGTCTAGGCTTTCCAGAATGTTCCGCACCAGCGCGGCCGGATTTTCCTTGGCCAAATTCTTGATCGACGCGAGGTCGGTTGCCTTACGTGCGAGAAAATGCTCCGGCACCAGCGGGGTGACATTTTCCGCGGCGTACTGGGTCTGCATGAGATGGGACTTCTTGCTGGCAAAATCGATCACGATCTGATTGAGCAGCAGGTTCCATTCGCGCACGCGACCAAATCCCCAGCTCTTATGCAAACAAAACGTGCCAGGCTTTAATTTTTCCAGTTGCTCCGCAGCTCTAGAAGTAAGTTTGCCAGCTTCGACCAATTTTTGTAATTCCGCGTCCATTGATGCGAGTCATGAGTCGCATGTGACCTATAGGTCTTATAGGCCACGGGCGCAATTTACGATTGCCCCATGCTTCACCACGTGAAACCCTCACCGCGATGACGACGAGCATTTGGTTTTGGATCGCGTTTCACATTGGCGTCTTCATTGCAATCGGAATCGACCTTTTTGCCTCCAAGCGCCGCGGTCGGGAATTAAGCATGCGCGCTGCGTTCCAGCGAACCGTAATCTGGGTGCTGGTGTCACTGGCGTTCAATGCCGTGGTATGGCGTCTCAAGGGACCACATCACGCCCTCGACTTTCTCACGGGTTATCTCATCGAATATTCGCTGAGCATGGATAACATTTTTGTTTTTGTTTTGATATTCGCGCATTTTCGCGTTCCTCCGCTCGCACAACGTCGCGTTTTGGTTTGGGGAATTGTCGGTGCACTAATCATGCGCGGCACGATGATCCTGTGCGGTATCGCGCTCGTGCAACGCTTTCATTTCGTCCTTTACTTGTTCGGCGCATTTCTGCTTATCACCGCAGCACGAATGCTTTTTAGAAAACGTGCGGTGCCCGATTTTACCGAGGGTTGGCTGTTGAGAAGGGGCCGTCAGATCCTTCCGATTACGCGCGAATACCATGCCGAACATTTTCACGTGCGCGTGGATGGCCGCTGGATGCTAACGCCGCTTGCCCTGACCATGATGGTGATCGAGATCACGGACCTGATTTTTGCAGTTGATTCGATCCCCGCGATCTTTGCGATTACGCGCGACCCTTTCATCGTCTACACGTCCAACATTTGCGCGATTCTGGGCTTGCGGTCGCTCTACTTCCTGCTGGCCGGTTTGATGGATCGCTTTGTTTACTTGAGAACAGGACTCGCATTCGTGCTCGGCTTTGTCGGGATCAAAATGATTCTCGTGGATTATTTTCCGATACCGAGGAGCCTTTCACTCGGGGTAATCGTGGTGATTCTCACACTCACCATGGGTATTTCGATGTTGAAGACGCAGAATCAGGTTGCAGGCGAAGACCGAAAATAAGTGTTGCCTTTGCTGTTCGGAATCATTTAACTGCTCTGGAACGCCTATGAAAACTATTCTTGCCTTCGCTGCGGTCGCTGGCCTTGCTAGCGTAGCCTTCGCCGATATTCAAGATCCGCCGGGGAACGATTATGGGCCAACGCGCAAACTCGGTCGCGGTATTTCAAATTTTGTCATCGCTCCTACCGAGTTTTTCGTGACGGTTAACCAAATCAACCAAACGGAAGGTAATTCCGCCGGGGCTGGTTACGGCGTTTGGAAGGGAGCGGGGCGCGCAGCCGCACGCCACGTGGCCGGTCTTATTGAAATCCTGACCTTTCCGTTTCCAATATGGCACAACGGCTATCAACCCTTGCTGCCGTCAGACATTCCTTACATTCATGCCGGGTACGCGGAATTCCCGCCTGAAGTCGGCAATGAATCGAAATACCCCTACGTGCGCGATACGCATCACGATTTCAACTAGCCCGTTGGGCATTCTGTTCAGCTTGCGTCTTCTCCCGGCGAGTTAAGCGACTCCTGCCTATCGCATTGAGGCGGCAATTCAGGCGCGTTGGGCGATGCCTGAGCGCAATCCTCTGGTCCGTGTTAACACGTTCTCAACGTTTGTTGACGTCGTTCCACGCCAGCGTAAAAGTAGGCGACTCGTAACGGCCGTTAGGCAATGCGATCGCGAAGTTTCTCTGGCCTGCCGCTCATCGGCTTATTGGCGATTGCATACATCATCGCCGGCAAACTTGGCTTAATGCTCGCCTCATTACATGCGAGTGCCTCGCCAGTCTGGCCACCGGCCGGGATCGCACTCGCTGCGATGCTCTTGTTCGGTTACCGCGTCTGGCCGGCAATTCTTGTTGGGGCATTTCTTGTTAACCTTACCACTGCGGGAAATTTCGCGACCTCGGTTGCCATCGCCGCTGGCAATACGCTGGAGGCGCTGGCCGGTACGTGGTTAGTCAATCGCTTCGGGGATGGCAGGAATTTTTGTGATCGTCCGCAAGGTGTCTTCAAGTTTGCGATTGCAGCAGCGATCAGCGCGCTGATCAGTGCCGCTCTTGGTGTGACCAGTCTTGCCCTCGCGGGCTTTGCGAATTGGAGCAGCTACAACGCCATCTGGCTGACGTGGTGGCTGGGCGATGTAACGAGCGATCTCGTTGTTACCCCGCTCATTCTGCTCTGGAGTGCCGCCGGGAAGCAGCGTTGGCATGAAAAGGAAGTATTCGAAGTCGGCACACTGTTGTTATTATTAGTGCTGCTGAGCGGCGTCGTCTTCGGCGGCTGGCTTGAAATTTCGTCCAAGAATTATCCAATCACCTTTGTTTGCGGACCCGTTGTGATTTGGATGGCGTTCCGCTTCACTCAACGCGAAACTGCCACTGGGATTTTCATTCTGTCCGCGATTGCAGTCTGGGGAACATTGCGTGGCTTCGGACCATTCGTTCAACAAACCGAGAATGAATCGCTAGTCGCGTTACAATCGTGGATAGCGGTCCTGACGATTACGGCGCTGGCCCTTTCTGCGGGCATGGCTGAGCGACGGCGCATTGAGGAAGAGCTCCAGCAGCAAAAGTCGGCTGTGGAAGCGGCCAATCGAACCAAAGATCACTTTCTCGCGATGCTTTCGCACGAATTGCGCACCCCGCTGACCCCGGTCATCTCCACACTGCAGTCGCTTGAGACAGAACCGGCGCAAACGGAAGACACCAAGTCCGCTCTGGCAATGATCCGTCGCAACATTGAATTGGAAACACAGCTCATTGATGACTTGCTCGATTTCACGCGAATCGCCAGAGACAAAATGCAGATGCGGTTCGCGCCGGTTGATACGCATTTGGCTATCTCAAATGTCGTAGAGATTTGCCGCGCGGAGGCCGCATCCAAAAGACTTCCTGTGCATCTCAACTTGCAGGCAGATACGCATTTCGTCGCGGCAGACGCGGCAAAGTTTCAGCAAATCATCTGGAACCTGCTCAAGAATGCGATCAAGTTCACACCGGAGAATGGCGAGATCCTGATCTCTTCTTCCAATCCCTCGCAAGACGTCCTGAGCATCAGTCTGCGCGATACCGGTATCGGGATGGAACCAGAAGTCATACAACGTATTTTCGACCCGTTTGAACAAGGCAACCGCTCGTTTGAGAGCCGATTTGGCGGTCTGGGCCTCGGCCTCGCGATTTCAAAATCTCTGACGCAGGCGCACGGCGGAACCCTTACGGCGCAAAGCGACGGACGCGATCGCGGATCGACATTCATCTTGTCGATGCAAACGCTGTCGTCGACTGAAGTAGGGACCGTCCTGCATAAAACGACCGGCGAAACTGCGCAGCAGGGCTTGAAGATTCTGCTCGTCGACGATCACCAGGACACGTGCGCTGCTCTGGAGAAATTGCTGGTCCGTCGCGGGCATCTCGTAGCGGCAACTCATAATGTTCGTTCGGCGATGGAAACCGCCGTGCGCAACAAATTCGACCTGCTCATCAGCGATATTGCTCTGCCGGATGGAAGCGGCGTGGATCTGATGAGGCAATTGCGCGCGATCTCGGCAATTCCTGGAATTGCCATTAGCGGTTTCGGCAACAACGGCGATATCGAAAGAAGTTTGCAGGCGGGTTTCTCCGAGCATCTAATCAAACCCATCAAGCTCGATGACCTCGAAGCCGCCATCGAGCGCGCTATTGGGCTAACGTGACAAGTGGCGACGTCTCATTATCACCGCTGTTCAGCGCGGTGACACGAGGCTCTACCAAGCACAACCGCAGGTTTTGTTGGCACGGAAACCCGGCTGAAGCAGGGTGTTAATGAATATGCGCGTTGTCGATCTAAAAATCGAAGACATAGCCTTCGGCGGAAAAGGCGTCGCCCGAGAACAAGGCAAGGCCGTCTTTGTTCCGTACACCATCGAGAGCGAGCTCGTCTCGGCCGAGATCGTGCGCGAGAAAAAGCAATTTGCCGAAGCGGAATTCGTCGAGGTCAAGCAAGCCTCCCCGGATCGTGTCGAACCGCAATGCCCGTATTTCGGCCGATGCGGCGGATGCGCTTACCAGCACATGAGCTACGAACATCAGCTTGCGATCAAATGGCGGCAGGTTCGTGACGCTCTTGAGCGGATCGGCAAACTCAAGGACGTTCCGATGCGACCAATCATTCCTTCGCCGGAGCAGTATGGATATCGCAACCGCATCACTGTGCACGCGCAGGACGGCGTGATCGGTTTTTTCCGGCGCGATTCGCATACCTTGCTTGACATTGAGCGATGCCCGATTTCGCGTGACGAAGTCAATCGCGCGCTGGCGGAGTTACGGGCGTCCCGTAATCGCGGGATCCGCGATGGACATTACACTTTGCGGGCTTCCGCCGGCGCGCGCGTTTTTTCCCAAACCAACGACGCGGTGGCCAATGCCTTGCGCGATTTGATCGTCGATCTGGTTCCGCCGAATCAGCAACTGTTGATCGACGCTTATTGCGGGTCCGGATTGTTTGCAAAAGCGTTGCTCGACAAATTTGAGCGTGTGATCGGGATCGATTGGGACCGGTTCGCGATTGCCGCCGCAAAAGAAGACGCGACCGACAAAGAAACCTACATTGCCGGCGACGTAGAAAGTGAATTGCAACAGGTAGGGGCGGTTCACCCGAACCGCCCAGTCAGCGCAAACGACGTACAAGCCGGCCGATTGAGGTCAATCGCCCCTACCACGCTCATTGTTGATCCTCCGGCTACCGGACTGAGTGCAGAGGTGCGAAAAGCGATTCTTGATCTTGCGCCTTCGACGCTCATTTACGTCTCGTGTAACCCGCCGACACTAGCGCGCGATTTGGCAGAGTTGCAGGATCAGTTCATCATCGAGTCAGTCACACCGCTCGACATGTTCCCGCAAACCGCCGAGATCGAAGTCGGCGCATGCCTGCGAGCTGTGCCACTGGCCTCCTAAAGAACGCGCGCCCGGCGTTTTCGAACCGTTCCTCAAAGTAGGCACCGCAAAGCCGAGTTTCATTGACGGATCGTACGGCGATAAGTCCAATGGCAAGATGATTTGGGTCCTGGGTCTCGTCGCGGCACGCCCGAACTGGCCGATCATGCTGCCGTTTGTGATCTTGCTCGTGGCGATCGCACTCGCTCCACTCATCGCTCAGCATCATTGGGAGCGGCATTACCACAAGCTTTGCGTCGCTCTCACCGGCATAGTTTGTCTGTATCATCTCTTCGTTGTTAAGCAGTCCGCGCGGGTCGTTCACGCGGGAATCGATTATGTGACCTTCATGGTCGTCGTCGGTTCTTTCTTCGTTGTCGCAGGCGGAATTCATTTGCGCGTCAAATCGCCGAGCGGTGCGATGAGAAACACTCTGTTCCTCTTTGTTGGCGCGCTGTTGGGCAATCTAATCGGCACCATCGGCGCCTCGATACTGCTGATTCGCCCGTGGATCGCGATGAACAAGGGGCGCGCCGCGCCGATGCATATTGCGTTCTTTATTTTTCTGGTCAGTAACATCGGCGGCGCACTCTTGCCGGTCGGGCCTCCCTTGTTTCTGGGATTTCTCAAAGGCGTGCCGTTTGGCTGGACGCTGCAAAATTGCTGGCTCCAATGGCTGCTGACGGTCGCGATTGTTTTGGCCGTCTTTTTTGTTCTCGATCTTGTCAATCTGCGCGCGCGCAAAAGGACCATTCACGAAAGCGAAATCACGCAATGGCGCTGCGACGGCGCCCAGAATTTCCTTTTCCTGTTTGCGCTTCTGGCTGCGCTCATCGCCATGCGCCCGGGCTGGCGCGAGCCGCTTATGGTATTGATTGCGCTGGGATCGTATTTTGCTACGCCACAGCGCATTCGCGAAGCCGACAATTTTACCTTTGCTCCGCTCAAGGAAGTAGGCTGGCTCTTTCTCGGTATTTTCGGAACGATGATTCCGGTTTTGGAATTCATGGAACAATCGGCCGACAAACTGGGATTGGCTTCAGAGAAAGCGTTCTTTTGGGCAACCGGCTTCCTCTCTGCATTGCTCGACAATGCGCCAACGTACTTGGCTTTTTTCGCGGCGGCGCTCGGACTTCATGGGTACGACCTTAATGATTCGTCGCACATGGTAAGGTTCATTTCCGAAAATGGCCGCGAGGTGATCGCGATTTCATTAGGCGCCACCTTTTTTGGCGCGCTCACCTACATCGGCAACGCGCCGAATTTGTTCGTGAAAACAATCGCCGAACATGCGCGCGTGCCCACGCCGAGCTTTATCGGCTATATCTGGAAGTTCGCGATGCCGATTCTAATCCCGATCTTTGTCGTAATCTCAATACTATTTTTCCGCTGAGACTTTTTTCTTAACAAGATACCAGATCATTAGTCCTCCGATCGGAAGACCGATAAGGGTTTTCGGATCGTGCCGAAGCAAAGCATTGACCGAGTCGCCGACGAGATTTGCGCTGAGAATTCCGATCGCGAGCCGGCGCCCCCATTCGGCGTCTCTTCCAAGGCCAATCGCGGCTGACCCACACGCGACGCCCACCACTGCCATCACCGCGATCGACGCGCCGCGACCGATCTCCAGAAACTGGACACGCGCTTCCGGTTTCAACTGCCAGATCGATTCCAGAAGACTTCCCGGAAACGCCAGAGCCAGCATCGTGACCAAACAGACCGACGCACCGGCCGCGAAAAAAATTATCAGCAAGATCGTTCCGAGCGATCGACACTTCGGGTTCACGCGTAAACGAGGAGATCAATTTCCTCCGGTAACGAGTTGGATACTTCGCGGATAACATTCCCGCGAAGCAGATTCATCAGCGCGCTACGTTGTGGCGCGCCCAGAATAACGCGCGATGCGCCGAGCGTCGCCGCAACATCGACAATGGTCTCGGCAGCCGAGGGACTCACCGCATAACAAAACAGTGGCGTGAAATCCGCGGCCTTTTGCTTCGCTTCGGTGAAGATCGCGCTCGCCTCAGCGTCTTCCTGCCATTTGCGGCGGGCATCCTCTTCTGTCATGAACGGTTGTTCACGCACGAAGAGCAGGTAAAGACGCGCGCCGGCCGTGGCTGCTTCTCGCAACGCGAAATCGAGCGTACGCCCTGCGCTGCGAACCGCGCACAGGATTGCTTCGCCCCCTGAAGGAACCGGCGCTTTGGACAACGGATGCGCAACATCGACACCTAATTGTCGTGGCGCCAGCGTGGGCGCAGCTTCCTTTTTCATTCGGCGTTCCTGCACAAGTCCGCGAAGAATCAATCCAACAGCGAGAATCGTCACCGCAAAATAACGCGCATTCGGCTTGTCGATGAGCAGCGACATTTCGATCGCAGCCATGACCAGAAAAGTTCCGAACATGAGTGTGCGCTCCCAGGTTTTGATCGACAATTTCCGATCGGTCGAGGTGGCGCCTAGATTGGTTGCTATCGCGCCGACCACACCAACAGCGTAAAGATCGGCGAGGCCGGCCATGTCTTTGACAAGCAACACGAGCAACATCGGCACAACCGTAGCGAGCAACATGCCTGCGCTTGGCACGCCCCATTTGTTGAGCCGATGGAAAATGGGCGGTACCTCGCGGTCACGCGACATGAGGAATTGGATCATGATTAGATCGACAATTGCCGTGTTGACCGCTGACAATAGAAGCATCGCGAAGACGATGCTGACGATGAAACCGAAGGCGTGACCAAGAACTGGACCTAACGCGCCGCCGACAAAGATTTGGCCCATATAACGCAGCATGTAATCGCGCACGCCTTCGGCGCCCGGGGCGTTCACATCTCCGTTTACGATCTGCAATCCGTTCAGGGCGTGCATGGCAAGCCCGAGCAGTGCAGTGAAAATGCAGACTTCGATCATCACCATCAAGATTGCCGGCGTGGATGTCTTAACGACACAGGGATTCTCGTCGGTGCTTCCGGGATCGAGCTTCATTACGCCGGTGGCGTTGGCGATTGCTTCCACACCGGAAAGCGCAAGCACGATGCCAACGAAACCGGCCCAGTTTTGCCCAAGTGTTCCGTGCAATGGTTGCAGGTTACCGAGCGCGGTACCGAGATGCGGCAAGCTGAAAAGTCCGAGCACAACGACAACGATCGCAGTGGGAACCGAAACAAGAAACGCGAGCCCGCCAGTTTGTTTTGGTCCAAGCAGGTTGAGCAACCCAACGATAAGGATCGATGCAGCGGCGAATTTTTCCGGATGCGGCACACCGAGATATTGAAACGCGGAGAGCGCGCTGATGGCCGCTGTGACCAAGTAATCGGCGATGAGCAAAAAGGCGCCAACGATCGAAATGACTTCGCTGCGATGTCGCACGCTTGCGTACACGCCACCGCCGTCCGGATAAAGGCGGCAGATGACCATGTAGTTGAGGCCCACGAGTGCGGTCAACACGCACATTGCCGCGATCAGCCAAAATGAACTGTAGCCGGCGACGGCGAACGCAAGCCCGATAACGTAGGCCTTGCTGGTTCCCCAGTCGCCGTAAAGGATCGCGGCCGCGCGCTTCCAATCCACATTGCGCGGTCGCTTAACGTCTGTCGGGATCATTAGTAGTGAATGATGAAGTCCATTGACGCGACGAACTGGTTTCTGCGCGTGCCGTTGTCGAACGCGGCCGTGTCGTAGGAGTGGTCGAAGCGCAGCTCAGGCCGCAGCGTGACGATTTTGTCAGGCCACCAGGTTAGGCCGAACGAATGCTCCGAGTATTTCGTCGCGTGACCGGTGCGGCTTCCGACGATGTCATCGTAAAATTCGTTGCGCAATGTGAGAAACGCGCTCGGAGCGATCCGGAACATCGTGTAGTTGACGATGCCCCATTCCGGCGCGTAGCCCGGTTTCACCGGAAACGAACCGCTCTGGAATGGCACTTCCGGAGTGGGATGGGTTTTCGCATCGAGCATGTACATGTAAAGCGCCTCCGTCGCGGTGTAGATCTGGTCGTTGAACTTGTGCGTCCAGGTACCGACGATCTGTTGGAGATTGTTGTACCCGAATTCGCCGTTGTTAAACGCGTTATCGCCGACATAGAACGAATCCGTTTGACTAGGCGAAATCCATTGAACCATCACAGTACCAGTCGGCTGGTTTCCGGGATCTTTTTGCCAGAGCGCAACGTCCGTTCCATTCGAAAGTCCAAGTTGAATCGTCCACTGCTGGTTCAGCTTCGTGGTCGTGAAGATTCCGGTCTGTGTGTAATTATCGAATCCGTAAACGAGCGAGTGGCTCGCCATTAAATTATTAGGCGCGAGCTGCGCTTCGATGTCCGGTTCAGAAATGATGCGACCGACGCGCACATTCATTCCCTGAAAGATCCGCGGGATGTAGAAATCGATGTACACCATCGGCATATCGAAGCCGTAGTAATGATTGTGCTTCAGGAGTTGATCGCTAAAGAGCCCGCGCGAGATCATGAACCGGTAGTCAAGCCCGTACACGCCCGAGACGCGGAAGCCCCAGTCGACGTGATCTCTCTGGAATTCATCAGGCATACGCTCGATGTAGAGGACGAACTGATTTTGCTCGAACCGATTCGGCCTCAGGTCGTAAATCAATGGAAAATTCGCATTCGGTCCGCGCGAAGTGCTTGTGGACGTGCTTACGTTCCAAGAGAAACATTCCCAGCCATAAATCTGGATGCGGCTTTTCTGCCACGCTTCGCCGTGGGGTCCAGCGTAGATCGCTTCCATCAGGGGCCATGGCCCCACGTTGCCTGGATCACCAATGATTGGTGTGCCGCCAATCTGCCAATCAGAGGATGGAAACGGCGGCGAATCGAATGGCGCGGGCGGAATGCGTCGCTGCGGCGGCGCCGCATTTGGTGTTGGCTCCTCGTACGCTGGCGATTGCAAATCGTTTGCGAACGCGTCGAACAATCTCTGTCCGAACCACCCCGGGTTGTCTGCGGCGCTAGCGTTCGAGATTACAATCCCGGCCACCAGCCCAATCTTTATTACTCTCAACTAAATTCCTTCGACTCAAACGAAGCGTTACTCGCGCGACGAGGCGCCTCACTTCCAGGAGTCGGATTTCACGACATCCCTTGCCCTTTAATGATGCTGACGAGGTTAGCTGTCGGGCTGGAGCCATCAAATGCTCTCGATGCCGCGCATCGTTCGCCCCGATCCGCACCGCATTCGCGGGACGGAATTTGGTTCCCCCGTTGGACCGGCCACTCGCCAGCCCATTAAGCGAAACAAAGAACTGGCGAAATCTTCTGACTGGCAGACGCGGCAGTCAAGTGAGCCACTCGCTGCCTGCGCATTTAGAACGCTTCATAGGAGATGAAGCGGTAATCGATTCCCTGCTCGGTCTTGATGAGCATCGGACTGGCAGGGTCGCTTTCATTGTGCTTTCTGTTTTGCGAAGCGTCTTCCAATCGAAAAAAGTTTCGGTTAATTGTTCCGCTCGATGCCGAAGTCTTCGAACAAGCTAACGCTGATCAGCTTGGGCGACTTATCTACGAAATCCGCGGTGAACGCGTAATGCTGGACTCCGATCTCGCGTCGATCTACGGCGTTGAAACGAAGGCGCTGAATCGCGCAGTGAAACGCAATCGGCATCGCTTTCCGAAAGATTTCATGTTTCAACTCTCCGAGGATGAATGGAAGAACTTGAGGTACCAAATTAGCACCTCAAGTTCTGGCCGGGAGCATCAATCTTTAAGGTACCAAATTGGTACCTCAAGTTTGGGCCACGGAGGCCGCCGCAGCCGTCCCTATGTTTTCACTGAGCACGGCGCGATTATGGCTGCGAATGTGCTGAACAGCCCACGTGCGGTCCAGATGGCAGTCTTTGTCGTCCGAGCCTTTCTGAAAATGCGCGCATTGCTCGGTGACGAGCGCGAGTTGGCTCAAAAACTCGCCTCGTTAGAAAAGGAACTGAAATAGCGACTCGACGTTCATGAAGCGGTCATCGTGACGATTTTGCAACGCGTGATGGACATAATTGATCCGCCCGCGCTGCCGCCTCAACCGTCGGCGAAGAATTTTTCTTTTCCCGAAAAGGAATGCGCCCAGCCCGTTTACGAGTAGATTGTCGCGATGCCGACTTACATTTACGAAACCACCGATCCCGCCAAACCGCTCCGTACCTTCGAGGTTAAGCAAAGCGTCCACGACGAGCCGCTTCGCAGCGACCCGGAAACTGGCGAAGGAGCGCGGCGTGTGATCTCGGCTGGTTACAACCTTCTTATTCGCGGAAAATCTGTTGGTCCTTCGGTCGGCTCGGTCGGTTCACACTGAGCCTTGATCTCGGCAGGGTTGCCGGACATTTTCCGGCAGTCAAAATATTCGGCCTCTGGAATCATTTCGCGATCTGGTGAAGTCGCTGCCTGATTCGCAAAATTCCCGTTCGCTCACCCCTTCGGGCTTCCCGTCCATGTCGTCCGCTCCCGCGACCTCCGTTGTCGAAGCGCTGCAAGTCGCCCTCGCCCAGCTGAGCCGGGCGGAATCTCCTAACGAACCAAGGTTAGTTGCTGCTTGGCAGCGTCCCCCTACTTCTTTCTCGGGGCCGCCTTGGCGGCTGAGGCCTGTTGCTCTTTCTTCTGAGCCGCGCTGTTGGCTCTCGCCTTTTGCTGTGCCTTGTGCTTCTGATTCGCTTTCGGAGATTTGTCACCCATGATGAGAAGGCTCGTCTTGCAATCCGTAAAGTCAACGTGGCGTTGGACAGCCCAGGCTATTACTTCGGTACCGGTCGCAGCCTGATTCCTTCTTCGCACCTTTTCGTTAGCGGAAGAATATCAAGTAAACGAGAACGCTTAGCACCACCACGGCTATGATCATCTTCGACAGGTGTTTCGCATCAAACAGCCGGGACGATGGGAACGCCCTCAATGGGACAGGACAATGACGGCAATGATGATCGAGGACGGAAAGCGCGTAGCCACAGGCGGGGCAGGGTTCTAACGGCATATGACACCAATCGCAGACATCGCCCGAATAGCGAGATGTATCGGTAACCGCACTCAGTATCCCTGGAGATTTTCAAAACTCTTCGTGCCGCAGTTGCGGGCGAGCCGAAGAAGTAAAAGAAAAAGGGGCAGAGATAACTGTCGACACTTCTGGAAATGTGAAACGCTTACAAGCTGACACAGGATGTTGAGACGTTGGGTGGTTGAGGAGTTGAGTCGTTGGGAGAACAGCTGAGACGCCGAAAGCGCAAAAGCAAAAGACTTTGGAGCATCGCTGCCGAATGGAGCGGATGGGAGGAGCAACATAGAAGGTAAAGTGACGAGGGTAGGATCGAGAGAGCGCGGGCAGCGAACGAGTTTCAAATCATCGAAGACCCCCAAGCCGCACTCGCCCAGTTGAAACTCGCTCGTTGCCCACACTCACTCACTGCTTCCCTCGCAGTCCGGCAGGTGCCGGATCGCTCAGCCCATTCACTCCATTGTTGAAGATCTCAAAGCAGTCCTAGCTCGGAGACCTTACCAAAATTGCGAACGGCAGCATGATGGCCTGTTCGGCTCTCCAGTAGCAGGCGCAAAATTCGATAGCATTTCCAATTTATAATTGGAGTGACCAGAGAGCGATTGGGCAACCAAACTCGGCGCCGCAGCATACATCCGCCCTCATCGGCACGAGCGAATCGAGAAAGAGCTTGCCAGTACGCGAGCGCGCAATGGAGATTCTCCGCCACTAAGCAATGGCGCAGTTGATTGAGGATATTGTTCTCGACGCGAGTGCTGGTGTGCATCGGCCGCGCAATCTGGATTGGAAACGCGCCGGGGCGTTGCTCTACGGCGATTGGGGCACCAGCAAGGCGTACGTGATTGGTCTGGCGTTTGTCGCCGCCGGATTTTCCTCGCTGCCGATCATCCTTGCCGTCTGTGCGCTTACCGGTCTGGTCGGGATCAATTACGCAGTCATTTGCCGTCATTTTCCCGATGGCGGCGGTGTTTACTCCGCCGCCAAGGCGCAGGGAAGATTACTTGCCGTAGTCGGCGCCTTGTTATTACTCGCCGATCTCACGGTCACCGCGTCACTGAGTGGCTGGTCGGCTCTCACCTATATCACTTCGGGCGCAGAGAACGTCGGATTCATCAAGCTCATGCGCGAGCACATCGCGCTTACCACCATCGGCGTACTATTGATCATGGGCCTGATCAATTATCTCGGGCCGAAACATTCTGGCAGTTTCGCTGCGGCGCTGGCGTTGCCGACGGCATTCGTAGTCATCCTTCTGATCGCGATCAGCGCGCCGCATTTGACCACTCATTTTCTCGAGCCACGCCACGAGAGTCTGAGCACGGTCTGGGTACAATTTGTAGGCGTGATCCTGGCGCTCTCAGGCGCGGAGTCGATCGCGAACCTGACCGGCGTGATGAAACTCGATCCGGGATCGACAATGGAACATCCGAGCGTCGCGCGCGAGTCAACGAAAGCGATTGTACCAGTAGCGATCGAAGTTGTGCTTGGCACCGCGCTTCTTGGATGGGCAATGCTCTCACTGCCTTCGGTGCTCGGTAAGACGCTGCATCTGACAGATAAGGGCGCGATCGCCGCGGTTCTGGGGCAACGCAGCGAAGATATGTTGCGCTTCATCGGCGAGCAATTTGCGACCGCCACGTTTTCGCCTGCGGTCGGTCAGATTTTCGGTTGGATTGTTGGAATCGTTTTCTGCCTGCTGCTCTTGAGCGCGGCCAACACGGCCATCGTGGCGATGATCGGTCTGCTTTACATGATGTCGCGCGATCGCGAGATGCCGCGGCAATTCCGGCGCCTCAATCGGCACGGGGTACCCTTATGGCCGTTGTTCATCGCCACCGGCCTGCCAGTGTTCGTGCTGCTTTTTGCGGCAAGCTTCACCGCGCTGGCCGGCCTTTATGCGATTGGTGTAGTTGGCGCGATCACGGTCAACGTCGGTTCGTGCGCATTTAACCGGACGAAGGGTTTCACCTGGTACGATCACGTGCTTTTTGGCATCACGTTCGTGATTCTGGCATTTGTCGAGCTGACGCTGGCACACACGAAGCTCGATGCGCTTCAGTTCGTGCTCGCGATTTTGATCGGCGGGCTGGCGTTACGCGCTTATACATTGAAGCGTCAGGGTCTCACCACTCTCACCGTCACGCGCGAAGTCGCGAAGATGGTCACGCCCGACCTCCTAGCGACCATGCGACCGCGTTTGCAGGAAGGTCAAAAAATCATGGTGGCAGCGCGCGGAATCACACCGGTGCTCAGCTTTGCCATCGACGAAGCGCAGTTGCGCAAAGCCACGCTCTTTGTGCTCTACGTCAAAGAGGTCGCCGTTTATTACACAGCAGCCGGCACACCGCTTGGGCGCGCCAAATGGCAGGACGATCCGGAAGCAAACGCTATCATGTGCTCAATGCTCAAACTCGGTCGTGAGCGTGGGGTCAACGTGGTGCCGCTTTACGCCGTAAGCCAGGACGCCGCCGCAACGATTGTCGATCTTGCCGCAACGATGGGCGCTGACTTCGTCATCATCGGCGCCTCGCAGCGTCCGGCCATGGCGAAGCTGCTCCGCGGCAGCGTTGCCACCAGCGTTGCGCAAGAGTTGCCCGACACGATTCAATTGCTCATCTTCGGCTAACGAAGTTTTGGAGCGGCTTATTTTCGAATGCCAAAAAATGCTTCGAGCGCGCGAGTGCCCAGGGCTTTCCAAATTTTGATCACTTCATAAGTGATCACCGTCGTAAAGGTGACGGCCAACCAAACGCAGACTGCTTCGATCGGAAGACCGGACCACGCTCCGATGTGCAGTCCCATGAGAGCACGCGGCTGGTATTCCCACCAACCGTACGGCAAAGCGAGCGTCACTTCCCAAAGCAAACTGATCAGCAGAAGCAGAAAAAACGTGAAGCTAAAGGCGCGCCAGTTAATGAATGATCGCGCGGTGTGAAAAAAACCAGCCGATGGAATGAGCGATGCGCACACCAGATAAATGAAATACCACGGGAAGCCTTCCGCCGCGCCGGATACAAATTTTCGGTAGAGAACCGCTGCGGCGATCAGGGCAACGCCAAGAGCGACGGAAGCGAAATGAAAACGGACGATGCGCGGTATGCCTTTGGCCGCCGCCGTGTAGTCGGGGACGTTATAGGCCGCCATCCAATATTCATCGCACCAGATATAACTCAGCAGCACCAGCATGAAGCCGGCGAGATAGAAGACGAATTCCTCGATCGGAATCGCTCCACCCAAGGCGGGAATATTGCAACCGAGCGTCGCCGCTTTATTTGGGAAAATGAAGAAAGTGTTGCCAAAGAGCAGATCCAGCAAGAAGCCGACTGGCGTGAGCACAGCGATGGTTCTCCAAAATGCTTTTCTCGGAAACTGCAAATCGGGCCGGCAGGCAAACCACCACCCGAGCGCCGCGATCGGCACAATGAACAAGAGCAAGCTCCATGTATATCCAAGCGGCGTCGGATTATCTGAAGTGGCCTGCAAAATGACCGGGTGGATAACAGTGCGCAATGCGATCGCAGCCGGAACAACGAGCGCCGCAGCGATGGCGAACACGACATAGAACGATCTTTGGTCTTGCACGTGGCCGAAAGCTTAAACAGAACAGTTTTAAGTTTTAAGATTTAAGTTTTACCTTTGGCGCGCATTTGTTTTCGTTAAACCCAAACTCAAGAGTGCCGTGACTCCGCCAAAGGTTCTTATTGCCGATTCGATTTCGCAACGCGGAGTGGACGAACTCACGCGCGATAACGCGCTGGAGGTTACGGTCAAGACTGGCTTGAGCGAGCGCGAACTTGTCGAGGTCATTCCGCTGTTCAGCGCGCTGGTGGTGCGCAGCCAAACCAAAGTCACGTCGGACATTTTGAACGCCGGCGCGAAACTTCGCGCGGTCGGCCGTGCAGGAGTAGGGGTGGACAATGTGGATGTTGAGACGGCGACACGCCGTGGCGTTGTCGTGTTGAATGCCCCCGGCGGAAATACGGTTTCTACTGCTGAACACGCATTTTCGCTGTTGCTCGCCGTGGCGCGCAAGATTGCACAGGCCGACGCAAACGTTCGCGCCAGGAATTGGGACAAAAAGAATTTCGAAGGTGTCGAGCTGTACAACAAAACATTGGGCATCATTGGAATGGGCCGTATCGGCAGCGAATTGAGCCGGCGCGCTATTGCGTTTGGCATGCGCGTGATTGCTTACGATCCATATCTGTCCGCGTCACGCGCTCGCGGTCTGCAGGTCGAACTCGTGGACGAACTGGACGATTTGCTCACGAGCGCGGATTTCATTTCGCTGCATACGCCGCTCACCGCGGAGACGCGCCACATTCTTAATGCTGCGCGTTTGCAAAAGGCAAAACGAGGTGTTCGCATCATCAACTGCGCGCGTGGCGGCTTGATCGACGAACTCGCGCTTGCCAAAGCGTTGCACGATGGACATGTGGCAGGCGCAGCGCTGGATGTTTTCGAAATTGAGCCGCTGCCACCTGACTCACCATTGCGCAGCGCGCAGAATCTTGTTCTGACGCCGCACCTAGGCGCGTCCACCGCCGAGGCACAGGAGAGCGTTGGGATCGAGATCGCACAATCGATCCGCGCCGTACTGCTCGAAGGCACGATCCGCAACGCCGTAAACATGCCCAATCTCGACGCGAAAACTCTAGCGATCATCGGACCGCACCTGCGATTTGGCGAAAAGCTTGGCAGATTTCTATCTCAGATCGCGCCGAAACGCGCCGACTCGCTCAACATTAACTACAGCGGCAAAGTGAACGAGGCGGATACAACTGCGATTACTCGTGCAATCTTGAAAGGCTTTTTGCAAATCGCCGGCGGCAGCGAGATCAATGAAGTAAATGCGCCCGCATTTGCCGAAACTCTCGGTCTGAAAGTGAGCGAATCGCGATTGAGTGCGCCGGGTGATTACACCGATATGCTCGAACTTTCCGCTATGGGCGAAGGCAAAACCGTTTCGGTCGGCGGCGCATTTTTCGGGGCGACGCCGCGAATCATCAGCATCAACAAGCGGCCGGTCGAAGCCCGACCGCATGGCGTGGTGCTTGTGTTGGAAAACACCGATCGCCCCGGAATGGTGGGACGCATCGGTACATTGCTCGGCGACCACGGCGTGAACATCGCCACCATGTCGTTGAGCCGAAATCAGGCTGGCGGCACTGCGCTCACAGTGTTGAATCTCGACACCGCACCGAGCGAACAGTTGCTCCGCGAAATTCGCGCGAGCGAGGATATTCACTCCGCGCAAGTGATCCAACTGTAGGTAGGCACCTTCGCTGCGATGTGTCGCCGCGGCGACCGCAGCGCGCCGTCCCTACCAAATCCAAAGCAATTTGCTTGCCGGGCGCGATTCAACTCGATACAACTCGGTTTCACTATGGATTTTAGCGCTCATTCAATCATTTGGACCATCCTCGTTGGTCTTGTTATCGGTGCGATCGCAAAGCTGTTGATGCCGGGGAAAGATCCCGGTGGTTGCATCATCACGATTCTGCTCGGCATCGCCGGCGCGTTGGTTGGCACGTGGATCGGTCGCATCTTTGCGGGCAGTAATTATGTCGCCGGCTGGATTATGTCGGTCGTCGGCGCCATGATCCTGTTGCTGCTCTATCGATTTCTTTTCAAACGCGGCGCGTAGCGATGGCTGCTGGTGTAGCGGTGCTTTGTCAGGCACCGACCCGTTGACCAGGCGTTCGCCGCGGCGAACGCCTCTACAACGAATTCGCGCGGTTGCTCTGCGTAGCGAATGCGACATTGTCATTCCTCAATGGCGGCGCCAAAGAGAACACTCGTTATCATTGCCTTCGCTGCGTTGTACCTGATCTGGGGCTCAACGTACCTCGGCATTCGGTTCTCGATCGAAACGATTCCGCCGTTCCTGATGGCGGGTGCGCGATTCGTGTTGGCCGGCGTAATCATGTATGCGATTGCCTGGTCGCAGGGCATCGGCAAATCCAACTGGGCTAACTGGCGCACTTCACTAATTATCGGCGCCTGCTTGCTGCTCGGCGGAAATGGCGGCGTAACCATTTCAGAAAGGTATATCGACTCGGGATTGGCGGCGTTGATCGTGGCAATCGTGCCCATTTACATCGTGCTGCTGGGCTGGGCCACCGGAATGGCACCACGGCCGACGCCAATTATGTGGATGGGGCTCGGCGGCGGTTTTCTGGGGGTAGGAATTTTATTCGGACCCGGTCTGCATCTTCATTCCTCGGGTTGACGAAATCCTGTGATCGGGATTTCCATCCTGCTTGTCACAAGTTTCATTTGGTCGGCCGGCTCCCTTTATTCGCGGGTTGCAAAACACGCGGCATCGCCCTTTCTCACTGCAGCTCAACAAATGATGTGTGGCGGAATTTTGCTTTTGCTCGTGGGCGTCGTCACCGGCGAACTGCCTCGGTTTCATCCTGGTTCGATTTCGATGTTGTCGCTCGGTTCATTTGTCTACCTCGTGCTCATCGGAGCTGTGGTCGGATACACCGCTTACATTTGGCTGCTGCGTCACTGCGAGCCCGCGAAGGTCGCCACTTATGCGTATGTGAACCCGATTGTCGCCGTCTTGCTGGGAACTTTTTTTGCCGGCGAAACGTTGACCGTGCGCATGTTGATTGCTGCCGCGCTCATCATCGGTTCAGTGGCACTCATAATCACAGCGCAGCAGCTGCGAGCGCGTGTCGAGCCGGCTTTGAGCGCTGCGATAGAGCCTGCTGATTGAAGCAACGGTGAACATCAAGGAGCGACGGTCTCTAGTCCGCCGCCATTAAGAAGGACGGATTGGAAACCGCCCCTCCTTGCGCTTTAATGCGGCATGGCCGCCGAGCAGAAGAATCCTCAGCAAACGATTGAAGTCGCAAAGCGCAATTGGCAGGCGGAAGTCGAGACCGCGCGAACTTATCGCGATCTGGCGGCGCGCGAACGCGATGAAAAACGCAGAAGCGTTCTCCTGCGCATGGCGGAAGCAGAAGAGCGTCATGCGCAGCGTTGGGAGAAAAAGCTGACAGAGCTCGGCGCAGAACCGCCCGTTTACAAAGATACTTTTGCGCGCCGGCTAAATCGCTGGTGGAACAAAATCGCCGGACCAGAGATTGCCATTCGTCGCATGGAAGCGACGGAAGAAAAGCAGGAAGCGGAATTTCACGATCAAGCGGAGCGGGCGTTCGCCGGAGAACACGATGTGCAGGAGTTTTTGCGAAGAAGCGCGATCGAAGAAAAAGCTCATGCGCGCGCGTTGAGCGCGATGGCGCCGCCCGTGAGTCCTCGCACCGCGCTGGATAAAATCCTGAAACGGGAACGCTGGCATGGACGCGGTGGCAGTTGGGTGGCTGACGCAATCTACGGTGCAAACGATGGGCTTGGCGCTGTGTTTGGAATCGTTTCCGGCGTTGCCGGAGCAACGAACAATCAACAGCATTACATTCTGATCTCTGGGCTTGCGGGCATGCTCGCTTCGACGCTCTCAATGGGTGCCGGGGCGTATCTCGCCGCAAAGAGCGAAGCGGAAGTTTATGAGGCCGAGATTTCGCGTGAGCGCGCCGAGGTCGAAGAAAATCCTGAGGAAGAAATCGAGGAGATGTCGCTCTTCTATCAATTGCAGGGATTTACTCCGGAAGAATCACAGAGAATGGCGGAGCGCCTGGCTGAACAGCCCGAACAATTCGTGCAGGCCATGGCGCAAAGTGAGCTAGGTCTCTCCGAGCATCGCTTTCCGAACCAATGGAGTGCTGCATTATCGGCCGGCATTTCGACTGCAATCGGCGCGTTTGTGCCGATTATTCCGTTCTTTTTCTCCGGCGGCCTCAATGCGCTTATCGCCTCCTTCGTCATCAGTCTCGTCGCGCACTTTGCCGTCGGCGCTTTGAAATCGCTCGTCACCATCCGTTCGTGGTGGGCATCAGGTTTGGAGATGACCTGGATTGGCATCATCGTCGCGGTCGTCACATACGGGCTGGGACTTGCGTTTGGCTCCTTGGGCTAAGAGCCTCAGACCCCCGTGTCGAAAATCGTGCCGGCCTGCAATATCTTGCCGTTTTCCTAGTTTGTGTACCGATGCAGACGGCGTCCGAACCAAACATGTCCCAAGATCGGGACGCCGAAATCCCGCAACCGGAATGAACCAAGGGCTGCGACCATTCAGTCAAAGGAATGCAAGTCGCTGTCCAAATCGGGATTAATTAAACCGAGGATGATTGGCACGAGCATTGCAAAGGGAATTGACACTGGCCAAACACCCGGTTGAGAAATAGTCGGTGACGAGAATTCTTATCCTAGACAATCAGTGTGACGTGTTCGAATCGCCATCCTCCCGTACATGAACCGACGCAACCCACGAATTTAATGAAGGACCTGCTAATGGATGTTCGGTATGCGCTGCGCGTGCTTTGGAAGTCTCCCGCGTTCACACTCGTAGCTTTAGTCACTCTGATGCTTGGCATTGGAGCGAACGTCGTCGTCTTCGGAGTAGTCAATGCGGTCCTGCTTCACCCGCTGGATGTGAGCGACCCGGAGAATCTCTACCAGCTTCGTCTCAAGCCGTGGACGAGCTTCAAACTACTGACTACGTCGTATCCTGCGTATGAAGATTTAAGGCGGCGGAACACCACCTTCAGCGAGATGGCCGGCTTTGATGGATTTGCTGAGGCGACCCTGAGGTGGGGTAATACGGTAAAAAGTGTCAACGGCTACGCGGTCACCGGCAATTATTTCGATCTGCTCGGGGTGCAACCGGAAGTTGGACGGTTCATCCACGAGGCGGACGAGCATGGGCCGAATTCAGCGCCCTATGTGGTGTTGAGCAATAATCTTTGGCGAAGCCTGTTTAACGCCGATCCGAGTGTAGTCGGGGCCACCGTGCGGATCGATAGAGATCCCTACACGGTAATCGGCGTGGCGCCGGCGCAGTTCCACGGCACTGAGCAATTTGACTGGCCGGACTTCTGGATTCCCTTCGTGAACTGGGACCGGCAATTCTTGCAAAACCGGACATCGATGACGCTGACAGTGTTTGGCCGATTGAAGCCAGGCGTGGGGCCCCAACAGGCGGCGGAAAATCTGAGTGCGATCGCGGCTCAGTTGGCGAAGGAGTATCCACAAACGGATACCGGAATGCCGCTGCGGCTGGTCCGGCCCGGGCTCTTCGCGGACGACGGTGACGTCATTCGCGGATTTCTCTACAGTGTGACAGGGCTGGCTCTGCTGGTGTTGGTGGCGGCGTGCGCCAATCTCGCCAGCCTGTTTGCAGCGCGTGCGTCGGATCGCAGCCGGGAACTGGCGCTTCGCGTCGCGCTTGGTGCGAGCCATTGGCGACTCGTTAGGCAACTCATGACTGAGGCGACGGTCGTGTCACTGATCGGCGGAAGCGCGGGGTTGGTGACCGCGAGCCTGCTGCTCGGTGTGCTCAACCGATGGGGTTCGCCCTTTGGTCATCTCACAGTCAATGTCGATGCACGCGTCTACTTCGTCGCACTGATCTTGACTCTGATCAGCGCGTTGTTTTTTGGAATAGTTCCGGCGCGCCAGGCATGGCAGAGCAGTCCGTTGCAGGCGATGAAGAGCGGGCCGGTGGATTCAATGCCGCTGCGGCGGTTTGCCTCACGGGACCTGTTGCTGGGCGCACAAATTGCAATCTGCACGCTGCTGGTAACGGCGTCCCTTATCGCCGTGCGCGGCATGGTGCGCATGCTGCACGCTCCCCTGGGCTTCCAACCGCAAGGCGCGATGCTGGCCGAGACGGACCTGAAGCTGGTGGAACCGGGCGGCGACGTGCCAATCGAGAAAAAGAAAGCAATGATTGAAGCGGTGCGGAACATCCCTGGTGTGGCAGCAGCGGGCACAGTGAACCGAGTGCCTTTTAATGGCGGCTTGCGTGGGGTTCCGATTTTCCAGCCGGGGACCATAGAGTTCAGCCTGAACAATTCTGTCCTGGCGCCCTACGTGTTTACCATATCGCCGGGATATCTGGAGGCTGCTGGTACTCGGCTTCTCGGTGGACGGGATTTCTCATGGCAGGACACCACCCAAACGCCCTATGTGGCGATCGTGAACGAAACCTTCGCGCGCAAGATGTGGGGCGACACATCGGCGATAGGACAGCGTTTCATCATACGGGGCAATTTGACCGAAGTCGTGGGCGTGGTGGAGGACGGCAAATACCACAACATGCAAGAGTCGCAGCAGCCAGTCGCGTATCTATCACTCTCGCAAAATGAGCAGAACCACATGATTTTCGTCGCGCGATCGCATCGGACACAGGATGAGATGGCGGCCACGCTTGAACGCACCCTGAACGGCCTCGAGCCGGATGCGCGAATTAAGGTGCAGAGCTGGCTCGAAGTGCTTGGGGGGGTGAATGCGCTGTTCCCGGCCCGGGCAGCGACCATAGCACTCTGCGTCATGGGCCTGTTGGCCGCGATGCTGGCGGTGACCGGCATCTTCGGTATGGCGGCGTACAACGTGAGCCGCCGGATGAAAGAGCTCGGCATCCGCGTAGCATTGGGCGCGCGCACGAAACATGTGATGAGCACAGCTGTGGGGCGGCCAATCACACTGCTTGTAGTCGGGTCGTTGCTAGGGCTGCTGTTAGGCCTTCTCGCCAGTCGCCTGCTGGGGCAAATTGTGTATCAGGCGAATCCACGCGATCCCGTGGTCGTGGTCGGCGCGGTGCTAACGATGGTGCTGCTGGGAATCGCGGCATCTGCCATTCCAGCTCTGCGAGCGTTAGCAGTCGATCCATCCAAACTCCTGCGCGAAGAATGAACCCGTGACAAGAATTCTAATCGCAGACGACCAGAGGGATGTGCTTGAGGCGCTGCGCATCTTACTCAAGGGCGAAGGTTATCAAACCGAAGGAGTCACGTCGCTTGCCAGCGTCTTTCACGCGCTGGAGAAGAAGGAGTATGCCCTGTTGCTGATGGACCTGAATTACACTCGCGATACTACCTCGGGGCAGGAAGGTTTGTCGGCGATTCCAAAGATTCAGGAGATCGACAAAACGCTGCCGATTGTGGTGATGACCGCCTGGGCGACAATCGAACTGGCGGTCGACGCAATGAAACATGGCGCGCGCGATTTCGTTACCAAGCCGTGGGACAACCAGCGCCTGCTGGCGATTGTGAGGACACAGATCGAGCTCGCTGCGGCGCTGCGGCGGGAGCGCAAGCTCGAAGCGGAAAATGAGATGCTGCGCGGCACGATGCCGGATTTGATCGCGCAATCGCCTTCGATGCGACCGGTGATCGAAATGATTTCACGCGTTGCGCCATCGGATGCGAACGTGGTGATTACCGGCGAAAACGGCACGGGGAAAAGTTTGATCGCGCGAGCCATTCACGCTCTCTCGCCGCGAGCGGCACGCACGATGATCACAGTGAACATGGGCGGTTTGTCCGAGACATTGTTTGAGAGCGAACTGTTCGGACACGTGAAAGGCGCTTTCACTGACGCAAAAACGGATCGTTCAGGACGCTTCGAGCTCGCGGATGAGAGCACGCTCTTCATGGACGAGATCGCAAACATCCCTCTTGCTCAACAGGCCAAACTTTTGCGCGTAATTGAGACTGGCGATTTCGAGCGCGTCGGCTCATCCAAAACGCTTCACGCAAACGTGCGAATCATCTCAGCTACAAACGCAAATCTGAAAAACGAAATTGCAGCCGGCCGTTTTCGGCAGGACCTCCTCTTTCGCCTTAACACGATTCAGATCGAATTGCCCCCGTTGCGCGATCGACGCGAGGACATCATGCCGCTGGCGAACAGCTTTCTTCGTCAACACGCAGAGCGTTATCGGAAACAGGTTGGCGGCTTCGACGAAAGCGCGCGCGAGCGTTTGCTACAACATCGCTTTCCCGGAAACATTCGAGAACTCGATCACATCATTGAGCGCGCCATGTTGATGACCCAGGATCGACAAATTCGCACAGCCGACCTTGGTCTGACGACTGGCGGCAGCGAATCGCGAAACGTCGAGGAAATGAGTCTCGAAGAGGTCGAGGCATTTCTGATCAAAAAAGCGCTGGCCCGAAATGACGGGAACGCGCGTAAGGCCGCAGAGGCGCTGGGCTTGAGCAGAAGCGCTTTCTACCGTCGTCTGCAGCAATATGGCCTTTAGGCATTGCCGATTGCGGATTGCTGACACCGAACGTGTTCGCGTGCTCGCGACAAAATGTCGGAGTTGCGGATTGCAGCTGTAATGCGCAGCAAACCAAAAACTCGACGCCGGCTTTCCTACGAAGGGAAGATTACGTGGCTGGCGCTCGGCGCGGTCGCGCCTGCACTCCTTGTTGCGCTAGCACTGCTTTGGTTCGGCGGTCATAGCTCCAAAGTACAGTGGACATTTACGATGCTGATTCTTGGCTGCGTGCTTGTGTTCATTTCCAGCGCGCGAGAACACATCGTTCGCCCGTTGCAAACGCTGTCTAATCTGCTCGCCGCACTACGCGAGGGCGACTATTCAATTCGTGCCAGGGGCGCTGGCGAAGGGAGCGCAATGAGCGAAGTCCTCCTCGAAGTCAATTCGCTCGGCGAAACGTTGCGTCAACAACGTCTCGGAGCCTTTGAAGCGACTGCGCTGCTGCGCACGATCATGAGCGAAATCGATGTCGCAATCTTTACCTTTGATCCCGAGCGGCGTCTGCGCCTTGTCAATCGTGCCGGCGAAACATTGCTGGGACGCACGATCGACAAATTACTAGGTAAATCGGCGAAGGAACTCGGGCTCGACCGTTGTTTTGATGCTGACGAGGACGAACCGCTGGCCTTGAATTTCCCCGGATGGTTGGGGGATTCGTCGGAGCACATTTCGTGAGCAGGGTTTGCCGCATGAATTACTCGTGTTGACGGATCTAAGTCGCACGCTGCGCGAAGAAGAACGACGCGCCTGGCAGCGACTCGTGCGAGTGCTCGGTCACGAGATGAACAATTCACTGGCGCCGATCAAGTCACTTGCCGCGAGCTTGGAATCGCTGCTGCGACGCGACCCGCTTCCAGCGGATTGGAAAGATGATGCAAGCTCAGGGTTGAATTCCATCGCCTCGCGCGCCGATTCGCTGAGCCGTTTTCTGCAGGCTTATACGCGGCTCACAAAACTTCCGCCGCCTCAAAAACACGACGTCGATCTTGCCAAGCTGGTACAGCGTGTCGTCGATTTGGAACCAAGGCTCAAAGTTCAAATCCTGCCGGGTCCGAAAACAGTGATTCGCGCAGACGCGGCGCAGATTGAGCAAGCGCTAATCAATCTGGTGCACAACGCTGTGGATGCCGCGCTTGAAACGCATGGAGACGTCACGCTTGGGTGGCGTGAGAAAGGCAATTGCGTTGAGGTCCTGGTTGAAGACGACGGTCCCGGTATCATGAATCCCGCCAATCTCTTCGTTCCGTTCTTTACCACAAAGCCCGACGGCTCCGGAATTGGTCTGCCATTGAGTCGTCAAATTGCCGAAGCGCACGACGGCACCTTGGTGCTAACAAACCGGCAGAATGCGACGGGCGCGCAGGCTGTGCTGCGCCTGCCGCGTTAAGGTCTGTCACTGGGAACGTCCCAACTTTGGGACGGAGCTGTCCCAAAAACGGATCGCTTCAGGCAGCGCGGGGAAACGTTGACAAGTGTTACTCGGAGCATCCGAGTGACTTGTGAGTTTGTTTTCTCGAATGGCATGGCCATTGCAGTAGAGCCAGGACATCACCGCCATGAGAAGCACTGGTAAATCTCCAACGCTCGTCTTGGTGACGCTTGTTACTGCGACAATCACATTGTGTGCGCAAGTCGGGCCGCAGGAAACGGCGAGCGGACAAACTCAAGAGCGGCTCGCAAAAGCTACGCGAGAGGCAATGATCAATGTGCTGGGATCGGCGGATGCGAATCCGTCCATGGGCGAAGAAGCAAAAACCTTTGACCGTCTCGTCGGCACTTGGGATGCCGACTATACTTTCTATCGCCCCGACGGGACCGTTTTCCATAAAAAGGGAGAGCTGCTGTTCGGCTGGGTCATGGACGGTCATGCAATACAGGACCTGTGGATCGGCTATCCGGCAGAGAACCAGAAAGAACGCACGATCGGAACGACGATTCGGTTCTTTGATACAGCACTTAAGCAATGGCGCGTCGTTTTTGTAAATCCGCAATTCAACTACGTCGTTACTGCGCAAGGGGGCCGTGAGGGCGATCGGATCGTCCTGCACGGGCGAGACACTGACGGGCTGCCGATACGTTGGACGTTCAGCGAAATGAAAGCGGACTCCTTTCATTGGCAGGGAGAGAAGTCGCATGACGGCGGAAAAACCTGGAAACTCGAGGAAGACCACCACATGAAACGGCGGTCTGCATAACATGGGGAGTGCCTTATGACGAAACTAACGACGAAGTCTCTAGTGGTTTATATCGTGGCAACGGCTGCAGTATGGGCTCAAAGCCAGCCACAGGACAGCAGCAAAAGCGCAGCCGTATTTAAACAGCTGAAGTCGCTTGTGGGCGAATGGGAAGCGGTCCAGGAGGGCGTGCCGGTGAAGGAGACTTACACGCTCACTGCGAACGGCAGCGTGCTCATGTCCGAAACGAAGCCGGCTGATTCAGAACCAATGATTACAATGTTCACCGTCGACGGCGATCATCTGATTGCCACCCACTACTGCGTTGCCGGAAATCAGCCCCAAATGATCACAGGCGTACCTAGCGATTTGGACAAGGGTGTGACGTTTTCCCTGGAACGAGTAACGGGAATGAAGACACCAGAGGACTGGCACAACACCGGGGTAACGTTGACACTAGATGACAAAGATCACATGACGCAACGCTGGACCTATCTCTACAAGGGCAAAACCGGAACGACCATCTTTCACTACACGCGCAAGAAATAGTTCCTCGCGTTCGTTGCCTCGGCAGTTTTTGCGTCGGCTCTCGACCGCGAAAGCAATTACGCCAGCCGACACAAAAGTTTTGAATCCAGCGAGTCGGCAAACTGCATCTCACCAGAGGGCACGAAAGAAAGAAGAACATGAAATCATGTCTGGTGATACAGCCGGGGCGCGAAGGTTTTGCTGCGCACTCCAAAGTCGCGTCCCGAACTTGGGACGGAGCAATCCCACAACCGAATCGAGTGGCACGCGGCTGCGTTTTGTCTCGTCGAGCGTAAGTCGCTGATGGGGTGCGCCATGTAACTTTCTTTTGGTACTTGGCACGACCATTGCATCAGTCACCGGCAACAAAGGAGAAAAGATTATGAAACCGATCTCACCAACAACGGGTAACAGCCGGAGCTTTCCACTGGTTGAATTTAGTTATCAGCCGGGGAGACTCAGCGGGTATCAACCACGCTGCGCCAAGAATGCGGCGCCTTCGTTTCGCAACATAAGTAGCCAATACTTTCAGCGGGAAGCCCGGCGCGATTTTGTGGGCGAAGCATGTTTGTTCGTAGCGATCATCGTTACGGCTGCAGCACCCTTTTTCAACACGGCATCTGCTCTTGCCGATTTCTGCCGAATAATTGGACAGTTTTGATTCAACAGTGATTCCAGAGCGAAAAACAACAGACGAAAGGATCGTGCGTCCGGCCGGGTTTGCACCGAGTCTTTCCTCGATGGACGTACCGCGCCCAGGCGTTGCGGCGAAAAAACGCAAGCGCCGCATCATGATCATCGCTGCGTCTGCGCTGGGTTTGATTCTGGCGACGATTGCAATATCGCGATTAAAACCAGCAGTGCCGAGCGTCGATCGCTCGACTGTTTGGATCGATACCGTTAAGCGTGGCCCAATGGTGCGCCAGGTGCGCGGCCTCGGAACGCTTGTGCCGGAGGACATTCGTTGGATTCCCGCAAACACAGAAGGTCGTGTGGATAAAATAAATATCTGGCCGGGAACAAAAGTTGAACCCGGCGACGTTATATTAGAGTTGAGCAGCCCCGAACTGGAGCAGAGCGCGCACGAGGCCGAATCCAAGGCGAAAGCCGCCGAGGCCGATCTCGCTACGTCCCGCGCGACATTGCAACGCGAGCTTCTCGATCAGGAATCCAAAACTGCGGCCGCGCATTCCGCCTACGAGCAGGCGACAATGGAGCGGCAAACCAATGACCAGTTGGCGAAGAATGGTCTAGTCGCCGATCTCGTTTACAAAACTTCGAAAATCAAAGAACAGGAATGTGAGAAGAGCGACGAGATCGAGTTGAAGCGCTTGGCGTTCTCACGCGATTCGATCGAGCCGCAGTTGGCCGCGAAACAGGCGGCAGTCGATCAAGCGAATCAGCTTGCGAAATTGAAGCTAGATCAAGTGGAAGCACTGCACGTGCGGGCCGGCATGTCAGGCGTGTTGCAACAACTGCCCGTGCAAATCGGGCAGCGATTGAAGGTCGGTGATAACCTCGCGCGGGTTGCCGATCCGACAAAACTGAAGGCGCAGGTAAAAATCGCGGAGACGCAGGCGAAGGACATTCAGATTGGTCAGAAAGCGATCATTGACACTCGCAATGGCGTCGCGAACGGCCACGTTACGCGCGTCGATCCTGCAGTGGAGCAGGGGACAGTAAATGTCGAAGTCGCCTTTGACGAGCCGTTGCCGAAAGGCGCGCGTCCCGATCTTAGCGTCGACGGGACAATTGAGCTCGAGCACCTCGACGACGTCATTTACGTCGGCCGGCCAGCTTTTGGGCAGGAGAACAACACGGTCGGCATGTTCAAGCTGGTCAACGGCACGTCGCAAGCTGTGCGCACGCCGGTCAAGCTTGGCAAAAGCTCCGTCAACACCATTCAGATTTTAGACGGTCTCCAACCAGGGGATCAGGTGATCCTTTCCGACACTAGTGCGTGGGACGCACATGACCGAATTCGCCTGAACTAAGTTCTTATTTCTGAATCTGATTTCAGATTTGAAACAATCAAAGCAATACGAACAACATGAACTCGAATGAACTAACTGAAACGCAACCGACAAATGTCGTTAACGGAAACGGTGTCCATCCATTGATACGTCTCGCTGGCGTCACCAAAGTGTTTCTTACCGACGAAGTAGAAACGCACGCGCTCTCGGGGATTCACCTCGATATTCGCGAGGGCGAATATGTTTCCATCGCTGGACCGTCAGGTTGCGGCAAGACCACGCTGCTTTCTATTCTCGGCCTGCTCGATACTCCTTCGGATGGCAGTTATGCGTTAAAAGGCCATGAGGTCGCGAATCTCTCGTTCGCAGAGCGCGCGCGCGTTCGGAATCGCGAGATCGGTTTCATCTTTCAAAGCTTTAATCTGATCGGCGATCTGACGGTTTTCGAAAACGTCGAATTGCCGCTGACCTACCGGGGCACGAGCGCCGGCGATCGCAAAGCGCTTGTGACCGAAGCCCTGGAGCGCGTGGGCATGGCGCATCGCGCAAAACATTTGCCGAGCCAGCTCTCGGGTGGCCAACAGCAACGTGTCGCGGTCGCGCGCGCTCTCGCCGGCAGGCCGGCGATTCTGCTCGCAGACGAACCGACCGGCAACCTCGATTCGCGCAATGGCGAGGCGGTGATGCAACTGCTCAGAGAACTGCATCAGGGTGGCGCCACGATTTGCATGGTGACACACGACGAGCGTTTCGCGCAGCACGCAGATCGGACCGTGCATTTATTTGACGGTCAAATCGTCGAGGACCGCATGGCCGCATAAACAATCAACGTTCAAACGAAGCGAACCAAAGATGCAAACGTTTCTTCAAGACCTTCGCTTCGGTCTGCGAATGCTTCGGCGCAGCCCCGGGTTTTCTGTCCTGGCAATTCTTTGCCTCATACTCGGTATCGGTACCAACGCGGCGGTCTTAAGTTGGATCGAAGGAATTTTGATTCGCCCCTATCCGTTGGTCGCGCACCAGGACCGTATGTTCGCATTAAACGCGACCACGCGCGGCCAGCAGGGATTCACCGGACTTTCGTATCCCGAATTCCTCGACTACGAAAGAAATTCCACGCTCTTTGAGTCGTTCATCGTTGATAGGATTACTGGCACTACGCTGAGCGTTGGCGATCGCGCTGAACGCGCATCGGGCGCAATTGTCTCGGCGAATTATTTCGACGCGCTCGGAGT